>Ga0247822_10001116_pt1 | contig 16039 bp, 14 predicted proteins | sample 13C_Cellulose_Da_FD_192423 | JGI IMG/M metagenome (GOLD analysis project Ga0247822, IMG submission 192423) | Soil microbial communities from agricultural site in Penn Yan, New York, United States - 13C_Cellulose_Day30 | ecosystem: Environmental > Terrestrial > Soil > Agricultural land | place...
ATATTTAGGGGCGACTTGATCAGGGGCCAAGACGACACATTCCGCCGTTTCGTAGGGATGCAAGGCGAGAAGACGCTCTTGAGCCTTGGCAACGCCCTCCAGCGACGTCTTCAGAAAGACTACCACCTCGGAAGTATCCTCGATCACGCCCTTCCAAGCATAGATGGAGCGCGCCCCCGGCAAAATAGTGCCGCAGGCAACGATGCGCTCTTCGACCAACTGGCGAACCACCTTCGCCGCATCATCCGATGAGGCGAAAGTCGTCAGAATCAAGCGCATCACGCAGGGATGAGAGCCGGACGGCGCACGATCCAACCACCGCCGACCACTCGATCACCATCATAAATCACGGCGGCTTGGCCGGGAGTGACAGCGCGTTGCGGAATGTGGAGGCGCACCTGAGCCCGATGTTTCTCGAGAGGCTCGACTGAGGCCTGAGCCCCTGGATGAGCGTAGCGGATCTTGACCGTGACCTCGTCCGGGATTTCCTCGGTCGGCATATGCCAGTTCACCCGATCGATCGTAAACTCCTCGCAGATAAGATCTTCCTCGCCACCCACGATGACGCGGGAAGTCTCGGGATCGATGTCGACGACGTAAAGAGGCTTCGGCGATCCACCTGGGAGGCCTTTGCGCTGGCCGATGGTAAACATCTCGATGCCTTCATGATCGCCGAGGAATTTTCCCTCGACGTCATAAATGCCTCCGCGCTGGAACTCTCCTTCACCCAAATGGGAGCTGAGGAAAGCCCTGTAGTCGTTCCCGGGGACAAAACATATCTCCTGGCTGTCGACCTTGTCCGCGACCCGTAGGCCGAGTTCTCGAGCGATCTCGCGGATTTCAGGCTTCGTCATGCCGCCCAAGGGGGTAAGAGCACGACGCAGCTGGTCAGAACGCAGGCTGAAAAGGAAATAGGACTGGTCTTTGCGATCATCACGGCCCTTGCGCAGGATCGTGCGATCTGGCTCGTGTTCGATAATGGCGTAGTGACCAGTAGCTATGTAGTCGGCACCAAGAGCCTGGGCCTTGTCCCAAAGACTGCCGAACTTTAGAAGCTCATTGCACATCACGCAGGGATTCGGCGTGCGACCAGCTTTGTATTCGCTGGAGAAGTAGTTGATGACGAGCTTCTCAAACTGGTCCGCCTCATCGACGACGTAGTGAGGGACACCCAGTTTGTGAGCGACTCCTCGAGCATCTGAGATGGCCGATGGACCGCAGCACTTGTCCTCAGCACGGGATATACAGTCCTGCGGCCAGACCTTCATGGTCACGCCGATGACTTCAAATCCCTGTCGTTTGAGCATATGGGCCGTGACACTCGAGTCCACGCCACCGCTCATGCCCACGAGGACACGTTTGCCGGTTCCGTTCACGCGGCGACTATACCCAGATGGGCCTCCTCGTCAAACATCCTCCCCGAAGCTTCCACTACCGTGCCTCAGGGCCGACGGCCTTTTTCAAACCTTCGAGCTCGGCGACTTGGGCCTCGTTGCCCTGAGCGCGTCGCTGCTGGACGAAAGTGTTGTTATCTCCAAAAGTCGCCCACGGGCCGGTCGGCACATCTTCGAACTCTACGAACTTCCAGTCCGTCACATCGGAATCGTTCATACCCAGAAAGTCGCGTACGGCCGGAGACACATCCAATCCTGCCCCCTTGTTCAGGTTAGGCTTCGGCCTTTCATCGCCAAAGACGTACTGCCAATGATCGGTACGGAACGGGCCGGCGTCCTCCCATTGGGCATAGCAGACCTTTCCCTTGTAGCGTATCGCGATCCAGCGGCCTTTGCAGACCGACTTGTGATTGTCCTTATAAGCTTCTGAAAACCAGGGTATTACTTGCGAAGCCTCCGCCTTCAACCCCTTCGTAGTCATGTCGTTGTACGGTAAGGCGATGTAAAAGGGATTTTGGCGAGGGGTAAAAGCCTTGGGAGTATAGGAAGCAGTCCGAAGCTCGCGGTTTGGAGTGTCAGTGCCTCCATAATTCTGAGCCCAGGATTGATCCCAACTGCTTTTATGATTGGGCACTGGATTGTTCTGCGTGGGTTTCTCACCGATCCAGAAGGTCGTCGTGACGATAGCGTATCTCCAGGGATATTGCTTCGAGGGCGTAGCCATACCCTTCTGGTACTCGCCCAGCCACGGTAACCAACCCACCTCGCCGCCGAGCGACCATTGACCTTCAGTGGCCTTCTTGTTGCCTTTTGGCAGATCAGCAACTTTCGCGTGCCCGGAATGTGAGGCCAACAGCGATGCCGCTGAGGAAATGCCGACTCCTAACCAGCGAAGGGATTTCTTTCTCATAATTACTCCTTCTGGTCGGTGAAACACATTTACCCCACCGACAGCGGCAACTTCGGCTCGGACCAGCGTCTCGGCAAGGGACTTTCTCTCGGTCGCTCTCAGGATACGAACCGAATGAGCGGTCGGGGAAAACCGTAGGGACATCGTAAATTCACCCCTGAGAGGAACCTACGCCTACTGGTAAAGGCGAGGCAGTCCACCGGGAAAAAGATGTCGAATCAACGAATCACGGACCGTTGATCGGGACTCAGCTACTTCGATTTCCCTACTTGCAGGCACTCATGCCTACCACCGAGATCACTTCCAGTGCTCGATCAGGATCTTCAGATCGGCGACGATGCCTTCGATCTTCTTGATATCCTTACGACGGCCTTTATCGCTCTTGACCTGAGCATGTCGCAAGACGGTCAGCATGTCGCGAAGATCGCGCAGCTTGCCTGAGTCGATCTTCACGGTTTCGAGATCACGACTCACGACCTGTTGTACCTCGTCGATATCGCTCTCGATCCTCTTCTGGTACTGGGACACGGTCTCCCTTAACGATTGGCGAAGAGTTTCCAACTCTCCCACGACCGCTTTCATCGGCGATGCTTCCGAATCACTGAGTTTCATGCCTACAGCTTGCAGTAGCAGGAAATCCTTCAGGAGCAAGTAACTCTACGCAACTTTACGAGATGATCGTCACTTTCGCACTACTATCGGGTTCGAAGGTTGATCTGAAACATAGGAGGAGGTCTCTCTCAAAGCTTCTCCGAAATACCGCCTGAATGCCTGTTTCGGGAATTGATTGTCCAGAAGACTATAGGACCTACCAAGCCTATCTCACCAAAGGAGGTTGGCTTTGGAAAGAACAGTGACTTTAGATCGTAGGACGTCCAAACGGGTGCTTCAACGTGCGGAGGGATGCCTTTTCCGGACTGTTCCACGTGGAACAGTTAATAAGAGAATATCTGGGTAAAAGGTTCATCATAATCTTATAGGTGTGAATAAGAGGCCCATTTCGTGTTCCACATAGCAAATCAAGGGGTTCCACGGCTTTTGAACCTGAGAATAACTTGCGAGAGGACCTCAAAGTTATACCCGGGATTCGGGACAGACCCCACTTCTTCGCTTTTTCCTGACAATAATTCACAATTCATTACCATCTGATTCCCATGACATGGTCCTCGATTGTTCCACGTAGAACATTTTTGTCGGTTTTGCTCGGTTTTGCCCTTCTTGGAGGGTGTGAAGCCCCTAAAAAGGACGATGTATTGGTCGTCGGGATGGATCTCTCCTATCCTCCGTTTGAGACTATCGATGAAAAAGGGCAACCGACCGGTGTGAGCGTGGAAATCGCCCAAGGCCTGGCCCAGTCTCTCCAAAAGACGCTAAAGATCGAGAACATCCCGTTTACAGGTCTCATTCCCACTCTCCAGCGTGGTGGAGTGGACTGTGTGATCAGCTCCCTCACCGCGAACGAAGAACGAAGGAAGACGATCGAGTTTTCCGAACCCTATCTCAAAATCGGCTTAGCCCTCCTCGTGCGGAAGGATTCACCCATCAAGGATGTGGAATCTTTGGACCAGCCCGGGAAGATGTTGGTCGTGCGACAAGGCACGACGGGAGAGGCCTGGGCTCGGAAGAACCTCAAACAGGCGCAGATCCTCGCCGTGGAAAAGGAGAACTCTGCCGTTATGGAGATAGTCCAGGGCAAGGCAGACGCCTTCATCTATGACCAGATGAGCATCTGGAAGAACTGGCAGAACAATCAGGAAACGACGCGCGCCATCCTCGCTCAAATCCACGAGGAGTACTGGGCTGTCGGCCTGCGAAAGGGAGATGAAGCTCTCAAGAAAGAGGTGGACGCCTTCATCAGCAAGTTTCGCCAGGACGGTGGCTTCGAGAAGCTGGGAGACAAGTACCTGAAGGATCAAAAAGAGGCTTTCAAGGCCCAGGGACTCCCGTTCTACTTCTAGGACGTGGGAAACATGCTCTCCAGCTTTTGGGACCACCCTGACCGTCCCTCCCCTCGCCTGGCGCGGGTGGTTTCCGGTTTACTCCTTGCCGTGCTCTTCACGGGACTATGCTGGACGGTGCTTTTCAGCGCGGGGAGGAATTGGGAGACGATCTGGAAGTTCCGCGACGCGTACTGGTCAGGATGGCTCATGACTCTGGCCATCTCGGCGGGGGGATTGGTGTTCAGCGTTATCTTCGGGTTGGTGGCAGCTCTTGGGCGTCGTTCGGCTCTGCTGCCTGTTCGGTATCTGGCGACATTCTATATAGAGGTGGTCCGGGGCTTGCCCTTCCTCGTGTTGATCTTTTTGGTCTGGTACGCGATTCTCGACAAGGCGACAATCGACCGCTTCCTCACGGGAGTCATAATTCTCGCGTTGTTCTCGGGAGCCTATCTAGCCGAGATCTTTCGTGCCGGTATCGAGAGTGTGGGCAAATCACAGTGGGAAAGCGCCCGTGCGATCGGGTTGACGACTTATCAGACGTATCGCTACGTGATTCTTCCCCAGGCTCTACGACGCGTGCTGCCACCGATGACCGGCCAGTTCGCCTCGATCATCAAAGACTCCTCCCTTCTTTCAATCATTGGCATCACGGAGTTTACTAACCGCGCTCAGGGCGTCTTTTCGGCGACGTATGCCGGTTTGGAAAGCTTCCTCCCCTTGGGACTGGGTTATCTCATCCTGACCATCCCCATCTCGCTGATGACTCGTCGGCTTCATAAATCCCTCGCCTTCGACACCTGATCATGCCGCTTCAAGTACATTGCCAGGATCTGGTGCATCAATATGGCGAACAGCGGGTGCTCGATGGCCTGACTCTTTCCGTTCAGGTCGATCACGCGCTGGCGATCATCGGTCCGTCCGGTGGTGGTAAGTCGACCCTGCTTCGTGTGTTAGCCGGTCTCCTCGTGCCTCAAAAAGGCTCGGTTTCGGTAAATGGCCACACCCTTGGCTCCGAGGAAGCAACCTTGCGGACGTACCGCCGAAACATCGGTATCGTCTTCCAAGCCTATAACCTCTTCCCGCATCTCACGGCTCTCCAAAACGTACTCCTGCCGCTCGAGAAGGTTCATGCCATGCCGGAAGCGCGAGAGCGAGCGCTGGTCGTGCTCAAGCGACTCGGCTTGGCGGATCATGCACACAAAAAGCCGGCAGAGATGAGTGGAGGTCAGTGCCAGCGAGTCGCCATCGCGCGCGCATTGGCGATCGAGCCTGATTTTCTCCTCATGGACGAGCCTACCTCAGCGCTCGATCCTGAGATGACGGCGGAGGTTCTGGACGTGGTGGCTGACCTGCGAAACGATGGCCGTTCATTGGTCCTCGTCACCCATCAAATGGGTTTTGCCCGACAGATTGCGGACGCCGTGGTCTTCGTCGCGCAAGGAAAAGTGCTGGAAACCGGTACGGCGGAAAAATTCTTCGATAATCCACAAACAACTGAATCACAAAGATTTATAGAAAAAATACTTCGCTATTGAGCACTAGCTACGCGTCATGCGGATCGTTTCGCGTTCCTCCATCCAGCTCAGAATGTCCGCAATCACCTTCTGGCGATCCAGATCGTTCCACAGGCAGTGGTAGGCGTCCGGGTAGATTTTGAGAGCCTTATCAGTGCTTGCCAGTTGATCGTACCACGCCTGGATTTGCTCGACGGTCACATAGATGTCGTACCGACCGATGAGGACGAGGCTCGGCACCGTGATCTGGCGGGAGAGATCCTGGCTGCGCTCGATGAGATCTCCCAGTGTATTGAGGAATCCTATGCTGAAAGCCTTGATATAGTGCTCGGCCAGCTTGGCCTGAGCGCGGAACTCTTCATCACGAGTGACGCGGACGGCTTCCGCCTTTCCGGTTACAAATAGCGAGGGCCGCAGTCGAAATCGCGGCATCAGCGCGGCGATCAACCTCACGATCGGACGCAACACGGGTGAGACGGGCTTCCGGAGTTGGACGACGGGGGCAGAAAATATCGCTCCATCCGCCTGCAAGTCGCTCGAGCGGGTCGCCAGCATGTGCGCGAGGATCAGCGCTCCCATGCTTTCGCCACACCAGTACACTGGCAGATCGGGGTGCTTCTTCATGACGACCTGGGCGAAGGCGGCGATATCCTTTTCGATCTCGGCCAGCGGAAGCTCTGTACCTCGGCGCTTGGAAATCGGATCGCGGCCTTGGCCGCGCAGGTTCAGGGCGAACCCGGCCCAACCAGCACAGGCGGCCTGCTCCGCCAGAGTATGGAACTCCGAACCCGCTCCGCCCATCCCGTGGATGTAGATCAGCACGCCGCGGGCTGACCCATGCGCCTCCCAGCGCTCCGTCGGGAAGACTGCGCCGTCTGGAGCTGTCCAAAGAAATTCCATGCTCCATAGATTCGGATTGCTTTTGCTGCCTTGCCAGAAGCAATTTCCCGAGATGCGCATATTCCTTTCACTGAGTTTGCTCGTTCTCACCCTGGCTACCGCCGCGGCCGGCCGTCTCGACATCGCCGTCGTCCAGTTCCCCGAGCCGAAGACCCCCGAGCAACTGACGGCGGCACTCGCCGGAGCCAGTCTCTTTGAACTCACGAACTCCAGCCGTACGATGAGCACAGCGTCCGACCTCAAGGGCGGCACCGTCATTTTCGCGCAGAGCCTTCAGACCAGCGGCGGTTCCTTCGGCTCGTCCACACGTCTTAGCAATCAGCGGGCCGATGTCAGCGGCAGCCTCAGCGGTGGCAATGTCTCGTTAAAGGTTGAGATCATTGAGGGTGTCAAAGCCGGGCTCCGCAGCTTTGAAAACAAAGTGTACACCGGCTCCGGCTCCCTGGCCGGCGGCTCGCCCCAGATCCTGAGCATGCGCATCATCAAAGGCCGTGCGCCTTCGGTGACGAAGGGTCAGACCAAGATGGTCTCTTACGAACTCTCCACGGCGGTCATCGCTCAGTACACTCCCTAATATTTCTCATGGGCTCATCACGCGGTGAGCCCTTCCCCCCATGATATTTTCGCGGTTAGTCGTGCTAAGTTTATTAGCGATGGCCTTGCTAAGTACCGCACAAGCCGAGACTCGGCGTGTCGAGCGGCACGGCACCATCTTTCATACCTACGTCACCACGCCGGATCGGATCTCTCTCTTCTGGCTCGACCCTTCCGGTAAGCCATTTCATCAGTTCAGCACCCTGCAGAAATTTCTGGTCGGGCAAAACAAGCGCATCCGCTTTATGATGAACGGCGGGATTTTCGAGGAAGGCGGCATCCCTTCTGGCCTATTAGTCATCGATGGCCAGACGCTGAATCCCCTTAATACCAACCCTGGCAAGGGAAATTTCTTTCTCCAGCCCAACGGCGTCTTTTACATCGACCATCACGGCGCAAATGTGGTGTCCACCGAAAGCTACGCGCGGACGAATCCTAAGTCCCGCCTCGCCATCCAGTCCGGTCCGCTTCTCCTACGAGACGGGGAGACGCATCACGCATTCCGCGTGGGCTCGAAAAACTACCTGCATCGCAATGGCGTCGGCATTCTCCCGGACGGTCGCGTGCTTTTCGTCATCACGGAGTTTGGCCAACCCCGGTATGCTAATCTTTTTGAGTTCGCCGATTTTTTCCGTGCGCAGGGTTGTCGTAACGCGCTTTTTCTCGATGGCGATATTTCCCAGATGAAAATCGATCCCACGGAGCCGCTCACGCCGAATAATTACTTCGGCACGATCTTTGCCGTCATCGAGTGAGCCTTAGCTAATCCTTCACCTCAGGAAATCTGGGCACAAAAAAGCGGCAGCCGTTTCCAGATGCCGCTTTTTTTAAGGGAGATGAAGGAGGCTCTTAGAGAGCGGTTTCGTAGTTCTTCTCGGCTGCTTCCCAGTTCAGCACATTCCAGAAAGCCTTGAGGTAGTCCGCGCGGCGGTTCTGGTAGTTCAGGTAGTAGGCGTGTTCCCACACGTCGACACCGATGACTGGGGTGCCTTCGGCGCCGGAGATCGTTTTACCCATGAGAGGGCTGTCCTGATTCGCTGTGGAGACGATTTCGAGTTCTTTACCAGGTGTGACGACCAGCCAAGCCCAGCCGCTGCCGAAGCGGGCGAGACCGGCGGCTTCAAATTTGGCTTTGAAGTCTTCGATGCTGCCAAACTTCTGCTTGATGGCTTCCGCCAGCTTGCCGGAAGGCTCTCCGCCGTTGGCGCCGAGGAGGTTCCAGAAGAAGGTGTGGTTGGCATGACCGCCGCCGTTGTTGCGCACAGGACCACGTATGGCCTCAGGCACGGCAGAGAGGTCGGCGATGAGTTCGGTGATGGATTTGCTGCTGAGTTCAGGAGCGCTTTCGAGCGCCTTGTTCAGATTCGTCACGTACGTGGCATGGTGCTTGTCGTGGTGAATCTCCATCGTCTTGGCGTCGATGCTGGGCTCCAACGCGTTATTCGGATAGGGCAAGGGTGCGAGTTCGTAGGCCATAGTAGATTAAATCGCCCCCAACGTAAGACGTGGATGGGTAGAAACAAGGGGAAATGCAATGTTGCGTTCGCCAAGCTGGGAGAATTGGGCTGACTTCTATGGCTAGACTGTAAAAATAGATGCCCGATGATCTCCCGCTCATGCCCTCACTGTGCCTCCCGTGAGATCGTGCGCATTCCCGTGATGCAGGCACCGGTCAATTCCGCGTATCTGCTGCTCATGGGGTGGTATTCTGTAATCCTGCCCTCCGCTTTTCCGAGCCGCTTCCGCTGTGAAGGCTGTGCCCGAGTATTCCGGCGCTACACGGTGCTGGGTTGGTTCTACCTTGCGCTTTTAATCGGACTGGTGGTGGGCCAGATCGTGCTTTATCTGGTTTTCGTGGCGCGCTACGCGCTTCGGAGCTAAGTGCCTCCGATTCTATTAATAAACAAATTTTCCCCAAAGATCCTCGTCGTTACTTTGCCATTGTTTGACGGTGATGTTCTTGACGGAGCCGTCGGCAAATCCGCAAAGCCCGGCTTTGCCGTGGCGCGGAGCGAATTGGTTATAGTCGGCCCCGAACGCTGAGTGAGAGTCCGCGATCCCGTCGCCGTCGCCGTCGCGGTCCAGCACCCAGCCTCCTGCGAGTAGAGGGCTGTAGATGGCAGCATTTCCGCCGCCCGGGCTCGGGTCGAGGCAGTCTCCGATGAGAAAAGTCTTGCCCGGGATCTTGGACAGCTTCATCGAGCCGCTGTAGGTCGGGGGGAATCCGGCGTACGAAAATGGTGCGTAGGCCGAGTATCCGTAGTTCACACCGTAAGTGGCAAACCGCGTTGGATCCTTGGCCGAAGGACAACGCATCATATTGATGCCAGGCAGGGCAAGCTTCTCATCGCTGCCGCCCAGGTAGGGGCTGAGCTGCTCCCACCACGGCTTCATGACGCCGGAGAAGTCCCCGTAACACGGCAGGTTGTTATCGTGGTCCGCCGCATAGGCAAAGATCGTCGCCAGGATATTGCGCTGGTTGGTCGCGCATTTGCTGGCGTTGCCGCTCTCCTGGAGTTTGCTAGCGACCGGAAGTAACAGGGCCGCGAGGATCGCGACTAATGCCACCACGATAAGGAGTTCCATGAGCGTGAATGCCCGCTGCCGCCTTGCACCGGCCGTCGAGGATCGACCGCCGGTGACGTTGTTGACCTGATTGCGCATATTAGTATTGGATTCGACAGGGGGGTCGCGTCTTGTCCACAGTCCGATGCTAATTCCTCACTACCGGAGAACTCACGGTCTGAGTGATGGCACCGATCGCTTGCGGGTCCAAGCGGATATCTATTAGCGCCATTCCATTTTCGATGCGAGGCTGGAGTGGCACTCCATTCCAAATATCTTCATAGGTGGCTCCTTCGATATGGGGGATCGCCAGCACGGTCCCGCGCACCGTTGTCATTCTTTCATTATAAAGCGTCCATAGCGTGCGATTCTTGCCCGGGAACTTATTGGCGAAAACCCCCGCCCGCTCGGTGGGCACCAGAGGCTCGGGCGTTAGTGTGGTAAAGCAATCAACATATCGGCGCTTCAGTTCCAGCGACTTAGCCAATAGGTCCTGCGTTTGGTGAGCATATAAGCGCCAGGTCGTATCGAAAGTCCCCTCCCCGTTGAAGAACGGGAACTTCAAGTGACCCCAACTGTCTTCCTCGATGCCGCAGGGGAATCCAAACTGCTTCAGATGAGGGAAGGCGTAGCGATAGACGTCCTGCGTGACTTTTAGCAAGGCCCCAGCTTCGTCCTCGACGTTGTAAACCGGGCAGATCAGGTCGCGCACGGGCAGATAGTAATAAGTGATATTACCGTCCGAGTACTGCGCGGTCACGTCATTCACCGGATACTCATGCCAGAGCACGGTATCTGCGGGTAGGGCTTCCTTGAGGGCTTTTGCGAGTGGAGTGGACCCCTGTCCACCGACATAGGGCACTTCGTGGCCGTGGTCGGTCGAGTGGCAGCTAAAGGCATCCGAGTAGCCGAAGACATCGAGGTAAATGATCTTCGCTCCCGTGTCCTGCTGGATGGTCTTGGTCATGTCGACGAAGTAGTCGCGCCATTGTTTCGAGCCGGGGCAGGCATACCAATTCTCGGAGTCGCTAAGATAGCTGCCGTCCGCTCGCTGAAGGGCAACCGCTTCGCCGAACTCGCGCCCGAAAGCCGTCTTCTTCCCGCAGGGGCCCGGGTAGAGATACAGTGAGACGGGGATGTGATGCTTATCCTGAAACTGCGTGATGGCGTCTTTGAATAGACTCACCCCACCCACTCCCTCGTAGGCTTCGGATGGAGATCCGCTATACAGGAAATCCTGCTGCTGATCGGAGTAGCCCCAGGCGAAGAGATTGATGACATCGGGCAGACTGCCGAACACTCGCTTGTCCGCCTCGAGGACTTCGTCCACCCAATACTTCCCTGCGGTGGCGTCATAGAGAGGCGGCGTGAGGAGGATGGCATCGGCGAGCTTCTTAGAGGTGATCTGTGTGTGAACCCAGAAATCGTCGATGAACCAGGCTTTGTCTTGCGAGCGATAGGGTTTGTACCAAGTAGTCAACCAGTCCTTGTAGACGGAGAAGGCTTCGTGCCAGTCACCGCCGTGTGCGATCAGCGACGTCTCAGGATACTCGCGAGTGTTCCCTGGTGCGATATGGCAGAACTCACCGGGATAACGCACCGTCGCAGCGGCACCGGTTGCCCCTTTGGAAGCGACGTACCGTAGCGGAACCTCCTGGCGATTGTCGGTGATGAGTCCGATGCCTCCGCCGAGGCGGGGATTGTAAATATCGAAGAACTGCATCGGAAACATCAGGTCGTTAGCCCCCTCGAAGTAGCCGGGCTTGTTACTATTGACGTTTCCGTACTTGGGGAAAAATAGCCAAGTATCTTTCACGTCGCCTACCACGATGTCTTTCAGGAACGGGAACCTCACTTCGACGGCCTCCGCGGTGGCGCTGCGATTAGTGATCGCGATGGAGGTCTTGAGCAGCGAGTCGACGCCAACGGAGAGACGGATCGTCACGTCGAGGGGCACGTCAGGTACTTTACTAGTGAGAAGGATCTGAGCGCTCGACCCTTCCACGCTGCTTTTAGTGACCTTGAAGTGGGAGCCGTCCAGCACGCGGTCTTTCCAGAGCAACTCGAATCCCGAGTCCTTATGAAAGCTAATCCTGCTGCCCGGGGTCCAATGGTTTACCCACTCGCTGAAGCGAAAGCCGTTCGAGAGATCCACGGCGAATTGATAATAAGAGTTGCCGCCGGTAAGCGTTTGGCCCACTTGCTTGAGATAAGGGGCGGCCTCTTTGGGCTTTACCACGGCAGGCACACGGATGAGTTCCGGCTCGGTCACGAGGTTTGGGAAAAGTCGATTCGGACTCTTGTTCAAAGTCAATGCGGCGAGACCCGTGGTGTTGCGATGAGCTCGATTGATCAGTCGGATCTCTTTTAGCTCCTTCTCGGCATTGGCGGCGACGACGTACGCGCCGACCGTCCTTCGCAACACGTACTCTTCGTCAAAGATGGAGAAGGGAAAGGTCTTTTCGATCTCACCGTCGGCGTAGTGCAACTCCGCACAGAACGTCGCGTAGATGTCATCGAACTGAAAGGGGATGGGAGCAGCACCATAGCGCGTGCGGGTCGTTTCGAACTCATTGACGAGCAGGAAGAAAACTTCACTGGCCTTCCCTTGGACGGGGATCGTCACGACATCCTCACGACCGATCGGGCCCAGATTGGCGCGTGTGACCTGGGTTCCGAGGAAGGGGATGAGCTCGCGGTTGGCGGATCGGTCCTCCACCGGGAGGATCAGGTTCTTTGAAGCTTCGCCGAGCTGGAAAGGCACGCCGGACAAATTGACTGATCCGGAAGGAAGTTTGCCGGCGCCGTCCTGGAAGCGTCCTTTTTTGTCGAACAGACGCTGGACGAGCGAGGTGATCGAATCATTAAAGTATGGCGATAGATCGATCGACTCGAAAGTTCCTTTGGAAGCGACTGGCTTCCCGGAGGGTTGAAGGGGATTTTCTTCCGGGGCGACGGAGAAGGTGACGGACTCGATCTCCAGAAGGGCACCGGAGTTTTTGGTGATGAGATCGACGAGGAGGGAGGCGGGGGTGAAGGCGTTCTTTAGTTTTCCCTGGAGAGTGTGGCTCCTTCCGTCAGTGATGATTTCTCCAGCATCCAAGAGGACTACGGAGGTCCGCTTGCCTTGTCCGTCGAATCCACTGGCGGAGATCAGAGTGGGCGAGGGAGTCTTGCGCGAGATACCTTTGGCCTTGTAGCGGATGGAGTAGTAGAGGTGAGTACCCCGGCTGGGCTGGTCGCTCTTCCATTGCCATTGGGCGCTGGTCTCTTTAGTGGGAATTCCCTGTAAGGAAAAGACCATACCTGTGCCAGTCGGAGTGTGGCGCGCCTTGTCTTCCGAGCCGGCGCTGCGATCGCGTCCCGAGCTGACGATCGCCCCGAGCGCATTCTTTTCCACGACGGCATCTGCGGAGCTGCCACCGTGCGCCGCTCCCTGGCGCGCCCATTTCTTGGCGGTGAGGTCCAGCTTCCAATTTGAAGGTGCCGCCTGGTCGCTCGGAGTGAGGTTAGCTAAGTCCTTGGCCGTGCCGATGATGACGGAGACGTCATCGACCCAGGCCTGCCCGGTACCTTCCGCGTTCTTAGCGATGACCACGGAATCGACATCGACGACCTTCATGCCCGGAGCCGCTGCGAAGGGGGCGTCGGAATGAATAAGGACGTCATCGACGTAGATATCATAGCGTTGGTTCTTGAGGTCGATCTGTACGGTCAGATTAATCCATGTTTCGGTGTGGTATTCCGAGATGGCTTGCAGGCCTCCACCATAAACGCCGTAGTAGATTTTCCCGTTCTCCAAGACGACATGAGAGATAGTCTGGGCGTCACCGTCCTCCACCCCTCCTCGCGTATAGAAGTCAAACCGGCCAGTCGTGCTGCGAACATTGATATAGCACCGGGCTGAGATCACCTCGCCTGCGAGTTTCAGGCCCATCTTATAAATCGGACTAGGCATCATGGCCGCGCCTTCTGCACCGAAGAGGATTCCCATACCGGCTTCTCCTCGCCTATAACCCTCTCCCAAGGCCATGGCCTCGGGGTTCTCGATGATCCACTGGCCGGATCCCCTCCACGGCGTTTCCGTGGAATAGTTGTCGAAGTCCTCCAGGACCTCTGCACTCCACGAGGGGCTGGTAAGCGCGATTAGTAAAGTGGACACTCCTAGACATTTTCGGATGCAAGACATGTTGCAGGATAGACTTCTGGGGAAATCGTTCAGGGTAGGCGGTTAGGTTTCCGCATCGCAGAGGATGCGGAATATTCTGTGGGGTTTCTAAGTGTCGACGAAGGTTAAGCTAGCTTAGCTTTCCCTGCAATCGTCGACGGAGGGGAATGATCAGGAGACCGGTCAGGCCGAGCAAAGCGAGCGTGGCAGGTTCTGGAACTGGGGCGAAGGCACCGTTGTTCGTCCAGCGTACGGAATCCCATTCCACCGTGCCGCCGCCAAAGGCAGTTGTCGCGCCAAATTCCAGGTAGTTTGCGGGATACTCGCCGGTAGATTGCATCTGAACGGCAAAAGCAGCAGTCGGATTGCTGTCTACATACAAGCTTAGCAATCCCGTACTGGAAGTGGTGAAGCGATAAGTGTGGAAGACGTTGGTATTCAGAGAATACGAAGCAAACTCGCCTCCCAGCGCTCCGTGTATGACTGATGTGGATGTGAACACTATATTGGCCCCATAAGGGCCGGTGAAGATGCCAACGCTCTGGCTCCAGTCAGAGAGTTGGCTGTCCACCCGTAATACGAATTCGATAGTATTCCCCAGCAAGGCACCCCCAGTCCAACCAGCTCCTGCCTGCCGGTAAGCAAAGGGCCCGTCAAAGCCGGTCGCGGCAGTGATCGTTAGCACTCCGCCGGATACAGAAGCCGTCGAATCCTCTCCCGCAAAAGTTTGCTCCCAAGTGGGGCTCGTTAGAGGATCGTTGGGAAAATAGTCTCCCGTGTATTCGTGTTCGAAGATTTGAGCCTTCAATGGAGAGGCCAATGTGGTCAGGACCAGTGCTGCTATTCCGAGGTGTTTTTGCGCTTTCATGGATTCGTTTGATTGTTATCTCCCATCACAAAGACAGCTGTGATTGTCACAGAGTTGTCATAAGTTGAATCTTTATGCAAACAATATTCCGAATCGTGCCCATTATTTATGACAACAGTCACATATGATGTCCGGAGATTCCCGAGAGGGATGCGAACGAAGGGGGGTGCCGCCATGCTGGGCGGCACCAAACACAGGGGGAGCGGCGCGAAACTAGCTCCGCCGTACGGGATAGCATCCGCAACTGGAGCGGATGACCATGTGCGGGAGCACCTTCAGGTGTTGAGGCGCGAGGGTGGGATCCCGCATCTGGTCAAGGAGGATGTAGGCGCTGAGCCGGGCGATCTCCTCGCGGGGGATCTTCATGGTCGTGAGAGGGACGGGACCCAGCGCGGACTCGGCGTCGTCGGAAAAGCCGATGACGGCGGCGTCCTCGGGCACTGACCGACCATGGGCTCGGAGAAGGTGGATGGAGAGAAGGGCGGCCTGATCGCTCCAGCAGACGATACCCACCTTGCGTCCGACGGGCGGCAGCATGGGCGGGAGATGTTCGTCCAGGTGGGTCTTCATGCCGTCGAACAGCGGCACGTGCAGGATGCTCGCCTTTACCGGATTGGGCCACTTTTGCATGGCTTCCTCGAATCCTTGTTGACGGAGGGTGTGGGTACTCCAGTCGAGAGATGGATTGATGAAAATCATCTCCTCGCACTTCATCTGAAGCAAATGCCAGGTAGCCTCGTAGGCGCCAAGACGATCATCGATGCCGGCGAAGTTCGTCGCCAGCTTTGGGAAGTAGTGATCGAAGAGCGTGACTTTAGTGCCGGCCTCTTGGGCTGCCTTGATGTGCTCGTAGCTGCTGGCCTCGTGCGTGGTGAAGAGAATGATGCCGGGGACTCGCTCCTCGACAAGCTGCTTGACGATAGCGACTTCCTTCTCAGGGTTGTCATCGCTGACGTAGATGGTCGTGCCGTAGCCACCGCGCTGGAAGACCTGCTGGAGGGCGTCAAAGAACTCCAGGGTGGAAGGATCCTTCATCCTTTGCAGGATGATCATGGCGACATTTTTCGAGGCTCGCTGGGACACAGCCTCTCGCGGTAGCGGGAGCACGATGGTGCCGCGACCTTGCTGGCGGGAGATCAGGCCTTCGGCCTCCAAGCCGGCCAAGCACTCGCGCACGACGCGGGAG
>Ga0247822_10001119_pt1 | contig 16023 bp, 6 predicted proteins | sample 13C_Cellulose_Da_FD_192423 | JGI IMG/M metagenome (GOLD analysis project Ga0247822, IMG submission 192423) | Soil microbial communities from agricultural site in Penn Yan, New York, United States - 13C_Cellulose_Day30 | ecosystem: Environmental > Terrestrial > Soil > Agricultural land | place...
ATCCGGGAGATTGGCGAGCGGATGTCCATCTGCTCGCCAATCTCCCGGATGGTGGGCGGGAATCCCCGCACCTCCGTCTCCTTGACGATGAAGGTAAGAATCTCGCGCTGGCGCTCCGTCAGCTCTTCCATGCCTCGCTCCCTCCCTCGGGCAGGGGCCCAGGTCGTGTCTTACCAGGGCAACAAACTTTCAGTACCTCATGCTCCCTGAACAGGCGTGTAGAGTCAATCGTTTCAAGCAGGCGGCCAAGCCGACCGTACGGGTCTTCTCCCGCTCTTCAGGGAACCTTGAGAAGTCTTGAGGATCCAAGGTGATCTGGGCGTACAATTCCGTCCGTCTTGTCCGACCTCCGACACACCCTCCTCCTCGTCGATGACGAAGCGGATGTCTTGGACATCCTCGTCCGGATGTTCCAGCGGCAGTACCGCGTCCTGACGGCCACCTCGGGCCAGGAGGCGTTGTCGATCCTGCGGACCCAGACGGTCGATGTCCTGATCACCGACCAGCGCATGCCCGAGATGACGGGCATCGAGCTCGTCACCGCCGCGCGAGCCGAGGGCATTGACGTCACCACGCTGCTGCTCACCGGCTACACGGACCCGGAAGACATCATCGCCGCCATCAACCAGGGGCAGGTGTACCGCTACATCACCAAGCCCTGGGAGGTGAACGATCTCCTCATCACGGTGAAGAACGCGGTGGACTACACGCAGCTGCGCCGCGACAAGGAGCGGCTGCTGCGCCAGCTCCACCAGCGCGTGGAGGCCCTCTTCGTCCTCTACGAGGTGAGCCGCGCCAGCGCCGCGGACCCGCCCAGCTACGAGGCCATCATCGACCGCGTGCTGAGCGCCGTGGCCCGCGTGCTGCCCTACGACTGCGGCGCCGCGCTGATCGCTCCGGACGACGCGCGCAGCGCCATCCTGCGCCTGCGCTGCCTGGGCACGGTGGGTGAGAAGGCCCTGCTGGGCGTCAAGGAGTCCATGTTGGGCGCCTACCGGCGCAGCTCCGGACAGCTCCTGCCCGAGGACCGGCTCACCACCCGCGTCACCGGCACCATCACCCAGGACGCCAGCGCCCCGGCCGTCTACCCCAGCCAGGTCACCGTGAGCCTGGTGGCTGGCGGCAAGCCCGTGGGCATGCTGTCGCTGTTCTCGCAGAGCCCCACCGCGTTCAGCGAGGACGACGGCGTGCTGCTGGACACGCTGGCCAACCAGACAGCGGACGCCATCCAGTCCCTGCGCGCCGTGGAGGAGGAGGCCCGCCGCCGCATCGAGCGCATGGTCGAGTCCATGGCGGACGGCGTGCTGCTCACCGACGAGCAGGACGCCATCGTCGTCATCAACCCGGCCGCGCGCCGGCTGCTGCGGCTCTCCGAGGACACGGGCCCGCTCACTGGCCGGATGCTGGAGGAGCGCCTGGGCTTCGAGCCCTCCGAGCTCATCCGCGGCTGGGAGTACAGCGGCTCGCAGGATCTCAGGGAAGAGGTGGAGCTGTTCGACCGCCACATCCAGTGCACCGTCACCCCCGTGACGGACGCGCGCGGGACGGTGCGCGGAGTGTGCGTGGTGCTCAGGGATGTCACCGAGCAGAAGGTGCTCGAGGAGCGCAAGGACGAGTTCGTCTCCATGGTGAGCCACGAGCTGCGCACGCCGCTCACCTCCATCTCCGGCGCCATCGATCTGGTGCTCAACTACCTGGCCGGCCCCATCAACGACAAGCAGCAGAAGTACCTGGCCATGGCCAAGGACTCCACGGAGAAGCTCAACGGGCTCGTGGATGATCTGCTGGACCTGGCCAAGTTCGCCAAGGGCCGGCTGCGGATGAACTTCGAGCTCACGTACCTGGACGAGCTCATCCGCCGCGCGGTGGAGAAGTACGGGCCGGCCTTCCAGGAGCGGCGGGTGAGGGTGGTCACCGCGCTGCCCCAGCACGGGCTGCGGATCATGGCCGACCCCAACCGAGTCAACCAGGTGCTCAACAACCTGCTGACCAACGCGGCCAAGTTCACCCCCGAGGATGGCGAGGTGATGCTGGAGCTGCGCGCCACCTCGTCCCTGCCCGGCTTCGTGGCCCTGTCCTGCTGGAACAGCGGCGAGCCCATCGCCGAGGAGAACCTGGAGCGCATCTTCGACCGGTTCGAGCAGGCTCGTACCCCCGCCAACCGCACCGTGCGCGGCACGGGCCTGGGCCTGGCCATCTGCCGCCACATCGTCGAGGCCCATGGCGGCCGCATCTGGTGCGAGCCGGGCGCGCAGGGCGTGCGCTTCATCACGGTGCTGCCGGTGGAGCCGCCCCAGGAGCTGCTGCGCCCCGAAACAGCCGAGGCCGCCGTTTCCGCCGCCGCCGCCTCCGCCAAGAAGCCCGAGCCGCGTGGCCGGGTGCTCGTCATCGACGGTGAGGTGGAGCTGGCCTACATCATCAAGGCGCTGCTGCTGGGGCGCGGGTACGACGTACGCCTGGCGGGCTCGGCGGAGGAGGGCATCAGCACGGCCCGGCGCCAGCACCCGGACGCCATCCTCGTATCGGTGCGGCTGCCGGACGTGGACGGGCTGCGGCTGGCGGAGATCCTCCGGCACGATCCGGACACGCGGCGCACGCCGCTGCTCATCAACTCCTCGTTCGATGAGCGCCAGCGCGCGTTCCGCTCCGGGGCGGACGCCTTCCTGCTGCGGCCGTTGATGGTGGACAAGCTGCTGGCCACGGTGGACTCGCTGGTGCGCGGCCGCACCGGCCAGCAGCACGGCCGCGTGCTCGTGGTGGACGACGATCAGAAGATCGGCGGCATCTGCAGCGAGGTGCTGGCCAGCCTGGGCTTCGAGGTGGCCGTGGTGAACTCCCTGGAGGAGGCGCGCCGCTCCCTGCGCGAGCGCAGGCCCGACATCGTCCTGCTGGATGTGACGCTGCCGGACGGGGATGGCTTCACCTTCATCGAGGAGATCAAGGCCGAGCGCGCCAGCGGCCACATCTCCGTCATCTTCCTGTCGGCGCGCGCGGAGACGGCCTCGAAGATCCGTGCGCTCAAGCTGGGCGGGGATGACTACATCACCAAGCCCTTCGACGCGCTGGAGCTGGGCGCGCGGGTGGAGAGCGTGCTGCGGCGCAAGGAGCAGGAGCTGTCCGCCTCGCCCACCACGCAGCTTCCAGGCTCCAACGCCATCGAGCGCGAGGTGCAGCGTCGGCTCATCGCGCGCAGGCCCTTCGCCTTCTGCTACCTGGACCTGGACAACCTCAAGGCCTACAACGACTACTACGGCTTCGCGAAGGCTGACGGCGTGGTGCGCCAGACGGGCGATCTGCTCCGGGAGATCTTCGCGCAGGAGGGGGTGCCCGGAGACTTCCTGGGCCACGTGGCCGGCGACGACTTCGTCTTCATCACCGCCCCCGACTCCGTGGATCGCATCTGCCAGCGTGCCATCGAGGCGTTCGACCGCATCATCCCGCTCTACTACGACAGGCAGGATCGGGAGCGCGGCCACATCGAGGCGGAGGACCGGTTCGGCGAGAAGCGAAAGTTCCCCATCATGAGCGTGTCCATCGTCGCGGTGATGAGTGACGGGGTGACGCATGATCACGCCGAGCTGGCGCGTCGAGCGGCGGATATGAAGAAGCGGGCGAAGGCCATTCAGGGGTCCATCTACCTGCGCAGTGATCGCGAGCGGGAGAGCCGGACCGTCACCGGATGAGGCTCTACCAGCAGCTCATCCTCTTCATGCTGGCCGCCACCGTCCTTCCGCTGGCGGTGGTGGGCTTCCTGCTCCTGTCCCGCGCGGAGGCGGAGCTGGCCGAGCGCATCGCCGCCGAGCAGCGGGCGCTGGCCGCAGCCACCGCCGAGAGCGTGGCCAGCACGCTGATGAAGACGGTGGACGCCATGGCGCGCGTGGCGGAGGCCATCGACTGGGAGGGCCTGAGCGATGAGGAGGCCCGCGGCGCGCTGACCCTGATCTTCCGCCAGTCCTCCGCTGTCAGCGCGGTGCAGCGGCTGGATGCCGCCGGTCAGCCGGTGGGCAAGCCCGTCTTCTTCACCCAGGACGAGGAGGGGCACCCGGGCTTCGATCCCGACTCCCTGGACATTGTCGCGCGGTCCGTCCCCGTGCAGCCCCTGCTGCGCAGCCAGAAGGGCGAGGCGGCTCTGGGGCAGGTGTACCCGCACAGCCGCAGCGGCAAGGCCGCCGTCGCCGTGGCCATCAAGCTGGGCTCCGACGAGCGCGCCTCCTATGTGCTGGCGGAGATTGTCTTCAGGGATCTGGAGGAGCTGCTCTTTCGCAAGGCCAAGGACACCCTCGGGCGCATCGACCTGGTGGATGGCGCCGGGCGCATCCTGGCCAGCTCCGAGCTCCAGCGGCGGCTCGGCGAGCTGGAGCCCGCCGTCCAGGCGCAGGTGGCCGCCACGGCGAGCGAGCTGACGCGCAGCTTCCGGGTGGGCAGCCCCGACCTCCGGGTGAGCGCGGCGCGGGTGCCGGAGAAGCTGGGCTTCGACGTGGTGGTCTCCGTGGACGAGGCGGTCGCGCTGGCGCCCGTGAGCTCCATGCGGCGCACGGTGCTGGTGTCCATTGGCGCGGCGCTGGTGGTGCTCCTGACCCTGGGGGCGCTCTTCACCCGCCGCATCACCTCCCGGCTCTCCGAGGTGGCCACCGCCGTGGAGGCGCTCGGCCGTGGCGAGCTCGACCGGCGCTTGAGGGTGGACGGCTTCGACGAGATCAGCGCGCTGGCCAACACCTTCAACCACATGGGCGCCGAGCTGGAGGCGGCGCGCGCCCGGTTGATGCGCTGGAACGACGATCTGCGCGCCAAGGTGGACGAGGCGATGGCGGAGTTGAAGGCCGCCCAGGCCCAGCTGCTCGAGGCGCAGAAGCTGGCGGCGGTGGGGCAGCTGGGCGCTGGCGTGGCCCACGAGCTCAACAACCCCCTGGCCGGCATCCTCGGCTACGTGCAGCTCATGCTCATGAGCCGCGGCGACAGCGATCCGGACCTCGACACGCTGCGCAAGATCGAGCTCAGCGCCAAGCGCTGCAAGGAGATCACCCAGAACCTGCTGCGCTTCTCCCAGCAGCGCACGCGCGGTGATCTGCGGGCGGTGGACCTGACCAACGTCGTGCGCGAGGCGCTCAACCTCACCGAGCACCAGATCAAGTCCGAGGGCATCACCCTCAAGCTGGAGCTGTCACCCCCCGTGCGTGTGCTGGCGGACCCGGGGCAGGCTACGCAGGTGCTCCTGGCCCTGCTCTCCAACTCCCGCACCGCGATGATGAAGACGGCCTCCAGGGTGCTCACGCTCCGGACGGGTGAGCGCGAGGGCAAGGGCTTCCTCGAGGTGGAAGACACCGGAAAGGGCATCCTCCCCGAGCACCGCAACCGCGTCTTCGAGCCCTTCTTCACCACCAAGGACGTGTGGTCCAATGTGGGGCTCGGCCTCTCGGTGGCCTACCGCATCGTCAACGAGTCGGGGGGGACCATCGAGATGAGGAGCGAGGTGGGCAAGGGATCGTGCTTCACCGTGTGGCTGATGAAGGCGTGAGCCCCACGCCCGCGTGGGATAGCCTTGTCGGGCAATGGCTGGAACTCCTCCCCCCGGGCGCCAGGCGCGCTTCATCCTCGGACTGGTGCTGATCCTGGCGGCGCTGCCGCTGGGATACTTCCTCTTCCTCCACCAGCCTCCGCCTCCGCCGCCTCCTCCTGTCGCACCTCAGCCACCTCCCGTCGCGGAGAAGCCTCCAGACAAGCCAGTGCAGATGCCGATCAACGAGCTGGTCGGTGCCGTCGAGGTCCGCCGCGCGGATGGGAAGTGGGAAGAGCTGAAGCCTGGGATGGTGCTGCATGTGTCGGATTCGCTGCGCACCAAGGGCGGCGCGTCCGCGGCTATCACGAGTGACAAGGTGAGGTTCGAGCTGGAGCCTGGCACAGAGCTGGCGCTGAAGGAGTTGTCGGAGACACTGTCCGGCCTGTCGCTTGGCAGCGGTATGGCGACCGTGTCTGTTGTGCGCACCGACAAGCGGCACACCATCGAGGTGAGGGCCGAGGGCAGTGACGCGGTGGCGCGCAGCAACGAGGGCACGTTCACCATGAGCAATGACGGGGCGGGCACTGTGGCCGTGGGCTCGCGCGAGGGCGAGGTGAGGTTCGAAGGCAACGGCAAGGTGGTCATCGTCCGCGCGGGACAGCAGTCCGTGGTGCGGCCTGGGAGCGGCGGTCCCTCCGAGCCGGTGAAGATCCCCTCCAGCCTGCTGCGCAAGGTGCAGTGGCCCGACAAGCGGCAGAACAAGCGCGAGGTCATCGTTCAAGGCGAGGCCGAGCCCGGTACCCGCCTGGAGATCGCCGGAACCGGAGAGACGTTCTCGCCGGGCCAGGACGGTACCTTCAAGCGCACCGTGCTCCTGAAGGAAGGGGAGAACGAGGTGAAGCTCAAGGCCGTCTCGGTGGGAGGCACCCGGGAAGAAGCCGGGTCGAAGGTCCTCGTGGATACCAAGCCGCCTTCGATGAAGATCAAGCTGCCCTGGGACAATCCAGGGGGTCAGGCCCCACCCAGTCCTACGCCCTGAAACATGTATTCCCTGAGTCGGGGTCGATAGGAGTTCAGAGAATCCAGCGAGGCTTGTAGAGTCAGAGACAATCTGAACCGGCTCGCTCCAGTCCTGCTTCTGCTGCTCTCCTCCCCGGCAGCGCTGGCGGATACGCTCGAACTTCTCGGGCCTTCCGAGGCCGTGCCGCCGGAGGGCTTTGCCGTGGCGCTGGTGCGGCGCGACGCGGCGGGCGCACCCGGTCCGCTGGAATCTCCCGTCGTGTCCGCCGAGGGTGCGGAGGTGAAGGCAGGTCCGCCCCAGCCGCCGCTGAGCACCTTCCTCGTCGTGCCCCAGCCGGGAGCTCGGACGGTGGTACTGCGAGCCCACTCAGGTTCGCTGCGGGTGGAGGCGCGCTATGCCATCGGGCCTCCGGCCGCAGGGGTAGCGCTGACGCTGGAGCCGGCCGCGCCCGTGAAGGGCCGGGACAAGGAGGCCTCCCTCACCGTGAGGATGCTGCGGCCGGATGGCTCGCTGGACGACTCCGGGGTGCAGCCGGTGGTCCGGGCGAACGTGGGCCGCGTGGAGGATCTCACGCGCACAGGGCCCGGGACGTACCGCGCTCGCTACGTGCTGCCGACGACGAGCTACCCAGAGGTGGCCATCCTCGTGGCGCTGTCGGCGTGGCCGCACCCGCAGTCCATTTATGGCGCGTACGGCAAGATGCTCGTCCCGCTGGCGGCGGCGGTGGAGCTGCCGGGCGAGACGGAGCCGGATGCGCAGATCTCCATCACCATCGCTGGGCAGACGTATGGCCCGACGCAGGCCTCCAGTGATGGCAGCTTCCGTCTCCCAGTGGTTGTCCCGCCTGGGAGCCGGCTGGGGCAGAGCCGGGTGGTGGACAGGGCGGGCAATGTCCGGCGCAGGCCGATCGATCTCGGGCTGCCGCCCACGGACGGCCTGGCCTGTGTGCTCAACCCGGTGAGGCTCCCCGCGGATGGGGCCTCGCGAGCGCGGATGCTGTGCGCGGCGAGCGATCAGACGGGCCGGCTCGTGCCGGACGCGCGTGTCACCGCGAAGCCACGCCACGGCTCGCTCAAGGGGCCTCAGCGGGCCGAGGGAGGCCTGCTCGAGTGGATCTACACGGCACCCCGGGAGCTGCCCGCGGATCCCGAGCGCATCCTGTCGGTGTGGACTCAGGGAGGCGCAAGCTCTCGCGAGGAGCTGACACTCCAGCTGGTGCAGGGGCCGGTGGAGAAGGTCACCCTGTCCGTGGCCGAGCCGCAGGTACACCGTGGCGCCGAGGTGGGCGTGACCGTGGCCGTGGAGGATGTGTTCGGCCGGCCCCGTCCCGGGGCGCAGGTGTTCCTGAGCGCTCCCGAGGGGACGGTCTCTCCGCTCCGGGAGGGGCGCCCGGGGGTGTTCCAGGGCACGTGGAGCGTGCCCGCCGAGGGGCCGGTCGAGGAGGAGGCATTGCAGGCGCGCGCGTTCGGCCCTGTGGGGAGCGAGCCCGCGCGGCTCACCGCCTGGGTGCGTGGCGGGGAGCTGTATGTCGGCGTGTCGGATCTGGCCGGGCTGCCCATTCCCGCGCAGCCGCTAAAGGTGGGCGGTGAGGCACGACAGACGGGTGCGGATGGAACAGTGAGCCTGGGCCCCTTGCGCCCTGGGAAGCTCGAGGTGGTGCACGGTGTCTGGCCGGGGCTGCGCAAGGTGATCCATGTGCTGGGGCCGCGCGGTCCGGTGTACCCCCAGGACCCGCCGCTGGTGGCGGCGCCCGTGGAGGAGCGGATCCGCATCGAGGCCACGGTGCCGGTGATCGTCCGGCTCCAGGTGGACAAGGCGCGGGTGACGTACTGGGTGGAGGACCTCCGAGGCCGCGTGCTCACGGATCGTCCCATGCACGTGGTGCTCTCCTCGGGCCGCCAGGAGTCGGTGGAGGTCCGCGAAGGGAGGACCCGGTTCACTGTCGTGGGCGCACAGCCCGGGCGCGTGAGCGTGTCCGTGGCGGACGTGCGGACGGGGATGACGGCAGTTGCCGAGGTGAAGCCTTGAGGTGGGCGGCCTTCATCCTCGCGGCCACGCTCCTGCCCTGGGCCGCGCTGGCGCAGCAGCCCGTGGAGGATCCCGCGGGGCTCTCGTCCGCCATTGCCGGCCGGGTGTGTGACGATCGCGATGGAGATGGGCGCTGCGCACCCGGCGAGCCAGGCCTCTCGGGCGTGAGGCTGGTGCTCGCCACGGGCAGCGAGGTGCTCACGGACGCCCAGGGGCGCTATCACCTCACGGGCGTGGACTCGCGCACTCCGGATAGGACGGGCGGCGTGCACCTGCGGCCCGGGCGCCACCGCGTGCGCGTGGATGAGCGGACGCTGCCGCCGGGCGGGAAGGTGAGCCCCGTGGCCGTCACCGTGGAGGTTCCCTGGGGCGCCGCTGTCCTTCAGGACTTCGCGGTCCGTATCCGCGTGGAGTCCGTGCAGGCCCTGGCACTCGCGCTGGAGAAGGCTCCGCCTCAGGCGGAGATCCGCGAGGAGGGGATCGTCTTCGTCGTGACGGGCCAGGCCTCGCCGGGGGATCAAGTGCAGGTCGCGGGTGAAGCTGCCCAGGTGGCTGCGGACGGGACCTACCGCGCGACCGTGACGCTTCAGCCCGGGGAGAACGTCGTCTCCATCACCGCGACATCACCGGGTGGCTCGGCGCGCTTCTTCCGCCAGCGGATCGACGCGGTTCAGCGGCAGGGGAGCTTGCTCATTGCTCCACGCGCCATTGAGTCCCTTGGGGTGCTGCGGCTGCCCGCGCCGCGCGAGGAGAAGGTGCCCAGCGGTGCCGCATCGTTGCGGGTGGAGGCCCCAGAGGGGACTCTGGTGCGCTCTCCCCAGGGCGAGGTGACAGTGGGCCCCCAGGGCGAAGCCGAGGTGCCGATCACGCTCTCGCCAGGGCGGAACTCGGTGGTGCTGGAGTTCCAGCGGCCGGGCGAGCCTCCTCGGAAGGAGACGGTGGAGATCCTTGCGGAGGCGCGGCCCTTCGTCGTGGGGTTGCTGGATCTGGAGGGCGCGTACTCGCTCGGCGATGGGGCCTTGCAGCTCCACGGGCGAGGCGCTGTGCACGGCGAGGCCCGGCTGAGCGACTTCCAGCTCGTGGGCGAGCTGGATCTGCGTGACACGGACTTCCGGTCGCTGAGGCATGAGGACGCAGCGGCCTGGCTGCGCCCGCGGCTGCCCGAGCGCTTCGAGCGCAGCCTGGATCCGGAGCGTGCCATCAATGAGTGGGGAGACAACTCCGTCACCTTGACGCCCAACGCCGCGGAGGGCCGCATCCGCGTGGAGGCGCGGCACGAGGAGTACGGGCGTGCAGGTATTGGGACGTACCGCGCCTTGATGGGAGAAGGCGAGATCGGCCGCTACCACCAGCCCCTCTTCGGCCCCTTCGCGGAGCTGAAGACGGCGGCCGGTCCCGTCAGCGTGGGCGTGAACGCATTCGCGGGAGGCTTGACGGATCCTGTCCGGGGTGTGTCCACAAGGCCCGCCCACGAGGAGCTGTATGCCACCGGAGGCAGCCTCTACTTCCTGAGCGCCTCCGCGATCGCCGAGGGCTCCGAGGTGCTGCGAGTGGAGCTGAGAGATGGGCTCACGGGGCTGCCGCTCGCCGAGCAGCACCTGGTGCGCGGCCGGGACTACGAGATCGACTACTCCGCGAGCCGCATCTTCCTGGCGCGCCCGCTGTCGTTCCTGGCCGGGGCCCCCTGGCTGCGCAGCGACGCACTGACGGCGGCTCCGGAGCCTGTCCTCATCGCTGACTACGCAGCGCTCGAGTTGACCGGTTCCCGCGACGCGGCTGGTGGCGAGGCCTGGGCGGAGTGGCTGGGCACGCGGCTGATGCTGTCTGCCGTGCGCGAGCGCCGCGCCGGAGCGCCTTATGGCCTCCTCTCAGGGCGGGCCCGCAGCGCGTTGGGAGGCTACACGCTGGAAGCCGAGGTGGCCCGCAGCTCGGGGCAGGCCATCGCCTCGCAGGCGTTCGGGATCTCGGACGACGGTGGCCTCACGTACCTGCGGCCTGGGACGGAGCTCGCCACCGAGGGAGATGCCCTGGGGGTCCGCGTGCATGGCCCCGGGCCACTCGGGGGCGGCTCGGTGAACGCGGCGTTTCGCTGGCGGAATCGGGGCTTCTCCGACGGTGCGCACACGGAGGCCGCGTTCTTCCGTCAGCTCTCCCTGCGCGCCTCGCAGCCGGTGGGCGACTTCCGCCTCACGCTGCTCGCGGACGATCGCACCTCGGCGGATCCGCGCCTGCCATTCGCTTCGTCCTCCATCGCCGCGCGCTCTCTCGGGCTGGGAGCGGGCTACGAGCGCGACTCCTGGAGCGTGCGCCTGGAGCTGAAGGATGCGTGGCTGCGCGCCTCCGAGGTGGCAGGGGAGGGGCCCGCGCTGGAGGGAGGGCGCACCTCCGTGGGGCTCCAGGGGCGTCTGCGTGTGCACGAGCGGGTGTTGCTCTCGGCGGGGCACCGGCAGGCACTCCTGCTCCGCGGCGAAGGCCCAGGGCGTGTGAATGACTCCTTCTCCTCGGCTGGGGTGGACGTGCAGCTCGACGAGGACACCACCGTGGGCGTCCGCGGCGGCTGGGGGCCGGAGCTCGGTCCCCAGGTCTGGGCGAACGCCGCCGTGCGTCGCGGGCCGGACGCCTTTTACGGCGGCTACTCGGTGGACGTGGACGGCCCGGACTTCGGGGCGGGCCGCGCGGTGATGGGAGCCCGGACCGAGCTGGATGACGGGACGAGCATCTTCGTGGAGGACTCCAGCGCGCACAGTGCGAACGCGGTGCGGCTGGCTCGCGCTGTGGGCTTCCAGCAGGCCCTCTTCGGCGGCCTCCAGGTGGGAGGCCGCTACGAGCGCGGCGTCCGCCATCCGCTGGAGCTCCCCTCCACGCTGACGCGTGACAGCGGGGGGCTGTTCGGGCAGCTCGTGCGAGAGCGGCTCCGGGTGGACGGCCGTGTGGAGCTGCGCCGGGAGCAGGGCACGCCGGTGCGCGGGCCGCAGGTGTCCGTGGATCGCGTGCAACTGGTGGCGGCACTGGCCGCCGAGGCTTTGCTGCGAGAGGACTTGAGCCTCTCTGGGCGTGTGAACTTCGCCCGCACCCTCAGTGGCGAGGAGCTGGAGCAGCGGCTGCTCGAGGCCTATACGGGCGTGGCTTGGCGGCCAGAGCCTTTCCTCCTCGTGGCACGCTACAGTGTCACCCGTGAGCTGCTGCCCGGCCCACGAGGGGGCTTCGGCGATCGAGCCCTCCAGATCTTCTCGCTGCTGCCCGCTGTCCAGCTGGGAGATCGGCTCTCCGTGGCGGCTGGGCTGCACGCGGGCCGCTCGAGCCGGGGCGAGGCGGTGGCCTGGGTATGGACGGGGACGCTCCGGCCTTCGGTGCGGGTGGTCGGGGGTCTGGAAACCGCGGTGGAGGTCGCACGGCGTACTTCGGCCAGCGATGGCGGCGCGTTGAGTGCACTCCGCGCCGAGGTGGGGTATCGGGTGGACGCGGGCCTGCGGTTCGCCGCAGGCTACACGGTGGTGGGTTTCAGCGGCCTGGGGCTGTCTGGAGAGACGACGGATGAGTCGGACAGGCTCTACCTGCGAGCAGAAGTCGCCTACTAAGTGGCGACTCCGGCTGGGGCTCGCCCTGGTGGTGGGCGTGCTGCTGATGGCCACCTCGGCCAGTGCCGGGTGGAGCAGGAGGACTGTTCCCGGATCGCCCAATGACGTGAGGGTCTGGGCGCCGGGGGTCTTCTCCGTGGCGACCGATGCAGGGGCCTGGCTGGAGCGCGCGAATGGGACCACGTCGTTCATCCCCACCGACGACAAGGCCGAGGGCTCCTTTCACGACCCGGCCAACGACTGCTTCATGGCCCTCCGGCATAGCGGCAGTGAGGAAGGTATCGATCCCCCCTGCGACAGAGACGAGGAGATCCTGGACAGCGCGTCCATCCGCTTGAGGACGAACAGCGCGGGCGTTGGCTTTCTCTTCCTGGACGAGGGAAGAGGCACGGACCGGTTTCATCTCTACAGGGCTGAGAGCCCGGGGACCAGTCGTTGGGAGGAGATCACTCGCTTGGGTGTCGGCCCGGTCCAGCCCTCGAACGCGCTGGGCGCTTTGCTCATGGGTGGCTCCGAGGATGTGCTGTTTGCGATCAAGGAGATCGGCGGTGTCACGCTCTATTGGTATCGCGACTTCGCCGAGGCGGACACCCACCGCATGGATGCTCCGGTAAGCGCTCCCGTCGTGCGCGACTCGGAGGTGGTCGATCTGTTTTCCGCCGGGGGAGACACTCCGACGGCGCTCTTCAGCTGGGGGAACAGTCTCTACCGGGGGACGCTCGTGCAAGGCGGCAGCTCCTTCACGGAGCTGTCCTACCCAGGAGGCGAGGGCACCATCACTGCGCTGGACGTGAACACGGGAGTCAGCACCCAGCACGGAGACGGGTTTGGGATGGCGACAGTCCAGCGCGATGGCGGCGTCACCCTGCTCAGCGCGGTACCCGCGGCCAAGCCCCAGGACATCGGGAAGGAGTGGCGTGTCAACCCGACCCTGCCCGCCGACCTCACTGCGCCGCGCGCCCTGGAGTGTTACGGCTCGAGCTTCTGTGTCATCGCCCAAGGCGCTGCCACAGCGAACAACGTCTTCGTCTACACCAATGACGCGCCTCCCACGCTGGCGGTGAGCTCCGATTCCCCGGCTCCGTTCATCTTGTCCTCGGGCACGAATCGGACGATCAACGTCCGAGCGCCTGATGCGGATGGGGATGCAGCCCTGGTGAAGGTGGAGCCGAGCAGCTTCTCCGAGCATGGCTTCTCCATGACCACCACCCCGGTGAACGGGGGCGTAGACCTCCTGCTCGACGCAACCACGGTCTGCGCGAACGTCAGCAGGAACATCACCATCTCCGCCACCGATGGGATGGATTCTCACGCCACGGTGGGGACCTACGCCCTTCAGGTCCAGCGCGCTCTGGCGCCCACTGCGCCGACGATCAGCCCCCGGCCGAATATCGCCGTGCCTGCGGGGGGCATGCCGCTGCTCCTGACGGCAACGGCGAGCGCTCCCTGTGGCGTCGAGGAATTCACCTGGACGGAATTGTCCCCGGACGCTGGGCGCCTCGCACTCTCAGGGGAGCGGAAGCAGGATGCGACCTTCACCCCTCCCAGGATAATGTGCAGATCCGTCGGCGAGATCCACGCGTACCGCGTGCGGGCCGTGGAGGATGGAGGCGTGAGCTCTCTTCCGACGGATGTCACGATCCAGGTGCTGCCGTGGGGTGTTCCGAACGCTCCGTTCAACGATGGGGGCGTGGAGGTGACCATCCAGGCGGGTGAGAGCCAGTTGCTGCACCCCGACATGCCCTCCCACGAGTGTGACAAGCCCGGCGCGGGCTTCCCGGGTGTGGAGACCGTGTGGCAGCTCGTGGACGGAGGGCTGGCACCTCCGGGGGTCGAGCTGCGGACGCAGGACGACAGGGTCATCGCCGGCTCGAGCGCTATCACCCCGACGCTGCGCGTCGAGACGGATGAGTGCACGGACACCGTGTTTGATCTCTCCGTCCAGCACTTCACGGATGGTGGCTTCGGGGTCAGGGGACCTGAGTCTCACGTCCGGGTCATCGTGAAGCCGGATGGGAACCCGACGTCGGGGGCGAGGCTGGAACTCTCCCCTGGCCCTCCAGCGCCCGGAGCCGCGGCGGGGAGCGCGAGCGTCGCAGGGCTCCGATGTCCCACTGGGCCGGGAGACGGCGGGCTCCAGGCGCGCATCTTCCTGACGAGCGATGGCGGGATCACCCGCGAGGGCACCTTCCCCGTGCCAGGCCCCTGGCAGTTCGAGATGGACGACGTGTGCTTGGATACCGTCTTTACGCTCCGGGGGGAGCTGGTGGGAGAACCGGACTCCGCGGTGGAGGGCAACGACGTCACCGTGCGCTCGTTGCAGCGGCCCAGGCTGCAGCCGATGGAGGATCCATACCTGACAGCCCGCTGTGGCCAGCCCGCCACGGGTATCCTGGAGCAGCGGCCGCTGCATCCGTGCTCCGGGCTGTCGATCTCCTGGACGCAGGACGGCGGGGTCGAGCTCACCCAGTCCGACTATACCGGACAGCGGATCGAGGTGGCCACGCAGAGTACGGAGTTCGCCGAGCTCATCGGCCAGTCGGTGGTGATGCACATGAGCGCCACGACGCTCGAGGAGGCCACGCTGGATCAGGAGATCCCCATCCGCTCGGAGCTCTTCGTCGAACTGGACCGCCGCACCGAGAAGGCTACGGGCGCTGACGTCGATCTCATCGGAGTGTCCGTCGAGCTGCGCAACACCACGGAGTGTGGCGTGAGCCAGGTGGATCATCTGGAGCGCCTCGAGGGTGCGGAGTACGTGCCTGGGAGCATGCGCTTCAACGGCTCCCCCGTGGAGCCCGAGGTGGAGGGGGACACGCTCAGGGTGCGGGGGCTCGTGCTGGAGGACAGCACCTCGGGCCAGCTCACCTATGTGGTGCGCCCGCGGCTGTTGGAGAACGCCCGTTTCGAGGGCCAGAGCTTCGTGCGCGGCGTCCCTGTCTCCCGGCCGCAGGAGGAGCCTCCCACCGGGTGTGGCTGCTCAGGGGCGGGCTCGGGGCTGGCGGCGCTCGGCCTTGCGGGGCTGGCCATGGCGCTGCGCCGCCGACGGGTGCGGTGAGCCGCGGGGCTCGCCTCACAGGCCGAAGGAGATGCGGCGCTTGCTGGGCTCCTCGCGCCGCTCCTGGAGGATGCCCATCAGCTCCAGCCCGCGCAGGGTGGCGAGCGCTTCGCGCTCCGAGAGATCCGTGAGCGTGAGCAGATCCTCCACCGTCTTGGATCCATCCGCGTACGCCAGCAACATCGCCTGGGGGTCCGCCAGCTTCAGCTCGTTCAGCGCATAGGGCGGGTCGGCCGTTGGGAAGAGCCGGCGTGTGCGCGGCATCTTCTGCCGGAGGGCCACCAGGGTCTCCAGCTTGAGGACGCCCTCCAGGATGAGATCGCCTGGGAAGATGGACAGCTTCACCAGCCCCGAGCGCTGCAGCCGCATGGGGCTGAAGCCATAGCCTCCGGAGCTCCACGTGAAGGTGGACCAGAGGATCTCCTTCACCTGCTCCTCGACGAGCGCCCGGCGCTTCTCGGTGTCGAGCAGCCCCAGGCGCATCATCGCGTCCCCGGTGCGGATGCCCGCCTCCTTCGAGAGCGCTGCCACGGCCTGCAGATCGCTCTCGGACAGCAAGCCGCGGCGCGCGCAGAAGCGGGCGAAGCGCTCGTTCGACAGGTTGGAGGCGGCGTAAACGGGCTGTCCCGCCTCGAAGTAGACAACCTTGAGGATCTGGCCCTGCTTGAGCTTGAGCTCTCCGTGGTGGCGCGACTCGTAGTACGCGTTGAGGAGCCGGGGGACGGTGGCCTCCTTGATCTCCCCCTCCATCGACCACTGGGGCAGGGCGCGGCGGCCCACTCGGGTGGGTGCGGAGGCCTCCTCTGGAGGCTGCTCCTTGGCCCACACCTCCCCTTTGGCG
>Ga0247822_10001120_pt1 | contig 16018 bp, 10 predicted proteins | sample 13C_Cellulose_Da_FD_192423 | JGI IMG/M metagenome (GOLD analysis project Ga0247822, IMG submission 192423) | Soil microbial communities from agricultural site in Penn Yan, New York, United States - 13C_Cellulose_Day30 | ecosystem: Environmental > Terrestrial > Soil > Agricultural land | place...
AGCGGCGGAAATGCCGGGGATGACCGTGATCTCCACGCCGGCGGCGCGGCAGGCGTCGATTTCCTCGGTCGCGCGGCCGAAGATCATCGGATCGCCGCCCTTCAGGCGAACGACATTTTCGCCGGCGAGGGCGAGGTTCACGACCATCTCGTTGATGTCGGACTGCTTGCAGGAGGGGCCGTGGCCGCTCTTGCCGACGGGGACGCGCCTGGCTTCGCGCCGGGCGAGTTCGAGCACGTCCGGGCCGATGAGGTGGTCGTGGAGGATCACTGTCGCCGATTGCAGGGCGCGCACGGCCTTGAGCGTGAGCAGCTCGGGGTCGCCTGGACCTGCGCCGACGAGCGTGACGCGGCCCTTCCGCTCCGGCTGGGCGGAGACGAGGGCTTCGAAGTCGGCGTCGCTGGGCGTGCGGTCCGGTGCGTCCCAGGCGGTGGCGGCAAAGCGCTGCCAGAAGGCTCGACGATCGGCGAAGCTGGCGATGCGTTGCTTCAGGCGTGAGCGCCATTCCTTCGCGGCCTTGGCCCAATCGGAAAGGCCCAGCGGAAGGACGCTCTCGATGCGCGCGCGGATCGACTGGCCGAGCACGGGCGCAGCGCCGTCCGTGGAGATTGCGACGACCACCGGCGAGCGGTTGACGATCGTGCCGAAGAAGACGTCGCAAAGGTCCGTCTGGTCGATGATGTTGGCGACTGCTCCGGCGCTCCGGGCGGCTGCGAGGAAGCGCTGTGCTTCGTCGCGGTTCGGGAGGTCGGCGACTGCGATTGCGGCGCCTTGCAGTTGCTCAGCCGACCAGTCGTTGAGCCGCACGACGTCGGCGCCGGCCACCTCAAGAAGCTCCGCCTTCCAGGTTGCGCCTTCGGACGAGCCGACGACGACGGCCCTGCGGCCTTCCACCTTGTGGAAGAGCGGCAGGTTTGGGAGTGGCGCTATCCGCTGCGTCATGCCGCGCTCCGCACCAGCTTGCCGTCGGCGCCGACGTGCAGACCGCATTCGCGGGCGTTGTCGGTTTCCCACCACCAGCGGCCGGCGCGCTCGGGCTCGCCGGGCTGGATGGCTCGAGTGCATGGCTCGCAGCCGATCGACAGGAAGCCCTTCGCGTGGAGTTCGTTGATGGGGACGTTCAGCTCGGCGCATTCCGCGGCGACCTGGCCGCGGGTGCGGTCGAACAAGGGCGCGATCTTCACCAGCGAGCGCTCGCCATCCCAGTCGGCCAACTGGACGGCCGAGCGCTGGTTCGACTGGTCGGCGCGAAGGCCGGTGACCCAGGCGGACGCGCCGGCAAGAGCGCGATTCAGGGGCTCGACCTTGCGCACGCCGCAGCACGAAAGGCGCGCGTCCTTCGAATAATAAAAGCCGTTGATGCCCTGGTCGCCGACCATCGCGGCGACGGCCTGCGCGTCCGGGTAGAAGGCGCGGATGCGGACGCCGTAGCGCTCCTCGGTTTCCTGCCAGAGCTTGTAGGTCGACGGAAAAAGGCGGCCGGTGTCGAGCGTGACGACGTCGATCGGCAGGCGCTCGGTGAAGATGTGATGCGCGATAAGCTGGTCTTCGATGCCGAGGCTGGTGGTGAAAACGATCCGCCCGGCGACGACTTCCGTCGCGGCGCGGAGCCGTTCGGCTATGCTACCGCCGTTCCCGCCGTTCAGCACGGCAACGGCCGGGGAGCCCGCCTTGAGCTTGGGAAAATCTGCGTCGGCCACACATCACCTTAGAAAATTCTTCTCCACAGGCTGCAATCATGCGCAAAGTGCACATTCTCCCCGACAGCGTCCCAAGAGGGCTGATATAGAGAGCGAAGTTAGGGTTCAACGAACGCCGACAAGATAACATTGATGTTGCACAGCAGCATGGACAATGTAGAATAATCTTCCAAGAACCGCTGGAGCCGTAGATGGACTCAACCGACCGTAAGATCCTCGCCATCCTTCAGGAGGACGCGTCGCTGTCGGTTGCCGACGTGGCGGCCAAGGTGAACCTGTCGCAGACGCCCTGCTGGCGGCGGATCCAGAAGCTTACGGATAGCGGAGTAATCACCAAACGCGTCGCACTGGTCGATCCTGACGCGCTTGGGCTTGGCCTGACGGTGTTCGTCGAGATCGAGACGGGGGACCATTCGAAGGAATGGCTGGGCAAGTTTGCCGCGGCGATCAAGGAGATGCCGGAGGTGATGGAGATCTACCGGATGGCCGGCGACGTCGACTACATGCTGCGCATTACCGTGCCGAACATGGCCGCGGTCGACACTTTCTATCAGCGGCTGATTTCCATGGTGCCGTTGAAGAACGTCACCTCCCGCTTCGCGATGGAGCGCGTGAAGTACACGACGGCCTATCCGGTCGAGGCCTAGCGGACGGCGGCTGGTTCGGCTTTCTCGGCGGCGAGGAAGGCGTTGACCGCTTCGGCGCAGTCGCGGCCTTCGCGGATCGCCCAGACGACGAGCGACTGGCCGCGCCGCATGTCGCCGCACGCGAAGATACGTTCGCGGCTGGTCTGATAGTCGACCATCGTCGCGCGGACATTGCCTTGCTGCGTCAGGTCGACCTGCGAGCCGTCGACGGCACCCGGCTTGCGCGGCCCGAGGAAACCCATGGCGAGCAGGACGAGGTCGGCCTGGATCTCGAACTCCGTGCCCGCGATCGGCTGGATGACCATGCGGCCATCGGGACCGGGGACGAATTCGGAGCGCGCGCACTGCAGCGCCGTCACGCGGCCGTTCTCGCCGACGAAGCCGGTGGTGAGCACGGAGAAGTCGCGTTCCGCCCCTTCCTCCTGCGAGGATGAGGTGCGTAGCTTCAGCGGCCAGTTGGGCCAGGTCAGCGCCTTGTTTTCCTTTACCGGCGGCTGCGCGAGGACCTCGAGCTGAGTGACCGAAGCCGCGCCCTGGCGGAACGACGTTCCGACGCAGTCGGAGCCGGTATCGCCGCCGCCGATGACGACGACATGTTTGCCAAGCGCGCTGATTCCGCCGCCCGGCGCCGCCTTGTCTTCGCTGTCGCCGGCATTGCGCTTGTTCTGCTGCGTGAGGAAATCCATCGCGAAGTGGACGCCGTCGAGCTCGCGGCCTGGCACCGGCAAGTCGCGCGGCTGCTCGGCTCCGCCGGCGAGCACGAGGATGTGATAGTCGTCGAGCAGTCGGTCGACCGAGACGGTGACGCCGACTTCCATGTTGGTGCGGAAGATGACGCCTTCGACTTCCATCTGCTCCACGCGGCGGTCGATGATTGCTTTGCTGAGCTTGAAGTCGGGGATGCCGTAGCGGAGCAGGCCGCCGATGCGGTCCGACTTCTCGAACACGGTCGGTGCGTGGCCCATGCGCGCGAGCTGCTGCGCGCAGGCGAGGCCGGCCGGACCGGAGCCGACGATGGCGATGCGCTTGCCGGTGCCGCGCGGGGCGCACTGCGGCGTGACCCAGCCTTCGCGAAAGGCGCGGTCGGCGATTTCGCCTTCGATCGATTTGATCGTCACCGGAGCGTCGTCGATGTTGAGCGTGCACGCCGCTTCGCAGGGGGCGGGGCAGATGCGGCCGGTCACTTCCGGGAAATTGTTGGTCTGGTGCAAACGCTCGATCGCGGCCTGCCAGTCGCCCTCGTAAACGAGGTCGTTCCAGTCCGGGATGAGGTTGTTCACCGGGCAGCCCGAGTGGCAGAAGGGGATGCCGCAATCCATGCAGCGCGACGCCTGCTTGGCGACGGCTTCGGCGCCCGGCTCTTCGACGAACTCGTCGAAGTGCTTCACCCGCTCTTCGACCGGCGCGTACTTGCGGTCGCGGCGTTCGACTTCGAGGAACCCGGTCGGCTTACCCATCTGAAATTACTCCGCGGCGACGGCGTCGACGGCTTCGAGGTCCGCCAGCGCGCGCCGGTATTCGGTTGGAACGACTTTGACGAAGTGCTGCAGCGCCTTCGGCCAATCGGCGAGGAGTTCCGCGGCCTTGCCGCTGCCGGTGGCGAGCTGGTGCCGTTCGAGCAGGATGCGGAGGCGCTCGGCATCGTAGCGCATCGGGTGGCCCATACCGCTGTCGCTGACGCTGACCGCCTTCTGCACCGGAGCGCCTTCGCCCCACGACGTGCCCGCCGGTGCGATGCTTTCAAGCACGACGCTGTCGAGATTGCACTGCTGCTTGAGCGCGCCTTCCGGGTCATAGACGTAGGCGATGCCGCCCGACATGCCGGCAGCGAAGTTGCGGCCAACCGGGCCAAGCACGCAGACCGTGCCGCCGGTCATATATTCGCAGCAGTGGTCGCCCGCGCCTTCCACGACGGCGGTCGCGCCCGAGTTGCGGACCGCGAAACGCTCGCCCGCGACACCCTGGAAATATGCCTCGCCGGCGATGGCGCCGTACAGGACGGTATTGCCGACGATGATGTTCTTCGCCGGGTCGCGGCCGACCTGCTCGGGCTGGCGGACGATGACGCGGCCGCCGGAGAGGCCCTTGCCGACATAGTCGTTGCCGTCGCCGGTCAGCTCCAGAGTCACGCCGTGCGCCAGGAACGCGCCGAAGCTCTGACCTGCGGTGCCGGTCAGGCGGACGAAGATGCTGTCCTGCGGGAGGCCCTCATGACCGAAGCGGCGGGCAACCTCACCCGACAGCATCGTGCCGACGCTGCGATGGACGTTGTGAACGTCGCGCTCGATGACGACCGGCTTGCGGCTGTCGAGGGCAGTCTTTGCGCCGCTGATCAAGTCGCGGTCGAAGATCTTGGCGAGGGCGTGATCCTGACGCTCCGAGTTCCGGATGGCGACGTCGTCGCCAACATCCGGCGAGTGCAGCAGCCGGCTGAGGTCGAGGCCGTTGGCCTTCCAGTGGTCGACGACTTGCCGAGTGTCCATCAGCTCGGTGCGGCCGATCATCTCCTCGAGCTTGCGGACGCCGAGCGAGGCCATGATCTCGCGCAGCTCTTCGGCGACGAAGAAGAAGTAGTTGATCACATGCTCCGGCGTGCCGGTGAAGCGTGCGCGCAGGATCGGGTCCTGCGTGGCGACGCCGACCGGGCAGGTGTTGAGGTGGCACTTCCGCATCATGATGCAGCCAGCGGCGATCAAGGGCGCGGTGGCGAAGCCGAACTCGTCTGCGCCAAGGATCGCGGCAACGGCTACGTCGCGGCCGGTACGAAGACCGCCATCGGCCTGAACCGCGATACGTCCGCGCAGCTTGTTGAGCACGAGCGTCTGCTGGGTCTCGGCAAGGCCTATTTCCCACGGCAAACCGGCATGCGTCAGCGACGTCAGCGGCGATGCGCCGGTTCCGCCCTCGAAACCGGAGATGGTCACGTGGTCGGCCTTGCACTTGGCGACGCCCGCGGCGATCGTTCCGACCCCGACTTCGGACACCAATTTCACCGACACGCGGGCTTTCTCGTTGGTGTTCTTCAGGTCGTAGATGAGCTGCGCAAGATCCTCGATCGAATAGATGTCGTGGTGCGGCGGCGGCGAGATGAGGCCGACGCCCGGGGTCGAGTGACGCACCGCGGCGATATGCCGGTCGACCTTGTGACCCGGAAGCTGGCCGCCCTCGCCGGGCTTGGCGCCCTGCGCGACCTTGATCTGCAGCTCATCGGCATTGACCAGATATTCGGTCGTGACCCCGAAGCGGCCGGATGCGACCTGCTTGATGGCCGAGCGCATCGAATCCCCGTTGGGAAGCGGCGTGAAGCGGTCGCGTTCCTCGCCGCCTTCGCCGGTGTTCGACTTGCCGCCGATCCGGTTCATGGCGATCGCCAGCGTCGAGTGCGCCTCGCGGCTGATCGAGCCGAAGCTCATCGCGCCGGTGGCGAAACGCTTCACCAGCTCGCTTGCCGGCTCAACTTCCTCGATTGGCACGGCGGGGCCGAGCGGCTTGAAGTTGAGCAGACCACGGATGGTAAGGAACCGGCGGCTCTGGTCGTTTACGCCAGCCGCGAAGTCGCGATACTTGTCGGGCAAATTGCCACGCACGGCATGCTGCAGATTCGCGACCGTGTCCGGGCTCCAGGCGTGCGCCTCGCCACCGACGCGCCAGGCATAATTGCCGCCGACGTCGATCTTCCTGCCGTCCGCAAACGCGCGCGAATGGCGCTCGCAGGACTCGGCCGCGATCTCGTCGATGCCGACGCCTTCGATCATCGTCGCGGTGCCGGTGAAGTACTTTTCGACGAGCTTGGAGGACAGCCCGATCGCGTCAAAGATCTGCGCTCCGCAATAGGATTGAAAGGTGGAGATGCCCATTTTGGACATGACCTTCAGCACGCCCTTGCCGATGGCCTTGATGTAGTTCGCGCGGACCTTCTCGGAGGGCAGGTCAACCTCGCCGCGAGCCCGCAACGACTCCAGCGTCTCGAACGCAAGATAGGGATTCACCGCTTCCGCACCGAAGCCCGCAAGTACGCAGAAGTGATGCACTTCGCGCGCTTCGCCGGTCTCGACGACAAGGCCCGTCTGCATGCGCAGGCCCTGGCGGATGAGGTGGTGGTGCACGGCAGCGGTGGCCAGCGCCGCCGGGATCGGCACACGGTCCTTGCTCGCGGCACGGTCGGAAATGACCAGCACGTTGATGTCGGCGAGCACCGCCTCGGTCGCTTCCCAGCACAGCCGGGTCAAAGCGGCCTCAAGCGCCTGTCCGCTTCCGCCGGCCCAGGTCGCGTCCATCGTCTGCGTGCGATAGGCACCGTCGAGCACGTCGCGGATGTCGCGGATCTTCTGCAGATCCTCGTCGGTCAGGATCGGCTGCGAGACTTCGAGGCGCTTGTGCGTGCCGGCATGATGACCGAGCAGGTTCGGCCGCGGGCCGATCATCGACACGAGGCTCATCACCATGGCTTCGCGGATCGGATCGATCGGCGGATTGGTGACCTGCGCAAAGTTCTGCTTGAAATAGTCGTAGAGCAGCTTCGGCCGGTCGGAGAGCGCCGCGATCGGCGTGTCCGTGCCCATTGAGCCAACGGGATCGTCGCCCGCCTTGGCCATCGGCTCCAGGAAGAACTTCAAGTCTTCCTCGGTGTACCCGAAGGTGCGCTGCGCCGCTCTCAACGCGTCTTCCGACCGTTCCGACGGCGTGGCCACCTCGCTGACTGGAAGCTCTTCCAGCTTGAACTGCGTTTCCTGTAGCCATTCGCCATAGGGCTGCTCGGACGCGAGGCGCGACTTGATCTCCTCGTCCTCGACGATGCGGCCTTCCTCGAAGTCGATCAGCAACATCTTGCCGGGCTGTAGCCGCCATTTGCGGACGATATTTTCCTCGGGGATCGGGAGCACGCCGCTCTCCGACGCCATGATGACGCGGTCGTCATCGGTGACGCAGAAGCGGGCAGGGCGGAGGCCGTTGCGATCGAGCGTCGCGCCGATCTGGCGGCCGTCGGTGAAGGCGATCGCCGCCGGGCCGTCCCACGGCTCCATCAGCGCCGCATAATATTCGTAGAAGGCGCGCCGCTTCGGCTCCATCTGCGCATTGCCCGCCCAAGCCTCGGGGATGAGCAGCATCATCGCATGGGCTAGCGAGTATCCGCCAGCCAGCAGCAGCTCGAGCGCATTGTCGAGACAGGCTGTGTCCGACTGCCCGTGCGGGATGAGCGGCCACATCTTGTCGAGGTCCGCGCCTAGCAAGGGCGATTCCAGCGTACGCCGGCGCGCGTTCATCCAGTTCACATTGCCGCGAACGGTGTTGATTTCGCCGTTGTGGGCGATGAACCGGTACGGGTGCGCCAGCTTCCAGCTCGGGAAGGTGTTGGTCGAAAAACGCTGGTGTACGAGCGCCAGCGCCGACTTGCAGCGCGGGTCGATCAGGTCGGTGTAGAAGCTGCCCACCTGCGTCGCGAGAAGCAGGCCTTTGTAGACGATCGTCCGGCTGGAAAAGGACGGGATGTAGAAGTCGGCGAGGCCCGGAAGGTCGCGCTTCTCCGCCAGCTCCAGCAACGGGTTCTGCGTCTGCTTGCGGATGGTCAGAATCTTGCGCTCGAACGCGTCCTGATCCGCCGCACGAGGCCCGCGCGCCACGAAGCACTGGCGGATGACCGGCAGGGATTCGAGCACCGCCTGACCAAGGCCTGTCTCGTCGGTCGGAACGTCGCGCCAACCGAGCAGGATCTGCCCTTCGATTTCCACGAACCGCTCCAGCCGGGCGATCGCGGCATCACGGCTCTCCGCGTCCTGCGGAAGGAAGCACATCGCCACCGCGTAATCGCCAAGCGGCGGTAGGTTGACGCTGTTCTCGACGGCCCAGGCACGGAACAGCTCGTCGGGAAGCTGAATCAGGCAGCCGGCGCCGTCGCCGACCAGCGGATCGGCGCCCTTCGCGCCGCGATGGTCGAGGTTCGCGAGGATCTGCAGGCCGTCGCGGATGATAGCGTTCGTCTGCTCGCCCTTGATGTTGGCGACGAAGCCCATGCCGCAGGCGTCACGCTCGTTGCGGGGGTCGTACAGGCCTTGCTTTTCTGGCGCTCTCAACACGTCAGATTCCCATTCGTTGTTCGTAGGCCGTGATCGCGTCGTCATGTGACAGCGTCAGGGCGATTTCGTCGAGTCCGGCGAGCAGGCAATCGCGACGGAACGGGTCCATCGTAAAGGTGAAATGATCGCGTTCTCCGACGGTTACGGTCATCGATTCGAGATCGACGACGATGCTGTCAGTCTTGGCCGACTCAAGCAACGATTCGACGGCCGCATGGTCGAGTTCGACCGTGGCGATGCCGTTCTTGAAGGCGTTGCTGGCGAAGATGTCGGAGAAGCTCGGGGCGACGACCGCGCGGACGCCGAGATCGACAAGCGCCCAGGCGGCGTGCTCGCGGCTGGAGCCGCAGCCGAAATTGTCTAGAGCGACGATGATTGGTGCACCCCGAAATGCGGGGTCGGCGAAGACACTGTCGTCAGTGGAGCGCAACGCTTCGAATGCGTGCTGACCTAGGCCGCTGCGGCGGATGGTCTTCAGGTGAACGGCCGGGATGATCAGGTCGGTGTCGATGTTGCTGAAGGGCAGGGGATAGGCCCGGCCCTCGACGCGCGTGAACGGGATCATGCCGCCAACTCCCCGATATCTCCCATCATCTCGCGCACGTCGGTGAGGCGACCGTTCACCGCGGCGGCGGCGGCCATGACGGGCGACATGAGGTGAGTACGCGCGCCCGGACCCTGGCGGCCGACGAAGTTGCGGTTAGAGGTCGATGCGCAGCGCTCGCGCGGCGGCACCTTGTCCGGGTTCATCGCCAGGCACATCGAGCAGCCCGGCTCGCGCCATTCGAAGCCGGCTTCGATGAAGATGCGGTCGAGGCCCTCTGCCTCGGCCAGCCGCTTCACGAGACCCGAACCCGGGACCACCAGAGCTTGCTTGATGCGATCGCTGCACTTGCGGCTCTTAAGCACGCTGGCGGCCGCACGAAGATCTTCGATGCGGCTGTTGGTACAGCTGCCGATGAAGACGTGCTCGATCGCAATGTCCTGCAGCCGCTGACCGGCTTCAAGACCCATATATTCGAGCGAACGCATTGCCGCGTCGCGCTTGCCCGCATCCGTAAAGCTGTCGGGGCTGGGAACGAAGCCGGTGATCGTGGCGACGTCCTCAGGGCTCGTGCCCCAGGTGACCGTGGGGGCGACGGATGCCGCATCGATGTGAACGGACCGGTCGAAGGTCGCGCCCGGGTCGGTGACGAGTTGGCGCCACCCGGCGACTGCCCGCTGCCAAGACTCACCCTTAGGCGCCATCTGTCGGCCCTCAAGATAGGCAAAGGTCTTCTCGTCGGGCGCGAACAGGCCGGAGCGGGCGCCTGCCTCGATCGACATGTTGGCGACCGTCAGGCGGCCTTCGATGCTCATCGCCTCGAACGTGCTGCCGCGATATTCGATGACGTGGCCAGTGCCGCCGGCGGTGCCGATCTGGCCGATGATGGCCAGGATCAGGTCCTTCGGAGTCACTCCGAAACCCAGTTCGCCGTCGACCCGGATTTCCAGCGTCTTCGACGGTTTCATCATCAGCGTCTGCGTTGCAAGGACATGCTCGACTTCACTTGTGCCGATGCCGAAGGCCAGCGCTCCGAGCGCGCCATGGGCGGCCGTATGACTGTCGCCGCACACGACCGTCGTGCTGGGGAGCGTGAAGCCCTGCTCGGGGCCAACGACGTGGACGATGCCCTGCTCTGCGGCGATCGCATCGATGTAGGGAACGCCGAACTCGGCGACATTCTCTTGCAGCGCGGCCAATTGCTCGGCGCTTGCCGGGTCTTCGATCAGCAGTGGCCCGCCGTTGCCGCGGATGCGCGGCGTGGTGGGCAGATTATGGTCGGCAACCGCCAGAGTCAGGTCCGGGCGGCGGACCTTCCGGCCTGCCAGACGCAAGCCTTCGAATGCCTGCGGCGACGTGACTTCGTGAACGAGATGGCGGTCGATGTAGATGAGGCACGTGCCGTCATCGCGCCGCTCGACGACGTGCGCGTCCCAGATCTTCTCATAGAGGGTTCGCGGCCTTTCGCTCACGCGCAGAGACCCCGGTTCATGGCGAAGAGTTCGCGGTAGGCGTCGCTGCGCGACAGGCAATCGCGCAAATTGGCGCGAACACGCTCGCCAAACTCCGAGCAAGTCGCATTCCCGCCGAGATCGGCCGTGCGGTATCCTTCCAGCAAGGTCGCTTCAAGCGCAGTCGACAGAATGCGCCCGCTGTCGCCCAGCCCCAACTCGTCGAGCATCATCACCGCGCAGGCGATGGCGCCGGCAGGGTTGGCCTCGTTCAACCCGGCAATGGCCGGCGCAGACCCGTGAATCGGCTCGAACAGCCCCGGTCCGCTTACGCCAACGCTGGCCGATCCCAGCAACCCGATCGAGCCCGCGATGACCGAGAGCTCGTCCGACAGAATATCCCCGAACAGATTCTCGGTGAGGATTACGTCGAAGCGACGCGGGTGCGTGATCAGCGCCATCGCGCAGGCGTCGACGTACATGTGCTCCAGTTCGACGTCGGGATAGCCCTCCGCGACTTCCGTTACGACCTCGCGCCACAGCTTGGACGTGGCGAGGACGTTGGCCTTGTCGACCGACGTCACCTTGTTCCGGCGATGGCGCGCCGACCGAAACGCGACGTGCGCGATCCGCTCGATCTCCTCGCGAGTGTAAGAGCAAAGATCGGACGCCGAGTGCGTTTCCCGGGTCCGCTCGCCGAAATAGATCCCGCCGGTCAGCTCGCGAACGACGAGGATATCCGCGTCACGCGAGATGTCGGGCCGCAGCGGGGAGACGTCCTGCAAACCGCTCAGCACCTTGGCTGGGCGTAAGTTCGCGAAGAGCCCCAACTCTTCGCGAATGCGCAGCAATCCCGCCTCGGGCCGCACCGCCGCGTCGTTCCACTGGTCGCCACCGACTGCGCCGAGCATGACGGCGTCGGCCTGCTTGCAGGCCTCGAGCGTTTCAGGAGGTAGCGGATGGCCGTGTTTGTCGATGGCGACACCACCAAAATCTTGTTCGACAAAGGTCAGACCTAGACCGCGTTCTTTGGACAGCAATTCCAGGCAGGAAATGGCCTCGCCCGTGACTTCCGGGCCAATTCCGTCGCCGGGCAGGACAACGATACTAATCACGCGGCCTGAACCTTTCTGGCATTGCTCTCGCGGAGTTCGAGGACGGCCTGCGCATTGCTTGCCGCGTCGATGTAGGCGGACACGCAGCAGGGCAGGATGTCGCGGGCGCGGGCGCGGCCGGCGAAGATCTCACCCTCCACTTCGATGGTCATTTCGACCAGCACGCTTGCGCCCTGGCCGTCTTCCGCCGGCTCATCCGGATCGGCGGCGATGTACTGCATTTCCAGGCTATCGACGCGGGCAGCTACGCCCATCATTTGGCTGACCGCCGCGAACGCGCCGTCGAGTGCGCCGGGAGCGCTGGCGATGTCCGTGACACGCCCGCGCTCGCCGTGCGAAAGCTCGACGCGAGCGACCGGCCATGCCGTCGCCGAAACAGGCGCCCGGATGTCGACCTTGGTCAGCTTCCATAGGTCCTGCTTGCGATGGGTTTGCGCCTCGGAGAGCAACGCGACCAGACGCGCCGTGTCGACGATGCCGACCTCGTCCGCGACCAGCTTGAACTCGGTGAAGGTCCGGTCGAGCTGATCGCCTTCCAGCACATAGCCAAGTGCCTTGGCGCGGGCGGCCAGGGCATGACGGCCGCTGTGCTTGCCGAGCACGATACCCTCCACGGACAGCCCGATGTCCTCGGGCTTCATGATTTCGTAGGTCTCACGGTTCTGCAGCATGCCGTGCTGGTGGATGCCGCTCTCGTGAGCGAAGGCGTTCGCGCCTACAATCGACTTGTTGCGCGGCGGAGGAGTGTTGGTGATCTGCGCCAGCGTCCGGCTCGCGGCCATGATCTTGGTCGTGTCGACCTGGGTCGTCGCATTGTAGACGTTGCCGCGCGTGCGCAGCGCCATCACGACGTCTTCAAGCGCGCAGTTTCCGGCGCGCTCGCCGATACCGTTGACCGCGCATTCGACCTGCCGCGCGCCCCCGCGAACGGCCGCGAGCGAATTGGCTACTGCCATGCCGAGGTCGTCGTGGCAGTGGGTCGAGAAAATCACGTTCTCCGTCCGATCGACCGACTGATCGAGAAAGCGGAAGAGGTCGTAGATTTCCTCCGGCGTCGTGTAGCCAACCGTGTCCGGTACGTTGAGCGTGCTCGCTCCTTCCGCAGCTGCGACCGACAAGGCTTCGGCTAGGAAATCGCGCTCGGTTCGGATGGCATCCTCGGCCGAAAATTCGATGTCGTCGAAATATTCCCGACCGAAGCCAATGGACGCACGGATCGCTTCCAGCACCTGCTCGCGGGTCATGTTGAGTTTGGCTTCCCGGTGGATCGGGCTGGTGCCAATGAAGATGTGCAGCCGCTTGCGCTCGGCAGGCGCCAGAGCACTCGCCGATGCGATGATGTCTCCGCGAACCGCGCGGGCAAGTGAGCAGATGGTCGGGCCCTCGATTGTCCCGGCGATCTCCATGATCGACTGTGCATCGCCCGGCGAGGCGGCAGCAAAACCCGCTTCAATGACGTTGACGCGGAGTGCCGCTAGCGCCTTGGCCATTCGCAATTTGCCTTCCGGCGTCATTGAGAAGCCGGGGGCCTGCTCGCCGTCTCGCAGCGTGGTGTCGAATATCCGTACCTGGGTCATGCGACCGTTCCATTGGTTGAATGGGAAACTTGGGTGACGTCGACCAAGCGGCCGAGCTGTTGCGAAAGGACTTGCACGCGGCGGCTCGGGTCGCGCGGCTCGACGTCGATGGTGAGCGAGGCGCTGCTGGCCTGCTCGTTCATCGCCAGGCCGCGAACGACATAGCCGCGCCGCTCGACGAGGCCGATCATGCGGACGACCGCGCCTTCTGCGGGCGTGAAGTCGATGGTCAGGCGCTCGGTCACCAGCCCTTCTCCATCATCTGGACGTTGGAGCTGTTCGGCGGGACGAGCGGCCAGACATTCTCACGCGGGTCGATGCGGACGTGCATCAGGATCGGGCCCGATGTGCGAAGCAAGCGCTGGATGCCCGGGCCGACTTCCGACCGATGATCGATGGTGAACGCCTCGATGCCGAACGCATGCGCGACTTCCGAGAAATCGGGGTTGTCGCTCAGATCGATCTCCGAGAAATTCTCCTCGAAGAACAATTCCTGCCATTGGCGCACCATGCCGAGCTGGCTGTTGTCGATCAGGACGATCTTCAGCGGAAGGCGATAGCGGCGAAGCGTCGCCAGCTCCTGCACGTTCATCATGAAGGAGCCGTCACCGGAGACGGTGATCACCACCGCCTCCGGCTCGGCCAGCAGGGCGCCCATGCCCGCCGGAACTCCATAACCCATCGTGCCGAGGCCGCCGCTGGTGAGGTGCGCTTGCGGCCGGCTGAAGCGGCAATGCTGCGCGACCCACATCTGGTGCTGACCGACGTCGCAGGTGAAGATCGCCTTGTCGCCCGCCGCCTCGGACAATTCCTTGAGGAGGGCAGGGGCGTACACTCCCGCGCCCGGCGCGTCGTAGCGAGCGGCCCACATCTCCTTTTGGGAGCGGCACTGCCGCGCCCACTCGGCGATGGACGGCTTGGCCGACAGACGGTCGAGTATGGCCGAGATGTCGCCGGAGATGGCGACTTCCGGAACGCGCAACTTGCCGATTTCCGCCGGATCGCCGTCGATGTGAATGACACGAGCGCGAGGGGCAAAGCTGTCGAGCTTGCCGGTCGCCCGGTCGTCGAAACGCGCGCCCACGCAGATCAGCAAGTCGCAATTGTCGATCGCGATATTGGCTGCGCGAGTGCCGTGCATGCCGAGCATGCCAATGAAGTTCGGCTCGTCCGTCGGAATTCCGCCGAGGCCCTTCAACGTGGCGACGGAGGGAATACCCGAACGGTTGGCGAAATCGCGCAGCGCACGTTCTGCACGGGCGATAGGGATGCCACCACCGAAGTAGAGCACCGGCGATTGGGCTCCGGCGATGAAGGCGTTCGCGACCGCGATCGCGCCCTCGTCGAGCTCTTCTTCCTCTTCGGCGGGGAACTCGAACGGCTCCGGCGATGCGGCAATGACGCTGATGTCCTTGGGCAGGTCGATGAGGACCGGCCCCGGCCTACCCGACGTCGCAATCCGGAAAGCTTCGGCGAAGATGCGGGGGATGTCTGCGGTATTCCGGACCAGGAAGCTGTGCTTCACGATCGGCAGCGTGATCCCGAAGATGTCGACTTCCTGAAAGGCATCGGTGCCCATCAAAGGTGAGGCGACCTGTCCAGTGATGGCGACCATCGGCACGCTGTCGAGGAAAGCGTTGGCGATTCCGGTGACGAGGTTGGTCGCACCGGGACCGGACGTGGCGATGCAAACGCCTGGCCGACCGGTGACTCGTCCGTAGGCATCCGCGGCCAGTGCGGCCGCCTGCTCGTGGCGAACGAGGATGTGCTGCAGACTGGAGCCGGTCAGCGCATCGTAAAGGGGCATGATAGCGCCGCCCGGATAGCCGAAGACGTGCTTGACGCCTTCGCGCTCCAGCGCCTCGACGACCAGCCGGGCGCCGGAAACGGATTGCGGCTGGTTGGTCAGTGTCGGTTGGGCGGCGCTGCTCATGGCTATGCCGCTTGAGGCTGTGGTTGGGCTGGGGCCGGTTGCTCGGCTGCGCGCTCTGCCTCCAGCCATGCCATATGCTTGCGGAGTTCAGCTCCGACCTGCTCGATCGGCTGGGCAAGATCCTCGTCCCACATGCGCTGGTATTCGGGCTTGCCGGCTTCGCTCTCGGCGATCCACTGGCGGGCGAAGGCGCCGCTCTGGATGTCGCTGAGAACTTCCTTCATCCGCTCGCGGGTTTCGTCATTGATGACGCGCGGTCCGGAAACGAAGTCGCCGTACTTCGCCGTCTCCGACACGAAGTGCAGCATCTTCTTGAAGCCGCCCTCGTACATCAGGTCGACGATCAACTTCAGCTCGTGAAGGCACTCGAAATAGGCGACCTCCGGCTTGTAACCGGCGTCCGTGAGCGTCTTGAAGCCTGAGGCGACGAGTTCGGTCGCGCCGCCGCAGAGGACGGCCTGCTCGCCGAACAAATCGGTCTCAGTCTCTTCCTTGAAGGTCGTCTCGATGGCGCCGGCGCGGGTGCCGCCGTTGCCCCGCGTGTAGGCGAGCGCCTTGTCGCGGGCCGATCCGGTCGCGTCCTGATAGACTGCGAACAGGCTCGGGACGCCGCGGCCGATTTCGTACTCGCGGCGGACGAGGTCGCCGGGACCTTTCGGAGCCACCAGTACGACGTCCACATCGGCGCGCGGCTTCACCTGGCCGTAGAGCACCGAAAAGCCGTGTGCGACGAGGAGCGTATCGCCGGCCGACAGGTTGGGCTCGATGTCGCGGGCGTAGACCTCGCGGTGCGTCATATCGGGGGTGAGAAGGGCGACGAGCTTCGCTTCGCGCGCTGCGTCTGGAACGGAGACTACGCGGAACCCGTCGGCCTTGGCGCGTCGCTCGGCTCCGCCGCCGGCGCGAGCGCCTACGATGACGTCGAACCCGCTGTCGCGAAGGTTGCGGGCGTGGGCCCGGCCCTGGCTGCCGTAACC
>Ga0247822_10001121_pt1 | contig 16015 bp, 9 predicted proteins | sample 13C_Cellulose_Da_FD_192423 | JGI IMG/M metagenome (GOLD analysis project Ga0247822, IMG submission 192423) | Soil microbial communities from agricultural site in Penn Yan, New York, United States - 13C_Cellulose_Day30 | ecosystem: Environmental > Terrestrial > Soil > Agricultural land | place...
CCTTCAGGCACCTCTCGACGGCCCGTTAAGACAGTCAGGACCGGAGTGCATTCGGTGAGTGGTGCACGGCAGACGGATGGCGTGATCAGGGTCCAGGGGCACCCTGGTGGGGAGTGCAGAGGGGCAACGCCCCTTTGCCCGCCGGAGGCCTGGCCGTCGAGAGGTGCCTGAAGGAGTGCGTGTCCAGACGCGGACATGGTGTCGGATGCCCCCTCACCAACCCGCGGGGATCGCGAAGCGAGCTGTGTGACGTGAGGGAGTCCTCAACGCTGGTTCCACAAAGGGGACATCCGTTGTGTACGACGGTTCCTCATGGAAATGCCTCCGGCGGCAAGGGGTTGCCCCCTTGACCCCGGCTGCCGTCGCACGTTGGGTTTGAACAAACGGAGCTGTGCCGGCAAGGACGGGCTTTGAGATGTCGGATTCGGCCTCACTCCTCGACCGACCACCAGTCGGCGAATGCCCTCCCAACAGCTCGCTCTGACAGTCAATGCATTCCGGCTGGAGCGTGTTACAGTACCCCGCGACGGACTCTGCAACACCTTCGGCCGGTGCTCGATGCGCAAGGAAGATCTGTTTGAGCTTCTGTTCACCACGGGCCTGCCGATCGTTCTCATCGGACTGGTCTGGCTACTCGTCATCGCCTACCGCGTCTCGCTGCGATGGGGCCTCATTACGACGCTCCTCTACCCGGCCATGATCCTGCCGCACACCATCCGGCACTGGCCGCGGACCAAACCGGCCGCGCTGACGATTCTCTTCGGGCTCCTGCTCATGACCGCCCCGGCCGCCTACACGCGACTGGTGCCGGTTGACCTTGGCGAATACGACCAGATCGTCAGCGGCGAGCGGCATCTCACGCTGACCGGCTGGAACAAGACCGACTACTCCGCCATCGCCGCCCGGCCCGACACCGTCGTTCTTCAGATGGCCAACGCCGACATCACGGACGACACGCTCAAATACCTGGAGCCGCTGGCGAATCTCAAGGAACTCGACCTCAGCGACACCAAGGTCACGGACGCCGGGCTGCAGCGGCTTCGCAAGAACCCCAAGCTGGAGACGCTGCGTCTCGCCCGGACTTCCGTGACCGATGAAGGCCTCTCGACCCTCGAAACGCTCCCTGCCCTGAAGCAGCTCGACCTGACCGGAACCAAAGTGGCCCCGGAACGACTCCAGAAGTGGATGCAGGAGAACCCGGAACGAATGGCGATCTGGTAACGACTTCTCAAGTCGCCCGATCGCCCGGAACTTTCTCCCACCGGACAACGTCTGTTTCTCAACCCCAGTGGACTCGCCCCCATGTCCCTGACTCTCAACCTCGCCGCGACCGGCCGCGACTATTCGAACGCCCGGTACTTTGCCACCGCCTGTGATCTGGCCTATCTGCCGGAAGCGGCGGGCCGGGAGAAGTACCAGAGCGAACTCGGACTCGCCGCCAAGCTGATCTCCGTGGACAACACGCAGGTCTACGTCGGCAGCAGCGACAGCGCGATCGTCCTCGCCTTCCGCGGGTCGGAGTCCCCCTCATCGCTCGATGGCTTCAAGGACTGGCTGCTGACGAACGCCAAGAACTTTCTCGTGATCCCGGACGGTCGGGCCGGGACCGATTTTGTCGCGGCAGGGGTCGGAGCACGGTTCCACCGCGGCTTCCTGGAAGCCCTCGAAGAGATCTGGGCTCCCCTCCTCGCCGAATTGAAGTCGCTCCACACGCAGAAGCGGCGGCCCGTCTGCGTCACCGGCCACAGCCTCGGCGGCGCGCTGGCCCTCGTCGCCGCCTGGCGGCTCCAGCGGCAGTTCATCCCGATCCATGTCGTCTACACCTTCGGGGCCCCGATGATCGGCAACGAAGCGGCCTCGGCCGCCTACGCGAAGACCTTCCCGAACAAGGTCTTCCGCTTCGTCGACGAGCGGGACATGGTCCCGCTCCTGCCGACGGTGAGCCTGTTCAGCAACGAATACAACCACTGCCAGATGGAAGTGATGCTGAAAGCGGCGGCGGCCAGCGGTGTCGCCGCGGGCGTGATGCAGGAACTCGCCCAGAAGACCCAGGACGGCCTCCTGAACGCCACGATCGTCGACGAATGCTGGGGCCGCCTCCGCAGCGGCGTCGACTGCCACCTGATGAACAACTATCTCGCCCGGATCGGGGAACTCTGCTGAAAAGGAGTGGGCTATGAGAATCGAGCCGATTCACTGTTCATCGCTAATGCGTCCTTCCGCTCGATTCACACGGTACGCCCAAGTTCTGGGCCTGGTCGCTGCGGCCCTGTCCGGCATCCTGGACGCCTCAAGCCGATGCGATGCGGCCGAGGATGTGGAGTCCCTGGTCGATCAACTCGCGGCGCGCGAGACGTTGGTCTGTCTGGGTGGTTACTTCCACTACGGCAGTTCTTTGGAGTTCCTTCCGTTCGATGCAGATCCAGAACGACAGGTTCAGCCGAAGGCACACGATCGGCCCGTCCTGGCTCTCCTTCGGTTGGGGGTCGACGCGGTGCCTGCGCTATTGGCGCATCTGGATGACGACCGTCCGACTCGCGTCGAGCCTCATTGGGCCAACGGCTTCTCCGAAGTCCTCGACTGGAACCGGCGCTCGAAAATGGACGTCCCCGCGTGGGGTGAGAAGCCGCTCTGCACAGTCGAGGCCCAGTCAAAGGGAGTGGCCAACTACCGGCCGACCGTCGGTGATCTGTGCTACGAGGTGCTTGGGCAGATCGTCAATCGTGACTACTACTGCTCCCGCCAGTTCGGGTGCTTCCGAAGCGGGACCACGTCTCCCGGTCAGTCTTCGCTCGTGCGGACTCACCTAAAGAAGACCTGGGGAGGCCTCACGCCCGAGCGGCACCGGGCGCTACTGACGTCCGACTTTCGGGAAGCGGACAGCGCGGACAGGCGATTGGGGGCCTACTTTCGGCTGGCGTTCTACTATCCCGATGTCGTCGAGGCATTGGTCGTCGAGGAACTCAGAAGACCGCACTATTCCGAGGATGTCGTGATCGCGTTCTGCCGCGACACGTTGCTTGCTGAACCGGATCCCCTGCAAAGACGCCAACTCCTGAGAGATTTCGTCCTGAGTCACGATGAAGCGTACGAACAAGGCCTCCAGCGCACGCTCCAGCAGTTCGGGGGCGGCATGCTGCGGATTGCCTTTCTGTACTCGACGGATGCTTTGGCCGCACGAAACGCATCGATCGTCGCCCGCGATGTTCTGCTCGACGTATACAACATCACCATCACCGACGACGAAGACTGGGACGAACCAGATCCGGCGATCTACGCAACGAGTGCCGAGCGTCAAGACTTGATTCAGAGTCTGACGTACGACCGCAGCCCGCTCGTCGGCGACGTGGTTCAGGGGATTCTCGCCCGCGATCCCGACAACGTTGAGCTCGTCTCGGCCTGCCTGCTTTGTCTCGCAAACCGACGCTGCCCGGAGGTGCTCACACGGCATCTGGAACGAGTGGACTCCATGTCGACAACGACAGTGCCTCTGCACGTCGCAGTCGTCGAAGCATGCACCACCTCTCGTGAGAAGACGGTCCGCGACTGGCTCCGGCACTTTGCTCTGACGACCACCAACGGCGACTATTTCGTTGCCACTTTGGACGCAGTGGAGAACGCGGAATGCGTCTTGATCCTGAAGCGGGCCGAGATCCTGCTGAGCGCCCTGGCGGCTGATTCGCCGGATGAGCAGCGCATCCTCTCTACGGTCACTTCGCGTTTTCCAAACGAGTCCCTGCCTCTCACGGCCGACTATCTGAAAGACGGCGATCCCTCTCGGATTGTTTCCGTCTGCAACGATCTCTCGTCCTCGACGGATCCACGGATTCTCCTTTTGGAACGGTTCTTCTCCGATCGCCGGGAGACACAGCAATCGTTAACCGTTCGAGACTTTGTGGCGCGCGCCATCGCGGGCACTATTGACGGCATGGAATACGAGCCTGGAACACCGGAGGAAGTGCGAGCCGCTGTCATTGAGGAATTGAAACAGCACTGCGATCGGCTGAGAAAGGGAAACCTCAAAGTGCACGCACCCGCGGTCGCCGATTGACAGGCACAAGCGATCGCAACGGTCGAGACGATCGACTACGGCTTGGACGCGGTCTTCGTCAGCCCGAAGCAATAGAGCCATTCCTGGCGTCCTGGCCCTTCGCCGTCTCCGACCCGCAGGAAGATCTGGCCGCCGCAGATGGCCGGGCTGGCGAAGGCGGACTTGCCGATCGTGTTTTCCGCGACGAGCTCAAACTTCTCGGGATTGGGCCGAAAGACGTACATCGTTCCCGCTTCATTCGCCCAATAGATGTTCCCGCCCGCCAGGACGGGTGAGGCGCTGACCGGGCCGGAGAGGCGCTGTTTCCACTGCTCCTTGCCCGTTTCGCCGTGCCAGCAGAACAGGACGCCGTTTCCGTTCAGGCCATACAGGTAGCCGTCGTGGACGAGCAGCGACTGCTCATAGAGCTTCTGGTTGTTCGACCAGAGGACGGTGTTCGAACCGTCCGCCCGGATCGCGATCGTCTCGGACTTCGGAAAGCCGCCGCTGGCGAAGACGGTGTCCCCCTCCCAGACCATCGTCCCGCAGGTGGCGAAGGTCGTCCCCTTCGTGGCCCAGTTCGGCTTGCCGCTGTGCGGGTCGTACGAGGCGACGAACTCCTGCCCGCTGATGAGGAGCTGGTCCTTCCCCGCCACGTTGCCGACGACAGGCGAGGAGAACGACATGAGCGGCAACCGCTTGCTCCGCCACGCCTGCTTGCCGGTCTTGCGGTCGAGGGCCGTGATGAAGCTCTCGCCGTCATACTCCGAGGCGATGATGACCGTCCCCTGGTAGATCAGCGGCGAGGGGGCGTAGCCGTACTCGTACTTCTTCGGACGAAACGCCGCGACCTTCTTCTTCCAGAGGATATTCCCGTCGAGATCGAGCGCGACGGCGGCAACGTGGTCGTGGTGGTAGAACGTCGCGAAGAGCCGCTCGCCGTCGCAGGCGATCGTCGGGGTCGCCTCGGTGTTCTTGGCGTGGTTGTTCTCGGGGAAGGCCCCCTTGTTGACGTCGACCTGCCACAGCTCCTTGCCGGTGGCCCGGTCAAGCGCCAGGACGGCGTGCCGCTCTTCCTTTTCATAGGCGGTCGTCAGGTAGATCCGGTTGCCGACGACCGTCGGCGACGAGTGTCCACGACCGGGGACCGCTGCCTTCCAGAGCATGTTCTCGCCGTCGCCGAACTTCGTCGGCACCGGCGCATCGGTGGCGACGCCGTTCCGCGACGGTCCCCGCCACCAGGGCCAGTCCGTCTGGGCGTTGAGCTTCGGGAAGTCGCCGATCCCCTTCTCGTCGGCGGCCGGTGCGGCTGTCGCCGCGAGGCAGGTCAGGACCAGCGAGAACAGCGCCGCCGCGAGCCGGAGAGGCATGGCGAAGGACCTTTCGGAAGGAGTGACCTGCCGCGGCAGGGGTTATCGCGTCAGCGGACGGTACTTGATCCGGTGCGGGGTGTCGGCGTCGATGCCGAGCCGCTCGTGACGCTGGATCTCGTACATCTTGTAGTTCCCCTCGAAGTACACGACGCGGCTGTCCCCTTCAAAGGCGAGGATGTGCGTCGCGATCCGGTCGAGGAACCAGCGGTCGTGGGAGCTGACCATGGCGCAGCCGCCGAAGTTGGCCAGACCTTCTTCGAGCGACCGGAGCGTATCGACGTCGAGGTCGTTCGTCGGTTCGTCGAGGAGGATCAGATTGCCGCCGGACCGGAGCAGCTTCGCCAGGTGCACGCGGTTCCGTTCCCCCCCGGAGAGGTCGCGGACGAACTTCTGCTGGTCGGAGCCTTTGAAGTTGAACCGACCGCAGTAGGAGCGGGCGTGGATCTTGGCCTTGCCGATCTCCAGCATGTCGTCGCCGCCGGAGATTTCTTCGTAGACAGTTTTCGTCCCGCTGAGGGCGTCGCGGAACTGGTCGACGAACGCGAGGTCGACGCTGTCGCCGATCCGGAGCGAGCCCGATGTCGGCTGCTCCTGTCCCATGATCATCTTGAACAGGGTCGTCTTGCCCGCCCCGTTCGGTCCGATCACGCCGACGATCCCCCCGCGGGGGAGGTCGAAGCTCAGGTTTTCGAACAGCAGCCGGTCGCCGAAGGCCTTGGAGATTTTCTCCGCCCGGACGACCAGTTCACCCAGCGGCTTCGTGACCGGGATCTGGATGTCGGCGGCGTCGTCGCGACTGTCGTACTGCTGGGCCTGGAGCTCTTCGAACCGTTGGAGGCGGGCCTTGTTCTTTGTCGCCTGGGCCTTGGGCGACATCCGGACCCACTCCAGCTCGCGTTTCAGCAGCTTCTGGCGCTTGGACTCCCGCTTCTCTTCGACGGCGAGGCGGGCCTGCTTCTGCTCCATCCAGGAGGTGTAGTTCCCTTCGAACGGATGTCCCTTGCCGCGGTCGAGCTCGAGGATCCACTTGGCGACGTTGTCGAGGAAGTACCGGTCGTGGGTGATGGCCACGACGGTTCCGGGGAACTCTTCGAGGAACTTTTCGAGCCAGCCCACGGACTCCGCGTCGAGGTGGTTCGTGGGTTCGTCCAGCAGCAGGAGGTCGGGCTTCTGGAGAAGGAGCTGGCAGAGGGCGACGCGGCGTTTTTCACCCCCGGAGAGGTTTTCGATCAGCGCGTCTGGCGGCGGCAGGCGCATGGCGTCGCTGGCGATTTCGACGGTCCGGTCGATGTCCCAAAGGTTCTGGTGGTCGATGGTGTCCTGGACGCGGGTCTGCTCTTCGAGGAGTTTTTCCATCTCCGCCGGTTCGAGCGGTTCGCAGAGCTTTTCGTTGATCTGGTTGTAGCGGTCGAGGATGGCGCGGGATTCGGCGACCCCTTCCTGGACACACTCCTCAACAGTCTTCTTGGGATCGAGTTTCGGTTCCTGGGCGAAGTAGCCGACGCGGATTCCCTTGGCGGGGCGGCAGGTCCCCATGAAGTCCTTGTCTTCGCCGGCCATGATTTGGTGGAGCGTACTTTTCCCTGCTCCGTTGCCGCCGATGACGCCGATTTTGGCTCCGGGGTAGAAGGCGAGCCAGATGTTGTCGAGGACGACTTCCTCGTCGTACATCCGGGTGAGACCCTCAATGGTCATGATATATTGTGCAGACATGCCGCGCGACTCGCTTCCCGATCGGACTTTGCTGTTCGAAAGCGGGTATTCTAGGTGGCGTCGGGCGAAGATCGAAGCGTGGTGTCGGGCTGGGCGGATACGGGGAACTTGGCATCGTTGCTGAGCGGCTGTTTCGAACCGCGTCCATGCCGGCACGGCTCGGATAGCTCAAACCCAACGTGCGACGGCAGGCTGGGGTCAAGGGGGTCTCACCCCCTTGCCGCCGGAGGCATTTTCGTCGCGGAACCGTGGGACGCAGCGGACGTCCGCTTTGTGGTACCGGCTATGAGGACTCACCGCTCGCTCTGGAACCCCCACGGCTTGGTGAAGGGGCATACGGCACGGCGTCCGCGCTTGGACACTCACTCCTTCAGATACGTCTCGACGGCCAGGCCTCCGGCGGGCAAAGGGCCAAGAAAACAACACAGGCCCCTCTGCACTCCCCACCAGGGTGCCCCTGGACCCGGGGTGATGTTGCACCCGGCATAAAAAAAGCGGCCGCGAGTAGGCTCGCGGCCGCCACCAGTCGCTACTGCGAGACGTCGACTACCCGAGCTTGACCGTCACGGTCTTGAGCTCCGTGTACAACTCCAGCGCCGCTTCACCGTTCTCACGCCCATGACCAGACATCTTGAACCCGCCAAACGGCGTGCTGCTGTCCACAATGTGGTAACAGTTGACCCACACCGTCCCCGCCTTCACGTGCTTGGCATAAAGGTGAGCCTTGTCGATGTCCTTCGTCCAGATCGCAGCCGCCAGGCCGTAGTACGTCTGATTCGCCCGGGTGAACACTTCTTCGGCACTCTTGAACGGCAGAACGCTGACGACGGGCCCGAAGATCTCGTCCTTGGCGATCGCCATGTCGTCCTTCACGCCGTCGAAGATCGTCGGCTCGACGAAGAACCCCCGCTCCCCCGCCTTCTTGCCGCCGGAGACCAGCTTGGCCCCCTGCTTCTGGCCGATATCGACATACCCCATGATCTTGTCGAGCTGTTCCTGCGAGACCTGCGGCCCCTGCTGGGTCGCGGAGTCGAGCGGGTCGCCGATCCGCCGCTCACGGGCCTTGGCGGCCAGCTTGCTGACAAACTCCTCGCGGATCTTGTCCTCAACGAACAGCCGGCTCCCCGCCGTGCAGCACTGTCCGCCGTGGAAGTAGATCGCGTGGAATGCGCCAGCCACCGCTTCGTCGATGTTCGCGTCCGCGAACACGACGTTCGGGCTCTTGCCGCCGAGCTCGTAGCTCGTCCGCTTGAGCGAGTCCGCGGTTGCCTTCTGAATGATCTTGGCGGTGTCGACGTGGCCGGTGAAGGCGATCTTGTCGACGTCCGGATGGGTGCACAGCGCGGCGCCGGCCGTTTCGCCAAAGCCGTTGACGATGTTGAGCACACCCGCGGGAAGCCCCGCTTCGGCCGCCAGCTCCGCCATCCGCAGCGCGGTCAGCGGCGTCTGTTCAGCCGGCTTCATTACGACCGTATTGCCGCAGGCGAGCGCCGGCCCGAGCTTCCACGCCATCATGAGGAGCGGGAAGTTCCAGGGAATGATCTGGCCGACAACGCCGACCGGCTGCCGCAGCGTGTAGGAGAGAAAACTGCCGCGGACCGGAATGGTGCGGCCTTCGAGCTTGTCGGCCCAGCCGCCGTAGTAGCGGAGGGTGTTCGCGACCCCCTGGATGTCGCCGCGGGAGTCGGTGATCGTCTTGCCGCAGTTGAACGACTCGAGCGTCGCGAGCTCTTCGAGGTTCGCCTCGACGGCGTCGGCCAGCTTGAACAGGATCCGGCCGCGGTCGGCGGCGTCCATCGTCGCCCACGGTCCCGCTTCGAGAGCCCGCCGGGCTGCCTTGACCGCGCGGTCGACGTCATCCCCGCTCCCTTCGGAGACCGAGGCGATGACTTCGCCCGTGGCGGGGTTGTAGGTTTCGAACGACTTCTTCGACGAAGACTCGACCCACTCGTTGTTGATGAACAGTTTCGTCAGCTTGATCTTCGGAGGAGCGACGCGGGCCTGAGCCGTCGTAACCATGAGACATCCTCGAGCGGGGATAGGAAGAGCGGATCCGGGATTGAGACAATCCTCTCGGCCTGGAGTTTGGCCGATCGATTCCCAGGGTTGCAAGCGACTGCGCGGTGCGGTCATGCTCTGCCGCCCGGCCTCGTCGAGACCGCGACCCCGGGTCGCGTCCGCCGATCGTGACGGCGGCGGTCGGGTGTCGTGGCCGCCGCCGGTTCCGCCCGCTCCTCTCGCGGGAGCGAGAGGGCTACTATGAAAATCCTGCCCGTCCTTGACCTGAAGCACGGAGATGTCGTCCACGCCGTGGCCGGCCGGCGGAGCGAGTACCGTCCGATCGAATCCCGGCTGACATCGTCCGCCTCTCCCCGGGCGGTGGCGAGGGCGGTGGCGAAGCGCTGCGGCACCACGGATCTGTATGTCGCCGACCTCGATGCCATTCTCGAGGACGACCCGCAATGGGACCTGGCGCGGGGACTCGTCGAAGACGGCTTCCGGCTCTGGCTCGACGCTGGCGTTTCGAGGGCCGAACGGGCCGCTGAAGCCGCGCGAACGGGAGCGCACCGGGTGGTCGTCGGACTCGAGTCCTGCCGGTCGCCGGCGCGGCTGGTCGAGATCGTCCGGGCGATCGGAGCGGACCGCGTGACGTTCAGCCTGGATACGTTGGGGGGCCGGATGCTGAAGCGAAGACTGGGGGCGTGGCCGCGGTTCCTGTTCGACGCCGCCAGGCGCGTTCGCGCCGCGGGCGTCGGTTCGTTCATCGTCCTCGACCTGTCGAGCGTCGGCTGCCGCCGCGGCGTCACGACCGGGGGCGTCTGCCAGCTCCTCCGCGATCATCCGGACTTTGCCGGTGCCGCGATCATCACCGGGGGAGGAATCCGCAGCGCCGCCGACCTCGAACAGCTTCGGCGGATTCCGGTCGACTACGCGATGATTTCCACCGCCCTGCACGACGGGACGTTCTCGATCGACGATCTGGCGAGCGGCTGATCGGAACGGCCTGGTTGTGGGCCGCCACTGCGACCACAGAGCCGAAGACTGAGCATCGCGCGATATTTTGTGAACCACAAGGACGCCATCGCCTGTCCAAGAGCCGGGTCCAGAGGCACCCTGGTGGGGGATGCAAGGGGGCCACGCCACATTGCCCGCCGGAGGCCGTCTCGTCGGGCCCTGTCTGAAGCGCGCCGTGTCCAAGCGCGGAAAAAGTGCCGGATGCCCCTCACCCAACCGCAGGGATTGCAAAGCCAGCGGCCTGGTGTGAGGGAGTCCTGGGGCGTCGGTTCCACAAAGCGGACGTCCGTTGTTTCCCACGGTTCCTCATCAAAGCGCCTCCGGCGGCAAGGGAATTGCCCCCTAATCCCCCGTGGCCATTGCACGATGGGTTTGAGCCAACGGAGTTGTGCCGGCAAAGACGCAGAACGAATGCACTCCCCAGACAAACCACGCTTCTCCCGCAGAACACACTCTGTGGATCAGTGATGCGAGGACGAGGATGACGTTTCGTGACCGTTCGCCGTTGGAGCGGCGCCGGAGGCCGCGGACTTCCGCACCGCCATCCGCTCGCGAAAACTCGTCTTCGGAAACTCCGGCAGCTCCCGCTGCTTTCCCCACGGATTGAGCGGGTTGTAGACGAGGAACCGGGGAAGCTTGGGGACCCAGAACCGCGCCGCGCGGCCCAGGAACCGGTAGAGCCACGGATGCGAGAAGATCGCGGCGGCGGCCTTCATCCCCGCCTTCTTCGACTCCGGCAGCAGGTTCTTGAGGACGAGCTTGTTCCGCCAGGTGTAGAGCTGCGAATGCAGGTCGATCTTCACTGGGCAGACATCGCTGCACGACCCGCACAGCGAGCACGCATGCGGCAGCGAGTAGTGCTTCTTCGCGTCCGAAGCGGCACCCAGGATCGAGCCGATCGGCCCCGGGACGGTGTTGTGGTAGCTGTGCCCGCCGCTGCGGCGATAAACGGGGCACGTGTTCATGCACGCCCCGCAGCGGATGCAGTTGAGCGAGCGTCGGAATTCGTCCGTCGAAAGGATGTCGCTGCGGCCGTTGTCGACGAGGACGATGTGCAGCTCGCACTCCGGATTCCGCGGTCCGTGGAAGTGCGTCGAGTACGTCGTGATCGGCTGCCCTGTCGCCGAGCGGGCCAGCAGCCGGAGGAACACCCCCAGATCCGCCGCCTTCGGGATCAGCTTTTCGATCCCCATGCAGGCGATGTGGAGTTTCGGCAGCGAGGTTCCGAGGTCCGCGTTCCCCTCGTTCGTGCAGACGACGAAGCCCCCGGTCTCCGCGATGGCGAAGTTGACCCCGGTCAGCCCGGCGTCCGCGTTCAGGAACTTCTGCCGCAGCTCCTTTCGGGCCGCCCGCGTCAGATACAGCGGATCGGTGGCCCCTTTCTCGGTGCCGATGTGCTCGTGGAAGAGCTCGCCGATCTCCTCCCGCTTCGTGTGGATCGCCGGCATCACGATGTGGCTCGGCGGCTCCTTGCGAAGCTGCACGATCCATTCGCCGAGGTCGGTGTCGACCACCTCGATCCCGTGCCGCTCGAGGAACGGGTTGAGGTGACACTCCTCGGTGAGCATCGACTTGCTTTTGACGATCTTCTTCGCGCCGTGCTCCTGGAGCAGGCGGAGGACGATCTCGTTGTGCTCGGCGGCGTCGCGGGCCCAGTGGACCACCGCCCCGCGGGCCTGGGCGTTCCGCTCGAACTGCTCCAGGAGGTCGCCGAGGTTGGCGAGCGTGTGCTGCTTGATCCGCGAGGCGGCTTGGCGGAGCTCCTCCCACTCGGGGATCGTGCTCGCGGCGCGGTCCCGCTTCGACCGGACGAACCACAGCGTCTGGTCGTGCCAGCTCGCGCGCTGGGGGTTGGCAATGAAGGCCGCCGCCTCGGCGGGATGCGGCCGGGAACTCGCTGTCACCATGAAGACGCCACTACCATCAAACGGAACACCGGACTCGTCTCGAACGACTTCATTCTAGCCGAAGAGGGCCGCGATCGGCTGCCCGCGGTCCGTAATCGGCACCGGGCGGTCGCCATCGTACAGGTTCTTCGTGTAGTCGATCCCGAGCGCCGCGTGGATCGTGGCGAAGAAATCCGGAACCGAGACGGAGTCGGAGACGATCTTCTTCGACAGTTCGTCGGTCTCGCCGAACGCGCCGCGGTGCTTGAGTCCGCCCCCCGCCAGGACGCAGGTGAAGCAGGTCCCCTGATGTCCGCGGCCTCCGCCCCCGTCGAACTCCGGCGGCCGGCCGAACTCGCTCGTGATGACGATGACCGTCTTGTCGAGGAGCTTCTTCTCCTCGAGATCCAAAATCAGCGAGGACATCGCCTGGTCGAGCTCGGCGATCAATTCGTGCTGCTTCAGGATGCCGCCGTTGTGGACGTCCCAGCCGGTTCCGTTGAGGAAGTTGAGGTTGTGGGAGACTTCGAGGAACCGCACCCCCCGCTCGATAAGCCGGCGGGAGAGCAGCAGCCGCTGGCCGAACTCCCCGCCGTAGCGGTTGCGGAGATCGCTCGGCTCCTCTTCCAGCCGGAAGCTGCGGGTGAACTCGGGCCCGCTCAGCTTGAGGCTCTGGTCGATCGCGGCGTCGTAGTCCCGGAGAACCGTCTCGGCGTCCTTCGGCTGACGGTCGCGGAGGGCGGTCAGGAATGCCTCCCGCCGCGACTGGCGGTCCGGAGTGATCCCGTCCGGACGGGAGAGTCCGGCCGGGCCCTGGCTCGTGTCGGTGAGGTAGAGATATCCATCCTTTGAACCGAGGAAGCCCGGGCCGCGGGTGACGTTGGGGTAGCCGATCAGGACGTATGGCGGAGCGCCGTCCTGGGCCGCGCCGCGCTCGTGGGCGACGGCTGAGCCGAGCGACGGATAGACCACGGTGCCGCTCACGGGCCGGCCGGTGTGCATCCGGTTCGTCGCGGCGGCGTGCTCGTCGATCACCTCGTGGTGGACCGTCCGGACCGCCGTCACGCGGTCCATCAGCGGTGCGAGCCGCTTGAGGTGTTCGCAGACCTGGACCCCTTGGACAGCGGTCTCGACGCTGTCGTAGTACGAGCCGGCGACTTTCTTGACCGGGTCGCCGCGGCGCTTCGGATCGAACGTGTCGATCTGCCCCATGCCGCCGCCGAGCCAGATGGAAATGACGTGCTCCGCCTTCCCCTTGAGGAGCGTCGGCGAAGCGGCCTGGTCGGCGGAGAGCGGCTGGGCGAGGGCGCCGAGGGCCGCGGTGGCGGCCGACGCGGCGAGGAAGTCCCGTCGGGAAAAATCAGTCATGAGCGCGGTACTCTTTTGCTGTTCGGAAAGTTGGTCGACGCCCGCTCTATTGGGGTATGCGGTACCATGAGCATTCGATTCCGCACTGACACCAACACTTCCGAACAGATTCTTAGGGGACCCAGACGAATTCGCGGGTATTGATCACGCTCCAGACGAAGTCCTCGTAGACTTCGCGCCAAGCGGGGACGAGGCGGGGATCGACGGGCGGCCCCTGCCGCGACCGCTTCTCCGCCTCGATCTGAATGCTGTTGGCCTCGGAGACGAGGTGGTTGGACCACGTCACCGGCGCGAGGGCGACCGGCGGCTGCGGCACCTTGACCTGGGCATCGGGAACCCGCCGCTGGGCGAAGCCCTCGGCGAGGGCCGCCACGAAGGGGGCCTTCTCTTCGGCGGTCGGCCGGCGGGTCAGGAACCGCAGGAAGATCGAATCGACGAGCTGCTCGGGAGATGAGGCCTCGAGAGCCAGTGCGGCGAGCTCGCTCTGGTACGACGCCCGCGTGATCCAGACCGAGACGGTGCTGTTCGCCAGCACGCCCGGCTGCAGGACGTTGGGATCGGTCTCGCGATCGGTCCGCGGGCTCTGCCGGGAGCCGGTCCAGCCGAAGGCCTCGAGGACGTCGGCCACCGCCTGGGCCTTCGGCAGGCTGAGGCTCGGCCGGTCGCGTTCGTTCGAGAGGCTGGCGAATTCCCAGGCCCGCTTCGGGACGCCGAGGGAGATCATCGTGTTCGGCGGGCGGCGTCCGTCGGGATCGAAGGTGATCTCCTCGACGTCGATCGTCTTGCCGGAGGCGGCGTAGAGCGAATCGAGCACCTGCTCGGCCGTGAGCCGCCGCTGTTCCGGGGCGGCGAAGAACCGCAGTTCCGGCTCCGCGGTCCGGTTCGCGCCGCGGGCCTCGCGCTGGTAGAGGTCCGACGTCATGATGAGCCGGGCCAGTTGTTTGAGGTCGTAACCGCTCGACACGAACTCGCGGGAGAGCCATGTCATGAGTTCCGGATGGCTGGCCGCATGGCCTTCCCAGTCGTGCGCGGGCTCGACGAATCCGGCGCCGATCAGCCGTCGCCAGACCCGGTTCACCAGCACGTTCGCGAACCGGACGTTCTGCGGCGCGGTGATGAGCGTGGCGAGCCGCTCGCGCGAGTCATCCGGCTTCTTCATCAGGGGGTCGAGGCTGGGATCGTCCGCGCACCCGGTGGTCGCGGCGAACGGCCAGGTCGGAGCGATCGCCTCCTTCGGCTGCAGCGTCACCTTGATCAGCGACTCGCGGTCCTTCTTTTCGAAGAAGCCGGCCGGGACGGTGCTGGTCGGCGGGACCGTGACGGTCTTCCGCTCCATCATCGCGGCGAGGGAGTACAGGTCTTTCTGCTTCGTGCTGTGGTACGGGGAGTCGTGGCAGCGGGCGCACTGAAGCTCGATCCCCAGGAACGCCGTGGCGACGATGTGCCCCTTGGCGGCGAACGGGGCGTCGTTGTCGGCCGCGAGACCGAAGCCGGCGGCTCCCCCTTCCCGCTCGCTCCCCCGGAGGAGAATGAGCTCGGTGACGATCCGGTCGAACGCCTTGTTGTCCTGCAGGGCCTCGTGGAGATACCAGCGGAACGGGCCGCTGTTGTTGAGGCTCGGCTTCAGCATGTTCGGGTTTTCGGCCAGGACCTCCTGCCAGTAGCTGACCCAGTGATCGGCCCAGCGGTCGTCCTGCAGCAGCCGGTCGACGAGCGCCGTCCGCTTGTCGGCGGACGTGTCGTCGAGGAACGCGCGGGCTTCGGACTCGGTCGGCGGGACCCCGACCGTGTCGAGATAGGCGCGACGGAGGAAAGCGGCGTCCGCGACGATGGGAGGCGCAGTGACCTCCTCCTTCGTGACCGGCGGGGCCGGCCAGGGGGCTCCCTTCTTGACCCAGTCTTCGAGGATGGCGATCTCTTCGGCCTTCAGCCCTTCGGCCGTGGGGGGCATCCGCTCCCCTTCGTCCTTGCTGCGGATCCGGTCGATGAGGTGGCTGCGGGTGAGATCGCCGGGAACGATCGCCGGCAGCTCCGAGTCCCCGGCCTTGAGGGCCGCCTCGCGGCTGTTGAGCCGCAGGCCGCCGGTCTCCTTGTCGCCGTGGCAGCGGAAGCAGTTGGCGCTGAGGATCGGCAGAACCTTCCCGTGGAAGGCCCGGGCTTCGTCGAGAGAGGCCTGTGCCGTGGCGGCGAGCGCCTTCTCGATCTTGGCGTTCAGGAAGGCATCGACGGGATGCTTCCCACCGGCCGGAACGTCCAGCTTCGGCTGGTGCTCGGTCCACTCGCGGGCGATCGCGTGCCGCTTGTTCCAGAACGCGTCCTGGGTGGCGGCGAGGCTCTGCCGCGTATCGTCATCGAACGCGGTGAGCGACGCCTGAACGCGGACGAGCGCCCGCTGGACAGCGTCGTCGGTCAGAGGAACGGCTGGGACGGTCGCGTCGACCGGCTGCAGCAACTGGAAGCTCTTGCCGTCGGGCGATTGAACGGCGACGAGCAGTTCGCCGGGCTCCGCGCGGAAGTTCTTACCGCCGACGAGCGTTTCCACGACGATCCGGCAGCGGCCATCGGCACTCGCCTGGACTTCACCGAACGATTCCTGCATCTCGTAGCCGGAGGAGCGGAGCCCGGCGAAC
>Ga0247822_10001124_pt1 | contig 15995 bp, 11 predicted proteins | sample 13C_Cellulose_Da_FD_192423 | JGI IMG/M metagenome (GOLD analysis project Ga0247822, IMG submission 192423) | Soil microbial communities from agricultural site in Penn Yan, New York, United States - 13C_Cellulose_Day30 | ecosystem: Environmental > Terrestrial > Soil > Agricultural land | place...
CGGGGTGCGGATCGGCCTGAACAACTACCTGTTCATCGCCCTTTTAGTCTGCGTGGTGAATCTGTCCGTCAAGTCGGTAGGGGCGCTCCTCATCAACGCACTCCTGGTCGTACCGGCCGCGGCCGGGGCAAATCTCGGGCGGAATCTCCGACAGGTGTTCTGGTGGACTGTGGCGGCGAGCGTTGGCTGCGGGTTGCTCGGACTGCTCGTCAGTTATTACCTCACAGTCCCGATTGGACGCGGCCGCGAGCCGCTGACATTCGGACCGAGCGGGACGACTGTTGTCCTGTGCGTGCTGTGGTTCTTCGCCACGATGGTGTGGGCTGCCGTCCGCCGCCGGGGAACTGGCACCGCAACAGAGCACGCCGGCTGACTTTCCCCAGGACTGCGGCGATTAACTCCGCTCTCACGCGCTGCGGGCAAGTCGGCCGCGGTCCCAAGGTCGGTCGCCTCCCCTTGTTCACCGGACTCCCCTTTCGGACAATGGATTTCGTCCGGGATTGAACCTCCCACGCCCCCGGTGCGTAAACCCGGTAGGGCGCCCACCCCATCCGCCGCAGACGGGCTGACTCGTGGTTAACGACATCCAGGACTTCGTAATTACCTTCACCTCGATTGTCTGGGAGGCGATGCCGTTCATCGTCCTCGGGGCGGTCATCGCCGGAGTGTTGGAGGAGTTGCTCCCACAACAACTCATCGGGAAGTTGATTCCTCGCTACGCACTCGGTGCGGTGGTGGTCGGCGGGTTGCTCGGGCTTGTCTTCCCGATGTGCGAGTGCGGCATCGTCGTGGTGATGCGGCGACTGCTGCGGAAAGGGCTGCCGCTGTCATCTTGCGTTGCGTACATGCTCGCCGGCCCGATCGTGAACGTGGTGGTGATGCTCAGTACTTACGTCGCGTTTGGCGGGCTCAAGTCTGAGCTGCAACAGCAGGCGTGGACCATGGTCGGGCTGCGCTCCGGGTTCGGGTTCGTCATCGCGTGCGTCACCGGGTTGGTGGTCCACGCAATGTACAAGAAGCATGGCAATAGCCTGCTTACCGCCATCGCGGCCCCACGCGGGGCGGCCGACGCCGAGGAGGGTAACGGCCGGAAGTCCGTCTTCCAGCGGCTCTCGAACATCTCCGAGACTGCACTGCACGACTTTGTGGACATCACGGTTTTCCTGATCCTGGGCGCGGCCCTGGCGTCGGTGGTCAAGTTGTACGTCGGTCCGGAGCAGGTGACGGCGATCGGCCGCGAGCAGCCGGCGCTGGCGATCCTGTCGATGATGGGGCTCGCGGTACTGATGTGCCTGTGTAGTGAGGCCGACGCGTTCGTAGCGGCCAGCTTCACCGAGTTGACCACCGCCCCGAAGCTCGCGTTTCTGGTCCTCGGTCCCATGCTCGACCTGAAACTGTTGATGATGTACACCCGGGTCTTCCGCCCCAGGCTGATCGCAGTCCTCGTCGCCTGCACGGTCATCCAGACCGCGGCCTACACCCTCGCCCTGCACTACTTCTTCCCCGACCCGCTGGCGGCAACGACCACGTCGTCGGCGGGTCAGGTTGAGTCACCACCGACCCCGACCCCAGCCCCTGCTGCAACGGTGCCGACTGGCAAGTGACGTCGCAAACACACCCGACCCCCAGAGGTTGAGCCATGGACCACGGACACGACCACGAGCACCACCACCACGGGCACGATCACGCGGAGCACGGTCACGCGCACGGGGCCGGGGACTACTTCCTCGAGCAACTCCTGACAATCTTCGTCAGTGGGGCGTTCGGGGTCGTGGCGATCCTGATGTACACGAACCGCATGCTCGACATCGTCCTGGTGGACGCGTTTCACCCGTGGGTGCTGGCAGGCGGGATCGCGCTACTCCTATTCGTTGTGATTCGTGGCATCGCACTCTGGAAGGCAGCCGGTACAGTCGCCCACGACCACCATCACGCGCATGACCACGACCATGCGCATGACCACGACCACGTTCACAGGCCGGACTGTGACCACGACCACGGACACGATAGCCCCGGTGTCCATCACCACGTTCACGCCCCTGGGGACGATCACAGTCACGGCAACATCTTCTGGCGGGTGGTGGTCCTGGCGTTTCCCCTGCTACTGTTCTGCCTGGGGCTACCGAACAAGGGGTACAGCCAGGCGTGGCTCGATAAGAAGCTCGGTACCGACGTGGCCCTCAACCTCGACGGCAGTGGGGTTGCCGAAAAGGGCGGCGATACGATCCAGTTCACATTCGACGAGCTGAACGCCAGCGCCAACGACTCGGCGAAACGCGCCCAGTACGAGGGTAACACAGTCCGGGTGAAGGGCCAGTTGCGGAGCGTCGGCAGCGGCGAGTACACACTGTTCCGGATGAAGATGACCTGCTGTGCCGCCGATACGATCCCGCTCAAGGCGCGGATCAAGACACCGTTTGTCTCACAGTTCCCGGATTATCAGTGGGTGATCGCCGAAGGGGTCTTGCAGTACGTCGAGGTGCCGGGTCAGAAACAGTTTATCCCGGTCATCCGCGTCAAGAATGCGGCCGGGCTCCAGAAGGCCAGTCCCGAGTGACAAACATTACGGATGGGAGCGGCCGCCCCTGCCGATGCACCGGCAGGGGGCGGCCGATTCACTTCTTTTGTGGCCCCTTACCGCCAGCCGTCTGCCGAAGGTAGGCGAGCAGGTCCGCCACATCCTGCTTGGTAACGCTCTTCTCCAGCCCCTCCGGCATCAGTGACAGCCCGCTGGACCGCAAGCTGTCGAGGTCCGCGCGGCGGACGGTGTCCTCCGCACCGTCGGACCGGCGTAGCGTGATCGCGGCTGACGTCTCGGCGACGACTACGCCGGTCAGCGACCGGCCGTCAAGGGTGTTGGCCAGGTAGTTGAGGTATCGCGGGTCCACCTCCCGGTTCGGGTCCAGTAGCGCCATGAGCAGGTCCTCGCCACTTTTGCCTGGCACGACTGCCAACAGGTCTGGGCCGACCTCGTGCCCCTCTCCGGCGAGTTTGTGGCATGCGGCGCAGTGCTGCTTGAACACAGCCTGGCCGCGGTCGGCGGCTCCAGTCAGACCCAGCGCCGCGCGATACTCGTCGATGAGCTTGGAGCGATCCGCCCCCCCCTGCCCCGCGAACACTTTCGCGGCTCGCTTGCGAATGGTTTCGTTCCGGTGGGCCTTCAACTGGGCGATCCGGGTTGGCTCGATGTCGGCAGGTTTGACCGTGCCCTTCTCGACCGCGTCGAGTAGCGCCGCGACTCGCGCCGGTACGGCAGAGAGTTGTTCCAGCACCTCACGCCGTACCGACGGCCCGAGTTGCTGCCAGGGCTTCAGCAGCAGGCCCGGGACAGCCGAATCGGACTGGGCCGCGAGCGAGCGGACCGCGGCGAGTTGTAGCTCCTGTGGCGACTGTGGGGTGAGTACTTCCGCCAGGGGACCGGACGCCGACGCGAACGGGGCGAACGCCAGCAACCGGGCGGCGTCGGCCCGCGCGGACGGAGATGCGGACTCGACGCTGAGTGTCTTGGCGGCCGTGTCGAACCGGCCGCGGATCTTCGCGCCCGCCGGCGACTGCGCCAGCCACCCGGCCAGGCTCTGCTTCTTCCCCCGCATCCCTTGTCCCAGTCCCTCTAGTAGCGCCAGGTCGAACCCCGTCGCCTTGCCTTTTCCGTCTACGACCAGGCTAACCAGTCGAGCGGTCGCGGCATCGTCCCCCTTCGCTCCGACCGCGGCCGCGGCCCGAGTGATGAACCCCCGCACTGCGGGCAACTTGTCTGTCGCGGGCGGATCAGCGGTCAGCACTCCGGCCAGCAGGTCGGGCGTCGCATCGCCGGAAGAAATGAGCACGGCACTGTTGAGCCAGGGGTCTCCGGCATCCCGACTGATTAACCCGGTCAGCACATTCCCGGCGTCGCTGCTGGGTAAGAACCCAGAGGTCAGTGCGAGCTGGAACCGGACCATCGGCGACGGGTCCGAGGCGAGTTTTGCCACAGCAGCTCGCAACTCTTCCGAATCACCGAGCCGAGGTTCGGCGAACCGCAGCGCCACCTCCCGGTTCCCGGCGAGCGGGTCTGACAGCGCCGCCAGGACTTGAGCATCGGTCAGACCACCGAACCTCTCCAGAGCGGATAGCACGATCGGTAGCCAGGGTTTCCCGGCCGAATCCCGGGCTAGGTTGGCGACCGTCCCGACAACTCCCTTCGCGTTTCGTTCACAGAGCAGGCGGTGCGCGGTCAGCCGTACCGACGGGTTCGGATCGGCCAACCGCTCGGCGAGTTGCTCGGCGTTCGCGGCCGACAGATCCGGCAGCTTGCGCGGAGTGAACCCGGTCGGCGCGATCCGCCAAATGCGCCCACGGCCCTGGCTATCCAGTTTCATCGTCGCCTTGATGTCGTCAGGCAACGAAAGGGGCGTTTCGATCGCCTCCCGGTAGAAGTCGAGGACGTACAGTGCCCCGTCTGGGCCGATAGTCAGCCACGTCGGGCGGAACCAGTTGTCGGTGGACGCCAGGAACTCGCACCCCTCCTCACCTCGACACGCGGTGAAGACCGAACCGGCCGGGTCGAGGACGTCCCGGTGGACGAGGTTGTTCGCCGGGTCGCAGACGAACGTGCTCCCCCGGTAGGTCGGCGGGAACAGGTCAGCGGTGTAGACCACCGGGCTACAACCGGAGGTGATGAATCCACCGGGGACCAGTTCCGTGGAGGAGAACCGCCGGGCGTCGGCGCCACCGGCCCGGCGGGTGGTCCGCTCCACCCGCCACGGCTCGAATGGGCTGATCCGGTGGACCTTGGCCGCCGCCCCGTGGTCGGGGATGTCGAGCGTCACCGCAGTGACGAGCGCCGTCGGACTGCGGCGGAGGTAGTGGTCCGGGATCACGATCTGCCGCAAGTGCTGGCTGTTAGTGGCGGTGAACCAGTGGCCGAAATCGTCGGCGGCCAGCCCGTACTGTCCGCCGCCGCTGGTCGGCTCCAGGCTACCGGGTACGTCAGGGCAGAACCGGAACCCGCGGGCCTGCAGTGTTACCGGCGGCGCGTCGCGTTTCTCCTTCGAATGGATCGTGCCGGCGTTGTTGCCGGCAAGGCCGTGAATCCACCCATCGGCGGCCCACTGGAGGCTGTTGACCATCTGCTGGATGTTCGCCAGGTTAAACCCGGTGTACAGCACGGTTTTCTTCTCTGCCCGGCCGTCCCCGTCGGCATCCTCCAGGTAAATGATGTCCGGTGCGACCGCGACCAGGATCCCGCCCTTCCAGGGGGTGACGCCCATCGGGAACCGCAGACCTTCCGCGAACACGGTCACGGTCTCGAACACCCCGTCGCCGTTGGAGTCGGTGAGGCACTTGACCCGGCCGCGGGTCTCCTCACCGGTGCCGACGCCCCCGTTGGGGTAGCCACGCATCTCGCAGACGAACATCCGGCCGCGCTCGTCGAAGCACATCGACACCGGGTCCACTACGTCCGGCTCGCTGGCGGCGAGGTCGATGCGGAAGCCCGGGACAAGCTTAAATGTGGCCTGTTCCTCCTTCGGCGAGAGCGGGCCGGGCGGCTTGCCCGGAGCACCCGGGACCGGTGGGTCCGCTGCTGGGGAGGCGGAAACGACGGCAAATACGAGCGAGGCTGCGAGGAATGATCGAAGCATGGCTGTCCGTATCAGGGGGGTCGTTACTTTTCCAGCCGGCGGGTGTCGGCGTCGAGAACCTTGGCGATGGCCTTCAACAGGATGGCCTCGGAGTCGGGACCGCTGAGGGCGACGGTCGGCTCGTACCCGCCCTGGAGGTACGCACTGGCGGTCGGGATATAGCCGGGCCCGTCGTCGCCATACGCGGCGACGCAGATGGTCGAGTCCGGGCGTAGCTTGTGGGCGGACAGTTGGTATTCCACGAACGCCTCACCCGGAAGGTGCAGGGTCGTTGCCCGCGATCCGAATTCCAGTGCGGTGACTTCGATTGGCGTGGCTTTCCGATTCAGCCAGGCGAGTTGGTACGCGGCGTTATTGCGGCGGGCCTTTGTCTGCTTCGGGTCGTTCAGGTCCTTCGTACTTTGCTTCTCACCGAAGGATGGCTCAGTCCGCGGCGGTAGGGCGACGGGCTCGACCCGCCACTTCCACCCACGGACCGGGAACCGCTCGGTTGCCTTCCAGGCGGCGATCATGCCGGCGTGGACGCGGTCGCGCAAGACCGGTCGGTTCTCCTTCGACCCGTCGTTGTACTTGCCGGCGGTCACATTTCCGGCGCTCCCGTTGAAGTAGACCTGGAAGACCTTCGGGTCCTCGTCCTGTCTCTTTTGGCGAGCCAGCCCAGAAAAGTCGGCACTGACCATCCCGTCCCCGTAATAGCTCATCGGGTGGGTGGCGTAGAAATGCAATGCTGCAAGTGGGTTCTCGCCATTCCAGAAGCTGAGCGTCCGTAGCTTCGGATCGATCAGTCCCTCGGGGGCATCGCGGGCCTCCTTGTTCTTGGTCGCGCTCGTTCGCGTGAACTTCACCTTCCCGTCCGGGCCGATGACCCGGCGGTTGGATGCGACTTGTTCGATCATCCCGGCTCCGACGCCGACGTGTGTAAACTCGGCGGTCTTCGCCAGCGCCTTTCGTAGCGCCTCGGCCGAGCCGGTCACCACCTTCTTGTAGAAAGTGAGGTCGAGTGACGGCGGCCCTCCAGCGGATTCAATCAACTTCTGGGCCCCGACATCCGCGAAGGGGGCATTGTGTGGGTGGACACAGTGTAGGGCCACGTTCTCCGGGACCGTGTGGGCTGCCTCGGCCAGTGCTGCCCGCCAGATCCGGTAGCCGTCATTCCGCAGGCCGGTCCAGTCCACCGAGCAGAGGACCACCGGCTTGCCGGCGCCGAGAAGCACGACGCCGAGCGCCTTGAGCGGGTCGGTCACGCCGCGTACCGGCTCGATCCACCCGCCGCACAGCGGGTGGCCGAGCGGTGGGGTCGCGTCGCTGGAAAAGGTGGCCAGGTGGTACGTCGGCATGGCGGTCAACCCAGGCGGGAGCATACACCTTCGCAGACACGATACGGAAACGCAACCGCCCTCGTCAGTGTCCCGGCGACGACCGTCTCCAGGCGGGCAGATACCGCCAGCCGAGTGCCAGGAGCAGCAACAGGCCGCCGGCGACTGTCCAGGCGGTCGGCGTCTCCTTGTCCGGGGCGATCATGTACGCCCAGACCGGGTTGAGAACAGGCTCCATGAGGGTGATGATCCCGGCCTCCTGGGGGGAAACGGACCGCAGGCTGCGCGCGAACAGCCAGTATGGTGTGGCCATCTGGAATGCCCCGAACACGCACAGCATGGCAATCTGCGCGGCGGATGGGGCGGTGAACCAGTCTCTCGCCGCGGTGGCACCGTCCCGGACGACGACGAACCCGCCGATGATCGCGGCGCTGCCGAACAGGTTTAGTACCATCAGCCACGCACTCGACTCGGCCCGCAGCCCGCGGAGGAAAAGTACCACGCCCGCGTAGGTCAATCCGCTACCGAGCCCCATCAGCAAGACCAACGACTGCGACGCCCCGCCGTGGGCCGCGTCCGACGGTGACCAGTTGCCGGCCACGATCAGCACGGTCCCGCAGAGCCCAAGCAGGATCGCCCGCCAGTTCCGTCGGTCTACCGGGTCGCCCAGCAGGTAGACGCCGATCAGGTATACCCAGACAGGGGCCGAGTTCTGCAGCAGGATCGCATTGGCCGCCTGACCGAGCCCGAGCGCCGAGAGGTACAGCCCGCTCATCACCCCGAAACAGGCGACCATTCCGAGCATCGCGGGCCGGAATCTCACGTCTCGTTTTCGTACAAGCGGGATCAGCACGACCCCGGCAAAGAGCCCGCGGAAGAAGGCGATCTGAAGCGGGTCGAGCGCGGGCTGGTCGATGCCGAGACTGGTCGGCTCGCGGAGGAGCCGCATGAACAGACTACCTGTACTCCACAATACTGCCGCGAGCACCAGAAAGGCCCGCGCCTGGGCGGCAGACGGGGGCTCGTTTCCCATGAGACTGTCCGTGGTCGTGCGCGGAAGGCAGGTTGCTATTGAGACTCACCGCCGACTGGAGTGACTGGGGCCTTAGCCGAGTCACCGACAGGCTGGCTCGACGCTCGCGGCGGGTCCGACTGTCGGACCCGACAGACCGAATGCCCGCTTGCCAGACCAAGTATCCCGGCCAGGAATGTGACTGCGGCTAGAGGCCAGCCGAACGGACGAGTGTGAGGCTGCCGGCCTGGAGGAAGGACTGCGGGTCGGAAGGAAGACGAGGCCGGCCTCCGGGGACCGACACCCGGGGGCTTCGGTGCTACGAGAAGGTCGGGCTGACCGAGCTTTGGCAGATCGGCCCTGGTTCGCGCGATCCCTTCGGTGCCCGGGGGTTCAATTCCACCGGGTGGCGGCTGCACCGAGGGCGTCCACATGGGCCCTTCCGAAGCCAACTTCGTGGCGGTCAACTCGGCCACGAACTCAGTGGCGCTTTGGAAGCGCGACCGCGGGTCGCATGCGAGGGTCCGGGCAAGGATACGGTCCAACTCCTGTGGGACGTCCGCGCGAGAATCCCGGAGCGGCTGATAAGCGTCTTGGGCCTTCTCCCGGACGATCTCCTCGTGTGTGTCTCCCTCGAACGGAACCCGACCAGTCAGCAAGTGGTAAAGAGTGGCCCCGAGGGCGAACAGGTCGCTGCGCCCGTCTACAAGATCGCCGTTGACCGCCTGCTCGTAGGGCATGTAATGGGGCGTCCCGACGCCCTGGTTCGTCGTGGTTAATTCGACGTCGCCGGAGAGTCGCTTGGCCAGCCCCAGGTCGGCCAGCTTGGCCGACCCGTCCGGGCCAAGCAAGATGTTGTCCGGTTTCACGTCCCGGTGGACGTAACCCTGAGCATGCAGATGTGCTAAGGCCTTACCGATCTCGATCCCGACCCTGACCACCCCTCCGACCGGCAGCGGCCCACGTTCGTTCAAAAGGGCCAGTGCATTCGGACCGTCCACATACTCCAGAATCAGGAAGTGTCGCCTCACTACCTCGTCGTAGCCATGTGCCAGACCGCGGATGAGGTTCATGTGGGAGAGAACCCGGCTCATCCGCGCTTCGCGGTAGAAGCGGTTGACGAACTGCTTGTTACCAGCGAGGTGGTCGGCCAGAATCTTGACCGCGACCTGTTGCAATCCGGCCGGATCGTAGCCAAGGAACACCCGGCTCATCGCCCCCTCACCGACCCGCCGCAATAACCGATATCCGCCAATCGAACGGCACCCAGTGGGCTCGTTGGATCGGTCGTCGGGGGTCGGCATGGACAGGTTGTCAGGTCCGGGCATCAGGCTCTCTCCGCAGGCCGCGGGAATCGTCCGGCACTGGCCCGGGGCGAATCCTGATCCCACAGTCAGGCGGTTGGGCTCGTTGTTCAGCCGCTAAGTCACCGAAGCGGCGAGTCATTCTGCAGGTTGGGAGTTTCCGATAATGATCCAGTCCGCTGCGCTTGCGGGGCAGCGTGGCACGTTCACCAGTTTAACGTCCCCCTGGGCGGAATGGTTTGATCTTCCCTGACGTTTTCTCGGTTATCTCTATGAGAAGGTGGGCCGGGGCCTGATCGAGATCAAGCAACAAACCGATGACGCAGTTCACTCAGAACAGAAGGCACGGATTGTAAGTGATCTTCCTGCACTCCAAGCCAGTAGACGGAGCGAACTTGCGGCAACGCGACTGCTAGTTCCAGTACTGTCTCCTCGTACCAGTTGGTGTTACCGCCTGATACAGATTCCACTCCTACTGCTACTTCCAATGGAATACCCAGGACGCTGAACAGTTCGAGGATGCGGTAGGCTTCCAGTGGGTCCCGGGGGTGACTCGCCCGAGTCCCGTCACCGATCATCAGTTCGACTTCGAGTGCAGAAAGCGAAAACCCGGCCCGAATAAGCGTGTCGGCAAACACCAGTGGTGAGTAAGTGTAGTCTTCGGACGCGAGATAATCCCCCCACGGCTGGGCCAGCCCGATCACCCAGTCCCCATCCGGCTCGGTCTGGCGTGCGGCTTCGAGCAACCGGGCGGCCAGGCGGATCCTATCATCCTCCCCGAGCCCGAGCGCGTCCGCGTGGTTGAACCCAGCGAACACCTGCCAGGTCTTCACCCGGTCCTGGTAGCGGCGGATGACCGTCTCGACGAAGTCACAGGCGAAGGCGGCCAGGCTCGGAAGGTCCGCGTTCCACTCCACGAGCCAGTCCGGGAATGACCCGCCCAGGTCTATCAGCGGACCAACGGACACGCGCAGCCCTGCTCGGATCGCCCAGTCCACTTGCGCGTCGAACTCGGTCCAGTCGTACCCCGCCTCGGTCGGCTCGATCGTCCGCCAGTTCGGAGTCAGGCGGACAGCGTTGCAGTCCTCGGCGATTCGTTCCTGCGCTTCGCTGGGACAGGTCCGCGCCAGTTTACACCCGACCGCAGTGGTCAGTTTGCCAGACTCCGAGAGTCGGGTTTGGAGTAGTTGTACTGCGAATGACCGCGTCAGACGATCGGAGGAGCGGAGCGACAGTTCCAGAACGCGTTCGGCGAAGGTGGTACTTTCCGGGTCGTCGCGGTTGGTGACGGCCAGTCCGAACAACCGGGCGGCCTCGCCCAGTGCGGCCCGGTCTTCCTGGTCGATCGTCATGCCGATCGACTCCCACTCGGCGGTCAGGTTGCGGACCTGGTTCAGTTTGCCGCGGGCCAGTTCCAGTACGAGGTGGTAGGGCTCTGCCTGCTCCCGGAGCGTGGCGCTATGGATCACCGGCGTTCCGGATCCCGAAATCGGCCAGGGCATCGACAGGTAGCCACTTTCGTTCGCATCCTTGGTGAGATCCAGCCTGCCGCCCTCGATGTTACGGCGGGTCGGCACCGGACTCTGGTCGTAGCCGATCGCGAGGCACGCCCGGTCCAGGCAGCGTACCGCCTCGGCGGACGGATCATCGGGTAGCAGGAAAGTCAGGATACCCATGTCGATGGCGGGCCGTGTGGGGATCAGCCGCGCTCGAGAATAATCATAACAACCCTGCGCGGGGTCGTGTCACCCGTTGCCAGGCGGGCTCCCGCCGTCGGACCGTGAGACGATGGCGATACCGTACCGATCGGCCAGGCAGACCGTCTCGTGTTCATCGAGAAGGATAGTCCTGGCGGCCTCGATTGCCAGCGCGGTGGCACCTGCCTGGCGCATCACCTCGATAGTGGTGGTGCCGACGGTCGGCACATCGAACCGCATGTCTTGCTGCGGCTTGGCGACCTTAACCACGACGAACCCGTTTCGGCCGCACAGATCGCCGGCCCGGAGGATCGCCAGGTCGGTCCCCTCAATGGCCTCGACGGCCAGCACTGCCCCTTCCTTGACCATGACGCTCTGGCCGACGTCCAGCCGGCCCATCTCCTTGGCGATGGACCACCCGAATGCCATGTCCCGCTCCTCAGCAGTGGTCGGCCGGCGGTTGGTCAACACCCCCTCGCGCACGAGCAACTCCGGGCACAGGTCAGTCGGGGAAACGCACTCCATCCCTTCGGACTGGAACTCTGCGATCAGTCCCAGGAGTAGTGCGTCATCGCGTGTGTCTGTTCGCCGCCTGGTTAGCCAGAACCGGACCAGCCGCCAGTCCGGCAGTAACTGCAGCCACCGCCTCGGTCGAAACAGGATGTGCTTGTGGAACTTGCCGGCCATGCTCCACCGCCGAACCCCACCGCGGCGGAAGGCACGGATGATATATCCGAGCGACAGCCGCCGCAGCCAGTGGAAGCGGTGACAGACCACACTCAGTTCCGGGTCGGCCATACCGGCGATACCCACGCAGACGACCGGGATGCCGACCTCTCGGGCCTTTCGGGCTATGGCGATCGGGAACCGACCGGCGCACGCGATCAGGCCGATCGGTTCGCGTGGCGGTACAAACCCTGTCATTCCTCGTCACCGAGCTTCAGCGCCTGCTTGATTCGACGAACGTCCTTGATCAGGTCGGGCAGACGTTCAGTCGATAGCATGTACCGCCACGCTTCCTTCTGCGGCCGGGCCGGCGCTCCGAGCATGTGTGTGTTCGGCGGCACGTCCTTGACGACCCCCGCCTGAGCCCCGAGTACCGCCCGGTCGCCGATGGTCAGGTGGTCGGCCACCCCGACCTGGCCGGCCATCACCACGTACGCTCCGGTGGTACACGACCCTGCGATGCCGACCTGGCTGACGAGCAGGTTGTGCGGCCCGATCTGACAGTTGTGGGCGATCATGACCAGGTTGTCGATTTTCGTTCCGTCGCCGATTCGGGTCGGCCCGAACGTGCCGCGGTCGATCGTAGTGCAAGCGCCGACCTCGACGTCGTTACCCAGTTCAACCCGCCCGAGTTGCGGCACCTTGACGTGCCGACCGTTCTGGGTCCGGAAGCCGAACCCATCCGCACCGATAACCGCGTTGGCGTGGACCAAGACCCGGTGACCGATCGTGCAGTCGTCGTAGATCACCACGTGCGGGTAAAGGATCACGTCGTCGCCGAGTTTGCAGTCCCGACCGACGAAGGCCCCGGCGTGGATCCGACAGCGGGCTCCCGTGACAACCCCTTCCCCGATCACCGCGAACGGACCCACAGAGCAATCGGGGCCAACCTGGGCCGTGGGGTGAACGTGGGCCGTCGGGTCGATCCGCCCGGTGTGTTCGCTGGTACGCAGCCCGCGGAGTTGAAGCACGATGGCCGCGAACGCGGCCAGGGGGTCGGCGACGCGGATCAGCGGCCGGCCGTTCAGAGGAACAGATGGGGGTACAACGGCCGCGGACGCCCGACAGTTATGCCAGGCGGTCAGGTTCTTTTCCCCTTCGACGAAGGTGATGTCTCCGGGTCCGGCCTCGGTGAGAGGACGGGCGGCGTCGATCAGTACGTCCCCGTCCCCGATCAACTCCCCATGCACCCACTCGGCCATCTGGCGGACGGTCGTGCGCACGATCGGCCCCTTCCTACCGTGTGAGCCTCATCCCAGGGGTCCACCGGGACCACGGAACTTAGCGAAACCACAGAAACGGAGCAAGTCCAACACTCTCAGATAGGGGAACAGCTTCATGCCGGATACCAGCGCCATGATATCCGTAAACAATTGAGGCTACAAGTCTTACAGAATCGTGTTCAGGCGTCGAGTGATCGGAGCATACTACAAGGATACTTGCGCATTACCGGGAAAGCGAGAGGCCAAGGTTATGGTATACATCATTCCATCACTCTAAGGGTGGCGATACGCCTCCGGCCGACGCTATGGCGCGTGTGGTCAACTCAAGCGCGGATCGGAGGGCCGGGTCGTCGTTGCCCCAGACGACGCATTGAATCGTGTCGGCGTGCCGACGGAGAGTCACCATCCCACCGGAGAGACTCACGCGCAATTCTGACCAGGATGGGTCGGGTGTCTCGTCCGGGAATGCTGGAAGTCCGTCGATCATTCGCAGGGTCGGGACCTCACCGCCGGCCGCAAGTTCGGCGGCAATCGCAGGCCATCCCGGCGTTGTACCTGACGGAAAAGTGATCACTCGTTGGATGCCCACGACATGTCTCCTGACAGGCGACCGTTTCCACCGCGGAAGTATCGACCGGGTCGAAATACGATGAAGGTTTCATCCAGTCCGGTCCCGGTCCGATGACCCATCGATAACTTACCATTCCTGGGTTCGTCACACGATCCGGTGTCAGGTTGCATGGTATTCGCGGTTCACCTCTCCGACGGCGTGATCGCAGGGCCGTGGCTCATCGCCGGGTGGGTGCTGGCCGCCGGGCTGGTCGCAGTCGCTTCCTGGCACGTCCGGGACGCCGACGTCTCACGGATCGGTGTCCTGACCGCCGCGTTCTTCGTCGGTACGCTGATCCACCTGAAGCTCGGCGCGGTCAGTGCCCACTTGTTACTCAATGGATTGCTCGGCGTGATCCTCGGCGTGCGCGCCGGGCTTGCGATCGCGGTGGGGCTTCTCCTGCAGGCGCTCATGTTCGGCCATGGCGGCGTGACGACACTGGGAGTGAACGTCGCCGTCTACGCTCCGCCGGCGATGCTCGCCGGGTTGGCGTGTGGCCCGCTGCGTCACTCGGGGATCGTGCGCGTCCCGGCAGTACGGTTTGTGATCGTGTTCATTGCCGCGGTCGTACTACTGAGTACGGTGGTGTTGGTTGCCCAGTGGCTGCATGTCGCGATGACCTCGGGCCGGGACCACTTCCCCGCTGACCCCGCCGAGTGGTGGTTGACCTACCCGGCTGTCATGGTGGCGACGGTCTCAGGGGCAGCAATCGCGGCCTGCGCCGAGCGATGGATCGAATCGGACCCGGAGTTCGCGGTCGGTCTGCTACTGGGCGGTGCGACCGCCTACGCCACGGTCGGGCTGAATGTCATTTGGCTGGCGGTCGCGGGAATACCGGCTGTTCGTCCGATGGCAGGAGTGGCCCTGTTCGCCAACCTACCGGTGGTCCTGGTCGAGGCGGTCGGCGTCGGCTTCGTGGTAGCGTTCTTGGCGATAGTCCGGCCAGAATGGGTCGGTGGCCGGGTCGATCACCCCGGCGCAGGCAGCACCTCGTCGAACGGCACTTCCCATTGACCGAGGCCGACGCTGACCACCACCGTGAACTTGTGCGGGTTCACTCGCACAACTCGCCCGGTCTTGTCGAACCGCGTGACGTGAACGAGTTCGTTCGCCTGGAGCCGGGTCCGCCAGTCGCGGAGTTCTGCCTCCTCGCGGGCCTCCCGTTCGAGATCGGCTTTCTTCCGGGCGTACTCCTCGCGCTGGCGGCCGGCCTCATGCTCCGCGGCCAGGGCCGCCGCACGGGCTTTCTCCGCTTCTTCGCGTAGCTGCTGAAGGCGAGTCAACTCCGCCGTCTTCCCCTTGCGGCGGCGAAGGTACTTGTGCGCCCGCCGGAGCAGATCCTTCGGCAGATTCAGTCGGCGTGCGATCTTCAGCGCGTTACTCATCCCGAACTGGCCGATGTGAAGTCGGTACGTCGGCCGGAGCGTCTCCACGTCGAACTCGACAGCCCCGTTCTCGGCCCGGTCGTTGTGGAAGGCGTATGTCTTCAGGTCGCCGAGGTGCGTGGTCACGATGGCCCGGCACCCGACAGCATCGAGCTGGTCGAGGATCGCCCGACCCAGCGCCGCACCCTCGGTCGGGTCTGTGCCGGCACCGAGTTCGTCCAGCAACACCAGCGTGCTTTCATCGGCCCGTTCGAAGATGGATGCGATCCGCGAGACGTGCGAACTGAACGTACTGAGCGACTGTTCCAGGCTCTGCTCGTCTCCGATGTCCGCGAGAACGTGACAAAAGACCGGTACCGTACTTCCCTCCGACGCCGGGATGTGCATGCCGCACTGAGCCATGAGGCATAGCAGCCCGGTCGTCTTGAGCGTGACGGTTTTCCCGCCGGTGTTCGGCCCGGTGATGATGAGCAGGTTGAACCCGATGCCGAGGCGTACGTCGATCGGTACGACCTTGCGCGATCCGGGATCCGGGAGTCTGGTGCCAGAACCAGAACTCCGCTCCTGGCTCCCTGATCCCGAATCCCGGAACAGATGTTCGAGCAACGGGTGTCGGGCGGACCTCAGCCAGAGCCGGCCATCGGTATTCAGGTCCGGGGCACTCATCCCGTAGTCGCGGCTGAACTTCGCCCTGGCGGCGATAAAGTCGAGTCGGGCGATCACCTCAAGCGCGTAGGTCAGCGGCTTGGCGACCCGGCCGACCTCGGCAGTCAGTCGGCGGAGAATGCGCTTGACCTCGCGGTCCTCCTCGGCCTTGAGGGTGATGCGCTCGGCACTCAGTTTTGCTATCGAGGCCGGCTCGATGAAAACTGTCTCACCGGTGCCGCTGACCCGGTGAACGACACCCGTGATCTTGTGCCGGTGATTGACCGCGACCGGAAGGACGTAGTGGTCGCCGTTGACGGTCGCGTTGGGGTAGGACAGGATTCGTCGCAACTCCGGGTCGCGCAGCAGCCGGCGAACCTCGGACTTCACCTTCTCTTCCAGTTCAAAGAGACGCTGCCGGACGACGGCAAGCTCCCGACTGGCCATGTCGAGGAC
>Ga0247822_10001126_pt1 | contig 15979 bp, 7 predicted proteins | sample 13C_Cellulose_Da_FD_192423 | JGI IMG/M metagenome (GOLD analysis project Ga0247822, IMG submission 192423) | Soil microbial communities from agricultural site in Penn Yan, New York, United States - 13C_Cellulose_Day30 | ecosystem: Environmental > Terrestrial > Soil > Agricultural land | place...
ATGCGGACGTCGCGATGTCGCCGTCCTCGAGCAGCACCTTGAGCGCGAACACCCGCGAGTCGGTCGGCGCCTTGTCGTCGGTGATCAGGCGCGCGGCGGCGTCGGCCGCGGCCTTGGCGTCGGCGGCGAAGGCGCGGCGGAGCTGGGCCTTGGCCCGCTCGCGCAGCGCCGGCGTGGCGTCGGGATCGGCGAGCGCCGGCACCGCGGCGTCGGCGGTCGGCGGTCCGCTGTCGGTGATCGCGCCGGCGACCACGCCGATCAGCTCGCGGCGGATCGCCGGCTCGGGATCGCGGGCGAGGGCGGCGCTGTAGAGCGCCTGGGCCCGCTCGGGGCCGAGCTGGCGGACCGCGGTGGCGGCGATCCGGCGCAGCTCGGGATCGGACGCGGTCAGCGTCCGCACCAGGGTGTCGCGGTAGGCGTCGGGGTTGCGTCGCGCGGCGGCGCCGGCGACCGCGACCGCGGCCTGCTGCAGCGCCGGCGCGTCGGCGGTGGCGAGCGCGCCCTCGACCAGCTGGACCTCGGCGTCGCCGCCGCGGGCGATCGGGCGCAGCGCGACCAGGGTCTCGGCCAGCTCGTCGGGCGTCGTGGCCCGCTTCTGCAGCGCGTCGAGCGCGGCCTTGTCGCCGGCGGTGGCGTACGACCACAGCGCGGCCAGGCGCGGCTCGAGGACGGTGGACAGCAGGCGATCCCAGCCGGCCAGGTCGCCGCCGAGGTCGTGGTCGCGGATCTTCGACCACGCGGCGGCGTCGATCATCTTGCGCGACAGGCCGGTGTCGACGACGACGTCGCCGAACCCGGGCGAGCTCGGCATCCAGTCGAACGCCGACAGCCCGGCCCGGCCGGCGCGGACCACGACACGATCGCCGCCCGAGCGGGGCGCGACGTCGAGGTAGGCCTGGCCGCGCTGCATCGACCACAGCGCGACCAGCAGGGCGACCGGCGCGGCGGCGGCGGCGATGCCGATCGTCTTGTAGAACCGGCGCGACCGGACCAGCACGCCGCGCTCGGCGTCGCTGGTCGGGGCGATGCCCTCGCGGCGCAGCTCCAGCACCTCGCGCAGCGACAGCCGCTCGCCGGTCGCGGCCTTGGCGCCGAGCAGCTCGTGGGCGCGGCGGGCAGCGGCGCGGGCCGGCGCGGCCAGCTCGCGCACCCGCGGCACCAGGATGCCGTTGGCGAGCGCCCAGCCGTCGCCGTGGTGATCGACGGCGGCGATCCGGACCACCGCGCCGCGGGCGGCGAACGCGGCCATGATGGTCTCGACGCGATCGGTGGTGAGCGACAGGCGCTCGGCGATCGCCGCCGACGCCGGCGAGTCGGGTCCGGTCAGCTCGGCGAGCACGCGCAGGCCCATGCGCTCGTCGCCCGAGGCGCGGGCGGCGCCGGCCAGCCAGTGGCGCTCGAGCTCGGCCCCGCCACCGGCCTTCAGCAGCTCGGCGACCGAGGTGACGCGGTGCTCGCGCAGGCCGAGCAGGGCGATCTGCAGGTCGGCGGGCAGGACCGGGCCGCCGTGGCCGAGGCCGTACACGATGGCGTCGGGCAGCCCGCCCTCGACGATCACGCCGCCCTCGGCGAGCGCGGCGGCGAGCACCGCCGACGCGTCGTGGGGCTGCAGCCGGCCCAGCTCGAACCGGTTGCTGGGCGGGAACAGCGAGCCGGTGCGGCGCTCGAGGTGGCCGAAGCGGTGGATCTGATCGCTGGCGCAGGCGAACACGAAGCGGGCCTTGCCGCCCGAGCGGCCGAGCGCGCGCGCGTACAGCTCGGCGAGGTCCTGGATCAGGTGCTCGTCGTCGCCATCGAGGGCGTGCTCGATGTCGTCGAAGACGAACACGAACAGGTGGCCGGGCGGCGCGTTGCCGACGACGCGGGCCAGGAAGTTCGACGGCGCCTCGCCGGTGGTCGCGCGGGCGCCGGTCGCGGTCAGCCCGGCGGCCAGCGACTCGGCCGGGTTGCGGACGTCGGCGCACGGCACCACGGTGACGCCCTGCTCGCGCAGGAGCGGCAGCAGCCCGGCCTCGAGCAGCGAGGTCTTGCCGACCCCGGGTTCGCCGTAGACCAGACCGGCACGGAACCCGTCGGACGTGATCATGCGCGCCAGCTCGTCGCGCTCGCGCTCGCGACCGTGGAAGCGGTCGCCGTCGTCGGGGCCGTACGGGGCGAGGCCCCGCCAGGGGCCATGAGGGGTCGCCGCCACGGCGCGACTATATCAGCGACCGCGCGCGCCGGGGCGGCGTGCGCCGGATTGGCGCGACACGGTCGCGCCCGGCCGCGAGTGCGGCCGTAGCAGGGTGGGAGGCTCGTCGGGCTTCGCCCGACGAGGGCGGCGGCACGACCGCCCCTGGATCGACTGCTATCATCTCAGGCGATGACGAAAGTCGCGACACGGCGGGGCGCGATCACGCTCGGGGCGGTGGTGGCGGTGGGCGTCGGGCTCGGCGGGCACGCGCTCGCCGGTCGCGACCAGCGCACGTCGGTCTCGATCTGGAAGAGCGGCGCGGCCGGCGGCTACGGCTACGGCGGCGCCGGCGCGCCCGGCGGCGCGTTCGTGACCCACCGCCGCGAGGTCGAGATCGCCGGCGACGGCGCGGTCAAGTTCCCCGGCGTGACCGCCGGCATCGACCCGGCCACCGTCGAGTTCCGCAGCGTCACCGATCCCGCCGGCACCGCGGTGGTCGAGCAGCGCTTCGTCAACGACCTGCTCAACGCCGAGGCGCTGCTGCACCGGCAGCTCGGCAAGCCGGTCACCGTCGTGCTCGCCCGCGGCGAGGTCGCCGGCACCCTGCGCGCGGTGTCGGCCGAGTCGCTGGTGATCGAGACCGCGGCCCACGGGCTCGAGATCGTTCGCCGCGGCGATCACGTCGTCGACATCCGGCTCGGCGCGGCCAGCTTCGATCAGGAGCCGACCCTCGAGTGGAAGGTGATCACCAAGAAGCCGGGCAAGCACACCGTCGACGTCAGCTACCGCACCGCCGGCCTGAGCTGGCAGCCGGAGTACACCGCGGTGCTCGGCGACGGCGACGCGGTCGACTTCACCGCGTGGGCGACGGTCAGCAACCAGTCCGGCCTGGCCCTCGACCGCGCCGAGCTGACCCTGGTCGCCGGGACGCTGGCGACGGCGCCGGTCGGCGCGCGCGCCCCGATCGGCGCGGCCCCGCCGGCGCCGGTCCAGTTCAAGGTGGCGCGTCCGGCCGATCTGCCCAGCGGCCAGGCCATGCAGGTCGAGCTGGCGCCGCGCCGGGCCGGAGTCGCCGCGCGCCGGCGCATCGTGCTCGAGGCCATCGCCGACCAGTCGCCGTCGTACCAGACCTCGCCGGCGTACGACTGCTACGCCTACACGCCGGGCGGCGGGCCGCGCGCCGAGCAGATGCTCGAGCTCGACGGCGGCGGCCAGATCCTGCCCGAGGGCCGGCTGCGGGTGTTTCGCCGCCAGGGCGCCGAGCTGCTGGTGGTCGGCGAGGACACGCTGCGGGTCAACCGCGCGACCGGCGCGCTGCGCCTGCGGGTCGGCGTGGCGTCGGAGCTCACCGCCGAGCGGCGCCAGGTCGAGTGTCGTCAGGACGGCGGCGGCCGGTCGATGCGCGAGCGCATCGAGGTGCGGATCGAGAACAAGGGCAAGGCGGCGACCGACGTGGTCGTGCGCGAGTACCTCTACCGGTGGAGCAACTGGAAGATCGAGGCCGAGGACGTCAAGGGCGCGCGCGCCGGCGGGTCGGCCTACGAGTTCGTCGTCAAGGTCCCGGCCGGCGCCAGCAAGGCGGTGTCGTACACCGTCGTCTACTCGTGGTGACGCGCGCGCTGGTCCTGACCCTGGCGGTGGTCGCCGGCTGCGGCGTGGTCCCGCGCGGCCGCGCCGGCGGTGACCGGCCGCCGGCCGAGGCGCGCATCGTGCTGTACCGCGACAGCGCGCTGGTCGAGGAGGAGCTCGCGGTCGAGCTGACCGGTGGCGCCCAGCGGCTCACCGTGCCGGTGGCGCGCGGGCTCGACGCCGGCGACGTGGTCATCACCAGCGACGCCGCGGTGGTGCGGGGGTGGACGCTGCGGGCGCCGCGCGCCCCGGGCGCGGCGATCGAGGCCCGCACCGGCGACGTGGTGGTCGCCGGCCGCCTGCGCGCCGACGACGGCGCCGCGCTGATCGTCGAGGCCGACGACGGCGTCCACGTCGTCGCCGCGCCCGAGGTGGTCGCCGGCGGCGAGCCGGCCGCGCTGGTGGTCGACGTCGAGGCCGACCGGCCGCGGCGGGCCCGGCTGGTGGTGCGCTACCTCACCGATCGCCTGACCTGGCAGGCCAGCTACACCTTGATCGCGCGCGGCGATCGCGGCCGCCTGCACGGCGCGCTGGCGTTCGACAACCGCACCGGCCGGCGCTGGGACCGGGCCCGGCTGGCGGTGATCGACCGCAACCGGCCGGCGGCGGCGCCCAGCCCGGGCTCGTTCGGCGACCGGGCGGTGGTGGTGCCGGGCGCGTTCGCGGTCCTGCCCGGGCCGCAGCGGCTCGATCTCTCGCTCCGCGATCGCCGCCTGCGCCTGGTCCCGACCCTGGTCTACGACCCGGTCGGCACCACCCTCGACTCGGCGACCATGCGGCCGCAGCTCGACGAGGCCTACGGCGTCGCGCGCTGGCCGGGCCTGGTCGACGAGAGCGTCAAGATCGACCTGTCGCAGGTGGCCAGCGGCTCGCTGCCGGCCGGGCCGATCCGGGTGTTCACCGTCGGCGCCGGCGGCGAGCTGGTCTGGCGCGGCGAGGGCCGGCTGCTGCCGCCGGCCGACGACACCGAGCTGTACACCACGGTCGCGGTCGGGCGGTCGCCCGACGTCAGCGGCCGCCGCCGGCGCACCGACTTCTTCGTCGACCTCGAGCGCATGCGCCTGATCGAGGAGTACACGATCACCCTGCGCAACCGCGGCGCCCACCGCGCCGACGTGCTGGTCCGCGAGCACCTGTACCGCGGCCAGTGCTGGACCCTGGCCTACCACTCGACCGGGGAGGCGATCGCCAAGGAGGGCGCCCAGCAGATCGGCCTCGGGGTGACCGTGGCGCCTGGCGGCGAGGCCACCGTCATGTACCGTGTGCTCTACGAATGGGACGAGCGCAAGTGTCGGGTCTCGACGTCGAAGCACTGACCGTCCACTACGGCCGCCGCGTCGCGGTCGACGGGCTGACCTTGCGGGCCGCGCCCGGCGAGGTCATCGGCCTGCTCGGGCCCAACGGCGCCGGCAAGAGCACCGCGCTGCTCGCCATCGCCGGCGCGGTCCTGCCCAGCGCGGGGACGATCAAGGTGGCGGGCATCGATCTCGCGGTCGATCCGCTGGGCGCCAAGCGACGGATGGGGCTGGCCGATCAGCCGCCGTCGCTCTACGACTACTTCACGGTCAGCGAGCACGTCGCGATGATCGCCGAGGCCCGCGGCGATCTCGATCGCGACGGCCAGCAGCGGCTGCTGGCCGACCTCGGCCTCGGCGGGGTCGCCGGCCGCCCGTGCCGCGAGCTGAGCTTCGGCATGCGCCAGCGGGTCGGCCTGGCCGCGGCGCTGGTCGGCGAGCTGGCGGTGGTGCTGCTCGACGAGACCCTCAACGGCCTCGATCCCCACGCCGCCCGGCGGGCGCGGGCCGCGGTCGCCGCCGCGGCCGAGCGCGGCGCCGCGGTGGTGATGTCGACCCACCTGCTCGGCGTGGCCGAGCGGCTGTGCCACCGCATCGTCGTGATGGATCAGGGCAAGATCGTCGTCGACCTCGCCGGCGCCGCGCTCGACGAGCTGTACGCCGGCGGGCCCGGCGCGCTCGAGGAGCTGTACGTCAAGACCATCGCCGACCGCGAGGCATCGTGACCGGACGGCAGCTGCTGGCGTGGGGCGATCTCGACGAGCGGCGGCGGCGGCGCGGGCCGATCGCCACCCGCATGCTGGTCGCCGGCGTGGCCGGGCTGGCGCTGGCCGCCGAGGCGGCGCGGCGGGCCGGCTGGTTCGACGGCGGCGGCGTGCGCGGCGTGCCGTCGGCGGCGCTGCTGATCGCGATCGCCCTGGCCGGCCTGGTGCCGGCGATGTTCGGCGCGCCGTACCGGATGTTCTGGCGCCACGACGCGCCGCTCCTGGCCCGGCTGCCGATCGCCGGCGGTGCGCTGTGGTTCGTCGCCGTGGTCCGCGCCGCGCGCGCGACCGCGAGCGGCGTGCTCGTGGTGGTGCCGACCCTGGTGGTGGCCGCGCTCGGCGACGCCGCGGTCGCGGCCCGCGCCGCCGCGCTGGTCGGCGCGCTGGCGGCGGCGGCGATCGCGCTGCTGCCGGCGGTGTGCCTGGGCGCCGCCCACGTGGTCGCGTCGGGCAAGGCCCACGATCTGGCCGCGTCGGTCGGCGGTGGCGAGGTGCCGCTGCCCACGACCAGCGTGCTCGGCGCGCTGCCGGGGGCGGTGATCGCGGGCGTGGTGCTGGCGGCGATCTTCGCCGCGCCGTGGGTCGGCGGCCGCGTCGACGCCACCGGCCCGATCATCCTGGCCGTGCTGGCGAGCGTGGCGGTGCTGGCGGCGCTGGCGGCGACCGCAGCGGCGCCGCGGGTGTACCCGCTGGCGATGCGCGAGGTCGCGGCGCTCGATCGCCAGATCTACGCCCACCTCGAGATCGATCCGATCACGGCGGTCGAGCGCGCGATCAAGGGCCGCCTGGCCGAGGACGCGCGTCCGGTCTACGACCGCATGGCCCGGCTGGTCCGGCGGCGCTACCCGCTGGTGGCGTTCGCCGGCGTCGCCGCGGCGATCACGTACATCGCGGTCGGCTTCGTCGGCCCCGGCGAGCTGGCGGCGTGGCTGGGCGCGACCGCGGCGGTGCAGGGCTTCCTCGCCGCCTGGCTGCTGCGCGCGCTGACCCGGCCGCCGCTCGAGCTGCCGCGCCTGACCGCGACCTTGCCGGTCACGCCGTCGTCGGTGGCGTCGGCGCGGCGCGCGTACGTCGCCGGCTGGTCGCTGGTGTGGTTCGCCGTGCCGGCCGCGGTGGCGATCGCCGCCAGCGGACGTCCGGCGACGGCGGCGCTGGCGCTGGCGATCGGCTTCGCCGGCGCGGGGACGGTGTCAACTTTGACAACTTTGCGCCCGGTCGGAGAGGCCGGCCAAAGTTGTCAAAGTTGACACCGTCCTTTTCAGCGGCCGAAGACGTGGAGGGAGCGGGCCGAGGAGTCGGAGTCGCGGCCACCCTGCTTGAGGTCGAACAGGCACACGACCTCGGTGCGGCGGCCGGGCTCGATGTTGACGATGAACCGGGTCACCGACGACAGGATGAAGTAGAGGCCGAGGCCGGCGCCGCCGGCGCCGGCCGACGACGACCGCGGGCGGCCGCGCTCGACGCGGGCGCGCTGGAGGTGATCGAGGATGACGTCCTTGGCGAGGGCGCCGAAGCGGTCCTCGACCGAGACCGCGAAGTAGCGGCCGTCGGACGCCCAGCGCAGGCGGGCGTCGTGGTCCCCGATCGGCTCGTTGAGCCGGCGCGGCATCGGCGGGATCGTGCCGGTCGCCACCGCCGGCGCGTCGTACATCGCGTTCATCAGCAGCTCGTCGCACACGCTCTCGACCCGCGCGATGGTCGGGCGGCGGGCGCCGGCGTCGCGGCTGCTCGCGGTGACCGCCAGCAGCGCCTCGCGCTTCTCCTCGTAGGTGCGGATCGACGCCTCGTTCACCTTGACGCCCCAGGCCAGGTACTTCTCGAGGCCGAAGATGTCGCCGGACAGCAGCTTGACCGAGGTGACCACCAGCTCGGCGTCGTCGGGATCGTCGGCGTCGCGGATGACGTGGTTCCAGCCGTCGCGGCGGAGGGCGTCGACGACGCCGTCGTCCTCGATCGAGCCGCCCATCACGATCAGCGCGCGCGCGCGCACCAGCTCGGTGCGCTCGGCGTCACCGAGCGCGGCGCAGGTCGGCTGATCGATCACCACCACGGCGTCGGCCGGATCGGCGGCGCCGACGGTGTCGGTGAACTCGATCGGGGTCCCGGTGGCGTGGAACATTCGCCGGAGCGTCCGTCGTAGCGCCACGCTAGTGGTGACGCACACGGCGCGCGCGGGACCCGTCATCGAGCTTCAGGATATAGACCCCCATGGAACCGGTCAAACATCGCGTCGCGGCCTGGTTCGCCCCGAGCGAGGTCCCGCCACGCGACCGGCCGCCGCCTTCGGCGGAGGCGCCCGCGCTCGCGCCACACGTAGGCCGAGGTGGGCAACGCCGCCGGCCGCACGGCAAGGCAATCACGTAGCCGGCCCGGGGTGAGTCGGCACGCGGTCGAGACGGCGGTCGATCGCGTCCGGCTACCCGTCGCGATGCCGCTCTGCGGGGTCCCCGAGTGGCGCGGTGCGTGAGACCGCTGATACGATAGCCGCGATGGCTGAGCCCCCCTCGGGTGACCGCCCGCAGCGGCCACCACCCCTGCCGGTGTTGCCGAGGCGCACCACGGAGGGGGGAGGCGCGCCCGCGATCCCTCCCATTCCCGCCGTGATCCCGCCGCGGGTCCTGGCCACGCCGGCGCCGGTCGTACCTCCGACCGCGCCGGTGATCCCGCAGATCGCGCCGGTCGCCGAGGTCGCCGGCGGCTCGAGCCCCGGCCCGGCCGCCGAGGATGACGGCACCGGTGACCTGACCCGCCGCGTGATGGCCAACGGCTCCGCCGCGATGATCGACGACGTCGTCGAGCTGATGTCGGCCGAGGCCGAGGCGCTGCTCACCGCCGGCGGCGCCGACGCCGACGAGCGGCTCGCCGATCTCAACGTCCGGCTGTCGCTCATCACCGCCGACGTCCTCGACGACGCCGAGGACGCCGCGCGGTACCTCGAGCTCGCCGACAAGCACCCGCTGGCCGCGCGCCTGCTGGTGTCGCACGGGGTCGCGGCGTCCGATCCCAAGGCGCTCGAGCTGGCCGGGCGCATGGTCGCCGGCCTGCCCGAAGGCCGCGAGCGGGCCCTGCTGCAGCGCGATCTCGTCGAGGCCTGGCTGTACTCGCTGGGCGCGCCGGCCCAGGCGGTCACCGCCGCCACCGCGCTCGACGGCGCCGGCAAGGACGGCGGCACCGGCGATCCCGAGCTCGCCGCCGAGCTGCGCGCGCTGGCCGCGGTCGCCCGCGCCATGGCCGGCGGCTGGCGCGAGCTGGCCGCCTCGCTCACCGCCGCGGCCGCCGCGCCGTCGGCGCTGCCCGAGGACGCCGCCGACGCCGCCGCGCTCCACCTCGATCGCCTGGCCGACCCCGCCGCCGCCCTCGAGGTGTGCAAGGCCGCGCTCGCCCGCCCCGATCGCGGCCGCGGCGCGCCCGTCCACTGGCTGCGCGTCGTCGATCTCGCGCTCGACGCCGCCGCCAAGGTCGAGCCGGCCGCGATCGCCGGCCTGCTCGAGCGCCGGTTCGCCCTGCTCGAGCCCGATCCGGCCGCCCGCCGCGAGGCCGCCGCGACCCGCTACGCGCTCGCCGAGGCCCGCCGCGCCGAGGGCGACCTCACCGCCGCGATCGCCGGCTACGGCAACGCCGCCACCGAGGACGGCTTCGGCGCGATCCTCGCCCGCTGGGCGATGGCGCGCACCGCCTACGAGGCCGGGCGCTGGGGCGACGCGGTCACCACCCGCAAGGCGCTGGCCGAGAGCCGCGCCGCCGGCGCGCTGTCGCCGGCCCACGCCTGGCGCGCGCTCGAGATCGCCGACGCCCGCGGCCTGACCATGGCCGCCGAGCTGGCCGCGATGGCGCTGTCCGGCGCCCGGACCGCCTCGGGCGTGTTGACCCTCGAGCGCCTGCTGCTCGCCGGCGAGCCGACCGCGCTGGTCGCCCACCTCATCGCCCAGGCCAAGGACGGCGTCCGCGCCGCCAACCGCCGCGCCGCGCTGGTGATCGAGGCCAAGCTCGGCGACGTCGCCCGCGCGCTCGAGCTGCTCAAGGTCGCCTCGGCCGAGAAGGTCGCCGGCCCGGCTCGCCAGAGCGAGCTCGACCACACCGCGCGCCTGGCCCGCCGCCAGCGCGATCGCGGCGCGCTCGCCGAGATCTACCGCTCGGCCGCCCAGTCGGCGCGCGATCGCCGCGCCGCCACCGCGCTGCTCACCGCCGCCGGCGCCCTCGAGCTGGCCCGCGCCCGCGTCGTCGAGGCCGAGGAGCTGTTCGTCCAGGCCTCGCGCCAGGCCCCGCAGGATCCGGCCGCCAAGGGCGCGCTGGCCGCGCTCTACCGCAAGACCGAGCGCTGGCGCGAGCTGTCGGGCGTGCTCGGCGACCTCGCCGGCCTGGTGTCGAGCGAGACGACCAAGGTCGCGCTGCTGCGCGAGCACGGTGCGATCCTGGCCGAGCACCTGGCCGATCCGCGCCGCGCCCGCACCGTCCTCGAGCAGGCCCAGGCCCTGCGCGGCGACGACCCCGACGTCACCTACGAGCTGGCCAAGCTCTACGATCAGGCCCGGCAGTGGGACAAGGCGATCGAGCTGCGCGTGCGGGCGACCGAGCTGGTCAAGGAGCCGCGCCGCCAGGCCGCGCTGCTGCTCGAGGTCGGCCAGATCGAGGAGACCAAGCGCAACGACGAGGCCGCCGCCATGGCGGCGTACGAGCGCGCCGCGCGCCTCGACGAGCGCGCGGTCGAGCCGCTGCGCGCCCAGGCCGCGCTCCACCGCAAGGCCCGCCGCACCGATCGCCTGCTCGCCGTGCTGTCGGCCGAGCTGGCCCGCGGCATCGAGCCGTCGCGGCGGATGCAGATCCAGCTCGAGGTCGCCCGCCTGCACGAGGACGTCCGCGAGGCCGACCGCGCGCTGGCCGCCTACCTCGACGTGCTGTCGATCGAGCCCGATCACGCCGGCGCCCTCCAGGGCGTCGAGCGGATCGCCCGCGCCCACGAGCGCTGGCGCGATCTCGCCAACGCCTTCCGCCAGGCGCCGCGCACGCTGTCGAACCTGCGCGTCCTGGCCGAGGCGCTCGAGCGGCTCGGCGAGTGGACCGAGCTGTCGACGGTGCGCCAGCAGGAGATCGAGGCCGCGCCGGCGACCGACAAGTCGCGGCTGGCCACCGCGCTGGCCCGCCTCGCCGAGGACAAGCTCGGCGACGTCGAGGTCGCGATCCGCTACCACCAGCTGGCGGCGACCCAGGGCAGCTCGCGCGACAGCCACCGCGACCTGACCCGCCTGCTCGAGCGGGCCGAGCGCTGGGGCGAGCTGGCCGGCGCGCTCGAGCGCGAGCTGGCCGACACCCCGGGCGGCGCGCCCGACACGGTGCTGGCCACCTTGATGCGCCTCGGCGAGCTGCGCGACGCCAAGCTCGGCAAGCCGGCCGACGCCGCGCTGGCCTACGAGGCGGTGCTCGAGCGCACCCCGCACCACGTGCCCGCGCTCGAGGCCCTCGAGCGCCTGTACGAGCGGCTCGGCCGCGACAAGGACCTGATGCGGGTCCTCGAGATCCGCGCCGAGTCGACGATCGACAAGCTCGAGCGGGCCCAGCTCTACGGCCGCATCGCCCAGGTCAAGCAGAACCGCGGCGACCCCGACGGGGCGATCACCGCCTACACCGCGGCGTTCCTCGCCGACCCCGCCAACCGCGAGGTGTTCACCTCGCTCGAGAAGCTCTGCTACAAGCACGAGCGGTGGGCGGCGGCGATGAAGCTCTACCAGAGCGCGATCGATCTGGTCGAGAGCGGCGCGTCGCGCGCCTACCGCCTCGGCGACCTCTACGCCCGCCGCGGCCAGGTCCAGCTGCAGTACCTCGGCGAGCTCGACGCCGCCGCCGGCTCGTACGTGAAGGTCGTCGAGATCGATCCCGAGAACGACACCTCGGTGAAGTTCCTCGAGTCGATCTACTCGCAGAAGAGCGACTGGAGCGGCCTCATCACCGTCTACGAGAAGCGGGCCGGCCTGACCCGCGACGACGAGCGCCGCCTCGACAGCCTGCGCCGCGCCGCCCGGGTCGCCGCCGCCAAGCTGCGCGACTTCGGCGAGGCCGCCCGCCTGTACCAGCAGATCCTCGACATCGACGCCTCCGACGTCGAGGCGCTCGACGCCCTCGAGCGCTGGTACGAGCGCAACGCCGACTGGGGCAAGCTGGTCGAGGTCCTCCGCCACCGCCTGGCCACCGCGCCGGCCGGCGACGCCGCCACCACGCTGCTCAAGCGCATCGCCCAGATCAGCGAGGACGGCCTCCGCGACGACTCGCGCGCGGTCGAGCACTACCAGCGCATCCTCGAGATCGCCCCGGCCAACAAGGAGGCGCTCGAGGCGCTCGGCCGCATCTACGAGTCGACCGAGCAGTGGGCCGAGTTCGTCGACGTCACCCGCCGCCAGATCCGCGTCACCACCGATCGCAACCTCAAGGCCCTGCTGTACTTCAAGTGCGGCTCGGTGATGGAGGCCAAGTTCGGCAAGGAGGAGGACGCGATCCGGTACTACGACGCGGCGATCAAGACCTCGCCGTCGTGCCTGCCGGCCGTCCACGGCCTGCGCGACCTCTACCGCCGCCGCGAGGACTGGCCGCGGGTCATCCAGACCCTCGAGCTCGAGGTCAAGCTGTGGCAGGACGACAAGGAGCGGGCCGGGGTGTTCGCCCAGATCGGCCGCATCTACGAGCAGCGGCTCGGCCAGCCCGACCGCGCCATGCACTACTACGAGAGCGCGCTCGCGGTCGATCCCGAGTGTCTGCCGGCCAACCAGGCCCTGTTCGAGCACTACTTCGACGCCGCCGAGTGGCAGCGCGCGCTGCCGCTGGCCCAGGCGCTCGCCGTCAAGGCGATGCGCGAGGGCGATCCCAACACCCGCAGCGAGTTCTACCGCCGCCGCGGCGTGGTCGCGGCCATGACCGGCGACGCCCGCGGCGCCGCCGAGAGCCTGATCGTCGCCCTCGAGATCAAGCCCAACAACCTGCTCGCCCTCGACGGCCTGCTCGAGCTGCAGCGCAAGCAGCCCGACGCCTGGGACTTCGACGCCATCTACCGCGAGCTCGACAAGCTGTACAAGAAGCGCGACGACGGCGGGCCGTTCCTGGCCCGGGTCCGGGTCGCCCAGGCCGGCATGAAGGAGCGCGAGGGCGATCTCGATCAGGCCCAGCTGCTCTACGCCGAGGCGGTCGCGCTGGCGCCGCAGGACTTCGCCGTGCTGTCGGCGATGATCACCCTGCACCTCAACATGCGGCGGTGGACCGCGGCGGTCGACGCGATCGTGAAGTTCCTGGCCAGCTCGCCGCCGCCGCCGCCCGAGGTCCGGCTGACCGCGCTCATGCGCCAGGCCGAGATCCACGCCGACTGCGAGATGGAGCCGCACCGCGCGATCGCCGTGCTGCGCGAGGTGATCCGCCTCGATCCCGCCCACGAGGAGGCCTACTACCGCCTCGCCCAGGAGCACTACCTGCTCGGCCGCTACCCCGACGCCCGCCAGGCGATCGATCGGGTGATCGAGCTGGCCGCCGCGCCCGGGTCGGCGATCTCGCCGGAGAGCCTGGCCCGCTACTACTACTACCGCGGCCGGATCACCGAGGTGTCGGGCGACCCGCGCGGCGCGACCTCGCAGTACCGGCGCGCCGTCGAGTACGACCCCGGCTATGCGCCGCCGGCGCTGGCCCTGGCCCGGCGCGCCGCCGAGGGCGGTGACCAGCGCGGCGCCGAGACCTTGCTGATCGACGCCGCCCACGCCGCGATGGAGAAGGGCGGCCCGCGCGCCGCCGTCGCGCTGCAGCGCGGCCTCGCCCGCATCCTGCTCGCCTCCGGCGATCGCCCGGCGGCGATCGAGGCCTACCGCGGCATCCTCGGCGTCGACGACAGCCCGCCCGATCGCGTCGCCCTGGCCGAGATCTACGCCATCGACGATCCGGCCAAGGCGATCGCCGAGCTGCGCAAGGTGGTCGATCGCGACATCCACCACGCGCCGGCCTACCGGCTGCTGTCGTCGTTCTACACCCGCATCGGCGAGCCCGAGCGGGCCGCCCGCGCGCTGCAGGTGATGGAGCAGCTCGGCTTCGCCGAGGAGGCCGACCTCGGCGCCGCGGCCAAGCTGCGCGCGACCCTGCCGTACCACCCGGTGCGCCGCGCCCTCGACGACGACACCCGCGCCCGCCTGCTCAGCACCGCCGCCGCCCGCGATCCGTTCGGCGAGGTGCTGGCGGCGGCGTCGACCGAGCTGGCCGCGCTGTACCCGGCCCCGCTGCTCGGCGAGAACCTGGTCCCGGCCCAGGCCCTGGACGACGCCGGCCTCAAGGTCGCGGTGGCCGACATCGCCCGCCTGACCTCGACCGAGGCCGAGGTGTTCGTCGGCGAGCGGGTCCCGGGCCTGCTCGCGCTGGTGGCCGCGCCGCGCCGGCTGGTGGTCATCGATCGCACCCTGGCCAACGAGGCCGACGGCCCGCGCCGCTACCTGCTCGGGTGGGCGTTCGAGGCGCTGCGCGGCGGCTACGCCTTCCTCCACCACCTCGGCCGGCGCCAGCGCACCGAGCTGGGCAACTTCATGAAGGCGCTGCTGCTGCCCGAGTCGGACCGGCCGGGGCCGACCAACGAGTTCGTCAAGGCGCTGCCCAAGCGGGCGCAGAAGGTGATCGAGCGCCACCAGGGCTGGGGCCGCGAGGTCGATGGGGATGCATGGATCGACGGCATGCTCGGCACCGCCAAGCGCGGCGGCCTGCTGGCGTGCGACGACTTCTCGGCGGCGACCTGGATGATCGCCCGCCTGACCGGCGAGATGCTGCTGTCGCACGACGCGACCCTGGCGCTGGGCGCCGTCCTCGGCGGGTCCGACCTGGTGCGCTTCTATCTCTCCGACGACTACCAGCGCCTACGCGAGCAGCTCACGTCCTCGGCACTTCCCACTTGATCAGGTGTGGTAACAGATGACGCGGTCGGCTGGATCCGACCTCCGCGATCGGGATATGCTTTCGCAGTTGGCTGTTTTAGGGTACGTTCGTAATCGCCACTACGCAGATTACGTCCAGCGGGAGACGCAATGAGCCAGAAGTTCCAGGCGTCGGTCCATCATCGTGACGACGTCAGCTACGTCAAGCTGAGCGGCGTCATCGACGAAGACAACGAGCTCACCACCCTGACGGACAAGATCCCGTCGGGGACAGCGGTGATCGATCTCGGCGAGATCGAGCGCATCAACTCGTGCGGCGTCCGCGACTGGGTCAACTGGCTCGGCAAGCTCGAGGGCCAGGCGACACGATCGGTGCTGGTCGAGTGCTCGCCGGCGATCGTCGCCCAGATCAACCTGGTCAACAACTTCACCGGCAACGGCGTCGTCAAGAGCTTCTACGTCCCGTACTTCTGTCCCGAGTGCGACGAGGAGAAGGTGCTGCTGGTCGAGGCCGCCGACATGGGCCCGCCGCCGCACGAGCCGCCGACCTGCCGCTGCGACGAGTGCGACCTGGTCATGGACTTCGACGACATGGCCGACTCGTACTTCGCGTTCCTGTCGAACCAGAAGAAGATCGCCGAGCCCGACAAGATCAACGGCGTCATCAAGGAGTTCGCGACCAGCGACCAGGGTGAGAAGTCGAAGATCCGCTCGCGCACCGGCACCGCCAGCCTGTCGGCGTCGTCGGTGTCGTCGCTGCCCAGCGTGCCGTCGCTGCCGTCGATCTCGCGGCCGAGCGGCAGCTCGCCGCAGATCGCCAAGCCCGGCAGCCGGCCGTCGATGACGCCGGTGACCACCACGACCCAGCCGGGCATGCGGCCGGTCGGCTCGTTCCAGGGCACCAACCCGGGCAGCCGCCCGGGCTTCAACGTGCCCGGCACCAACCCGGGCGGCGTGGCCGGCGCCGGTGTGGTGACCAGCTTCGGCGCCGGCGTGGTCGGTGAGCGCCCCGCGCTGGCGGCGCCCAAGTCGAGCGCGATCATCTACGTCCTGGTCGCGGTGCTGCTGGCGGCGATCGGCGTGCTCGCGTTCCTGCTGTTCTCGAGCAAGTAGCGGGCGCTCAGGCTCCGCTCGTTGACGTTGACGTTGACGTTGACGTTGACGTTGACGGCGACGAGTGAACGCGCCGTGCCGCGCGGTCGATCGCGTCGGACGCACTGAGCACGGCTGTCGCGG
>Ga0247822_10001127_pt1 | contig 15975 bp, 12 predicted proteins | sample 13C_Cellulose_Da_FD_192423 | JGI IMG/M metagenome (GOLD analysis project Ga0247822, IMG submission 192423) | Soil microbial communities from agricultural site in Penn Yan, New York, United States - 13C_Cellulose_Day30 | ecosystem: Environmental > Terrestrial > Soil > Agricultural land | place...
GGCGGCGTAGTGGGTGCGGAAGCGGCTGTAGTCGAAGCCGTTGATCGCCCCGTCCCCGTTGAAATCCAGGTCGGCCCGGTACGCAACGGACCCGACCGTGGCGCCGTAGGCGGTGCGGAAGCGGCTGTAGTCGAAGCCGTTGACCGCCGCGTCCCCGTTCACGTCCCCGTAGAGCCGGTGCAACTGGTGGCCGAAGTCGGCCGCCATCGCCGCACCGGCGCGGACCACCTTCGCCGGGTCCACTGTCAGGGTCCACCGGCCGTCGGAGAGCGAGCCGAAGTCGGTGCTCGCGCCGGAGAAGGTGAGGGTCGCCACCGTCCGTCCGGCCACGACCTGCGTGGCCACGGCGATCGTGCCGACCGTCGCGACGCCCGCGGTCCGCGTCAGGGTGAACGCGGTCGCCAACGCGCCGGGGTCCACGTCCGCGTCGAACGTCACGGTGATCTCCGTCACCCGCGACCGCTGGGCCGCCCCGCCGTTGACGCTCACTGACTCGACCGCCGCCGACGTGGTCGCGTACTGCGACACCAGCAGCAGGTACGCCGCCTGGTAGTAGATGGCCGGCTCGTTGATCTCCCAGGAGTTCTCGTTCGCCTGCCGGGTCGGGTTCCACCCGGTGTTCCAGTCCTTGTAAGCTTTCATCGGCGGCTCGCCAAACGGCGGGGCGACCCAGGAGACGCCGAAGAACTGGTTCGACCCGCCGACGACGTACCCCGGCGCCGGGCCGTACGTGGAGTTGGCCCCGTCGTACAGGGCCGAGCCGTCCGGCCACCAGCCGTGGTACGCCTCCATCGGGGAGCGATCCGCGCCGAGACTTCCGGCGTTGGTCAGGTACGTCATGGCCATCGGGTTGCGGCCGTGGAAGTAGTGTAGGTACTCCTCGGCGATGGCCCGGTACTCGGTGCGCTCGGCCGCGGTGCCGACGCCGAGCTTGATGGCGTAGGTGAGCAGGTTCGCCCAGTTCGCCTTGAGCTGGTTGGACCCCCAGGTGTAGTGGCCGTCCCACATGAATCCGCGGTACGGGTCGTTCGCGGCGTACTCCGGCCGGATGATCCAGTCGATGTGGTTCTTGAGCGCGGTCTTGGACTCGGTCACGATCGCTGCTGTCGCGCCGGGTGTGAGCGAGTACGTGACCAGCGCGCGGTTGAGGTCCGTCCCGACCGACGGGTCGAACCGGTTGTCGAGGATCGGGTGGAAGCCGTTCTCGCGGGCGGCGGTGCTGCGGTAGTTCGCCTCAAAGTAGGTCTTGTAGCTCGCCGTCCCGGTCAGCCGCCACAACTCCGCGGAGGCGAGAATGCGTAGCCGCAGGTCCATGCCGGCGTTGCCGCCGGCCGCGGCCGCGGCGAGGTTGCCGCCATCGCTGCCGCTGGCCGGCTGCATGGTCGGGGTGGCGGTCAGGTAGCCCCAGGCCCGCTCGGCGGCCTGCCGGAGCGTGGCCGCGTAGGTCGCGTCGAACGGGGCGAACACCCGCGCGGCATGGGCGGTCGATGCGGCGAACGACGCGGTCGCCCACGTCGTCGCGGCGGTGTAGTAGTGCGGCTGGGTGTCCGCGGTCGGGCCGCTGCCGACGTCGTAGCTGGTCTGCCCGACGCGGTTGATGACGGACCCGTCGGTGAGCTGCATCCGCAACAGCCAGTCCAGCTCCCACCGCACCTCGTCGAGCAGGTCCGGGGTGCCGTTGCCGCTGGCCGGGACGTTCCAGGCGTCGGTGAACGCCGCCGGGTTCCACTCGTACGCGGAGAGCAGGTCCCAGAGCACGCCGGTGGTGAACGGGACGTACTTGTTGTAATCGCCGGCGTCCCACCACCCGCCGCTGAGGTCGCGGGCGGTGCCCGGCCCCTGCGGCGTGGACCCGACGATCCGCTGGGCGGTCCGCTCCTGGAGGTGGCTGGCCGCGTGGCTCCAGGGGCCGGCGTGCTGCGGCAGCTTGTCGAACCCGCTGCGCTGGTAGAAGAACACGCGCCCGGCGGTCTTCAGCACCGGGTTGAACACGTCACCGCGGACGCGGAAGGCGAACGACCGCTTATCCGTGGCCGGGTCGTAGACGTAGTACTCGCCGGGGGTGGTGAGGGCGGAGAAGTCGCCGTGCCAGGCGCGGTCGCCGGACTGGCCGTGGACGGCGCCGCCGCCCCACTGGACCACGGCGCCGGTGAACACGACCGTGTCATCACCGGTCCGGCGGACCTGGAAGGTCGCCCCCGGAGTGTAGCTGGCCGGGCTGTTCTGGCCGTTGACCGGGTCGGTGAAGACGGCCACCTTCGGGCTATCGGCACGCCAGCCGATCTGATCGACGACGATCAGTTCGCTGACCGTCCCGGCCGGGACGGTCCGGTCTTCCAGGGTGGTGAGCGTCGGGACGACGGCAAGTGCGTGGCGGCGCGGCACGGGAACCCCCGTAGGCAAGACGGGCGAGACAACCCGGCCGGACGGGGGCGGAAGCCGGGGCAGATCAACCTAGCTCGCCGCGGCAGGGCGAGCAAGTCGCGCCGGTCGAGCCGATTCCGAACCGCACGGGTGCCATGCCCACGGCTTTGCGTGGGCATGGCACCCGACGCCCGGCGCCTGCTCAGACAAGTTCCTGTTAGTCGCCCCAGAGGGCCTGCGACTCGCGGAGGTACTGCTCGTGGAACTCAGGGGCAAGCTTATCTACCGACGGAATGAAGTAGAACCACGGTAACCCGTCCCGCTCCAGAGCCGGCTCACAGGGTTCGTACCAGTCGTGGTCCCCTGCCACCGGGTCCAGGCGAGTACACACCCCGAACCCGCACGCACAACCGCCGCGCGGGAACTCCACCCAATCGTCACAGCGGACAATCGCCTCGTCGAAAGACTGGTACTGTCGGCCAGACATATCGGCGGCACCGCCCGGTGGCACCCACAGAAAACAGTACCGTCCTGGACAGAGGTCTGAGGGCGGCTTCGTGTGTTTGTCCCAAGTCATTGCATGACCACGGTCTTCGCCGCAGTAGATCGTACATTGGATGTGGTCCGGCCAGCATGTAGACGCAGCCTCGCATCATAACTCGCTGAACCTGAGCGTGCGAGTGTCCACCGTCCGAACGGCCGCCAAAGTTCGAATCATGGCCGTCCCCCTTCCGATGGTCGCGGTCCCTCCGGGCCGAGTTCGGACGTGCCCGGCAGCGTCACCAGCCCGGCGGGGGTTCGCACCAGCGTCCGCGGCAGGTTCAGCTTGCCCCAGGCGTCCGACAGGCGCGCCCAGGACCGCTCCCGCAGCCACGCCGTCAGGTCCGTGTCCTTCGCCGGAAGGCGGAACGGCTGCGGGTTCAGCGGCGGCGGGATCTGCACCTCGCCGCCCGTCCAGACGCTCTTGCCGTCCGCCGTCAACTCCAGCCGGGTCGCCAGGTAGGGCACCTCGACCTTCTCGGCCGTGCCCGCCCCCGTCTCGCCAGGGAGCAGCTTGCGGACGGCCAGCTTCGGCCCGTTCGGCATCACCCGGGCCGAGGCCGTCAGGACCACGGCTGCCTTGTCGTCGGTCGCCTTCAGGCCGCGCTCCTTCAGGACGTCGGTCAGCGTCGCGCGCACGGACTCCGTCACCCTGTCGCCCGGCACGCCGGCCAGGTCGAGCTTCAGGCGGACCGCCTTGCCCGGCCCAAGCAGGTTGTCGGCGGTGTTCGCGGCCACGGCCTGGCGGGCAGCGACCGCAGCCGGGTGCGGCAACTCCGCGGCGACCAGCACGGCGGTTGCAAGTGCCTCCGCCGGCCCGGCGCCGGCAATGGCCGCGGCCTGATGGGAGAAGTCGCCGACGACATACCAGTAACGGCCGTCGGCCGAGGTCGCGGGCTGGACTGTCTGCGGTCGGGTGTATCGCCACTCGACGTCGCGGGACTCCAGGCCGAGCAGATCCTTGTCGGCCAGCAGCAGGTGGTCCGGGCCGGCGTAGCGAAGCGATACCGCCGGCGAGACGCCCGGCCCGGTGATCGCGGACCGGTAGCTGAGCTTGGCGGTGTTGAGATCCCAGCGGCGGAGCTGCGGGGGCAGGCCGGCCGGTTGTGTGAGCAGCGCCGTTAGCTCTCCCCCATCGGGCCGCAGGGCCAGCGGCGGGAACGACCACGGCCCCGGCGGCAGGGCGTACGGCGGCAGGGGGTACGCCGGCGGCGGGGCCGCGTCCGTCGGCAGGTCGCCGGCGAGCTTGCCGGTGGCGGCCTCGATCACCCGGACCGTGTCCCCCTGGAGGGCGAACAGGTACTTCCGCCCCGGCGACCGTGCCGGCACGCCCAGCCCCGGCAACCGGGTGGTGTAAACCGCCTTCGCCTGCGGCACGGACCAGACAGCGAGGTCGCCGCCGCGGGTCAGCGTCAGCACCCGGTCGGCCGACAGCATCGAGACGTAAAGCAACTCCCCGCCCGGCTCGCGCACCGCGGCCGGTCGCCACCCGGCGACGTGGGCGCCAGCGCCCAGGTCCCAGACGTCCAGCCGCCGGTGATCCTCGGCATCGACCGTGACGGCCGCGGCCCCGTCCGGGGCGACATCGGCCAGCCGGGCGACGTGCGGCAGCTCGGCCCGGCCGGTCGGCTTCCCGGTGGCGAGGTCCACCCGCACCAGGTGCCGCGGAGCGAACGAGTCGGTGGCCGGGTCCGCCAGCTCACAGACGGCGGCCGTACCGACGACGTGGGCTGACGCGACCAGGCCGGCCGGCACCGGCAGCCGCAGCGGCTTGCGGCCGGCCGCCGGGGCGGGGTCGGGCTGGTACGTCCAGTCGTCGGCCCGGGCCGGGACGGTGAGTTGGTCCGCGGCCGAGCGGTCCGCTTTTGCGAGCGTCGGTAGCCAGCCGTCCACCGCCAGCCCGCCGGCCCGGACCGCCTTCAGGGCCGCGGCAATCCTCCCCTTCGGCAACGCGACCTCCTCGACCCGGCGGACACGGCCAGGCCCCATAGTGATCTGCATCATCCGGTCCGCGCTGAGTGGCGCGAGGACGCTCAGGGAGGGGTATCCGCTCGCGGTCGTCATCCGCCACAGGACCGCCCCGGTGTCCGGGTCGATCACGCCCAGGCCGGAGACGAGCCACGCCTTGCCGTCCGCCGTCCAGCGCAGGATCGGGTCCGAGTACGACCTCGGGCCCGGCAGCACGGCGTCGGCGTCCTGCAACCCCGTGGTCAGATCCCAGCCGACGACCCGCACGGTCGGGCTGTACCCGTACAGCCCGGCGAGCCGTCGGCCGTCCGGCGAGAAGGTCAGCGCCCGGAGTTGAGTGAATGTGTTACCCGGCTGCTGGGGCAGCGTGAGCTGCGCGGCCTCCGTCCCGGTGGCGGTATCGAACAGGATCACGGCCCCCGCCGCGTGGGCTGCCAGGTAAGCACCGCCCGGGCTGGCCGCCATGATGGACGGCCGCCGTTTGGGGTCGAGCACGATTTCCCGGAGCCGCTTGCCGGACCGGGCGTCGTGAAGTTCCGGCCCGGACTTCGGATCGACCCGGTCGATCAGTACCCTGTCTGGGCCGGTGAACAGGACCCGGTTCGCGTACCCGGCCAGGTCAATCGACCAGAGCCGCTTGCCGGTGGCCGTGTCGTAGGCGGCGACGGTCCGCTGAGTCGCCTGGGGCACGCCGGCCGGCATCGGCTGGTTGCGGACGAACAGCGCGACGTAGGTCTTGCCGTCCGGGCTGAGGGCGTGCGAGCCGGTCGTCGGGTCGTCCGACTTCCACTCCCCGACCTTCTTGCCGGTCCGCAGGTCGAACACCGCCCGCGTCGTCTGCTTTCCCCGATCGGCGGAGGTGCTGGTCAGGACGAACGGCCCGGCGTTGTCGGCGGATAGTAGGGCTTGTGAGTAATCGCCGCCCGGCAGGTCGAACTCCGGGAGCGTGGCCGGCCACTCGACCGCCTTCGCCGGCGGGTCGGGCTTGAGCTTCGGCTCGTCCGCGGCGACGGCGAACAGGGCGGCGACCAGTACAACAGTCCGGGCCATCGGCGGACCTCCGGGGCGCGAGCGACGCCGTCGAGTTTAGCCGCCCGCCGCGTCCCCGTCGAACCCGCCAGAGACAGGAGAGGCGAATGCCCGATCACGCACTGACGGACCGCGTCGCCCACGCCCTGCGGATCCACGCCGCCCCGTCGCTGGGTCTGGCCGCCAGCGACGTCGAGTTGGTCGCGGTCGCCGACGGCATCGCCTCGGTGCGGCTGGGCGGGGCCTGCGTCGCCTGTGGCATGTCAGTCCCGACGATCCTCACCGGACTGGAGCAGGAACTCCGGCGGCACGTCCCGGAGGTGGAATTGCTGGAAGCGGTGCCGTGATTCGCGCATAATCCGGGCAAGCCCCACACACATCGTCCCTTCCGGGTGTCACCATGCAGATCGGGTTCGTTACCGCCATCCTCCACGACCTGTCGCTCGAAGAGGTGCTCGCGTTCGCGGCCGACGAGGGGTTCGAGTGCGTCGAGCCGATGTGCTGGCCGCCCGGCAAGGCCGACCGCCGTTACGCCGGCGTCACCCACATCGACGTGACCGACTTCACCGTCGCGGACGCCGACCACGTCCGCGGACTGCTCCGCATCCACGGGGTCAAGCTCTCCGGCCTGGGCTACTACCCCAACCCGCTCGACCCGGACCCCAGCCACCGGCAGATGGCGGTCGAACACCTGAAGAAGGTCATCCGCGCCGCCCCGAAGATCGGGGTTGGTGTGGTGAACACGTTCATCGGCCGCGACTGGAATCGGAACGTCGCCGAGAACTACGAGCTGGTCAAGGAGGTCTGGCCGCCGATCCTCAAGGAGGCCCAGGCGGCCGGTGTGAAGGTCGGGATCGAGCACTGCCCAATGCTGTACTCCGACGACCAGTGGCCCGGCGGCAAGAACCTGGCCAACGGCCCCGAGATCTGGCGAAAGCTCTTCGAGCTGTTGCCTGGGGACACACTGGGCCTGAACCTGGACCCGTCGCACCTGGTCTGGCAGCTCATCAACACCCCGCGGGCGATCCGGGAGTTCGCGCCGCGGATCGTCCACGTCCACGCCAAGGACGAGCGGATCGACCAGGAGCGGCTGTACCAGGTCGGGGTGCTGGGGTTCGGCTGGCACGTCCCGAAGCTGCCGGGGCTGGGGGACGTGCGCTGGGGCGAGTTCTTCGCGGCCCTCACTGACGCCGGGTATGATGGACCGGTGGTGGTCGAGGTCGAAGACCGCGCCTACGAGGGCTCCCTGGCCGACCGCAAGCGCGCCCTGCGGCAGAGCCGGAAGTTCCTGGAGCAGTTCATCGGATAGAAGACTAACCACAGAGGCACAGAGGCACAGAGAAGACCGGAGAGAATCGTGATGACGGACGAGCGCGACCCGATCACCGCGACCGTGATCGGCGCGGCGATCGAGGTCCATCGGGAGATGGGGCCAGGACTACTCGAATCCGTCTACCAGGCGTGCCTGGAACATGAACTCCGACTCCGCGGGCTGGAATTCGAGCCACAGGCCCGGCGGCCACTCGTCTACAAAGGCGTGGCCCTGCCTGACGAGTTCGTGCTCGACATCTACATCCCCGGACGGTTGATCGTGGAGTTGAAGGCCGTCGAGAAACTGATCCCGGTCCACGACGCACAACTCTTGACTTACCTCCGGCTGACCCGGACGAAGGTGGGCCTACTTATCAACTTCAACGTTCCCGTCCTGAAAGATGGCATCAAGCGCATGATCCTCTAATTTGCTGAATCTATTCTGACCCGATCTCCTGTCTTCTCTGTGTCTCTGTGCCTCTGTGGTTAGTCATTTTCCCGTTGCTCCGGCACCGGTCCGGCCGTAATCTCGACCCAGACTCGCCCGGCGCCCAGCTCACCCCCGAAGGTCGGCATGTCCCAGCGTACCCGGAACCGGTCGGCGTTCACGCTCATTGAGTTGCTGGTGGTGATCTCCATCATCGCCGTGCTGATCGGGCTGACGCTGCCGGCGATCCAGAAGGTCCGGATGGCGGCCGCCCGCAACTCCTGCCAGAACAACCTCAAGCAACTCGCCACCGCCGCCCACAACTACCACTCGACCCACGGCAAGCTGCCGCCGGGCATCGCCCACGTCGGCGGCAAGTTCACCTCGCTGTACATCGAGTTGCTGCCGCACCTGGAGCAGGGCGCTGTCCACGCCCGCTGGGACTTCGCCAACCCCGCGGCCAACTACGGCGGCGCCGGCTCCCCGGCCGCCGCCCCGATCCGGGTGCTGGTCTGCCCGGTGTCGAACGTGGAGCAGAACCCCGTGCAACTCGGGCCGATGGTGCTCGGGGCGACCACCTACGGGGTCAACGCCGGCACTGCCCGGGACGACGTGCCCGCATACCCGGCGTTCCTCAAGGGGGACGGGCTCTTCGGCATCGCCACACCGACCGTCCCGAACCAGCGGCGGTTCGAGGACGTCAAGGACGGCACATCGAACACGATCCTCTTCGGCGAGCGGCTGATCGGCGACGGCAACCTGGACAGCTTCATCGGGGCGCCGCTCCAGCCGGCCCCGTCTCTGCCGCTGAACGGATCGGCGTCGTACCTGACCTGGAGCCAGCCGCCGCAGATGCCGCCGCTGCCTCAGACGGCGGGACTGGGGCTATTGCTGATCGGCAACATGACGATCGGCTACGGTTTCGAGGACCGATATACGCCGCCGGTCCTGCCGCCGGGGGTGCCGGCGCCGACCGTGACCTGGACGACGGAGATGGACATGAAGGCGTGGCGGCGGGTGAGCGCCTACGGCAGCCACCACCACGGCGGCGCGAACTTCGCCCTGGCCGACGGGTCGGTCCACTTCATCAAGACGAACCTGTCCCTCCAGACGCTCATCGCTCTGAGTACCCGCAAGGGCAACGAGCCAGTGCCGGGCGAATGGTGAGCCGGGGTGGCCCGGCCCCCCGACGTGGCACAAACTCGCGGCGACCGGTCAGGCCCGGGACTGCCACAGGGACGGATCGCGCGACGTGTGGAAGACGGCCAGAACCCGGATGCGGTCCGGCAGCACCCGATAGTAGATCGCGTATGGGAACCGGTTCAGTGGCCCCTCCCGGACGTCGCCGTCGGCGAACCCGTACCGGGCCGGGTTGGCGGTGATTGCGGCCAACACCCGCTCGACCTCGTCCAGGAAGTCGGTCCCGAGTCCGGACCGCTGCTGTTCGTACCAGCGATACCCGGCGTCGGCCTCGCGGCGGACGGCCGGGTGGAAGTCGAGCGGCAGACTCACCGACCGCCCTCGATGCCCGCCCGGATCTGCTCCCAGGTCAGAGCCTGCCGGGGGTTGCTATCGAGTTCGGCATCCCGCCGGGCCAGTTCTGCCCGCTGGTCCGGGGTGAGCCGCCCTGCCGGGCGGTCGTCCCCGAGGCTCTCCCAGATCTCCAGGGCCAAGCTCACCCGCTCCTCCGGTGACAGCCGGTCAATCCCGAGATCCTTCATCGTCGGGCCCATCGCGTCCTCCTATTGTTGACGCGATGATATCACGCCGCGGACCCTCGCACCACGGAGGGAGTCCTGTAGGGCAGGCTAGCGCGTGTTCTGGGCCGCTCCCCGTGGCGGCTCGGTTTCCGCTTACAAGAGGGCCACCGCCCGCGCCGCCAGGTCCGTGATTGGATCCCACCAGACGCCGACCACCACCAGCGCGACGGCCAGGACCGCGACATAGATCGCCGCCTCCCACGACTCGCCCAGCGCGGCCGGCTCGCCCTTCTCGTCCTTCTCGATCGCTTCGTCGAGGCTCGCCGACCGCAGCACCCGCAGATAATAGCCGGCGCTCACCACCGTGTTCACCACCCCGACGCCAAGCAGCGCGTAGAACGCGGTGCCGAGGTCCGGCTGTCCCAGGTGCGAGTAGTCGCGACCGGCCTCGTACACCGCGGTAAACACCTGGAACTTGCCGGCGAACCCGACCAGCGGCGGAATCCCGAGCAGGCTCAGCAGGAACGCCGCCAGAGCGACCGTCAGCGCCGGCGAGCGGCCGAGCAGGCCCCGGAACGCGTCGATCGTCTCTTGACCAGTGCGGTTGCGGACGATCGCCACGACCGCGAACGCGCCCAGGTTCATCAGCAGGTACGCGGCCAGGTAGAACAACACCGCCGCGACGCCCGTTCGGGTGAACGTCGCCAGGGCCATCAGCATGTACCCGGCGTGGGCGACGGTCGAGTAACCCAGGAGCCGCTTGAGGTTCGTCTGGGTCAGCGCCGCCAGGTTGCCGAGCGTGGCTGTCGCCGCAGCCGCGACCAGTACGCCCAGGCCGACCGTCCGCGGCAACACCGTCGGGTCGAAGTCGTCGGCCGCGCCTTGCAGCGTCATCAGGAACCGCGCGGTCAACCCGACCGCGGCGGCCTTCGAGGCCACGGATAAGAATGCCCCAACCTCGGCTGGTGCCCCCTCGAAGACGTCCGGCAGCCACCAGTGGAACGGCACCGCCCCGAGCTTGAACCCCAGCCCGACCAGGAACAGCAGCGTCCCGGCCGCCAGCACGGGGGTGAAGCCGCCGCCCTGCAACACCGCCGCGTACCCGGCCGCGACCCGCGTCAAGTCGCCGGTGCCGAACTGCGCGGTCAGCAGGCTGATCCCGTACAACGCGACGCCGGACGACGCCGCCCCGTACACGACGTACTTCAGCGCCGCCTCGCTGCCGCGGCGCCGGCCCTTGAGGAACCCGCTCAGGGCGTAGCTCGGCAGGCTCGCCATCTCCATCCCGACGAAGATCATCAGAAGGTGGTTGGCCGACACCATGACCATCATGCCCAGCGTGCCGCCGAGCAGTAGCGTGTAGAAGTCGGCCGAGTCCTCGGCGTCCGGGATGCCGGTGATCCGGGTGAGCACGACCGCCAGCACCGCGAACGCCAGCAACAGGCCGCGGAGGTACTCGGCGAACGGGTCCAGCGCGAGCAGGCCGCTGAACGCCGTGGCCGAGTACGAGCTTTGCCACCAGCCCAGGTGCGGGGCGAGCAGCGCCAGCAGCGCCGCCGTCGAACCGCCCAGCGCGACGGCCCCGAGGTGGACGTAAGCCAGTCGCCGGGCCATCCGGGCCAGCAGCATGGCCAGGATGGTGCCGATCAGGACTAACTCGGGGGCGAACCGGCGGAGGTCGTCAATCAGGGTCGATTGCAGGACCGCGAGCGTGTCGGACGTGGGAGGCATGGGGCGGCCGGGGTCCGGGTCGGGGCTCTGGCGAGAGGTTGTCAGAGTACCGGCGGGACCGGGGCCGGGGAAGGGGCTGAGTCAGTTGGCGGTTGGCAGTGGGCAGTAGGCAGACGAAGGCAGATCTTGACTGCCCACTGCCGGCTGCCAACTGCCCACTGGCTCAGCGAAGCACCCGGGTCTCCCGGGCGTCGATGATCTCGCGGAGAGATACGGTCGGGGACGGCCGCCGGTTCGGCACTGTGTAGAAGACGGCGACCCGGTCGAGGTCCAGGTCCACTTCGGGCGGGAACTTGTATTCCCGCTCCAGCGGAACCCCGGCCGGAGTGGCCGGCGACGCCAGCATCCACCGGGCTGAGGTGTCGGTCAACTCGTACAGGGTCAGCGTCCGGGTGCTCGGGTCGAAACCCAGTCGGGCCAGGTCCGGCTTGTGCGCCTGCGGGGCCGGGGCGAGGACGTAATCGTCCCCGTGACGGGCCGGCGCCACGGCGGTCGGAACCGTGCGAGCTTCGCTGGACGTGGCGCGGGGTTGCGCGTCGCAACCGGACGCGGCCGCCCAGGCGGCCGACGCGACGAGGACCAGTCGGGCCTTCCGTGCTCGACGCATGGCTACCCTCCGGGTGCCAGGGAAGAGGACCGGCTGGGCTAGCCGGGTGGGGATTCCTTACCCAGTTTACCACGCAATCCGGGCAGTGGAAGGCAGTTCGGGCGAACGGCCGGCGTCAGCCGGCCGGTGAATGGTTCCCACCGGCCGGCTGACGCCGGCCGTTCGCCGGTCAGTCCTGCCGGAACAGAATCCCGACGGTCAGCAGCGTGACGCCGACCAGACCCGGGAACATGGCGTGGTAGCTGGTGCCGTAAATCTCAATCTCTTTCCCGGTCAACAGCAGCGACGACGCGGCCCAGAGGCACACGCCGCCCCCGATGATCGCCAGAACCAGCCCGAAAAACCGCTTCACGACTTTCTCCCGATCAGCGACGAGGGCGATCACTCCTCCAGTAGCTTCTTGAACTCGACCCGGTAGCAGGTGGTGTTGCCGTTGCCGGTGAACACCGCCGAGCCGTCCGGGCTGAACGCCACCGCCTGCACCGGCGTATCGAACTCGCGCACGATCATCAGCCGGCCGCTTAGTACGTCCCACACCCGGACGGTCATGTCATCCCCGCCGGATGCGAGGTAACTGCCGTCCGGGCTGAACGCCACCGCGTTGATCCGCCCCTGGTGGCCGTCCAACTCGAACACCATGTCTCCGGTGTTGGCGTCCCACACATACACGCGGTCGGTCAGGGCCGCCCCGGCCAGATACCGGCCGAGCGGGTCGAACGCCACCGCGTAGACGCCAGTGTCCAGGGTGAGCTGCTTTTCCTTGGTGGTCAGGTCCCAGACGCAGACCGCACCGTCCCGGTCGCCGGTGGACAGGTAGTCCACGCCGCCGACCGCCACCCGGTTGCCGTCCGGGTGGAACGCGACGCCTTCGAGCGTGCAGCCGTCGGCCGCCTCGATCAGGATCAGGAGCGGCTCGGCGGTCGCCGTCTTCCACAGCCAGACGAGGCCGTCGGCCGGGCTGGTGTGTGCGACGAGTTCGCCATTCGGGTGGACGGCCACGACCCCGATCGGCGGCTTGGTCGCCTCCAGGCGCTTCGGCTCGGCCCCCGGGGCGGTCATGTCGTAGAGGCGGGTGAAGTGGTCCATCCCGCCAACAGCCAGCCAGCGGCCGTCGGGGCTGGCGGCGGTCGAGTACGCCGGGCCGTCGCCGCTGGGGGGCACCTCCGCGCCGGTGTCCACGTCCCAGAGCCGGAAGACCGGCCCGCCGGTGCTCGCCAGCAGGAGCTTGCCGCCGGCGGGGAACACAGCGACCGCGTGCCGGCCGCTGGGGTTCGGGCCGGCGATCAGCTTGCCGGTCGCCACGTCCCAGACGTGGATCACCCGGTCGGCCCCCGCTGAGGCGAGCCGCGCCCCGTCCGGGCTGAACGCCAGGCAACTGACCTCATCGACGTGCCCGCGGAGGACGTGGTGGATCTTCGCCGTCGTCGGGTCGCCCCAGATGTGGATGTCGTGGTCGGAGTCGGCCGTCGCCAGGAACTGCCCACTCGGGGCGGGAGTCAGGGTCATCACCTGCTCGGCGTGACTGTTGAGCAGCATCAGCGGGTCCGGCTGGCCGAGCTTCCACACCCGTGCCGACGTGTCCCACCCGGCCGAGACCAGCAGTTCCCCGTCGGCCGTCCAGGCCAGCGCCGGGATGCGGTCGGTGTGGCTGGCGAGTTCCGCGACTCGCTTGTGGCTGTCGCCGTCCCAGACGCGGACGATGCGGTCCTCGCCGGCCGTGGCGACGTGGCCGCCGGACGGGCTGAACGTCACCGCCGAGACCGCGGCGGGGTGGGCCTGGATCTCGCCGATCAGCTTCTGGCTGGCCGCGTCCCAGAAGCGGACGGTCCCGTCGTCGTGGCCGCTGGCGATGGTCCGCCCGTCCGGGCTGAACGCCAGGGCTGTCACCCAGGTCGGCTGACCGATGCGGCCGAGCAAGGCCCCTTCCGCCACGTCCCAGAAAAGCAGGTCGTCGTTGCCGCTGGCCAGGAGCTTCGCCCCTGGTGCGAAGCACCAAAGCGTCTCCAGGTCGCTCAGGAAGGTCCGCTTGAGGGTCTTCCCCTCGGCAGTCCAGTGGCGGAGGACGCCGGACTCATCGACCGACCAGAGGGTGCCGTCGGCCGCGAACGTGATCGCCGCCACGTCCCCTTCGGTGTGGAAGCGCGGCTCGCCGTAGGTGCGGGCGACCAGAGGGGACGGAGACGTGCTGGGGGCCGGGTCGGTGGGTGTCATCGCGGGGGTCGTCATGGACGGGACTCCGTTCGGATCGGCCGGCCTGGTGACGGGCGCAGGTCCCTCAAGCGTAGAACAGCTTTCCCGGAGTGGCGTCAAAAATCGTACACCTCCACGAAAAGTTCCCGCCACCCGCACAGTTTTCCCAGTCGATGCGAGCGGTTCTTCGCTCGCATCTGAACCCCCATCCTTACTGACCTGTCTCCGCTAACGCGAGCCCCTCCCAGACTGACGCCCTCCCTCATCCCGCGCCGCGTGGCCACCTTGGCCGGCTTACGGCCTTCACATCCCGAAGGGCTGGAACTTCAAGTTTTCTTGCCAAAGTCGCTTGACCGGGTATCGGGGGGTCGTTATCACCCGCCCGCTTTCCACACACTCTCTCCGTCCGGGCCGGTCCCGGTCGGAACGAGCAGGCTGCCGCGGCCGGGGGGCCGGGTCGGGGGACCCGGCCGGCCGACGAGTAGCCCCGGCACCCGGACCCCACCTCGCGGGGGACCGGGCGCGAGGGGGGATGTGCCGGGCACTGGGAGTTGGTCTCGACATGGAGGGGAAGGAGGCCATGGTGTTCCACGGTAACAAGTGGGGGTGGCGTGCGACCGCGGCCCGGCTGCTGCTGGCCCCGGTGCTGGCCGCGGGGGTCGCGGTCCCGGCCGTCGCCCAGGCCCCGGCCCGGCCGGCTCAGACCGCCCCGGCCAAGACCCGGGCCGCCGACCCGAAGGACCTGCTCCGGCAGGGCCGCATGGCGCTGGAGGCCGGCAAGTTCGACCGGGCCCAGGACCTGGCCCGGCAAGCCGACGCGGCCAACCCGTCGGGCCGCTGGGGGCTGTTCGGCGACACGCCGGAGTCGCTGGAGAACGACGTCCGCGACGCCCGCGCCAAGGCCGACAAGGCCGAGGGCGAGAAACTACTCCGCCAGGTCCAGGACCTGATGGGCCGCGCAGCGGCCATCAAGGCCCCGGCCGAAAAGATGGCCGCCTACAACCAGGCGTTCGCCATGGCCGACCGGGCCGTCGCCCTGTCCGGTCCGGCCGGCTTCTGGGACGGCCTGGTCGGCGAAGACCCGGCCAAGGTTCGCAAGGAAATCGACGCCGCGCGGACCCAGCTCCGCAAGACCATGCCGGCATCCGAGTTGGCCAAGGTGCCAGCCCCGGCGCCCGCCGCCGGCCCGGTCGCCAAGGCCGGCCAAACAGGCAAGCCGTCGTTCGCCCCGACCGGTAAGCCGTCCTTCACGACTGGCGTCCAGCCGGTCGCGGGCAAGGGCAAGCCGGCCGACGGCACGAAGGTCACGACCGCCGGGCTGACCACCCCGCCGAAGGCGAACCCGATTCCGACGGCCCCGGCCGCCGCGAACCCGGCCGACAAGGCGACCGCCGCCCGGCTCGTCGCCGACGGCCGCACCCTGCTGAAGAAGAACCAGCTCGCCGAGGCCCGCGGCAAGGCGAACGAGGCGAGCAAGTTCAAGGCCCCGTTCGGCCCGTCCGAGGACAGCCCGGAGGCGCTGCTCCGCGACGTGCTGGCCGACGGCAAGCGGCAGGTGAACGACCTGACCCGCGAGGCCGAGACGCTGGTCAGCTCCAAGAGCTACAAGAAGGCCGAGGTGGCCCTGTCGATGGCGAACCAGATCGCCACCGACCTCGGGTTCTACACCAAGCAGATGGAGGACCGGCTGGCGGCAGTCAAGAAGGCGCAGACCGGCGCCCCCGCCGCGGTCGCTCTCACCGACCCACCGATGATCCCGACCGCCCCGACCGCGCCCGAGGTGGTGGCGGCCGGCGGTCCGACGACCCCGTCCACGTCCGGGGTGGGCCCGATCGTGCCGGCCGTTCCGTCCGGCACGATCCCCACTCCCGGCCCGATCCCCGTGCCCGGCTCGACGGAGACAGCCTCCGCGAAGCCGGCCGGCACGCCGTCGGTCGTCACCCCCGAGGTGCCGTCCGCCCCGCCGCCCCGCGTGGTCAAGCCGGCGGAGACAGTCGCCTCCGGCCCGATCGTCCCGTCGGTGCCCGCCGTGACGGTCCCGGGCGCCCCGCCGGCTCCGACCGTCCCGAGCGTCCCGGCGGTGCCGGCGGGGCGCCCGGGACCGTCAC
>Ga0247822_10001129_pt1 | contig 15974 bp, 18 predicted proteins | sample 13C_Cellulose_Da_FD_192423 | JGI IMG/M metagenome (GOLD analysis project Ga0247822, IMG submission 192423) | Soil microbial communities from agricultural site in Penn Yan, New York, United States - 13C_Cellulose_Day30 | ecosystem: Environmental > Terrestrial > Soil > Agricultural land | place...
CGCGGTCGGTTGCATTCTGATGGGAGCGGGAAGCGCTGTCGCGCAACCTGGCGTCGTCGTGACCCGGGAAGCTGTCCCAACCGCAGTCGTCAGCTTCGCCGACCTGAACATCTGGTCGCAGGCGGGGCAGGATCAGCTGACGCGCCGCATTCGGTCGGCAGCGTCGGACATCTGCATCGACAGCTACAAAGTCGATCTGGAGACCGGGTCGTATCAGCGTCACTGCTTCAACACCGCTCTCAATAGCGGATTGAAGCAGATGAACATGGCCATTGCGTCGCGGCCAGGCACCCTGGCGGCTACGACCCTGATCGTCAGTGCGCGTTAGATTGGTGTTCCCGAGGAAGGGGTCGAAAAAGCGACCCCTTCTTCGCGTTTGCATGCCCCGACTCAGCAAAACGTGCTAAATGGGCGCTTGTCGACTGTGCGTGCCCGAATGTTTCAGCGGGATCGACCGATGGCAACGCGCTTCCAACCTGTCGCTTTGGTCAATGGCACCAGCAACGTCTGGCGTCTCCACGTCAGCGGCAGTTTCATGCTTTGCGACATCGAGCGACGACCGCACCTGCCGCGTGGCCGCAAGACCCGCGCGATCATCGCTTATCTCGCCAACCATCTCGACGAGCGCGTCAGCCGCTATCGCCTGACCGAGCTGCTCTGGCCCGAACGCGGCGTGTCCCAGGCGAGAGGCAGCCTGCGCCAATCCCTGCTCGAGATCCGGCGCGCGGCACCAGGCCTGATCGACAGCGACCAGCAGCATGTGTGGATTGAGCGGGGCCGGCTACAGCTTTGCTCCGACTGCCACGCATCCGACGACGACATTCTCTACGCGGACCTCGACGGGATCACGGCAGAGTTCGACGACTGGCTGCGCAGCGAGCGGGCGGAGCGCGTCGCCGACGAATGGTCGAAGCTGGCGGCGGAGGCGAACCGCCTGCTCCGCGAGGGCCGCGAGACGGATGCTCTGCGCCTTATCGAGCGCATGCACCGAATCGATCCCTACAATGAGGACTGGCTACGCCTTGCCATGCGCGCCGAGTTCCAGGCGGCCCATCCCGCGGGCATCCAGACCCGCTTCCTGCAGATGGCTGCGGTCCTGAAGCGCGACCTCGGCGTCAATCTGTCCGCGCAAACGCAGAGCCTGCACGACGATCTTCTATCGCGGCTCGCGCCGGTGACAGGTCAGACCCAGGCGCTCACGCCATAAAGCGGGCATAAAAAAGCGCCGGATCCGTGGGCAACGGACCCGGCGCCTTCTCAAAAGCTCGAGCGTCAGATGTTGCCGCTCGACCCTTCGATATCGCTGTCGTCTTCCTGCGAGCGCTCCGTGTCGTCGCTGCGGTTCGACGAACCCTGGCCTTGCTCGGCAAAGCCCGATTCCGGCGTTCCGCCTTGCTGCAGATATTCGCCGGAGTCCTGACCTTGGCTGCCGACGAAGCCGCCCTGGTTCTGACCCGAGCTCTGATCCGGCTGCGATGTCGACTGCGAACCGAACTGCGAGCCCTGCTCGGACTGGCTGCCCTGGCTCAGGGTCGAGGTATCGCCGCTTTGGTCCTGGCTTGCCTGACCGGTCGAGCTCTGACCGCCCGACTGTCCATATTCCTGGTTCGCCTGGTTGCTTTGGCCCGGTTCCTGCGAGCCGAAGTCGCCCTGCTGACCCAGCGGCTGCTGGCCCTGCGACAGCTGGTCCTGCGACTGCTGGCCCTGCTCCTGCTGGCCGTTCTGGCCGGCGGTCTGGTTGTCGTTCTGCTGCCCGATCGGGGGCTGCTGTCCGCTGCCTTCGTTCTGATCACGCTCAGCCATGCTGAAGTCCTCTCCTGACAAGCCCCGCTTGCTCTCGGAAGGCAAAACAGAGGGAGAGGGATCGCCGTTCCGTGCGCGGACGGCCGCTTGCGACGAACGGACAGCGCGAACACCGTTTCCGCGACGAGCCGAATGGCGGGGCTTCAGCAGGGCCCGTGCCAGAAGACTCCGTGGCCTAGGCTGGTGGAGCATTCATCGGGGACCGAGACGCTTTGGTGGCCTTTTCGCGGAACGTCGTCGCCCCAACCGCCGTCCATGCCAGGCTCGATGCCGATAGCAACTCCGGAGCTGTAAATGGTGACATCGTAGGGCTTCAGACTCGCGATCGTGCGCGGCCACTGATTCTTGGGAACCTGCACCCAACCATCGGGGCCAAGTGCATGGGTTTTCATCAACTGCTGGGACTCAGCGCTAATTGCCCGCAGAGTGGACGGATCTGGAGTTGGACCGAGGCAACCCGCCAGGTCGGCGAGCATCGGGAGAACGGCGAGCAGCCGGATGGCCCTCAGTGAGACGGTGTTCAGATGGAAAAAGGGCCGCCGGATTGCTCCGGCGGCCCCAAATTCCTGGCTGAAGGAGGAGCTTACTGCTCTTCCTCTGCAGTTTCGGCCGTCTCGGCCTCGTCCGAAGCGGCCGGAGCCTCCTCGGCGGCGGCTTCGACTTCCGTCTCGGCAGCTTCCGGAGCGAGCTCCTCGGCGGCCGGAGCAGCTTCGTCCTCGAACATCTGTGCGAGAACGTCGACGCCCTGAGCCTGGAGGTCCGCCTCTTCAGGCGAGCGTGCGACGTTGATCTTCACCGTCACGGAGACTTCCGGGTGCAGCGCAACCTTCACGTCGTGAACGCCGATGTTCTTGATCGGGCGATTGAGCACGATCTGGTTCTTGCTGACCTTCGCGCCGTCGGCCTCGAGAGCCTCGACGATGTCACGGGCCGAAACCGAACCGTAGAGCTGGCCGGTGTTCGACGCCTGACGGATCAGCTTGACCGTCTTGCCGTCGACGTCCTTCGACGCCTTTTCCGCATCGCTGCGGCGCTCGGCATTATCGGACTCGATCTTTGCGCGATTGGCTTCGAAAACCTTTTTGTTGGCTTCGTTAGCGCGCAGCGCCTTCTTGTTCGGCAGCAGGAAATTGCGAGCGAAACCGTTCTTGACGGTGACGACGTCGCCGATGCCGCCAAGCTTTTCGACGCGTTCGAGCAGGATGACTTCCATGTCTCTTGCTCCTTACTTCACGACATAGGGAAGCAGGCCGATGTGGCGGGCGCGCTTGATCGCCTTCGCCAGCTCACGCTGCTTCTTGGTGGACACCGCGGTGATGCGGCTCGGGACGATCTTGCCACGCTCGGACATGAAGCCCTGGAGCAGACGGATGTCCTTGTAATCGATCCGGGGAGCGTCCTTGCCGGAGAAAGGGCAGCTCTTGCGGCGGCGGAAAAATGCACGTGCCATGGGTTAGGCCTCCACTTCTTCGCCACGCGGAGCGCGGTCGCCACGATCGCCGCGGTCGCGGCCGAAACCGCCGCGGTCGCCACGGTCGTCGCCACGCGGGCCACGCTCACGGTCGCGCTCGCCACGGCGCATCATCGCCGACGGCTCGGTCTCATGCGCGTCGACGCGCAGGGTGAGGAAGCGGATCACGTCCTCGTTGATGTTGGTCTGGCGCTCGAGCTCGGCGATCGCCGGCGCGGGAGCGTCGATGTCCAGGGCCACGTAATGGGCCTTGCGGTTCTTGGCGATGCGATACGCGAGGTTACGAAGGCCCCAGGCCTCCGTCCGCACGATCTTTCCGCCATTGTCGGTGATGATCTTGGTAGCGTTTTCCGTCAGCGCATCGACCTGGGCCTGGGCCAGATCCTGACGCGCGAGGAAAACATGCTCGTAGAGCGGCATGCTTTGCTTCTCACTGTTGGCCGATCGTTGACGTACCCCAGTGGCACGCCCCTCCGGCTGTCGTCCAAAAAATGGGGCACAAGCGAAGCCTGCACCCCATCGCGGCGCCCTATGACGAAATGGGCCGGAAAAGGCAAGTCTGAAGCCTATGGCGCAAGAATCGCAGATGTCCTTGTGGCTGGAAAGCGGGCCTTGGATTGCTTAGCATTCGCTGAGGTGGAGAACGACTGCCGTTGAAGAACAGTGAGCTTCTTGCGTGGGAGGCGATGGAGGCTGGCAAGTATGACGACGCCGTTCGCCTGCTGACGCCACTAGCGCATCGCAACTCTGAATACGCCCTCCTCGGCCTTGGCTGGATTTATGAGACAGGCGCAACAGCCGCTCCCGACAAGGACGCCGCGCTTACGTTTTACGCTCGTGCCGCCTGGCAAGGCAGCGCTGCGGGATGCTTCGACTATGGCCGCCTTCTCCGAGACAGGGGAGAGGAAACGAAGGCCCGATCGTCATTCAGATCCGGTGCGGAAAAAGGCAATTTGGCGGCCATGTCTGAACTCGGAAGCATGTTGCTCGAAGGACGCGGTGGTCCAAGCAACGCTGAAGAAGGCTGGAATTGGCTCGAACGAGCGGCGGCCCAAGGCCATTTCTTCGCTCAGAGAAAGTTGTTGGCCATCGAAGATCGCAGTGCGCGATCCATCCCGGAAAAGCTGGCCATCAAACTCAAGATACTCAGACTTGCCATGAAGGTCGGGAAAGAGGCCTGGCAGGACCGTTATTCCGACAAACTGCGCTGAATGGCGCGGTTCGCAGCCTCCTTCGAAGATTCAAGGGCGGGTGGACGTCGTGGGAGACCCCTTCGGTCAACAGCGACAGGTCGACAGAAGACTGCTCATCGCTGGAAGCGGACAGTAAGAGAACATGCTAGGCTGACTTAACGGAGGGCGATGACGATGGCCTACAAGGATAGCTCCGATGAACCCTCGGACACCATCCCACGCGATCTGCGCTCAGCCATCCTATGGGCCACCATATTCATACTGACGGCAATCATTGTCTCAAACTTTGACTTTCGCACCGCACCTCTTTCGACCTCCTTCGCTATCGCGATCTGGCTCGTTGCCGCTCCGATTTTGGGCGTGAGGCTCGTCCGCATATTCCTCAGAAACCGCACGAAGACGACTCTCTGAGCCTGACGTCACGGTTGAAGACAAGCACTAACCGCAAGCACCCGAAACCTCAGGAACCATCTCCACATCGAGGAAGCCGCTCAAAGCAAATTCGGACGTAAAGGAAAGTCCGTTCTCGCTCAGCACGGCCCTGTGACCCTGGTCCATGTAAGGCGGGTTCACGCTGTCCGCAGTGTAGTGCGCGACGTGGCTTTGCCGGCTGACACCGGCCTTCGTGATTTTCGAGCCTGAATGCACCATGTCGGCGTGCCAGATGAGGCAATCCCCCTCCGAGCCAAGAAATCGTTCGACGCGATGTCTGTCGCGGGCGCCATCGAACCAGGACAGGAACTGCGGCAACTCATCTCTTCCGTCAGCCAACCACTTGCTGTGCCCGCCAAACAGATAGTCCGGATATCGGTGGCTTCCCGCCAACAGTTCAATTTCACCGGACCCCCGTTGCACGTTCTCCAGCGCTAACCATGTGCCGACCATGAATGACGGCCCTCTGGGCATTCGGACATAGGCGGTGTCCCTGTGCATTGGCGCCTCGGAAGCTTTCCAAAAGGTCAGGCTTTGAAAAGCCTTAGGTTGCTCTTCGAATACAGCCCAAAGGAACTCCATCAATTGAGGACTCGACATTGCCCGACGGAGTCGTCTCGAGAAGGCGTAATAGTCTAGGAGGGTGCTGGAGCCGCGCTTGAGATCGCCTTGGGGCCTCACGTTTCGCGGACCGTCAGATGACTCTAGCTCATAGGTTTCACACAAAGCGCCCGGATCGGGGTTACTCCAGAAGTGGTCAATGTCCGCTCGTATCTTCGCCGTCTCCGTCTGAGGGACGGCCTCGCGCAATATTACGAAGCCGTTCTGGATGAAGAAAGCGAGCTTTGCTGCGAGATCCTCGCTGATGATTCCGGAACGCCACTTATCGCACAGGACTTGCAGGCAATCGGGTCGGTCAATCCAAAGTGTGACGCTGGTCATTATCTGTGGCTCAAGATGGAAGAGTGCGGCTATGTGGGCAATGGATCTGAGCGGCCCTCGTAGCGCCTAGCTCACCACCACAGCGCATCCGGTTGGAAATCCTAGGGCAGAAATACCAGCCTCTGCGTCAGCCGCGGACTGTCGAACCGCGCGGGTCCGGTTATCCAGTCGCCGGCGATCTCGCCGGAATGCGGGATGAAGCCCGGGTAGATGACCAGTCGGTTATAGCCCGGCTCGATGCGACCCAGAAGCTCGAACGCCTCATTGCTGTCGGTCACATAACCGTGGCCGCCCGCCGTCTCCTCGCTCGAAGCTTTCTGCTTGAAGAAGAGAGTGCCGCCTCGTTCCTCGCGATTGAGGTAGACTAGGCCGAAGACGGGTACCGGGTCCGTGTGCGGGAGGCGCTGCTCCTGGCTGAGATCGTCCGGGTGAACGTCGACAACCGCGAAGTCGATGTGCACCTGCCTGAAAGCGGACACTCGCCGGCCATCCTGCGAAATGGGAGGCACGCGCGGAAGGTACACCTCATTCACGAGCTGCAGAAGCTTTCGCTTCAGCTTGGTCAGCGAGCGGTTGGGTTCGGGCACACCCGCCAGCTTTCCGGGGTAGGGATAGGGCGGCGCTTCGTACGGGAGGCTCAGAGCCGCCTGGCGTATCTCGTCAGGCCTGTTGAAGAAATCGTCGACCTGGATGACCGGTATTTCGCCGCCGACGGCGACCAGCTGAATGTCGAGCCCCGCTGGTGTTTCAAACAGATCTTGATCAACCGTCATTCTCATTCAGCTAGGCGTTCGCCCGAAGACCAGCAATGGGGTGGGAAGCGCCCTGCCCGAGGCGAATTAGGTCGTTCAGCGCCATCGCGCTAATGGGCGCGGCCGCCATGGTGCGGCACTTCTTCTCGACCCTATCCTTGGAGCCTGAATTGCCCCCGTCCCACGTCGCGCCTCCGATCAGGGTCGCTACCTTCTATCGTTTCACGCATTTCGACGACTGTGCGGCGATTCAGCGGTTCCTGAAAATCGTCTGCGACCGCAATCGCGTGCGCGGAACGCTCATCGTGGCGGCTGAGGGCATCAACGGTACGATCGCCGGCGAGCACGACATGATCGGCGAAGTGATCCGGCAAATCGAGACGCTACCGGGCTGCTCCGATCTTACGGTCAAGGACAGTCAGGCCGCGGAAATGCCATTCGACCGCATGAAGGTGAAGGTGAAAAAGGAGATCGTGACGATGGGGGTGGCCGACGTCAGCCCGCTTCGCGATGTCGGCCAATATGTCTCGGCAGTCGACTGGAACGCCCTGGTTTCCGATCCTGATACAGTCGTGATCGACACCCGCAACAGCTACGAAGTGACGGCCGGGACGTTCAGGAATGCGATCAATCCCGACACGGACAGCTTTCGTGAATTTCCTAGCTGGTTCCGCGAACACCGCGCATCCCTGACTGGAGCCAAATCGCCCAAAATCGCGATGTTCTGCACAGGCGGAATCCGTTGCGAGAAAGCCACCGCATTCCTGAAGGCGGAAGGGCTGGAGGATGTCTTTCACCTCGAAGGCGGCATCCTGAAATACCTTGAGGAAATCCCCGCCGAGCAGAGTCTTTGGGAAGGGGAATGCTTCGTCTTCGACCAGCGCATCTGCCTCACCCACGGATTAGAGGCCGGGACCTCCGATCTCTGTTCCGCGTGCCAGTCGCCGGTGAGTACGGCGAATAAGGAAAGCCCCTATTATCAGGAGGGTGTGAGTTGTCCCGCCTGCTACGGCTCGAGCGATTCCAAGAGCGCCCAGCCCATCAATTGAGCATTGCGTAGAGCCACACCCCGAAATCGCGCTGCAGTCCTTGGTCGAAGAAGGCGACCTCGAGGCTTTGTTCCAGGATCAGGGCAGTGCCGACGTACAGCCATACCGGATGCACCCGCCCGTAACGCCATCGGTCTCGCACTGCCGCAAGCAGGATGGGTGAGTAAGCCAGTGCGAGTGCCAAAGTGACTTCAGGTTTCGGCACCATCGGCAGCAAATGGCGCAGGCGAAAGAATGCGGGCCAAAGCAGCTGAATCGTCGCAAGCAGCGCAAGCCGCTTATGCCAGTCCGGCCTCCGCCTCATGACGAGCGCCGCCCCTGCCAGGACGAGGAAGATGCTAAGCCCCGTTACAGTCCCGGCCAGACTTGAGGTCGCAGGCGTTCCGAGTAGTGGCAGGTCCCGGGCGGCCGCCCAGCCCGCCGTCGCGATTCCCGTCGTCCAGACGACTGCAGCTATGGGCAGCGCCAGCTTGCCCAGTCGGCGATGCGAGGGAGTCCAGCTGTGCCTTATGAGCGTGGCTTGAACGAGAAGGAGCAAGATCCAGCTGAGCGCTGATGCCCCATGAAGGTGGACGTACCAAGGCGCTGAATAAGCGCCGCGAGACATGGGTATGGCATATGTCACGCCGAACCCGAGCGCGATGGCAAGCAAACCCAATAGGCCGACGCCCAGATAAAACCCGGTTGCTCGGTCTCGCGCCCAAGGATTGGCTATGGTGGGACCCTCCCGCGCAAAGGCTACCCGCTCGGCCGGGCAAGGCAAGTCCAGGCCGCGCGCCGGCGGATTGTGAAGGGTTCACTCCTGAAGGCGATGATGCCGGTTGATGCCGATCACACGAGCCACTAAGCTCGGAGGGCGGACCGGGCCCCTCTGGCGGCCGTCTCCTCGACGATCGTGATGTCGGACCGCATCGGGCTAGCTCGATGCAGTTCCTGACCGTGCGTCTCCCTGCATGTTGCACCGATCAATTCATCAGTGCGGAAGGGACATGCATGGAATCCTTGGTCAATCTGTTCAGCGACCCCGCGGTTTGGGCGGCGCTGGCGACCCTCATGGTGATGGAAGTCGTGCTCGGCATCGACAACCTCATCTTCATCTCGATCCTGTCGAACAAGCTTCCGGAGGCGCAGCGCAAGAAGGCGCGGCGGCTCGGTATCTCGCTCGCGTTGGTGATGCGGCTGGCGCTCCTGTCGACGATTGCGTGGCTCGTCGGCCTGACCGCGCCAGTGTTCGATCTGGGCATCCAGGGAGGCCCCGGAGCGCACGGGGAACCGACGTTCGAGACTCAATTTTCGTGGCGCGATCTCATCCTGATCGCCGGCGGTCTGTTTCTCGTCTGGAAGGCGACCAAGGAAATCCATCACAACGTCGATCCGCACCCGAACGACGACATGTTCGACACTGCCAAGGCGGCCTTGGGCTTCGGCGCGGTGATCGGGCAGATCCTGCTGCTCGACCTTGTCTTCTCGGTGGACTCGATCCTGACCGCGGTGGGGATGACGGAGCACTTGCCGGTCATGGTCATTGCGGTCGTGACGGCGGTTATCGTGATGCTGGTCGCAGCCGAGCCGCTGGCGAACTTCATCAATCGCAACCCGACCGTCGTGATGCTCGCGCTCGGCTTCCTACTGATGATCGGCGCTGTGCTGATCGCCGATGGCTTCGGCGTGCATGTGCCCAAGGGTTACATCTACACCGCAATGGCCTTCTCCGCAGGCATCGAGGCACTGAATATCTGGTCGCGTCGGCGGCGCGACCGGGTGGCGCGTGAGAGAGCGGGATCGCCGGCCGAAGAGACTTTGTAAGCTCGAACCCTAAGCGCCGTCTCCTACCCTCGCCGAGGGATGGCGACGGCGCTATAGCGTCGCCATGGCTACGCATCTTCGCACCGTTGAACCGACGACCGATCCGCTGGAGGACCTGAGCCTTCCCGGCTGGCTCTACTTCGATCCGGAGTTTTTCGAGGCTGAGAAGACGGCATTCCTGCGGTCGGCTCCGCAGGTCGTTTGCCATGAGAAGGAGATCGCCCAGCCGGGCGAGTGGCGATCGCTCGAATATCTCGGCGAAAGCATCATCGTCATTCGCGGCGACGATGGCGAGGTTCGCGCTTTCTCAAACGTGTGCCGGCATCGCGGGTCGCGGCTGGTAGATGGCGACGGCGGTTGCGCGAAGGTCCTGACCTGCCCGTATCACGCGTGGAGCTATGCTCGCGACGGACGGCTGGTCGGCGTTCCGCACCGGCAGGAATATCCGGGACTTCAGACAGACAAGCTTGGCCTGTTCCCAGTCGCGCTGGAAAATTGGCGCGGGTTCCTGTTCGTGACGCTGGAGCCCGGCGCTCCATCCGTCGCTGAGATGATGGCGCCCTATGAGGATGAAGTCGCGCCGTACCGGTTCGAGGACCTGGAACCGATCGGACGCCTGACGATGCGTCCGCGCCCGCTCAACTGGAAGACGATCGCAGACAATTATTCCGATCACCTGCACATTCCGGTCGGCCATCCCGGCCTGACCCGCCTGTTCGCCCGCAACTACAAGATCGAGGCGCAGGAGCATGTCGACCGCATGGAGGGCGACCTCGTAGAGAAGGTCTCCGAGAATTGGTCGGAGCGTGCGTATCAGCATCTGCTGCCGCAGGCCGACCATTTGCCCGCAACGCATCGGCGCAAGTGGCTCTATTACAAGCTGTTCCCGAACGTCGCGTTCGACATCTACCCGGACCAGGTCGACTTCATGCAGTTCCTGCCGGTGAGCTCGACTGAGACCGTCATCCGCGAGATCAGCTATGCGCTACCCGGCGACGACAGCCGCGAGATGCGCGCCGTCCGCTATCTCAATTGGCGTATCAACCGGAAGGTGAACGCCGAGGACACGGAGTTGATCACCCGCGTCCAGCTCGGCATGCAGTCGCCGACCTATGTCGCGGGCCCGCTGGGGACGAGCGAAGTCTGCCTGCGCAGCTTCTCTCGCAAGCTCAGGCGGATGATCCCGGAGGCGCGGTTAGATTCAGCTCCTCCAGCGGGCTGGAGCCGCGGCGCGAACGCCGGTTAAGCCACCAGATCGGCAAGCCCGTCGCGATCAGGCCGAAGCCCCACAGAGTCGCCTTGAGCCCCGACCCCCAGAACAGGAATAAGGTGAAACCGATCCCCACGAGGGCGACGGGGATGGCCAGCCGAAACTTGCACGCGGCCAAGGCGGCGGTTCCGTAAAGGACCAGCGACGACACGGTCGAAAGCAGCAACACGAACGTGAAGGCCTCGGCCATCGAGCCGTTGTAATTCGACCATACGAGCAGGCTCGCGACGGCGGTTGAGAAGACCTGCGCACGGACCGGCGTGCCGACTGCGGTCGTGACTCCGAACCAGTCTGGGAAGACGCGGGCGCGGGCCATGGCCAGCGGCACCTCGCCGGAGCAGAGGATCCATCCGTTGAGCGCGCCGAGCGCGCTGATCATTGCGAAGACCGCGATGACCATGCCTGCGGCATGACCGAGCACCGGCGCGATGGCGTCGGCGAAAGGCGCGTGGCTGCTCGCAGCGACGTCCGAGGGCAGAAGGAAGAGGACGGCGAAGCAAGCGGCGAGCGTGGTCAGTCCAGCGATCAAAGTTCCGGCGACCGTTGCCCGCGGGATGGTTCGTTTCTCATCGACGATCTTGCCGACAGGAAGTGTGGCGCTCTCGAAGCCGAGCATTGCGAACATCGCCAAAGCGGCGACGCTGGCGATGCCGCCGATGCTGACGGGCGTGGCAGCCTCCTTCGCGCCGTGCGAGCCGCTCGACAGCGCCCATAGTGCTACGCCGCACGCTGCGATCAGCGGCATGAGCTTCAGCACGGTGGTCAGCACCTGGACGCCGCCGGCCGCGGTCGCGCCCCGTGCATTGATAAGCGTGAAGAGCCACAGGCACCCGATTGCGAGAAATGGCGGGAGCGGATCGACGCCAAGCGCCGGAACGATCGCGCTCGCATAGCTGACGGCCGCGATGGCGAGCGTCGCGGTCGCCGTCCAGACCGAAATCCAATAGCTCCACATGACGAGAAAGCCGGCTTCGGACCCGAAGGCCGAGCGCACATATTCGTAAGGCCCGCCGGACATCCGGCCTGCAAGTCGCGCAAGGACAAATGCCAGGCACAGCGACCCGCCGATGGCGATCGGCCAGCCGATGGCGTTGTTCGCTCCAAACGGCGCCAGGCTCGAGGGAAGCAGGAACACGCCAGCGCCGACGATATTGCCGACGACCAGGGCCAGGCACATCCAAAAACCCAACTGTCGTTCGGCCGGTGCGGCGCCCTTCTGCATGGCAGCGGGTGTTGCAGCTTCGCGGCCCCTGTGCAATCGGCGCGGCCTTCAATCAGGTGAGACAAAACATGCGCGCATTCCTCTTTCCAGGACAGGGCAGCCAGGCCGTCGGCATGGGTGCGGCCCTTGCCGAAGCCAGCCGCGCCGCGCGCGATGTGTTCGACGAAGTCGACGAGGCGCTCGGGCAGAGCCTGTTCCGCCTGATGCGCGAGGGTCCGGACGAGGACCTGCGCCTGACCGAAAATGCGCAACCCGCGATCATGGCGCATTCGCTCGCGGTGTATGCGGCGTTGACCAAGGAAGGCGGCGTCGATCTGGCAAGGGCGGCGAACTTCGTGGCAGGACACAGCCTCGGTGAGTATTCCGCGCTGGCGGCGGCGGGATCGTTCGACCTCGCGACCACCGCCAAGCTGCTGAAGCTGCGCGGACAGGCGATGCAGCAGGCGGTTCCTGTAGGTCAGGGTGGAATGGCAGCGCTTCTGGGCACCGATCTGGAACTCGCCCGCCGCATCGCGGAAGCCGCTGCGCAGGGCGAAGTCTGCACCGTCGCCAACGACAACGATCCGAGCCAGGTCGTCGTCTCCGGCCATAAGAGCGCGATCGACCGCGTGATCGAAATCGCCAAGGACATGGGCGCCAAGCGCGCGGTGCCCCTGCCCGTCTCAGCACCGTTTCACTGCCCGCTGATGCAGCCCGCCGCAGACGCAATGCAGGACGCGCTAAGCTATGTCGTCGTCGACGATCCGCGCGTGCCGGTATTCGCAAACGTCACCGCCTCACCGGAGAGCGATCCGGACACGATCCGTAACCTGCTTGTCGAGCAGGTCACGGGCATGGTCCGCTGGCGCGAGAGCGTGCTCAACATGGGCGAAACGGGCGTCGAGGAATTCGTCGAGATCGGCGGCAAGGTGCTCGGTCCGATGGTCAAGCGCATCCTGCCCGATGCGAAGGTTACGAGCGTGATCTCGATCGAAGACATCGAGACGCTCGCGAAGGAGATTGCATGATGTTCGACCTGACCGGCATGACCGCGCTCGTCACCGGCGCTTCGGGCGGCCTCGGCAGCTCCATCGCCAAGTCGCTTGCGGCGCAGGGCGCCCGGCTCGCGGTATCGGGCAGTAATGTCGAGAAGCTGGAAAGCTTCCGCGCAGGCCTCGGCGGCGACCATGTAGCGCTTCCGTGCAACCTCTCGGACGGGGCGGCGGTCGACAGCCTAGTGCCTCAGGCTGTGGAAGCGCTCGGCAAGCTCGACATCCTCGTCAACAATGCCGGCGTTACCAAGGATAATCTCCTCATGCGCATGAAGGACGAGGAGTTCGAGGACGTCATTCGCATCAACCTCGAAGCCGCGTTCCGCCTGATGCGCGCGGCGGCAAAGCCGATGATGAAGGCGCGCTTCGGCCGCATCATCTCCGTCACTTCGGTCGTCGGCGTGACCGGCAATCCGGGCCAGGCGAATTACGTCGCATCGAAGGCCGGCCTCATCGGCATGACCAAGTCGGTCGCGCAGGAACTGGCCAGCCGCGGAATTACCGTCAACGCCATCGCGCCGGGCTTCATGACGTCGGCGATGACCGACGCGCTGAATGACCAGCAGCGCGACGCGATCCTTTCACGCATTCCGCTCGGCGCCATGGGCACCGGCGAGGATATCGGCGCAGCGGTCGTCTATCTCGCCTCGAAGGAAGCCGGTTACGTCACCGGGCAGACCCTGCACGTCAACGGCGGGATGGCGATGCTCTAAGAGCACGCTGTAATCGCGCTGCAATCTCCCCGGCCCGCAGTCCTTGTCGGGCCGATTTCGACACCTATATCGCCCGCGTAATCAACAATTCGGCTGCCTTTGAGGGGCCGGATAGGGGCATTGAGAGAGGGATTTGAGATATGGCCAAGGTCATTGGCATCGACTTGGGCACGACCAACAGCTGCGTTGCCGTCATGGAAGGCGGCAAGCCCAAGGTCATCGAGAATAGCGAAGGCGCGCGCACGACGCCGTCGGTTGTCGCTTTCACCAAGGACAGCGAGCGCCTGGTCGGCCAGCCGGCGAAGCGCCAGGCGGTGACCAACCCCGACAATACGGTTTTTGCGGTGAAGCGCCTTATCGGCCGCCGCTTCGACGATCCGATCACCAAGAAGGACACGGAGCTCGTCCCCTACAAGATCGTCAAGGGCAACAATGGCGACGCCTGGGTCCAGGCCGGCGGCAAGGATTATTCCCCGTCGCAAATTTCCGCCTTCATCCTTCAGAAGATGAAAGAGACCGCAGAGGCCTATCTCGGCGAGACCGTCACGCAGGCGGTCATCACCGTTCCCGCTTACTTCAACGACGCGCAACGCCAGGCGACCAAGGACGCCGGCCAGATCGCGGGCCTTGAAGTGCTGCGTATCATCAACGAGCCGACCGCGGCCGCGCTCGCCTACGGGCTCGAGAAGGACGACGGCAAGACGATCGCCGTCTACGACCTTGGCGGCGGCACGTTCGACGTCTCGGTTCTCGAAATCGGCGACGGCGTGTTCGAGGTGAAGTCGACCAACGGCGACACCTTCCTCGGCGGTGAGGACTTCGACGCGCGCATCGTCAACTGGCTCGCCGACAAGTTCAAGGCGAAGGAAAATATCGACCTTCGCACCGACCGCCTTGCGCTGCAGCGCCTGAAGGAAGCTGCGGAAAAGGCGAAGATCGAGCTGTCGTCCGCGCAGACGACTGAGATCAACCAGCCGTTCATCACCGCGCGCATGGAAGGCGGCGCGACGACCCCGCTCCACCTGGTGGAGACGATCACCCGCGCCGACCTTGAAAAGCTGGTCGACGACCTCATCCAGCGTACCATCGAGCCCTGCAAGCAGGCGCTCAAGGACGCGGGCATCGACGCCAAGGGCATTTCCGAAGTCGTCCTCGTCGGCGGCATGACCCGCATGCCGCGCGTGCGTGAGAAGGTGAAGGAATTCTTCGGCCGCGAACCGCACACCGGCGTGAACCCGGACGAAGTCGTCGCCATGGGCGCGGCGATCCAGGCCGGCGTCCTGCAGGGCGACGTCAAGGACGTGCTTCTGCTCGACGTGACCCCGCTGTCGCTGGGCATCGAAACCCTGGGTGGCGTGTTCACCCGGATGATCGACCGCAATACAACGATCCCGACCAAGAAGAGCCAGGTCTTCTCGACCGCCGAGGACAATCAGAATGCGGTGACCATCCGCGTCTTCCAGGGCGAGCGCGAAATGGCCGCGGACAACAAGGTGCTCGGCCAGTTCGACCTGGTCGGAATCCCGCCCGCCCCGCGCGGCGTGCCGCAGATCGAGGTGACGTTCGACATTGACGCCAACGGCATCGTGCACGTCACCGCGAAGGACAAGGGTACGGGCAAGGAGCAGCAGATCCGCATCCAGGCCTCTGGCGGTCTCAACGATTCCGACATCGAGAAGATGGTCCAGGAAGCGGAGCAGTTCGCCGAAGAGGACAAGAAGAAGCGCGCTGCGGCCGAGGCCAAGAACCAGGCCGAAAGCCTCATCCACACGACCGAGCAGCAGCTTCGCGAGCATGGCGACAAGGTCGACGCTTCGGTGAAGACCGAGATCGAGACGGCCCTGGCGGAAGCCAAGACCGCGGTCGAAGGCAATGATCCTGAAGAGATGACCGCCAAGACCAATGCGCTTGCGCAGGCGGCGATGAAGCTCGGCGAGGCGATGTACAAGTCGCAGCAGGAGCAGGCTGGCGGTGACGCCGGTGCTGGTCCGGAAGCGTCCGCGGCTCAGCCTGATGAAGAAGTCGTCGATGCGGAATTCTCCGAGGTCGACGACGAGAACAAGGCCTAAGGGCGATGCCGGCTGTAGCTCAGCCGGCGTCAGCCGCGCGTACCGGGGGCGTGTAAGTGGTGGAACAGGATTACTACGACGTTCTCGGCGTGCAGCGCACGGCGGACCCGGACTCGATCAAGGCCGCGTATCGCAAGCTGGCCAAGGAACATCATCCGGACCGCCATCAGGGCTGCACGGACCAGGAAGCGCGGTTCAAGGCCATCAACGAGGCCTATGAC
>Ga0247822_10001132_pt1 | contig 15966 bp, 15 predicted proteins | sample 13C_Cellulose_Da_FD_192423 | JGI IMG/M metagenome (GOLD analysis project Ga0247822, IMG submission 192423) | Soil microbial communities from agricultural site in Penn Yan, New York, United States - 13C_Cellulose_Day30 | ecosystem: Environmental > Terrestrial > Soil > Agricultural land | place...
GCCGGGGAACATCTGCACGCCCGAGTACCTCGCGCGCACGGCCCGCGACATCGCCAAGCGCCACCGCATGGCGGTGCGCGTGCTCGGCCGCCGCGAGATGACGCGGCTCAAGATGGGCTCGCTGCTCGCCGTCGCGCAGGGCACCGCGCAGGATCCCAAGCTGATCGTGCTCGAGTACAAGGGCGGTCGCCGCGGCGAGGCGCCGGTGGCGCTCGTCGGCAAGGGCCTCTGCTTCGACTCGGGCGGCATCAGCATCAAGCCGGCCGCGGGCATGGAACTGATGAAGTTCGACATGTCCGGCGCCGCCGGCGTGCTCGGCGCGATGGAGGCGATCGCGCGCATGAAGCTGCGCATCAATGTCGTCGCGCTCATCGGGTCGACGACGAACATGCTCGGTGGCGAGGCCATGAAGCCGGGCGACGTCGTACGGGCGATGAACGGCAAGTCGATCGAGATCCAGAACACCGATGCCGAGGGACGGCTCGTGCTGGCGGACGTGCTCGCCTACACGCAGCGCTTCAAGCCTCAGGCGGTGGTGGACGCCGCGACGCTCACCGGCGCCTGCGTGGTCGCGCTCGGCAACACGACGGTGGGCGTGATGGGCAACGACCAGGCGGTGATCGACGAAGTGCTGGCCGCCGGCCGGCGCGGCGGCGAGGTCGGATGGCAACTCCCGATGTTCGAGGAGTACAAGGACCTCATCAAGTCCGATGTGGCCGACATCCGGAACATCGGCGGTCGCGGGGCGGGGACCATCACCGCCGCGCTCTTCCTTGCGGAGTTCGCCGAGGGCATGCCTTGGGTGCACCTGGATGTCGCGGGCACGGCGTATTCGGAGGCCGACATGGTCGTGATGCCGAAGGGGCCGACGGGCACGCCGGTGCGCACGTTCGTCGAGTTCGTGCGTGGGAGAGCGCGCTGATCCAGCGAACGGCACTCGCGCGGCTCGCACTGGGCGCCTCGCTGGCCGCGTCGCTGCTGCTGCTCCCCGCGACCGTCGCGGCGCAGGTTGCCGGGGACACCAGCCGCGTGCCGTTGCCGAGCGACTCGACGTTGCGCGCGGCCCGCGACACCGGCGTGGTGCGCGATTCCGTCAAGTCGCCGATCGCCGTCGCGCCGCGCGCCACCACGCCGGAGGTGCGCGGCCGGCGCGTGGTGTGGGATCGCGACGCAATCTTCTCGAGCGGCGCCATGACGTTGCCGGAACTGCTGGAGCAGGTTCCCGGCGCGACCGTGGCGCATGCGGGCTTCATGGCGGCGGTGACGGCCACCAGTTGGTACGGGGAGCCGGGTCGCGTCCGCGTGTATCTCGACGGCGTCGAGCTCGATGCCATCGACCCGCGCTCGCGCGGCGTCGCGGACTTCGGCCCGGTGCCGCTCTGGTCGCTCGAGGAGGTCGCGGTGGAGCGCACCGCCGGCGAACTGCGCGTGCACCTGCGCTCGTGGCGCTCGCGACTGACCACGTCGGAGACGCGCACCGACATCGTCACGGGGTCGGAGAACACGAACCTCTACCGTGGGTTCTTCGGCAAGCGATCGAACAACGGCGCGGCCTTCCAGATCGCCGCGCAGCAGTACTCCACGACCAGCGTTCGCACGCGCGGTGACGGCGACGGGCTCGGCGCCTTCGGACGGTTTGGCGTCGCGCGCGGGCGTCTCACCGTCGATGCCGTCGCCAGCCGGCTCGGCCGCACCCGCACGCCGACGATCGGCAACCTGCTCTCTCCGGCACCGGACCCCAGGGCGATCCCGGCGTTCGAGGGCAGCGACGTCAACGCCTACCTGCGCGCGGCCTGGGGCGATGCGGACAGCGATGGCGTCTGGATGCAGGCGGTCGCCGCGACGCGACAGCACGTGCAGGACGCCGATGACGCCGGCGCGTCGGCCTCGCCGACTGACGTGGACACGGCCACGAGCCAGGCCCAGTACATCGCCAGCGCCGGCGTGACGCGCTGGGGTGCGCGACTCTCGGCCACGGGGAGATTGCGGGTGCAGGACGGCGCCGAGCGATTTGCGCCATCTCTCCGTGCGTCGTGGGACGGGCAGTGGCTCTCGTTCAACGCGTTCGCCGAAGAGGGCGGCCCGGACTCTACCTCGAGGCAGGACATCTCGGGATTGTTCGCGCCGCTGCCATGGGTGCACGCCAGCGCGACGCACTCTATCCAGACGCCGGACGATGAGGCCGCCGGTGGGCCCGCGCGCACGACCACCCGGCTCGAGGCCGGCGTGCGCTTGGGTGGCCGATGGATCACCGGCGGCGTGGTCCGGCGCTCGAGTTCGTTCGTACCTGGACTGCCGGCGTTCAACCCGGCGTTCGGTCCGGTGGCGACGGCGGCGGTGACCGGCCTCGAGGGTGGGCTGCACGGCACCATCTACGGCCCCTTCTCGCTGGATTGGCGCGGGATCCGCTGGGATTCGGATGACCTCTACCGCGCGCCGGTCGAGAGCCGCACCGAGCTGCGCGTGGCGACCTCGCTCGCGAAGAAGTTCCCCCGTGGCAACTTCCACCTGCTCGCGGCCCTCATCCATGAGTACCGTGGGCCAATGGATGCGCCTGATGGGGCCGGCGGCACCCTCCGGGCAGAAGGCGCCGGCGTCTTCTCGTCGATGCTGGACATCCGCATCGGCACGGCGAACATCTTCTGGTACAACCGGAACTACAATGGCAAGGTGTATGAGACGGTCCCCGGCTTCATCATGCCGCGGATGGTTCAGCTCTACGGCGTGCGCTGGACGTTCTGGAACTGAGCGTCGCGCCGTCGACCGCCGATGGAAGTACCCAGATAGGCACATCGTCGCGCTTGCCCAAGTGGTGACGCCAGCGTAACTTATCTGGCTCTGATGATCCACAGCATGACAGGTTTCGGGGCGGCCGAAGGGCCTGTCGGCGGCTCGCGCGTCAGCGTGGAGCTTCGCTCCGTCAATCATCGATTCTTCAACCCGAGCATCAAGCTGCCCACCGCGCTCTCGCGCTGGGAAGGCGAGGTGCGCGAGGCGCTCCGCACGCGGATCGCGCGCGGCCATGTCTCGGTCTCGGCGCGCGTGGTGCGCGACGACGAGGGCCAGAGCGGCATCGACGCCGAACGGTTCGCGTTCTTCGCCGCCGAACTCCGCCGGCTGCAGTTGGAGAACGGCCTCGGCGGCACGGTCGACGTCGGTACCGTGATGCGCATGCCGGACGTGCTCAGGGTCGTGCGTGACGACGAGGCGCTGGAGGAAGGCAGCGCCGCCGAGTTCGTCGCGGTGGTCGATGCAGCCATCCAGGCCATGCAGGTGATGCGTCAGGCCGAGGGCGCACGGATGGCGACGGTGATCTCCGATCGCATCGCGCTGGTGGAGGCCGCGGTCGCGCGGCTCGCCGCGCGGGCACCGGACCGCCTCGAGGCCCAGCGCACTCGCCTGCGCGAGAACGTCGAGCGGCTCGCCGGAGGCGTCGCGGTGGACCCGCAGCGGCTCGCCCAGGAGATCGCCATCCTCGCGGACCGGCTGGATGTCGGCGAGGAGCTGGACCGGTTCACGTCGCACATCGCCGCCTTCCGCGAGACGCTTGCGGCGAACGACGCCGAACCGGTGGGCAAGCGGCTCGGGTTCCTGCTGCAGGAACTCCTGCGCGAGGCCAACACCACCGGCAGCAAGGCGAACGACGCAGTGATGCTGCAGGACGTGGTCGCGGTGAAGGAAGAGCTCGAGCGGATCCGCGAGCAGGTGGAGAACCTCGAGTGAATCCTGTGCATTCGGGAGCGGTGCACCCGTTCCCGATCGTCCTCTCGGCGCCTTCGGGCGGCGGCAAGACGACGATCGCGCGGCGGTTGTTGGCGCAGCGAAAGGACGTCGGCTACTCGGTCTCGTGCACGACGCGCAAGCCGCGGCCCGGTGAGGCGGACGGAATCGACTACCACTTCCTGACGCCGCAGGAGTTCGAGGCCAAGGTTGGACGCGGGGAGTTCGCCGAGTGGGCGGAGGTGCACGGCAACCTCTACGGCACGCTCCGCGCCGAGGTCGAGGCGCTGATGAGGGCAGGGAAGCACGTCATGCTGGACATCGACGTGCAGGGCGCGCGGCAGCTGACGGCGGCGTTCCCCGATGCGGTCACGATCTTCGTGATCCCGCCCTCGGTGGAGGTGCTGGTGTCACGGCTGCAGGGGCGAAAGTCCGAGAGCAAGGAGGCGATGCTCCTGCGGCTTCGGAACGCCCGGGTCGAACTGATGGAGGCGGAGCGGTACCAGTACGTGGTCGAGAACGACTCGCTCGAGCATTCGATCGCCCGGGTGAGCGGGATCATCGACCAGGAGGCCCTGCGGCGGGACCGGCTTCCGGCGCTGGGTGAACAGGTGGAGGCGCTGGTCCGGCACCTCCTGTTGGACCTGGAGAAGCAGATTCAGGTGCCGATGCGTTAGCTTTCGGCCAAGCCACGAAAAGCAAAAATCGATCCCCGGAAGGGGAGGAGCAACACCATGCAGGTCTTCACGCCGTCCGAAGTCACGAAGCACGCCACGAACAAGTACCTCTCGGTGCTGGTCGCAGCGAAGTATGCCCGCGTGCTGAACGAGTTCCCGCGCGACCATTCGAAGTCGGGCGAGAAGAAGCTGACGACGCGCGCGCTCGAGGACCTCTCTGTCGGGGACATCGAGTACCGCGTGGTGCCTCGCCGCCGCGTCAAGGGCGACTCGGCGTAAGCGCCGCGCGCCGCCGAGAGAACGCCGCGAGCGGACGCACCCCATGCGACCCTTCGACGGCCGGCGCATCCTCCTCGGCGTCACGGGGGGGATCGCCAGCTACAAGTCCGCCTGGCTCGCGCGGCTGCTCACGCAGGCCGGCGCCGAGGTGGACGTCGTGCTCACGCGGTCGGCGCGCGAGTTCATCGGCGCGATCACGTTCGAGGCGCTGACCGGCCGGCCCGTGCACAGCGTGCTCATCGGCGACGGGCACGCGCTCGACCACATCAAGCTGGCGAAGTCCGCGGAACTGATGGTGATCGCGCCGGCGACGGCGGATTTCATTGCCCGCGCTGCGCATGGCCATGCGGATGAGCTGCTCTCCGCATGCCTGCTCGCGACCGAGGCGCCCGTGCTGGTGGTGCCCGCGATGAACGACAGGATGTGGGCGAACGCACAGGTGCGCTCGAACGTGGCGATGCTGCGGCAGCAGGGTCGGGAGATCCTCGAGCCTGGCGTCGGCCCGCTGGCGTCACCCGACGAAGGTGCCGGCCAGGGACGCATGCAGGAACCCGAGACGATCGTCGCCTACGCCGGCCGCATGCTGGAGACGCGCGGCAAGCTGCACGGTCGCCGCGTCGTGGTGACGGCCGGCCCGACGCGTGAGGCGCTCGACCCCGTGCGGTTCCTCTCCAACCACTCGACAGGCAAGATGGGCGCGGCACTCGCTGCCGCGGCTTGGCGCCGTGGCGCGGACGTGTTGGTGGTGCACGGCCCCATGAGTGCGCCGCTGCCGGTCGGCGTCGCCGAGCAGGCGGTCGAGTCGACGGCGGAGATGGCGGAAGCGGTGCGCGCCGCGGTCCCGACCGCGGACGTGCTCGTGATGGCCGCCGCGCCGGCCGACTTCCGGCCGGCCAATGTCGCGACGTCCAAGATCAAGAAGGTCGCCGCGGGCAAGCCGGCGTCCGTGGAGTTGGATGAGACGCCCGACATCCTCAAGTCCACGCGCGACGCGCGGCGGCCGGGCATGATCGCGGTGGGTTTTGCGCTCGAGACGGACGACCTGCTCGACAATGCCAAAGGCAAGCTCGCCGCCAAGGGACTCGACCTGATCGTGGCGAACAGCGCGCGCGAGCCCGGCGCCGGATTCGGCTACGACACCAATCGCGTCACCATCATCGGCAGCGCGACCGGCGCCGTCGAAGCGTTGCCCTTGCTTCCCAAGTCGGAGGTCGCGGACGCGATCCTCGACCGCGTGGAGGCGCTGCTGTGAGCGATGCGCGCGAACGACTGCGCCAGTACCTCGAGCAGCGCCGCGAACTGGGAGAGTCGGAGTACGTCCTCGATTCGCTGAGTGTCGAGGATGCGCTCAAGGTGCTGATGACGGGTGCAAAGCCGCCTTCCGCGCCGGCGCCGTCGGACCGGCCGATCCCGCGCGCACCCGAGTCCGCCATGCGTCGCGTGGCAGAGGAAGCGGCCAAGAGCGGCGACTGGCGCGACGCCCTGCGCGCGGTGGATCCGACGGCCGGCCCAGGCGCCGGCTCGGCGAAGTCGTCGGCTGCCCCGGCACCTGCCAAGCCGAAGGGCCCGTCGATCATCCCGCCGCCCGGTGCGCCCGACGTGCCACCCGCGACCGGAGAGCCGATCGTGATCGACGGCGGCGGCTCCGCGCTCGAGCACTTGGCGACGATCGCCGACGTCGCGCACACCATCGCCGCTTGCAAGGCGTGCGAGTTGTTCGCGACCGCGCTCAATCCCGTGCCGGGCGAGGGCGACCCGAACGCCAAGTTCGTCGTGGTCGGCGAGGCGCCGGGCGCAACGGAGGACGAACTCGGCCGGCCGTTCGTCGGAAAGTCTGGGGACCTGCTCAACAAGATCCTCGAGGCGATCGGCTTCACGCGAGAGAAAGTGTTCATCCTCAACGTGTTGAAGCACCGCCCGCCCGCCAACCGCAACCCCACGGCCGGCGAGATCCTCGCCTGCCGCCCGTACCTGCTGCGGCAGCTGGAGATCCTCAAGCCGCACGTGATACTCGCGCTCGGGACGTTCGCGGCGCAGACTTTGTTGGAGACCGACACGCCGATCGGGCGCCTGCGTGGGATCGAACACACCTACCACGGCATCCCGCTGGTCGCGACCTATCATCCCGCAGCGTTGCTGCGGAATCCAAACTGGAAACGTCCTGCCTGGGAAGATGTCCAGCTCGCCCGTCGAATTTTCGATCGCGCCTAAGGGCGCCCAAGACGTCTATCGCGACCGCCGGCCACCTTGGTCGGAGGACGCGGAGCGTGCCGTGCTCGCCGCGATGATCATGACGGTGGACGCCATCGTCACGGCCAGCGAGCTCGTGACGGAGGACATGTTCTATCGCGAGGGGCACCGTCGCCTCTTCAAGGCGATGATGTCCGTGCATGCGTCGGGTGCGGTGCTCGACCCGCTGACGCTGGCCAACGAGCTGGAGCAGCGCGGCGACCTCGCGGGCGCCGGCGGCAAGGAGTACATCGGCGGCCTGCTCGACGAGATCCCGACGGCGGCCAACGTCGAGCATCACTGCAAGATCGTGCGCGAGAAGGCGCTCCGCCGCCGGCTGATCGAGACGGCGACGTCGCTGGTGCGCGAAGGCCACGAGAGCCCGGCCGACACGGCCGAGCTGCTCGACATGGCCGAGAGCAAGATCCTCGAGCTCAACGACAGCAAGGGCTCCGAGGGCTTCGTCAAGATCAAGTCGCTGCTCTGGTCGGCGATGGAACGCATCGAGGCGCTGCGCACGGCGGGCGGCAACCTCACCGGCGTGCCGTCGGGCTTCGCGGACCTCGACAAGATGACGCTCGGCTTCCAGCCGGCGGACCTGGTGATCGTCGCGGCGCGTCCGTCCATGGGCAAGACGGCGTTCGTGCTGAACATCGCGCAATACGCCGCCATCGAAGGCAACGTTCCGACGGCGATCTTCTCCCTCGAAATGAGTACTGAGTCACTCCTGCTCAGAATGCTCGCCTCGGAGGGATATGTGGATGCCCAGCGGTTGCGCAGCGGCGCGCTCACGGCCCAGGACGCGTCGAACCTCGCCAAGGCGGCCGCGCTGCTCGGCCAGGCGCCCATCTGGATCGACGACTCGGCCGGCCTGACCGTGCTCGAGCTGCGGTCGCGCGCGCGCCGGCTCAAGAGCCAGGCCGACATCAAGCTGCTGATCGTCGACTACCTGCAGCTGATCAACGGTCCCGCGAACTCCGAGAGCCGCCAGCAGGAAGTGTCGCAGATCTCGCGGTCGCTCAAGGCGCTCGCCAAGGAACTGAACATCCCGGTGCTCGCGCTCTCGCAGCTCTCGCGAGCGTCGGAGCAGCGCGGTGGCGAGAACCGCAAGCCGCAGCTCTCGGACCTGCGAGACTCGGGCGCCATCGAGCAGGACGCGGACGTCGTGCTCTTCATCTATCGCCCCGAGATGAACGAACGCCCATACGACGAATCGGGCAACGCGCGCATGGTGCCCGGCACCGCGGACGTGCCGCTCGACGGATATGCGGAGGTCATCATCGGCAAGCAGCGCAACGGGCCGACGGGCTTCGTGAAGATGCACTTCCGCAAGAGCCACACGCGCTTCGAGAACTGGACCGGCCGCGAGCCGGGTTGAGGGACCAGCCATGGCCGTGAGGGCGAAGTCCGTCTACCGCTGCACCGAGTGCGGCGGCGAGTCCCTGCGCTGGGCGGGGCAGTGCCCCACCTGCCACGAGTGGAACACGCTCGTCGAGGAGATGGTCGCGACAAAGGTGGCGGCGGCCAAGGGCGCTGGCGCGGCGCGGCGGAAGGCGGGCGCCACCGCCTTCGGCGACGGCGGCTCGGTGCAGCCCACGCCACGCCTCCGCGACGTCGAAGGCTCCGAGACGCATCGCCTCACCACCGGCATCGTCGAGTTCGACTTCGTGCTGGGTGGCGGCGTCGTGCCCGGCGCGATGGTGCTCGTCGGCGGCGAACCGGGCATCGGCAAGTCCACGATCCTGCTGCAGGTGGCCGCGCGGCTCGAGGCCGCGGGGCACCCGGCCCTCTACGTGAGCGGCGAGGAATCCCCGCTGCAGGTCAAGCTCCGCGCCGACCGGCTGGATGGAGCCGCCGGCGCCGTCTCGCTCCTCGGCGAGACCAACCTGGAGACGATCCTGGCGACGGCGGCGAGTACCCAGCCGGCGGTCATGATCGTGGACTCCATCCAGACCGTCTTCACGGGCGATCTCGAAGGCGCGCCGGGCAACGTGGGGCAGGTGCGCGAGTGCGCCGCGCGGCTGATGCGCTTCGCCAAGGAAACGGGCACGGCGGTGTTCGTCGTTGGTCACGTGACCAAGGGGGGCGGCATCGCCGGACCAAAGACACTCGAGCACATCGTGGACACGGTGCTCTACTTCGAGGGCGAGGGCACGGCCGACCACCGCGTGCTGCGCGCAACGAAGAACCGCTTCGGTTCCGTCGACGAGATCGGCGTGTTCCGCATGACGGTCAAGGGACTCGAGGCGGTGGAGAACCCGAGCGCGCTCTTCCTCGGCGAGCGCGGCGATGCCAAGGCGTCTGGCAGCGCGGTCACATGCCTGCTGGAGGGCACGCGGCCGATGCTCCTCGAGGTGCAGGGACTCGCGGCCAAGGCCGGGTTCGGCACGCCGCAGCGCGTCAGCACGGGCTACGACGGCCGCCGCCTCGCGCTGCTGCTGGCCGTGCTGGACAAGCGCGCCGGCCTTTCGTTCGCGCAGCTCGACGTGTTCCTCAACGTCGTCGGCGGTGTACGCATGCAGGAGCCGGCCGGCGACCTCGCCGTCGCCGCCGCGCTGGCGAGCAGCGTCTACGACAAGCCGCTCCCGCCCGACGCGGTGTTCATCGGCGAGGTGGGCCTCGGCGGTGAGATCCGTGCCGTGAGCCAGGCCGAGCGGCGAGTCCACGAGGCGGGGAAGATGGGAATGACGACTGCATACGTGTCCGAGCGCAGCGTGCCGCGGACCGCGCCCAAGAACCTGAAGGTGCGCGGCGTCGCGGACCTGGGCGCGCTCTTCCGGGAGCTCTTCAGGTGAATGCCATCCCCGCGAAAAGAAGCTCTGTCCCCGTCGAGGCGACCGACGCGTCCGTCACGCGCGACGTCGGCGTGGTCATCGTCGCCGGTGGCACCGGTTCGCGCGTCGGCACCGGCGAACTCAAGCAGCTCCGCTGGGTGGCCGGCAAGCCGATGCTCCTGCACTCGCTCCAGCTCTTCCAGTCGCGTCCCGACGTCGCGATGGTCGTCTGCGTGCTGCCGCGCCAGTACGCGGGCGATCCGCCGCCCTGGCTCTTCCAGTGCGACGTCGACCGCATGCTGATCTCGGTCGGCGGCAAGTCGCGCGCCGAGTCGGTGGCGAACGGGCTCGAGGACCTGCCGTCAGTGTGCGAGTACGTGCTGATCCACGACGCCGCGCGCCCGCTGGTGTCGTACGAGATGATCGGCCGCGTCACGCAGGAGGCGCGCAAGGGACACGGCGCCATCGCCGCGCTGGAGGTGGTGGACACGCTCAAGCGCGTCGACGCCGCCGGCCGGATCACCGAGACGGTGCCGCGCGCGGGACTCTGGCGCGCCCAGACGCCGCAGGGGTTCCCGCGCGAGCTGATCGAGCGCGCGCATCGCCGGGCGCGCGACGAAGGCGTGCACCGCGAGGCGACCGACGACGCGGCGCTCTGTGAGCGGCTCGGCATCCCGGTGCATGTCGTGCGCGGCAGCGAGCGCGCGATCAAGATCACCGAAGAGGGTGACTTTGCGCGCGCCGAAGCACTCCAGCCGCTGCCGGACTAGCCGCGATGAACGAGGCCCGCGGCGTGCCGTTCTGGTCGGCGGAGGAGGTCGACGCCGCGCTCGACCGCACGGTCGCGCACCTGCTCGAAGGCAAGGTGCTCGCGTACCCCACGGAGACGGTCTACGGGTTCGGCACGATGATCGACAACGAAGCCGTCGAGCGCCTCGTCGAGATGAAGCGGCGACCGCCGGCCAAGCCGTTCCTGCTCCTGATCAGCGACACGCCGATGCTCGCGCGACTCGGGCTGCACCTCACGCACTCGGCCTCGATGCTGGCGGCGCGGCACTGGCCGGGCCCGCTCACACTCGTGCTGCCCGGCGGCGAGCGGCGCGTGCCGGACCGCCTGCGCGGCCCCGAGGGCGGCATCGCGGTGCGGTGGACGCCGCACGTCGGGCTCCAGCGCCTCATCGCGGCCGTCGGCGACCCCATCACCAGCACTTCCGCCAACCTGCCGGGGGTTCCCGCCGCCACGTCCTCCGGCGAGATTCTCGAGCAGTGGGGGAGCGAGATCCAGAGCGGGGACCTCCTCCTCCTCGATGGTGGCCGGCTAGCGCCCTCACCCGCGTCCACCGTCGTCGATTGCATCGGGCGCCGCCCGCGCGTCATACGGCCAGGGGCGATCAGTTCTGCGCTCCTGCGCGAGAGCGTACCGGATCTCATCGGGGACCAGTGACCTCCACAGGGATGTCGTGAGCATGCGCGTGCTGTTCGTCTGCACCGGGAACACTTGCCGCAGTCCGATGGCGGAGTCGATCGCCACGCGGATGGCGGCCGAGCGCGCGCTGGGCGACGTCACGTTCTCGAGCGCCGGCACGAGCGCATGGGATGGCGCCCCCGCGTCCGACGGCGCCCTCCTGGTGGCGATGGAGCGCGGGCTCGACCTCAGCCAGCATCGCGCGCGGATGCTCTCGCGCGAACTCGTCGCCGAGTCCGACCTGATCCTCGTCATGAGCCCGCATCATCGTGACCGGGCGCTGGTGCTGGGCGGCGATGGCAAGGCGCACCTGCTCACCGACTACACGAGCCGCGGCAACGAGGGGCGCGCCGTGATGGATCCGTTCGGCGGAGACCTCGACACCTACCGTCTCACCTTCGACGAGTTGAGCCGCGAGATCGCGCGCGCGTTCGAGCGCATCCTCGCCGAGCGCGGCGCCGGCGGCGCATGACCGAGCCACAGCTGCCCGGCCGCCTGGTGCTGATCGGACACCCGGTGGCCCATTCGCTCTCGCCCTGTTTCCAGAACGCGGCGCTCATCGCGGCGGGCATCCCGCTCACGTACGAGGCGCTCGATGTCGCGCCGGCCGACCTCGCGTCAATGGCGGGACTGCTCGCCGATGCGCACGCGGCCGGCAACGTCACGGTGCCGCACAAGGAGGCCGCGTTCGCCTGGTGCCGCCGGCGCACGCCGCTCGCCGAGCGCGTTGGTGCGGTGAACACCTTCTGGACCGAGGACGGCAGCCTCGTCGGCGACAACACCGACGTGGGCGGCTTCGACTTCGCGGTGGAACGCCTGCTCGGGCGCCGGCCGTCGCAGCTCACCGTCGCGCTTCTTGGCGCGGGCGGTGCCGCCGCCGCCGTCTGCGCCGCCGTGGAGCGGTGGAATGGCAGCAGCGTGCGCATCTACGCGCGCACGCGTGAGCGCGCGGAACAGCTGGCGGCGCGATTTGCCGACACCTGCACCGTCGTCGCAGGCGAAGTCGAGGCCATCACCGGCGCGGACCTGATCGTGAACGCCACGCCACTCGGGCTGGATGGCGCGCTGATGCCGGTCTCGCCGGGCTCCATCCCTTCGGGCGCGGCGGTGCTCGACCTCACATACCGTCGCGGCCGCACGCCATGGGTGAAGGCCTGTCGCCATCGCGGCCTCCGTGCCGACGACGGCTTGCCGATGTTGGTGGAGCAGGGCGCGCTCGCGTTCGAGCGGTGGTTCGGCGTGGAGCCCGACCGCGAGGCGATGTGGCGCGCCGTGAGGGACTGACCGAGGCACCGCGTTCCCCTTGGCGTCGCGCCGCGCAGGCGCTGACGCAGCTGGTGCTGCCGCGCGTCTGCGCGGCGTGCGAGGAGGCGCTCGACGACAGCGACACGGGGATCATCTGCGGGCGTTGCTGGGCGCGCGTGCCGATGCTGCGCTCTCCGCGCTGCGACCGCTGCGGACATCCGCGCCGCGCGCGCGGCGAGTGCGCCGGCTGCGCGTTGCTGCCGCCCTACGTGCGCGCGGCACGATCGTACTGCTGGGTGCCGGACGATGTGAGCAGCGCCATCCTCTCCGCGCTCAAGTACGATGGCTGGCCCGCGGCGGCCGGGGAGATCGGGCTGCGACTCGCGCGACTCGAGTGGCCGCCGGACGTGGTGCTCGAGCGTGCCGCGCTGCTGCCGGTGCCGCTCGCCGCTGTCAAGCAACGCGCGCGCGGGTTCAACCAGGCCGAGCGACTCGCCGCGGCGGTCGCCGAGCATTGGCGCGTGCCGGTGTGGGCCGACGCGCTGCGTCGTACGCGCGCCACGCCATCGCAGACGCGATTGACTCCCGGGGAGAGGTTGGCGAACGTTCACGGTGCATTCAGCTTGGGACTTGAATCGCATCGGCTGCAGGGCCAGCACGTGGTCCTCGTGGACGATGTCCTCACCACCGGCGCGACCCTCAATGCCTGCGCGAGCGTCCTGTTCGCGGCCGGCGCGCGCACGATGAGCTACCTGACCTTCGGACGGGCCCGCACCAGCGCGGACCGCTGAAGCAACAAAACTCTCGCGGAGTCATATCACGATGGCCGGAAACATTCGCGTCGGAATCAACGGCTTCGGCCGTATCGGTCGGCAGGTCGTTCGCGCTGCCAAGGAGCGCGGCTCCAAGCTCGACATCGTTGCCGTCAACGACCTGACGGACACGAAGACCCTGGCGCATCTGTTCAAGTACGACTCCGTGCATGGCCGCTACGACGGCGAAGTCACGTTCGACGCCGACTCGATCACCATCGACGGCGACAAGATCAAGGTCCTGAAGGAGAAGGACCCGGCGCTGCTGCCTTGGAAGGACCTCGGCGTCGACATCGTGCTCGAGAGCACCGGCCGGTTCACCAAGGCCGACGACGCGCGCAAGCATGTCGCCGGCGGTGCGAAGAAGGTCGTGATCTCGGCCCCCGCCTCCGGCGAGGACATCACCGTCGTGCTCGGCGTGAACGCCGACAAGTACGACCCGGCCAAGCACGTGCTGATCTCCAACGCGTCCTGCACGACCAACTGCCTCGCGCCGATGGTGAAGGTGATTCGCGACGCGTTCGGATTCCGCCACGGCACGATGGTCACGATCCACGCGTACACCAACGACCAGAGCATCCTCGACCTGCCGCACAAGGACCTGCGCCGCGCCCGCGCCGCCGCGGTGTCGATGATCCCGACGACGACCGGCGCCGCCAAGGCCACGGCGCTCGTGATCCCCGAGGTCAAGGGCAAGATCGACGGCATCGCCATCCGCGTGCCGGTGCCCGACGTCTCGCTCACCGAGCTCACCGTCGAGGTCGAGCGCGGCACGACGATCGCCGAGGTCAACGCGGCGTTCAAGAAGGCGTCCGAGACCAACCTCAAGGGCATCCTCGATTACACCGAGGAGGAACTCGTCTCGGTCGACTACATCCACAACGCGTTCTCGTGCACGCTCGACTCCAAGAGCACGAACGTGATCGACGGCACGATGGTGAAGGTCTCCGGCTGGTACGACAACGAGTGGGGCTATTCCTCGCGCTGCGTCGACCTGCTGGAACTCGTCGGCAAGAGCCTCTAGGCCGGCGCGCGAGCGACCGGACCAGAGAAAAGAACCATGAAGACGAGAAACATCAGTGACCTCGCACCCGCTGAGGTGCGAGGTCGTCGCGCGCTCGTGCGCGTCGATTTCAACGTCCCCCTCGGACCCGACGGACAGGTCTCCGACGACACGCGAATCCGCGCGGCGATCCCGACGATCCTCGTGCTGCGGAAGGAGGGCGCGCGCGTGGTGCTCTGCTCGCACCTCGGGCGCCCCAAGGGCAAGCCGGACGCCAAGTTCTCCCTCGCGCCCGTCGCGGTGCGGCTCGCTGAACTCCTCGGCAAGGACGTGCCGGTGCGCTTCGTGCCGCACGTCGTCGGTGCCGAGGCCGAGGCCGCCACGCACAAGCTCGCTGACGGCGACGTCTGCCTGCTCGAGAACACCCGCTTCGAGCCCGGCGAGGAGAAGAATGACCCCGCGCTGGCCGAGGCGTTCGCGCGGCTCGGCGACCTCTACGTGAACGATGCGTTCGGTGCGGCGCACCGCGCGCACGCGTCCACCGAGGGCGTGGCGCACCATCTGCGCCCCGCCGTCGCCGGTCTCCTGATGCAGAAGGAGCTCGAGTACCTGGGTGGCGCGCTCGAGAAGCCAAAGCGTCCGTTCATCGCCATCCTCGGCGGGTCCAAGATCTCCGGCAAGATCGACGTCATCGACGCGCTGCTGCCGAAGGTCGACGGCATCCTCATCGGCGGCGCGATGGCCTGCACCTTCTACGAGGCGATGGGCTTCGAGACGGGCGAGTCGCTGGTCGAGGACGACCGCGTCGAGATGGCCTCTGACTTGATCGAGCGCGCGGGTTTCCGGCTCACGCTGCCGCACGACGCCGTGGTCGCGCCCGCCATCGAAGAGGGCGGCGCGGCGCACGCCGTCAAGCGCGACGAGATTCCCGAGGACGAGATGATGCTCGACATCGGCCCTGACTCGGCCGCGTCATACGCGCGCGCCATCGCGTCGGCCAAGACGATCATCTGGAACGGCCCGATGGGCGTGTTCGAGACGCCGCCGTTCGACAAGGGCACGCTCGCCATCGCGCACGCGATGGCCGAGGCGACGAAGAAGGGTGCCACGACGATCGTCGGCGGCGGTGACTCGGCGGCGGCTGTCGAGGGCGTGGGACTCGCGTCGGCGATGAGCCACGTCTCCACCGGTGGCGGCGCATCGCTCGAGTTCCTCGAGGGCAAGGTGCTTCCCGGCGTCGCGGCGCTCGACCAGAAGGGGGCCGCGTGAAGATCTTCGCGGCCAACTGGAAGATGAACCAGGCACCGGCGGATGCCGCCGCCTTCATGCGCACTTTCATCGACCGTCACACGCGGCGCCAGGACCGGCGGGTGTTGTTCTTCCCGTCGGCGCTCTCCGTGCACGTGGTCGTGAACGCGGTGCAGGAGCGGCTTGACCTCGAGGTGGGAGTGCAGAACATCCACTGGGAGGACAAGGGCGCGTTCACCGGTGAGACGTCGGGCGCGCTGGCTCGCGCGGCGGGCGCGCGGCATGCTCTCGTGGGACATTCAGAGCGGCGTCACCTGTTCGGTGAGACGGACGACGAGACGGGGCTCAAGGTGGCCGCGGCCGTGCGCTCCGGCCTCACGCCGATGATCTGCGTGGGCGAGACGCTCGAGCAGCGCGAGGCGGGCGAGACGCTGGCGGTCGTGAAGCGCCAGCTCGCGGCGGCGGTCGCGCGCATCGAACCGTCCGTGGTCGCCACTTCGATGGTGGCTTATGA
>Ga0247822_10001136_pt1 | contig 15932 bp, 13 predicted proteins | sample 13C_Cellulose_Da_FD_192423 | JGI IMG/M metagenome (GOLD analysis project Ga0247822, IMG submission 192423) | Soil microbial communities from agricultural site in Penn Yan, New York, United States - 13C_Cellulose_Day30 | ecosystem: Environmental > Terrestrial > Soil > Agricultural land | place...
ACCCCGGCGCGCTCAGCTCGGCGGCGTCGGCGCATGGCGCCAGCGGCGACAGGCCGTGGGCGGCACGGGCGAGCGCGGGCACCGCGGCGGCGTCGGCGGTGGCGAGCTGACCGACCAGCGTGCGCAGCTCCTCGCGGCGGGCGGCCAGACAGGCGTAGCGCAGATCCATCAACGCCGGCGACTGTTCGCGGCGGACGCGGGTGGCGACACAGGTGTCGTGGTGCGCGCTGGCCCAGCGCGCGGCGTAGTCGTCGAGCGCGGCGGCGATCGCCGCGAACGTCGGACCGGCGCCGATCCGCTCGAACGCGGCGCGGGCGGCGGCGCGCGCCGGCGGGTCCCACACCCCGGCCAGGCCGGCGCTGCCGGCCGCGCACGTCGGCGGCGAGCCGACCGCGCCGAGCGCGACCGCAACCGCCACGGCGCCGATCCCGCCGGCGGCGGCGATGGCCCAGGCCAGCCGCGCACGGCCCCGGCACGCCCGCGCGATCGCGGCGAGCAGCTCGTCCATCGACGGCCACCGGCGAGCCGGATCGTCGGCGAGGCCACGCTCGATCGCCCGCCGCAGCGTGCGCGGCGGCGACCCGTCGACCCCATCGAGGGCGTCGGCGACGGCGCGGCAGAAGCTGTACTGATCGGCGAGCGGACCGGATCGCCCCTCGCGCTGCTCGGGAGCCATGTAGCGCGGGGTGCCGACCACCGCCCCCGGCTCGGTCAGCGCGCTGGTCGCGGCGATCGCGGGCGACGCGGCCGGCGGGCTGGCCGTGACGTCGGCGTCGGCGGCGCTGCGGGCCAGGCCGAAGTCGCCGACCTTGACTACCCGGTCGCAGACGATCACGTTGGCCGGCTTGAAGTCGCGGTGGACCAGCCCGACCGCGTGGGCGGCGGCCAGCCCGTGACCGGCCATCGCGAAGCGCTCGACGACCTCGCGCCACGGCCGGCGCGCGGCGGCGAGCCAGCCGGCGAGATCGGGGCCGTCGATCAGCTCCATGGCGAGGAAGACCTGATCGTCGAAGGCGCCGACGTCGTAGACCGCCACGACGTTGGGGTGGCTGATCTTGGCCATGGTCTGCGCCTCGCGCAGCAGGCGCAGGCTGGCGGCTTCGAGCCCGGCCGGATCGCGGTCGGGGCGGACCAGCTTGATCGCGACCTTGCGGTCGAGCTCCGGGTCGTAGGCGGCGTAGACCCGGCCCATGCCGCCGGCGCCGCGCTCGTCGAGGACGAGGAAGCGACCGATGGTGGTGCCGCGCGCCATCGAGCGGGCGGCGACCGCCGGCAGCGCGGCCGGCTCGGCGGTCACGGTCGGATCGATGCCGCCCGGCTGGACCGGTGGCGGCGCGTCGATCGTGGACTCCGGGTCCGGATCCATCCCCCGGACCGACGGTATCGCGATCGGGCCGCGGGTGCACGGCCCCGCGGCCGGCGCAACGCTGGCGCGCTCAGGCGCCGACGATGAACACGACCGAGGTCGTGCCGGAGCCGCCGATGTTCAGGGTCGCGAACCGGCGGGCGTTCGGCACCTGGTAGGCGCCGGCGCGGCCGGTGACCTGCAACGAGGCGTCGAGCAGCTGGCGCACGCCGGTGGCGCCGACCGGGTGGCCGGCGCCGATCAGGCCGCCCGACGGGTTGATCGGCAGCTTGCCGTCGAAGTCGATCACCCGGTCCTCGATCGCCTTCCAGGCCTGGCCGGGCGCGGTCAGGCCGAAGTGGTCGATGGCCATGTACTCCGACGTCGTGAAGCAGTCGTGGGTCTCGATGCCGTCGAGCGCCCAGCAGTCGGCGATGCCGGCGCGGGCGTAGGCGTCGGTGATCGCCTTGCGGGTGTGGGGCAGGACGTACGGCTGGTCCTTGCTCTCGGCGACCTTGGCGTCGAAGGTGAGCGGCGCGGTGCGGTGGCCCCAGCCCTGGATGCGGGCGAGAGTGTCGAGCCGGCGGTGCTTGCGCTGCGCCCACGCCGCGGCGAACTTCTCCGACGCCAGCACGACCGCGACCGCGCCGTCGGTGACCTGCGAGCAGTCGCTGATCTTGATGCGGCCGCCGATGACGCTGTTGTAGGTCGACACCTCGCAGGCGTGCGCCTCGTTCATGTACCAGGTGCGGGTCTGCGCGCGCGGGTTGCGCTTGGCGTTGCCGTAGTTCACCGCCGAGATGTGGGCGAGGTGCTCGTCCTTGAGGCCGAAGCGGCGGTCATACTCGTCGCCGAGCTTGCCGAACAGCTTGGGGAACGGGAACTCGACGCCCTTGGCCTCGAGCTCGTACCAGGCCGCGGTGCCGAGGTAGTCACCGCCGATGGCCGGGTTGACCGTCTTCATCTGCTCGACGCCGACGACCAGGGCGCAGTCGTAGCGACCGGCCTCGATCTCGGCCGACGCGGCGAGCAGCGCGATCGAGCCCGACGCGCACGCCGCCTCGTGCCGGCCGGTGGGCAGGCCGCTGAACGCCGGGTCGACATCGACCAGAAAGGCGCCGAGGTGGCCCTGCATCGAGTACAGCTCGGCGGCGAAGTTGCCGACGTGGCCGACCTCGATCTCGCGCGGCGCGACGTCGGTGGCGGCCAGCGCGCCCTCGACGGCCTCGCGGACCATCGCCGAGATGTGCTTGCCTTCCTTGGTCCAGTTGCGGGCGAAGTCGGTCTGGAAGCCGCCCAGGATGTAGACAGGAGGAGTCATCGGATCATCCTTTCGTGGGCGGCTCACGCCGCGACGAAGAAGCGCCCGCGGTCGACCTCGGGCTCGTCGAAGAGGGGCAGGTTCTTCTCGGCGGCCTCGATCACCACCCGCGGCACCAGCAGGCGGGCCCGCTCGAGCAGCTGGATGGTGCGGCGGGCGCCGATGGCGTCGACCAGGACGCTCGGCGGCGCCCAGTTGAAGCCGAAGCCCATGATGCGGTCGACGTCGCGCGGGCGGGCGACGACCTCGCCGACGCGGGCCAGGCCGTAGCTGACGTAGCCGAGCACGACCTTGCGCATCAGGTCGGCGGCGGGGCCGGTGGCGGCGCACATCGCGTCCATCGCGGCCCGGTAGCGGCCGCCGCGGATCGCCGCGCGCATGGCGTCGACGAACGGCAGCGCCGGCACGGGTAGCTCGGCGGCCGGGCGATAGGAGCCGGTGCGCGGGTCGAGCACGAGCCGGACCGCGTCCTTGCCCTTGCCCTCGGTACGGAAGAAGCCGCCCTTGTCCTTGGTCTTGTTGCCGAGGTGGCCGGCGGCGATGAGCTTCTGCATGTACGCCGGCAGCGCGAACGCGGCGTGGCCCTCGTCCTTGGTGTTGGCGTGCAGGTTGTCGACGATCGCCTTGTGGACGTCCCAGCCGACGAAATCGACGGTGACCAGCGGGGCCATGGCGCGGCCGGTGTGCGGACCGATCAGCGCGTCCATGAAGGCCACGCCGTGCTCCTCGGCCAGCTGGGCGACCTCGTTGAGGACCTTGAAGCCGACCCGGTTGCCGGCGAACGCCGGCGTGTCGGTGGTCTCGACCACCTCGCGGCCGAGCGGTCCGGCCAGCAGCTCGCGCACGAACGCCAGCACGGCCGGATCGGTGCCGGCGTGGGCGATCAGCTCGCACCCGACGATGACGTTGGGCGGGTTGAAGAAGTGGATGCCGAGGAAGTGGCGGCGGAAGCCGTCGCTCTGCCCGGCGCACATCGCGGCGATCGACAGGCCCGACGACACCGTGGCGACGATCGCGTCGGGCTTGCGGTGGCGGTCGATGCGGGCGAAGACCTCGCGCTTGACGGCGAGGTCCTCGGCGACCGCCTCGAACACCAGGTCGGCCCCGGCGACCTCGCGATCGAGGTCGTCGTAGCTCCCGGTGGTGATGAACCGCGAGATCGCGGTCGACTTGACCATGCCCTCGGCCCGAAGCCGTCCAGCCTCGGCCTTGTCTTTGGTGCGGGCCAGGAACGCGGTCGGGATGCCAGCCGCCGCAAAGACGGCGCCGCTCCCCGATCCCATTGCGCCATTGGCACCGAGGACGACCACTTTGCGGATCTCTCTCGCCATGACCCCTTTCTGAGCGAGCGCCGCGAATATGTCAATGTGTAAATCTCGGCCCGCCAGTGTTAACGCCTTGTCACTACAGGTATTTTCTCCCAATAACGCAACAAGTCAGGACTGATGCACCATTCAGTTCAGGCTCCACCGCATCCCCGGTGATAACCCCGCCCGGTGTCAGCCACCCGCGGATTTGGTGAGGTAACTAACAATCACGCCGCAAGCGGCAACGGTACCCCGCGCCCCGAGGGCCCCAAGGAAGGTGTCAGCCACCCGGCTGGATTGGTAGCGAAGCCTACACTCCCGCGAGCGCGAGGCTCATCGCTCGAGCACGCTGACCGAGCCGCCGAAGAACAGCACGGCGGCCACGAGGTGACGCAGGCGGGGCGCGTAGCCCTCCACCTTGCCGACCGCGCTGTTCGATCCGTTCCGGATGGTCCCGTCGCTCTCGACCTTGCCGATCGCGCTGTTCGACCCGTTCCGGATGGTCCCGTCCGATCGCGCTGTTCGACCCGTTCCGGATGGTCCCGTCGCTCTCGACCTTGCCGATCGCGCTGTTCGACGCGTTGCGGATGGTGCCGTCGCTGTCGACCCGCCCGACCGTGCGGTTCGACCCGTCGCGGATCGTGATCGCGCCCAGCTCGATCGCCCCCGCCTCGCGCGCCAGCCCGATCAGCCCGACGATGACGAGGACGACCGTCGCGATGGCGGCGAGCCGCATGGCTCCGACTCTACCGCGACCGGCGCGCCGGCGGACGCGCGCTACTTCTCGACCGCCACGATGTGGCGCTTGCCGCCGGCCCCGGCCGGGATGTCGTCCAGGTACTCGATCGTCGTCTTCACGCCCGGCAGGTACTTGCCGATGAAGTCGTACGCCAGCTGCTCGGCGTCGGGCGGCATCCCGCCGCCCCGCGTCGGGACGACCTTCAAGGTCAGGTCGCCGGTCTTCTTCTGCAGCAGCTGGAACTGACGGGCGTGGGGGACGATCGACACGAACAGGATGCTCATCAGCAGGCCGTTGACCGCGTTGCCGCGGCCGTCGCGCAGCGTCTCGGTGACGCGCCCCTCGATCGGCCCGATCCGCGGCAGCGTCCGGCCGCACGCGCACTCGCTCGGCTCGCGAGCCAGCGCCATATCCCCGATGACGTAGCGGATCATCGGCTGCGACAGGTTGTGGAGGTCGGTGACCGCCAGCTCGCCGACCTCGCCGGGCCGGGCCGGGCGGATGCCGCCGTGGCCATCGCGAACGATCAGCTCGACGACCAGGTTCTCCATCGACGTGTGCAGGCCGTCGTGGGCCTCGCACTCGTGGCCGATCAGCATGAACTCGCGCGCGCCGTACGACTCGAACACCGCCGGCCCGAACGCTTCTTCCATCGCGGTGCGATCGTGCGGCCACAGCCGCTCGGCGCCGCAGATCACCGGGATGGTGCCCCAGTCGCGCGACCCGGTGCGGTTGACGTAGCGGGCCAGCGCGGCCGCGCCCTGGGTGTACGCGACGATCACCTCGGGCTTCAGCCGGCGGATCTCGGCGACCGCGCGCGCCAGATCGTCGTCGCCGCGCCGCGTGCAGTCGAAGTAGTGGTCGCGCCGCAGCGCGTGGTCGAGCTCGACCTTCCACTTGCGCCATCCCGTCGGCGGGGTCGCCAGCACGCCCCAGTAGTGGAACGCCTTCATGCCCGGCCGGTACCCCGCCCAGCCGTAGCCGCGCCAGCGGATCGCGTCGCGCCACAGCCGCGACTCCTGGCTGTAGCGCACGGTCAGCGGCGTCCCGGTGGTGCCGCTGGTCTCCTTGATGACCGTGGCGAACGGCGGCGCGGTCGCGATCCGATCTTGCTCGTAGGTGCGCGCGTCAGCCTTCTCGAGCAGCGGCAGGCGCTGCAGATCGTCGGCGGTGCGGATGTCCTCGGGCGAGACCCCGGCGGCGTCGAAGCGCGCCCGGTAGAACGGGGTGTGGCGGTACGCGTGTCGGATCAACCGCCGCAGCGCCCCCGCCTGCGCCGCCTGCAGCTCGTCGAGCGACTGCCGCTGCGTGCGATCGAGGTACGCCATGAGCTCGTAGGTCGACCGCCCCCGCACCTGTTCCCATGCGGGGTGGAGCACCTTCGCCAAGAGCGCGCCGTAGAGGTCCACCCCTCACGTGTATCATTTCGGACCCGAGGCCCGCGCGCCCGCCGGCGCGACGGCGACTACTTCTCGACCACGACCACGTGGCGCTTGCCGGCGGCTCCCGCCGGGATGTCGTCGAGGTACTCGATGGTCGTCTTCACGCCCGGCAGGTAGCGGCCGATCCACTGGTAGGTGAGCTGCTCGACGTCACGCGGCATCCCGCCGGCACGCATCGGTACCACCTTCAGCGTCAGGTCGCCGTTCTTCTTCTGGAACACCTGGAACTGGCGCGCGTGCTCGGCGATCGACGCGAACAGGATGCTGACCACCAGCCCGTTGACGGCGTTGCCGCCGCCGTCGCGGAGCGTGTCGGTCACGCGTCCCTCGACCGCGCCGATCCGCGCCAGGGTCCGGCCGCACGCGCACACGCCGGGCGCGCGGGCGGTGGCGCAGTCGCCGATGACGTACCGGATCACCGGGTGCGACAGGTTGTGGAGATCGGTGACCACCAGCTCGCCGATCTCGCCGGGGCGCGCCGCGCGGACGCCGCCGTGCTCGCGCACGACGATCTCGACGATCAGGTTCTCCATCGCGACGTGGAGGCCGTCGTGGACCTCGCACTCGTGGCCGATCAGCATGAACTCGCGCGAGCCGTACGACTCGAACACCGCCGGCCCGAACGCCTGCTCCATGGCGGTGCGATCGTGCGGCCACAGCCGCTCGGCGCCGCAGATCACCGGGATCGTGCCCCAGCTGCGCGCGCCGGTGCGGTTGATGTAGCGCGCCAGCGCCGCCGCGCCCTGGGTGTAGGCCACGATCACGTCGGGTCGCTCGCGGCGCAGCTCGGCGACCACCCGCTCGAGGTCGGCGTCGCCGCGCGGCGTGCAGTCGACGTAGTGGTCGCGCCGCAGCCGGTGATCGAGCTCCTGCTTGTAGCGCCGCCATCCGGTCGGCGGGGTCGCGCTGGCGCCCCAGTAGTGGAACGCCTTCATGCCGGGGCGATACCCGGCCCAGCCGTAGCCGCGCCAGCGGACCGCGTCGCGCCAGATGCGCGACTCCTGGTTGTAACGGACGATCATCGGCGCGCCGGTCGTGCCGCTGGTCATCTTGACCACCCGCGGGAACGGCGGCACCGCCGACGTGCGATCGCGATCGGACGCGCGCGCGTCGAGCTTCTCGAGCAGCGGGAACCGCGCGAGGTCCTCGGGCGTCCGGATGTCGTCGGGAGTCAGCCCGGCCGCGTGCATCCGCGTCCGGTAGTGATCGGTGTGACGATAGGCGTGGCGCACCAGCCGGCGCAGCGCGCCCGCTTGCGCGGCGAACAGCTCGTCGTACGGTGCTCGCTGGGTCCGATCGAGGTACGCCATCAGGGCGTACGTCTCGCGCCCGCGGATCCACTCCCAGCCCGGAAACAGCACCTTCGCCAGTAGCTCGCCGTAGAGGTCCACGTTCCGGTGTAGCATCTCGAACGCTCGTGCTGACTCGACTGCGCCAGAAGAACCTCCACACGTGGATGCGCGGCTACGCGCACCACCTCGTGCGCCGCGCGCGCACGCCACGCGTCGACGGTCCCCGCCACCTGCTGTTCGCGATGTGCGACCACTACGAGCCGCTGTGGGCCGGCGCGCCGGTCGAGAGCGGCCGCGCACGGGTCGCCGCGTGGCGTGAGGGATATCCCGCGCTCGCCCGTGGCTTCCGCGACGCCGACGGCCGGCCGCCGCGTCACTCGTTCTTCTTCCCCGGCGAGGAGTACCAGCCGGCGTTCCTCGACGACCTCGCCGCGCTGGCTCGCGCCGGCCTCGGCGAGGTCGAGATCCACATGCACCACGACGGCGACACCGCGGCGTCGCTGCGGGCGAAGATGGCGGCCTACCTCGACGTGTTCGCCGGCCACGGTCACCTGTCGCGCGCGCCCGGCGGTGGCTACCAGTGGGCGTTCATCCATGGCAACTGGTGCCTCGCCAACGGTCGCCCCGACCGCAAGTGGTGCGGCGTCGACGACGAGCTGCCGCTGTTGTGGGACCTCGGCTGCTACGCCGACTTCACGTTCCCGTCGGCGCCCGACCCGTGCCAGTCGGACATGGTCAACCTGATCTACTGGCCGGTCGGCGACCTCGCGCGGCGGCGCTCGTACGACGACGGCGAGCCGGCCCAGGTCGGCGTCACCATGGACGACCGCCTGCTGTTGATGACCGGTCCGCTGGCGCTGGTGCGCAAGGGGCGCGGGCTGCGCATCGAGAACGGCGCGCTGACCGGCGACGATCCGCCGACCCCGGGGCGCGCCGACACCTGGGTCGAGCAGGGCATCCACGTCGCCGGACGGCCCGAGTGGGTGTTCGTGAAGGTCCACACCCACGGCGCGATCGAGAAGACCGCGGCATCGCTGCTCGGCGCCGACGGGCGGGCGCTGCACGAGCACCTGACCACCCGCTACAACGACGGCACGCGGTGGCGGCTGCACTACGTGACCGCGCGCGAGATGTACAACATCGCGCGGGCGGCGATGGACGGCAAGGGTGGCGAGCCGGGGCTGTGGCGCGACTACGTCGTCCCACCGCCGCCGGTCGCGGTCGCGTAGCGCCTGGGGGTGGCGGCGAGCGGCGCAGCGCGGCTCAGGCGCCGACCGCGGTGACGATCGCCGCGCGCTGCGCCTCGTCGGGCACCGGCCCGTGGAGCGCGCCCATGTTGTCCTCGAGGTGGTGCAGCTTCGCCGTGGCCGGGATGGGACACGTCACCGCGGGATGGCCGAGCAGCCACTTGAGGAACAGCTGCGCCCACGACGTGCACGCCAGCTCGGCGGCCACCGCCGGCAGCGGCTTGCCGCGGACGCGATCGAACAGGGCGCCGGAGTCGAACGGCTGCATGACCAGCACGGCGACGCCGGCGTCGGCGGCGGCCGGCAACAGGCGGCGCTCGGCGCTGCGATCGGACACCGAGTACGGCAGCTGAACGAAGTCGACCCGCTCGCGGCGGATGATGCGCTCGAGCTCGTCGAACGCGGCGCGCTGGTAGTGGGTGACGCCGAGGTAGCGGAACGTGCCGGCGTCCTTCCACGCGCGCATCGTGGCGAGCTGGGTCTGCCAGTCGACCAGGTTGTGCACCTGCATCAGGTCGAGCGTGCTGACGCCGAGGCGGGCGAGCGAGCGGCGCATCTCGCGTTCGCCGGCGCGCTTGCCCTCGGTCCACACCTTGGTGGCGAGGAACGGCGTCGGCGTCGCCGGATCGGCGGCGAGCATCTCGCCGATCGCGGCCTCGGCGCGGCCGTACATCGGCGAGGAGTCGATCACGCGGCCGCCGAGCGCGAGGAAGCGGGTCAGCACCGGCTGCACGGTGGCGACCTCGTCGGGCGCGACGTCGAAGGTCTGCCAGCTCCCGATGCCGATCGCCGGCACCAGCTCGCCGCTCGACGGGATCCGGCGGCGGATCGGCTCGGGCGCCGGCGTGGCGGCCGGGCCGGCTGCGGGGACGGCCGGCGGTGGCGGCGCGGCGACAGCACCTGCGACGGTCGAGGGATCGGCGCGCAGCGGCTCGCGGTCGCGACGACAGCCGAGCAGCGCCGCCGCACCGAGGCCGGAGATCACCGCGCGTCGCGAGAGCGGAACGGCCATACCAAGAGATAGCGCTTGACGGGTCACGGCGCCGTGGTCACCTTTACCGCCATGGCGCTCGTCTGGTCGAGGCTCGCCCTCGCCGCCCTCGTGGCCGGCGTGGCGGCAGCCTCCGCGGCGGCCGCCGCCGGATCAGCCGCAGCGCGTCCCACCTGCTGCGACGAGCCCGGGCTGGCGTGCCCCGCGCCGGCGGCGCCGGTGCTCACCTGCGCCGATCGCGCCGACGCCGACGATGCGCCGGTCGCGCTGGTCGCGGTCGCGCCCCCGCTCCCGACTCCGCCGGTCGCGGTCGACGCCCCGCCAACCCGTCTCGACGGCGCGGCCGAGCTCGCCGTCGACATCCTGCCCTTCGCGCCCAAGACCTCACCGCCGCGGACCTGAGCACATCCAGTCGCTCTCGTCCCTCCTGCGCGGTGGTCCTGCGATCGCCGCCGGTGCGGCCACGCGCCGCGAGGTCTTGTCATGTCCACGTCGAACCAGAAGTCCTGGGCGCGGCTGCGCGCCATCCTGAGCAACGCCACCATCGCCGCCATCAGCGCGAGCGCCATCCCGGCGGCCACCGCCGACGTCGCCGAGCCCGCCGAACCGCCCGAGGAGCCCTGCCTCGCCGTCGAGCCCAGGGGCCACTCCACGCCGGCCACGCCGGACCTGGAGACCCTCGCGCACGCCCTGGCGGCCCGGCTGACGACCCTGCCCCAGCTCGACGCCGTCGGCGCCGCTGCCGAGCTGGCGACCTCCCCGGATGCCCGCGAGCGCCTCGTCCTGGCCGGCGCCCTCGCCTGGGCCTTCCCACTCCCGTCCGACGACGTCCTCCTCTCCCACCTCGCCGACGACCCCGATCCCCGCGTCCGCGCCGCCATCGCCCGCGCCGCCTGGGCCCGTATCGCCGTGGTCGGCGACACCGGCATCCTCCGCCGCCTGCTCGGCGACGCCGACCCCGACGTCCGCGCCGCCGCCTGGCTGGCCGTGCGCGGCTAGCTTTGCGGACCGCCTCCGACGGGTGTCAGCCACCCGCGAGAATGGTGATGCCATCTACCGAACGGCCGTGATCCGGTAGGCTCGCTGACGCTAGGCCCGGGTGGCTGACACCCGGCGCGGCCGGATTTCGGACGCTCAGGCGGCCAGCTGCTCGGACGTGTCGGGGTCGTCGAGCCGGGCGCGGCCGGGCGCCTCGAGCTGGTCGCGCACGTGGCGCGGCACGCCCTGAACGTCCCACACGATCCGGAGCGTCTGGAGGGCCTTCAGGATGTAGAAGGTCGTGTCGATCTCCCACCAGTAGAAGCCCTGCCGGGCCGAGCGCTGGTAGTGATGGTGGTTGTTGTGCCAGCCCTCACCACCGGTGATCAGGGCGAGCACCAGGTTGTTGCGGCTGTCGTCGGTCGTCTTGTACCGCCGCGAGCCCCACACGTGAGCGAGCGAGTTGATGGTGAACGTCCCGTGCCACACCAGGACGGTCGACAGGAAGTACCCGTAGACCAGCGCGACCGGCCCGCCGATGAAGTAGAGGGCCACGGCGAAGCCGACGGTGAACAGGATCTCGAAGCGGTCGATGAAGACCAGCTCGGGATACCGGGTCAGGTCCTTCACCTTCGACATGTCGGCGCGCTTGTGGCGCTCGACCAGGATCCAGAACATGTGCGACCACCAGAACCCGCGCTGGCGCGGCGAGTGGATGTCCTCGGGCTGGTCGGAGTACTTGTGGTGGTTGCGGTGGTGAGCCGCCCACCACAGCGGGCCCTTCTGCGTGCAGATCGCGCCCAGCACCGCCAGCACCAGCTGGAAGGCCCGGCTGGTCTTGTACGACCGGTGCGAGAAGTAGCGGTGATACCCGCCGGTGATGGCGAAGATGCGAACGAAGTACGACCCGGCGGCGATCGCCACCCCGACCCACGAGAAGCCCACCATCGCCAGGCCGACCACGGCCGCGATATGCACACCCCAGAACGGGATGTTGTCGATCCAACGGATCTTGTCGAGCTCACTGCGCGTGCCCATGCGGGCATGGTGACCGCGACCGGGTCACGGGCGCTCCACGACCGCACCAGACTCCCGGCACACCTGTGGCATCGACGCCTGACCCACCCGTGACACGATCCTGACTGGTCCGGCCTTCCGAGGCCTCCGCCGGCAGCTGACGGACGATCGTGTACAGTGCCCCAATGCGCTGGTCGTCGTGGGGGGTCGCCGTCCTCGCCCTGGCCGCATGCGGGGGCGGCGAGGACGACCCGGCGGTCGACGTCGACGCGGGCGTCTGCACCGGCGGCGATGTCCGCACCAGCGGCCAGATCTACTACGGCACGACGACGCCGTCGTACGCGCCGCTCACGCCGGGGCAGATCGACGCGGTCGGCGCGTGGACCGAGGACGGGCCGGGCGGGATCTTCTGCAGCGGGACCCTCATCGCGCCCGGCTTCGTCCTGACCGCAGCCCACTGCGGGATCACGCCGGGCAACACGTTCTGCATGGGTCCGTCGTCGTTCGACGGCTCGTGCATCGCCGCCGCCGAGGTCCACTCCCGGCCGATCGTCACGATCGACGGCGAGCCGGTCACCCTCGACCTCAGCGTCGCGCGCCTCGCCGCCGACGCGGCCACCGTGCGTCCCGGCGTCCAGCCGATCCCGATCGCCAGCGAGCGGCTCACCGCGGCGATCGTCGGCCAGACCGGCGAGACCGCCGGGTTCGGCGACACCGAGCGCAGCACGTCGGGCGCCCGGCTGTTCGCGGCCGAGCAGATCTTCCGCCTGACCGGCGTGCAGGTCTCGGTCGACGGCATGGGCCTGCGCGGGGTCTGCTACGGCGACTCGGGCGGACCGGTGCTCATCCTCGACGGCGGTGCGACCGTGCGCGTCGCCGGGGCGCTGTCGGGCGGCGAGTCGAGCTGCGTCGGCCGCGACAACTTCGCGCGGGTCGACATCGCCCGCGACTGGATCGAGCTGTTCACCGGACCGACGCCGACCCCCGACAACCGATGCGGCGCGATCGACGCCGTCGGGCGGTGCAGCGGCAGTCGGGCGATCTGGTGCGAGGGCGACCAGCTGATCAACGACGGCTGCGCCGCGCCCGAGCGCTGCGGCTGGGACGAAGCCGCCCGCGGCTTCCGCTGCGTCGCCGGCGACGACCCGTGCGCCGGGGTCGACCGGATCGGGACCTGCGACGGGCAGGTCGCCCGCTGGTGCGAGGACGGCGCCCCCAAGGCGCGCGACTGCGGCTGCCGCGGCGAGAAGTGCGTGCTCGAGCCCGGCCAGGGCGGGGCCTATTGCGCGGTCGACGCGTGCATGGGCCTGGACTACCTGGGGCGCTGCGACGGCGACGTCGCCGAGTGGTGCGCCGATGGCGTCCTGCAGGCGCGCGATTGCACACTCATGAATCAGATCTGTCGCTACATCGACGACGCCATCGGGTACTACTGCACCAACCCGTGACGCCGTTCCGCTTCGAGTTCATCTATCGCGCGCCGAACCCCGCGGCGATCTTCGCGAACTACTTCGACGCCGACCATGTCGCCGAGCAGGACCGGCGCGCCGAGATCGCCCGGCGCGAGATCCTCGAGCACGTCGAGACCCCGACCGAGGTCCGGCGGTCGTGCCGGGTGTTCCCGCGGCGCCAGCTGCCCGCCGTGATCCGTCCGCTGGTCGGCCCCGACCTGTCGTTCGACGAGACCGTGATCTGGACCAAGGCCGCCGACCGCGTCGACTTCGACATCCGGCCGCGAATCCTCGGCGGCCGGGCGCAGATCCGCGCGATCTACACCCTGACCCAGGACGGTCCCGGCCGGGTCCGCCGGGTCTACGAGGGCCATGTCACCGTCGACGTTCGGCTGATCGGGGGCCGGGTCGAGCGTCACGTGATCGACGACCTCGGGCAGTCGCTCACGGTGACCGCTGCGGTCACCCAGGAGTACCTGGACCGCGTCCAGCACACCTGAGCACGAGCCAGCGCACGACGGTCACCCCGATGTTATGATTTCGCCGTGATCTGCCCTGCCGCTGGAGCCAGCGCGTGACGCAAGGGGCGAGCGCGCCCCGCGATCGCGAGCTGGGCGAGTACGCGCTCCTCGCGAAGCTCGCAACCGGCGGGATGGCGGAGATCTTCTTGGCCAGCAACGCCGGCGCGGAGCGCACCCGCGCGCTGACCATCGACGACGTGGTGGTGGTCAAGCGCATCCTGCCCCACCTCGCCGACGACGAACACTTCGTCACCATGTTCCGCGACGAGGCCAACCTCGCCGCGCTGCTCGTCCACGAGAACGTGTGCCGCGTCCATCGCCTCGGCCACGCCGGCGGCGTGTGGTTCATCGTGATGGAGTACCTGCACGGCGTCGCGCTGTCGCGGATGCTGTCGCGCCTGTCGAAGCAGCGCCAGTTCCTCGACGTCCGCGCCGTGGCCGGGCTGATCGTGCAGGCGTGCGCCGGGCTCCACCACGCCCACGAGGCCCGCGGGCCCGACGGCCAGCACCTCGGCGTCGTCCACCGCGACGTGTCGCCGCCGAACATCCTCATCACCGCCGGTGGCGTGGTGAAGCTGCTCGATTTCGGCATCGCCAAGGCCCGCGGTGCCAGCTCGAAGACCCGCACCGGGACGGTGAAGGGCAAGAACGCGTACATGTCGCCCGAGCAGATCCTCGGCAAGCCGCTCGACCGACGCAGCGACGTGTTCGCGCTCGGCGCGGTGATGTTCGAGCTGCTCGCGGTGAAGCGGCTGTTCCATCGCGACAGCGACTTCCTCACCTTCAAGGCCATCACCGAGGAGCCCATCCCCGACATCCGCGAGCGGCGTCCGGACCTGCCGCCGGCGATGGTCGCCGTCCTCACCCGCGCGCTCGCCCGCGAGCCGGGCGGGCGGTTCGCCACCGCCGCCGCCATGGGCGCCGCCGTGCAGGAGGCGATCGCGCCGCTCGGCGGCGCCGCGTCGGCGAGCGAGCTGGCGCTGATCGTCGGCCGCGACTTCGCCGACGAGCTGGCCACCAAGGAGGACGTGCTCGCGCAGGCGCGGCGGGCCGCGGCGGTGAGCGCCGATGCCCGCGACCTGCCGAGCGTGTCGAGCGCGTCGTCGTCGTCGGGCAACCTGGCGGTCGCGGCGACCCAGGTCGACGCCGGGTCCCGCTCGGGGCCGGTCGCCGCCCCGACCGAGGACATCGAGGCGCTCGAGGCGATCGACGGCGAGCTGCTGGTCCCCGAGCCCGACGACGCGCTCGACCGGCACGCGCGCCCGGCCTCGACGATGGAGATCGGCGACTTCGCGGGCACACCCCCGCCGACCCCGCCGACGCGGCGGTTGGCACAGCCGCCGCCGACCCCGGCGATCGCGTCGCGCGCGCTGAGCGAGGCGCCGACGAGCGTGCAGATGCTCGACCTCGCCGATCCGTCGACCGACCTGCTCGGACCGTGGCGCAAGCGAAACATGCGGCTGGCGATCGGGCTGAGCGCGGCGGCAGTTGTCGCGATCGTCGTCGCGATCGTCCTGACCACCGGGGGCGGCTCGCGGCCGGCGGCCGGAACGGCCGTCCCCATCGACGCCGCGCCGGTGGCGACCGTCGAGATCGATGCGGCGCCGCCGCCGATCGACGGCGGGCCGTCGCGCGAGGACATCATCGCGCTGTCGCGGTACGGCTTCCTCTCGGTCGCCGCCGACGACAAGACGGTCGTGTACCTCGACGGTGTGCGGGTCGGCGAGGCGCCGCTCCTGCGCATGCCGCTCAAGCCGGGCCCGTACAAGCTCAAGGCGGTCGGCCCGCGTGGCAAGTCCCGGAAGTTCGACATCGTCGTGGAGGCCACCAAGGACGTGGACCTCGGGACGATCGAGTGGTCGGCGAACTAGCGCTCGCGCTCGGGCTCGGCATCGGTCTCGGCGTCGTCACCGGCCTGCCCCTCGGGGTCGTGAACGCGGCGATCGTCGACGCCGCGGCGCGCCACGGCGTCCGCGCCGCGGCCGGGCTCGGCGTCGGCGGCGCGCTGGCCGACGGACTCCATGCCGCAGCCGCGTTCGGCGGGGTGGCGCGGGCGCTGACCGCGCGGCCGGGCCTCGCCACCGCGCTCCACGCCGTGAGCGGCGCGGCGCTCCTGGCGTACGCGCTGGCGTTGCTGCTCGCGGCGCGGCCGCGGGCGCGACCGAGCCACGACCGCGGCGGCGGCTTCGGACGCAGCCTGGTCGCCGGCGTGGGCCTGACCCTACCCAACCCGGCCGCGCTCGGGGCCTGGATCGCCGTCGCCGCCGATCACGATGGCGAC
>Ga0247822_10001137_pt1 | contig 15929 bp, 7 predicted proteins | sample 13C_Cellulose_Da_FD_192423 | JGI IMG/M metagenome (GOLD analysis project Ga0247822, IMG submission 192423) | Soil microbial communities from agricultural site in Penn Yan, New York, United States - 13C_Cellulose_Day30 | ecosystem: Environmental > Terrestrial > Soil > Agricultural land | place...
GCGCGAGGAGCTGACCGCGGCCAGCGCTCCGTCGAACCGCGGCGCGACATCGACGGCGGCTGCCGGCGCGACCACGCCGATCCACGGCGTCGGCGGGGCCGGTGGTGTCCCGGTGGGCAGCGGCGCGAGCGGGCGTGCCTCTGCGGCCGGCCTCGGCGCCGGCGGCTCGGCGCATCCGAGCAGCGCCAGCGCGAGCGCGGCGATGAACGCGGCGACCGTCCTCACGACAGCTCCTCCCGCGCCAGCCGGGCCTGGCCGGCGACCAGCGCATGGTAGGCGCCGCCGCGCCCGAGCAGCTCGTGGTGGGTGCCGTACTCGACCAGCGCCCCGTCCTCCATGACCATGATCAGGTCGGCGGTGGCGATCGTGCTCAGCCGGTGGGCGATCACGATCCGCGTGCAGGCCAGCTCGGCGAGGCCGTCCATGACTGCGCGCTCGGTCACCGCGTCGAGCGAGCTGGTCGCCTCGTCGAGCAGCAAGATCGCGGGCTGGTGGACGAGGGCACGCGCGAGCGCGATCCGCTGGCGCTGTCCGCCCGACAGGGTCGCGCCGCCGTCGGCCATCGGGGTGTCGTAGCCCATGGCCAGCGCGCGGATGTCGTCGTCGATGCAGGCGCGCCGCGCCGCGGCCACCACCTGATCGTGCGACACGCCCGGCGCGGTCAGCGCGATGTTGTCCCGGATCGATCCGGCGAACACGTGTGGGTGCTGCGGGACCACGCCGAGCTGGCGGCGCAGCGCGCGCAGATCGAGCCCAGTCAGATCGTGGCGATCGAAGCGGACGCGGCCCTCGGTCGGACGGTGCAAGCCCAGCAGCAGCTTGGCCAGCGTCGACTTGCCGGACCCCGAGCGCCCGACGATCGCGATCATCGCGCCGGCCGGGACGTCGAGATCGATATCGCGCACGACCAGCGGCCCGTTCGCGCTGTAGCGGAACGAGACGTCGCGCAGCTCGATATCGCCGCGCAGCCGAGGCGGCGCGACCCCGGCTTCCGGCTGCTCGGGCTCGGTCGCCAGCACGTCATCGAGTCGCTCGGCGTAGCCGCGCAAGCTCGCGACCGACAGCGCCGCCTCGACGAGGGCGTCGAGCGGCAGCAGGAACCCGACCGCCATCCCGTTGACCGCCAGCATCGTGCCGAGGCTGAGCTGGCCGTCGAGCACCAGCGCTGCGCCGACGCCGAGCAGCACCAGCGGCCCGGCGACGGTGAGCACGCCGCGCAGCGCGCCGATCAGGGCGTCGAGGCGGCCGCGGGCCAGGGCGACGTCGAGCCCGGCGAGGTACAGCTCGCTCCAGTGGCCGACCGCCTGGCGCTCGGCGCCGGCGACCTTGAGGGACTCGATGCCCTGCAGCAGCTGGGCGAGGTACGACTGGGCGCGCGCCTGCGACTCGAGATCGGACGCCATCAGATCGCCGACCTGGCGGCGAGCCGCGAGGTACACGACGATCTGCAGCGCCGCCAGCCCGAGCGCGATCGCCGCGATCCGCGGCGACAACGCCACCACGAGGCCGAGGTAGAGCAGCACGAGCGCGCCGTCGAGCAGCGTCGACAGCAGCGCGGTGGTGAGCCGCTCGCGGATCGCGGTGTTGCCGGCCACCCGCATCATCAGATCGCCCGCCGAGCGGCGCTGGAAGAAGTCGTAGGGCAGGGCGACGAGGTGATCGAGGAAGCCCAGCGTCATGCGGGTGTCGAGCCGGGTCCGCAGCTCGAGCAGCAGGTAGGAGCGGACCAGGTGGGCCAGCAGCTGCGCGACCAGGACGCCGCCGAGCCCCACCGCCAGGATCGGCAGCAGGTCGCGATCGCCGCGCGGCACGACCCGATCGACCACCAGGCCGGTGCAGATGGGCACTGCCAGCGCGAGCAGGCGGAGCAGGAGCGAGATGGTGAGCACGCGCGCGAGCAGCCCACGCTGCCCGAGCAGGAGGTCGAGGTAGCGCGCGATCGGCCGCCGCATCGGCGCGCCGCGCTCGAGGGGCGCGGCCGGCTCGAACACGAGCGCGACCCCGGTGAACGAACGGCCGACCCGCGCAAACGGCACCACGCGCCGTCCATGACCGGGATCGACGATCACCACGCCGCGGCGCGTGACGCGCTCGAACACGACGAAGTGGTTGAACTCCCAGTGCAGGATGCTCGCCGCCGGCAGGTCGCGCAGATCGTCGAGCTCGAGCCGTACGCCGCGGCCGCGCAGGCCGAGCGCCTCGCCGCTGCGCAACAGCGTCAGGGCGTCGACGCCGTCGCGCGCCGACCCGACCACCGCGCGGACGCGATCGAGCCGCCCGTCGCCGCCCCAGTAGCGTACGACCATGGCCAGGCACGCCGCGCCGCAGTCGGCGGCCTCGACCTGAGGGACGTAGGGCACCTCGCGACGGCCCATCACAGCCTCCGCAACCCGGGCAGCAGCGCATGGATGATGCGCTCGGTACCCAGCTCGATCTCGACCTGCCCGGTCATTCCGTCGACGTAGCGGTAGGCGATGCCGTCGGCGTCGAAGGTCGCCGGCAACCGCGCGCGGACCAGCACGACGGGCCCGCGCAGATCGACGCCATCGGCGATCGGTCCCAAGTAGCGGCGGGCCTCCTCGGGGCCGAGGGCCTCGGTCGCCACCGACTCGACCGCGAGGTCCTGGTAGGCATGGTGATAGCCGGCCAGCTCGAGGCGCACTCGCTGGCCGGCGGCCAGCCGCGGTCGGTCGCCGCCGGGGACCACCGCGACGAGCTCGGCCCCCTCGCCGGGATCGACGATCGACGCGACCACGATCCCGGCCTCGATCCACTGCCCGGGCCGGATCCGCAGGTCGCCGATGATGCCGTCGTGGGGCGCGCGCACGGTCCGCTCCTCGAGCTGTGCCCGTGCCCGCTCGAGGTCGAGGCGCTGGGCCGTGACCGCCTGGCCGAGGGAGTCATCGCTCGGCGCCAGCAGCCGCTCGCGCAGGCGCGCCGCGAACGCCTGCTCGAGGCGGGCGACCTCGGCGGCCTGGGCGTCGTCGTCGAGCCGGACCAGCACGTCGCCGGCCCGCACGGTCGCGCCGGCGCTGGTGCGCAGCTCGCCGACGTTGCCGGCGGTGCGGCTGGCGACCTCGCTGCGCGCGGCCATCCGCACCACCGCCGGGCCGGCCGCGTAGGTGTGGGTCTTGCCGACCACGGCGAACGTCACCAGCGCGACCAGGCCCACGGCCAGGCCGAACCAGGCCCACGACACCCAGCGCGGAGTGACATGGAGGAGCTGGCCCCACGGTTGCCGGTGCTGGGCCTCGACCGCCTCGCGCCGGAACAGCTCGTCGCCGCGGGTCTGCTCGAGGATGGCCGCTGCCTCGGCGTGGCGGGCGAGCTGCTCGAGCAGCGGGCTGGCCTCGGTCGCGAGCGCGTGGGCGAGGCCGAGCTCATCGGCGGTGAATGGCGGGCGTCGCTCGCCGCGCGTCGCGATCAGGACCGCGTGGGGCTCGCGGCCGGTGCCCATCACCGGCTGGACCAGCACCTGCTCGTCGCCGTTGACCGCAGGCGCATCGATCGTCGGATGCCAGCGCGGATCCCGAGCCGCGCGTTCGACGAGGATCGCGCCGCCGGTGCGCGCTGCCCACCCAGCCAGGCCGCGGTCGGCGCGCCGGTCATCGGGCGCGCCACCCGCGGCGGACCACACCTCACCGGACGCCGCGTCGACGAACGCGCACGCTGCGCGGTCGGCATCGAGCAGCATGGCCAGCGCAGCGCCGAGCGCGGCCTCGGCCGCGGCCAGGTCGGGCGCGGCCGCCAAGCGGCGGGTTGCCGCGAACGCGCGCTCGCGGCGGCGGGCCTCGTCGATATCGAGCGGACGCGCGCCGCTGGCGGCAGCCGCGGGGCGCCGCCAGGCGAGGCTGACGATCAGCAGCTTCACCGCCGGCGCCTCGACCGCGGTCGACAGCACGAACGCGACGCGTGGGTCGGGAGCGAGGCGCCGCGGGTCGGCGATGCGGAGGATGGGCGCCCGCACGCCGCCGGCAGCCAGCTCGCCGAGCAGCCGGTCGGCCTCGGCGGCGCCCGAGGTCGCGCCCACGACGATCACCGCGGCGGTCTCGGCGCGCGCGTACAGCTCGGCGTCGCTCGTGGCCACGATGATCGGCATCGCGTCCCCGAGGCAACGCGCCAGCCACGCGGCTTCGCGCGCGTCGGTGGTGGCGAGCAAGACGTCGAGGCTCACGCCGCAGCCTCCTGCCGGCGCGCCGCCGCCAGCGCCCGGCGACGCGCGTGATACCGGCGCAGGAAGTCGTACATCACCAGCTCCTGCGCCCGCTGCGACGCGTGCAGCAAGCGATTGACGCTCATGTGGACCAGACTCCACGCGACGTCATCGACTCGCTCGGCCAGTGCGCCACGCGCGGTCAGCGCGCGCAGCGCGACGTCGCGGGACGCGAGCGCGGCCAGTCCGGGCGCGAGCACGTCGGCGGCGTCGAAGGCCGGATCGCGTGTGAGCAGCTCGGTGATGCGCGGTTCGTGCCTGCGCCAGCGCTGGCCGATCGCCCGCAGCAGCTCGGTCGACGCCCGGTGTTCGGCGACCAGCGCGTCACGGCCACGCGTGAACACGCCGGCGCGGTCGGCCGCGTCGAGCCCGAGCGCGCGCAGCAGGTCGTCGCTGCCGCGCAGGGCGAGCTGCCAGCGGGCCTCGGCTCCGGCGTCGCCGTCGAGGTGCTCGACGATGGTCAGCGCCGCCTCGGCGTCATGCCAGAACACCTCCTCGCACGCCTCGATCGTCGTCGCGCCGTAGCGCTCGATCTCGCGCTCGTAGGTGTCGAGCTGGATCCGCCACAGCGACCCGTCGGCGAGCAGCGGCGCGCACGCGCGCTCGAGCGCCGGCAGCACGTCGCCGAAGAGCCGCGCCGGTTCGCCATGGAAGCGCACGCGCACGTGCGGCGCCGGATCGGCGAAGCGGACGAAGAACCAGCGGTCGATCGCACCGCCTGCCTGGGCGGCCCGCACGACCGGCGCGACCGCGTCGCGCAGCACCCGGTCGGCGGTCGACACGCCGCCGTACAGCTTGGCGTACAGCCAGCGCGAGCCCGGCGGGAACTGTCGCTGGATCGTGACGCTCGCCGCCTGGCGCGCGGCCGGTGCGGACCGCTCGGCGCGGGCGTCGCGCACGAACGCGAGCACCAGCTCGCTGGCGAAGCGGGCCCCGTTCGGCCCGCGGCCGACCGTGTCCTCGGGGGCCGGGAACACCTCGCGCAGCACCGCCTGCGTGCGACCGGCCATGGCATCGACCAGCGCATCCACCTGCAGCGCGTGGTCGAGGTCGGTCCACAGCTCGTTGTCGCTGTCGACGAGGACGACGTGGCGCGGCAGGCCCAGCCGCTGACGCAGCGCCTGCATCACCTCGAATCCGGCGGCGATGCCGCTGCGCGCGGCCCGTGCCAGCGGCGCGAGGTCATCGGCGCCGAGGGTCCACTGTGCCCTCGCGAATACCGTCCGTCCCCACCGTACCCGGGGCAACCGCGGGGCGCCGGCGAACGGACCCCACGACCAGCCGACGCCCGCCTCGCGTTGCGCCTGCAGCGCAGCCAGGAACCGGTACACCCCGAGCCCGCGCGCCACGTTGTGCGCGCTGGTCAAACGCGGCACCACCTCGCGATCGAGCCGTCGCGAGCGCAGCACCACCCGCTCGCCGCGCACCGACACCAGCAGATCGTCGATCAGCAGCTGCCGGTCGGCCGCCGCCCCGCCGCGCCCGAGGTAGACGATCTCGTGATCGCGCAGCACCGGGCGACACAGGATGTTGCCGGTGCGCCCCTCGGCCAGGTGGACGACCTCGGCGAACACCACGTCGGGGCGCAGCGCCTCCTCGGCCGCGAGGTGCTGGCGCACCATCGCCTCGACCCGCGCATCGGCGTGACAGAACCGGCCGAGCAGGCGTGCGCCCGACGGACCGCCACCGCCTTCGACCAGCACGGCGAGCCCGTCGTCGCGGTGCCCGACCCGGACCATCACCGACCACGCATCCGCCAGCTCGGCCGGGGTGGCCGCCGACAGCGCGCGAACCGCCGCGTCGTCGAGCACGATCTCGTCCTCGCCGAGCGTCCACGCCCGAGCCAGTCGTGCGAGCAGCCAGCCCTCACGGGCGCCCCACGACGTCGATCCGCCACCGGCGGTGCCGGTGAAGGCGAGCCCGGCCAGGAGCGGCGCGCCCTCGGCGCCCGGACCGGTCGCGGCCGCGAAGCCGATCCCCGACTCTTCGTCGAGCGCCTCGGCCAGCGGGACTTCACGATCCTCCCAGCGGGCGCGAAACTCGCGCCGGAACGCGGCCAGCGCTTCGTCGGTCCGGCTCGGCGTCATCCGCCGCAGCAGCTCCACCGCGCGCGAGACCTCGGCGACGACCTCGGCGCCGACCCGAGCCTGCACGGCGATCGACAGATCGGTCTGCACGAGCCGCGCCCGCGCCAGCCGGCGCGCCTCGCCCGCGGCTGCGAACGTCGCCTCGAGGCGCGCCAGCACCTCGTCGTACCGTGCCGGATCCCCGCCGACCCCGTCGTCATCGATCGCCGCCAGCAGCGCGCGCACCCCCGCCAGTCGCGTGGCGTGGTCGTCGAGGCCGGCCGCAGCCAGTTGATCGATCATCGCGTCGATCGGCTCGGGGCCGGTGACGCCTACGCCCAGCTCGGGGACGAGGATCTGCGCGCTGGCCAGCTCGTCGACATACGCCGCCGCTTCGTCGGCCGTGATGCCCTCGTCGTCCTGCACCAGCGCCGCCGCCAGGTCCTCGAGCCGCGCCCCGTCGGCCGCGCGCACGAGCGTCGCCTCGAGGTACGGCGTGGGCTCGACCGACACCAGGTGGTATCTCAGCCCGCGCTGCTCCGCCGTGCCGACCCGCGCCTCGGCGTAGCGCATCGTCCCGGCCACCCTCGTCAGGCTAGTGTTCGGCCGCCACCGCAGCGCCGCCCGCGCCGCCGGCTCGCGGGCGATCAGCGCCGCGAGCTCGAACAGCACCTCGTTATCCACCCGCGTTCGCCGCCGGTGGGCCGCCGGCTCCGCCACGGTGAGCTCGATCCCGCGGCCGGCGATCTCGCCGATCCCGACCCCGGCGCACAGCCCGAATGGCGTCGACCGCGTCGCCATGCGCGACACGTACTTCGTCAGCGATCGTTCGATCAGCCGACCCCGTTCGCTGTCGGGGGCCGCTCGCCACACGTCGATCTCCGCGTACAGCGCCGGCGACGCCACATAGATCGCCTCGCCGACCTCGGGGCGCGCCAGCAGCGCGGCCAGCACCGCCCGCTGCGCCGCGAGCGCGTCGTCGCCCGCACCCGCCGCGGTCGCCAGCTCGTCGATCGACAGCAGGGGCGTCCTGACGCATACCTGCGCCGCGGCTCGGTACGACGCCGCCATCAGCTCACCGCCCCGGGCAGGATATCGCACAGGATGGCTCGGTCCCACGCCGGCTCGACCTCGGTCGTCGCCGCCAGCAGCACCAGCCCGACTCCGGTCGTGCCCATCAGAACGCTGGCATCGCGCACGCCGCCATCCATCGGGTCGGCCATCGCGAGCAACCGCTCGATCCATCCCCGCGCCGCGTCGCCCAGCACCTCGTCGCCGGTCGCCTGGTACATCCGGTTGAAGATGTGGGCGACCCCGGCCGCGCCGTGGCAGATCCCGGCGTCGCGCACCCCGCTGGTCTCGACCGGCCGCGCCGCCATCGCGTGCCCCATCGCCAGCGCCTCGGCCTCCAGCGCGGCGTCGCCGGTGGTCCGCGCCGCCGCCAGCAGCGTGATCGCGACGCCCGGATCGCCATAGCACCAGGCGAGCCGCGCCGGCTCGTCCGCGGCCCCGCGTCCGCGCCAAGACGGGAACCTCGCTGGTGCCCTCGGTGGCACTGCGGCCCGCATCCAAGCCGTCGCGCCATCGAGCAGCGCTTGCGCCCGGTCCACCTCGATCCCGGCGTCGATCAGCCGCGACAGGAACCCGATCGCCCCCGGGATGCCATGGGCCAGCCCGAAGTTGAAGTGCCCGTCCGGGCAGATCTCCCGCTGCCATGGGGGGAGCAGCTCCGGCGACGTGTACCAGGTCGTTCCCGTTGGCTCACGCTGGCTGTTGCGTTCGAGGTGATCCAGCACGCGCGCAGCTATCGTCCGTGCGTCGTCGCGGTTGCCTTCGAGCAATGCGACCCCGATCCCGGCCAGTCCGCCGATCAGATCGTAGTCGTGATTCCAGACATCTACGTCGACCGACCGACCCAGAGCATCGTCGAGCGCAGCCAGCGCTTCATCGGCTTCCTCTCCACCCGCCAGGTGCGCCACCGTGAAGCGGATGCCCGCGAGCCCGCCCCAGAGCCCGACACCCCAGGACTGGGACCCGACCCCCGCGAGCAGCACGTCGAGCTCCTCGGCGGCGCTCGCCTCGCGCCCTCCATAGAAGAGAAGACTCGCCCGCCCGCCGGCTTCGCGCAGCCCTTTGCCATCGCGACCTTCCCCGACGGCGATCTCGATGATTCGCTCGGCCGCATCCGCCGCTCGCCGCCGTAGCGCGCCGTCCAGCAAACAACCCCAGGACATCGCGCGGGTGAGTAGCACAGCGCAGGCCACGCCTGCGGCATTCCCCGACACTCACGATCGCACTTCCTTCGAGATTCTCGTCATCCAGCCCACATCGAACGAGCTTCGATATCCGAATCCGAACAGGTGGAACATGTAGTCCCCAGGTCGCTGCTCCGATCGAACGCCAGCCGATCCGACCTCTTCCGCCGAAGCGGAACATCACCGGAACAGTTCCGGAACACCGAAACACCGTCGAGCCGCGTCCCGTCCACGCCTCTTCGCGCGCTTCGGCCGACGCACCGCTCGGCACATCGCGTGCTAGTCGCGCCGGCGTGGCCGCGCGCGCTTCAGTCCAGCCGGTCGGATGCGCGCGATCCCCACTTGCGTCCTCCCCGGATTCGCATACTGTGCCGCGCGTCGTGCAGTCGGGCTCCGGTCGTGAACAAGGTGGTGATGCGACGCGAACGGCCGAGTCCGGCTCGACCGACGCCCCCATCGAGGCGGTTCCTCGCGCCGTCGGCCCGGACGATCCGACTCGCACCAGCACCCGCAACCCCTCCGACGCCAGCCCGGCGCCCATCGCCGGCCACCCTCCGATGGAGCGCCTGCCCGCGCCGCTGCAGTACCGCGACCCTGACCGCTATCAGATCGTCGCCGAGCACGGCCGCGGCGGCCTCGGCCGCGTCTACCGCGCGCGCGACAAGGAGCTGGGCCGCGACGTCGCCCTCAAGGAGCTGCTCCACCGTGGCTCCACCGGCGAGCTTCGCTTCTTCCGCGAGGCGCTGATCACCGCTCGCCTCGAGCACCCCGGCATCGTGCCGGTCCACGAGGCCGGTCGCTGGCCCGACGGCACCCCGTTCTACGCGATGAAGCTGGTCGCGGGCCGGCCGCTGAAGGAGCTCATCGAGGAATGCAAGACCCTCGAGGATCGCCTCGCCCTCCTGCCCAACATCATCGCCGTCGCCGACGCGATCGCCTACGCCCACGACCGCAAGATCATCCACCGCGACCTCAAGCCGTCCAACGTTATCGTGGGCGAGTTCGGCGAGACCGTCGTCATCGACTGGGGCCTCGCCAAGGACATCCAGGCCGGCCCCGACGACCCCGCGGGCGACGACGGCCCCTACCGCGCCCCTGCCGACGACGGCGTCACCGTCGCTGGCACCGTCGTCGGCACGCCCGCGTACATGTCCCCCGAGCAGGCCCGTGGCGAGCCCGTCGACGAGCGAACGGACGTCTACGCAATCGGCGCGATGCTGTATCAGCTCGCGACCGCCGAGCGTCACTGGGACCTGACCCAGAGGGAACAGCTGCTACGTTTGAAGCGAGTCGGCATCGACAGCGACCTGGTCAATATCATCACGAAGACACTCTGTCCTGAGCGCGGGCGACGGTACAAATCGGCACGTGACCTCGCTCAAGACCTTCGAGCCTTTGTCAGCGGACTTCGCCTTTCGTCGCGCTCGTACAGCCTCATCGAAGTTGTTGCCCACTGGATTCGTCGAAACAAGAAGCGTGCAGCGTCAGGGGTTCTGCTTGTTAGCATCGCGGCCGCATTCGCTATGTGGAGCATCCGGTCGGTTATCCGCCAACGCGACCGTGCTGAGGCTGCGTCGATCCGAGAAGCACGGGCTCACGGACTCGCCGTCGAGCAACGGAATCGCTCGTTCCTTGCACAGGCTCAGGTCACCCTCGCTTCAGATCCAACAGCAGCATTCGAGTTGCTCAAGGGAAACGCAAAGAGCTTGGACACGGCCTACATCGTCGCGCGTGCGGTCGGTGCAGGCGTTGCGGCATCGTCCTTCACCTCCGACTCGCCTCTCCAATCGATTCGTGCGCAAGCCGGCCTCGCTGCCATTTTCTTCACAACGTTGGACCGAAAGCTCTGGCGCTTCGAGCCGCAGAGTGGTGCCAATTCACTTCTCGCGACCAACCTTCCTGAGCCGAGTCCGATCGGAGCGAATGGCAGACAGTGGCTGTTCGTCGAGAAGGTGCAGGGAAAGCACGTTCTGCGTTCTTTTGATGCGTCGATTGGAGTCACCTTGCCGACGCCCGCGCGCGTCATCGTCGCAAATGAGCTCGTAGTGATGGCGCTTCTCTTGGACGATACTCTCGTGCGGCTGGATCCTGGCCGGGGCGTCTCCGAGGTTGTTGCCAACGTCTCCGCGGCAATCGCCCTCGAAACGGGAGAGGTGGTGGCGTGTACTCGCGACGGCGTCCTGTTCGCCGGAAGCGCTCTGGAAACACCGAGCGCGAGCGGTTCTTGCGAGCCACGTTTGAGCGTTGGCAGCCTCGTGGGGAAGGGCAGCAATAGCATCGTTCCTCGGACGTCCTCGCGGTTCGAAGTCACGCGTGACGGAGTCTCTAAGGAGTACTCTTTGCCCTCCGGCCGGGCCCTGCACTATGCCGCCATCTCCACAACAGGCGTGGTGGGTCTGATCGACGCGAACGGAATTGGCTACTATATGATCGCCGGCAGCGACGATGTCTATTGGGCCTTTCCTGGTGATTCTAGGGCTCTGGTGGTCACGGCAGAAGAAGGGTGGATCGCGTGGGGCTATCGCGATGGAAGGGTGATGATCCTTGATACATCCACAGGCAGAACCTGGGCGTATCAAGCGCACAAGGGAAGCGTCTGGCACGTCTTCCTCGATCCTCAGTCACTGCGCATGATCACCGCGGACGAACACTCGATACGCCTCTGGAACCTGACCACTACCTCACCGATGCCGGTTGCAACAAGCGCTTGCGTCGCGTTCAATATCGCGACGTCTCCGACCGACCCAACACAGGTTGCGACCGACTGCTCGAGCGGACACATGCAGCTCGTGGATGTCGCCGCGCACACGACGACCTTGCCCCACCGTCACAGACGGGTCGCGTTCGGAGTCGCGTGGCTTCGCGACGCTGCATGTACGGCCAGCTGGGATGGTGCCGTCCTCTGTACGGACCGGCGCAGTCAACAGACGCGGACCCTCACTCAGAAGAACACTCCAATTCGCTGGATTGTTGGCGACGGGCGTCGCCTCGCGTATGTCACGGAAGACGGAGGTGTGTGGACGTACGATGACGCGGCGGGCGAACTCCTCATCACGACGCTCGATGACGAACCGTATCGTGTGTCGTTCCACCCAGGAAACCAGTTGGTCATCACAACCCAGAGTGGCAAGACGCTCTTTGTTGACGTCAACAATGGGACTCTTGGAGCGACGTCGAGGGCGAGTGAACTTGCCAGCGGTATTGCACTAAGCGAAGACGGGGGCGTGTTCGTCGCGAGCTTGGATGGAACAGTCAATCATTGGAAGAACGGTGTTCAAACGCGAACGTTCTCGGCGCGTGGTCCCGTTCGCCAAGTTCGCGCCATCGACAAGGGGTTCGTCGCGTCGGTGTCGTATCGCCGGTTGTGGGTAGAGTGCAGTGTGATGAGCTTGGAGTTTGACCTCCATGCGAAGATTGAAGCGCTCGCTGCCTCGGCTGGAAGCGTGGCAGTTGGGCTCGATACCGGGGAAGTTGTTGTCCTCCGTCCTGGGACCAGCGAGCTAGCGGTTCTTCCCCTCTTCGACGGGAGCGTGACCGCCATCTCACCTTTGGTTGACCGTTCGTTCGTCGTTGCGACTTCGACCGGATCGATCTACGTAGTGGATGCCTCGATTCTCGAGTACGTCCCGTTCATGCAAGAAAGTGAGTTGAAGGAAAATGAAGAAGATTAAGTTGAGCCTCGCTCGCGTAGTACTGCGAGATCTCTCGGCGACTGGCCTCCATGCCGTGCGTGGTGGCCTTCCGCAGCTCTCGAGAGAGGCAGGAGAGGCGGGTGTGCAATGCGGCCCCCAAGGATCGGTAGCCAACTGTCCGAGTCCGGATCCAGACCAGACTGTTTCAAAAGGCCAACGCATCTGCCAGTGAGGGTGACATGGGTCGCGCTCTGGTCCTGCATGCTATCTGCGCACTAGTCGCTTGCGGCTCGCCCTCGCTCGCCCGGCATAGTGCGGCAGAGCCATCGCCCCGAGTCGGCGCTCGAACCGACTCGGCGGACGTCGCCACGCCTACCTCGGTGTTCACAATCAACGATGTCACCGGTGGTGTCGCTCCGTGGGCGGTCGTGCTCCTCCGTGATGTCAAGACAGGAGCACCGCTGGCAATGTTCCTCGGCGACGAGTCAGGTGTGGTGCGTGTCTCGGCGGCAGCAGGACCGTACGACGTGTCCATCGCGTCACCGAAGGGGTCATTGTTGAGGTCGGCGGTGGTGATCAACGGGGCGAGCCTCCGATTCTCGTTGGATACGGACTGTTTGCTATCGGCTGGTGTGGCGAGTGGAGAGGTGAAGGAAGGCGATGTGGTGTGGGCTCGCCGACAGCTCGACGGTGCGTACTTCGGAGCCATCGTCCGCGATGGCGGCGTCTTCGAGCTTTGTCTCTCAGAGGGCACATACAGGCTCGAACCGGATGGGGACCTTGTGTCCATGGCGACGGTCTTTGCGCCACCGGCTCGGTTGGCGTTGCGGGCCTACGGCCGAGGCACCGTTGAGGCAGCTGCGCCCGACGACGGGACCGCTTTAGCTGCCGCAGGTGGACTCGCTGAGATCGTGCCGCCGAACGCGTTGCTGATCGGAGTGGGCGAACCGAATCACGGTGCCCGCGAGTGCCTCCAGCTTAGGCTCACACAGAGCCTCGATCTCGCGCGACGGTTGGGAGTGAGGTATGTGGCACTCGAAGCGGGTGCTGCCGAAGTGTTTCCCTTGGACGACTACGTGAACGGTCTCGACGTGGACGTCGTCACGGCGGTATCGCGGTTGGGATATTGGATGTGGGACACTCACGAGATGCTCGCAGTTCTTGATGAACTGCGAGAGTTCAATCTCAAAGCACCTGCGACGGGCCGTGTTCACCTCGTTGGTGTTGATGTGCAATACTCAAGGCGAGCAGCGCAGTACCTCCTGTCTGAGCTGGCGTCGACTCTATCCTCGATCGACCGTGATGCTCTCGAAGTTCTCGCATTCGTGGACGATCCGGCGGCTGCGGACGTGCCCCAGCTATTGAACGTGATCGAAGCGCTGTCGTTGCGGACTCGATCATCGACACTCCGCACTGCATTGGCGTTGGAACAGGTGCGGCAGCGTCTGCGGATGGGGCTTCGAGGGCCCTCGCTCGAGTACATGACCCGTGAACAAGGGATGGCGACTATGGCCCTAGTTCTGGCCAGGTACCTGGGTGGAGCAAAGGCTGTGGTGTGGGCTCACAACTCCCACGTGGACTTTGATGCGATGAGCGGGGTGCCGTCGATGGGGACGTTCCTGCGTGGTTCGTTGGGAAGACGATACGTGTCGGTCGGCGTGTTCGTCGGAGCCGGGCGCGTGCGTGCGTGGGACGCGGACGGAACGGTAGGTGTCATCGTTCACGAACTCCCAGTGCCGCCAATCGGATCCCTTGAGAGGTTGTTGCTTGCGCGCCTTCCGAAGGAGGTCTCGTTCTTGAACCTGCAGGGTTTGCCGGCGCCGTTGCTGGAGTGGCTCACCGTGCCGCGTCATGCTCTCGAGTTTGGTGGCGCCGTTCATTCGGCGGGTGCATGGCCACTTCGTGACTTCCGAGCATCGTTTGACGCGATCGCCTTCGTCAGAGCTGTGTCCCCAACGCATCCGACAGCATCGGGTGAGCGGCGAGCGGCACCATAGGGTCGCTTCAATGGGGGTACAGGTGAGTGTCAGATCCTCCGCCGGCTTCCCTCGAAGCGCTGTTGCTGAGGTGCGGCGGCGAGAAGCCGATCTTCGTTCCCGTCGCGTCATTCGACGGTCCACTCGCGCGATGGCTCGATGTGCCACGTCGTGCCGTGGAGAATGGTGGGCAAGTTCCGCCGAACGGTATCCGGCCGCTCCGGCGGGGGCGCGGCTTCGACGTCATCGGCTTCGTTCCGCGGGTAACCGCAACGAGGCCAACCCCTACAGGCGTCCGAACCGCGAAGCCGAAGCCGTAGCCTGGTGACGCTGAGATGAGATTGTCGCTTCTAGACCTTCAATGGCCCGGAGACCTGCCGGTCCTCCTGCCGGCCGTGGAGCAGCTTGGGTACTTTCGATACTGGGCCACAGAGCACTATTCTGGGACGCAGAGCGCCAGCCCGGTGGTGGTTGCGGCATTGGCAGCTGGCTTGACGGACCGCATCCGGATCGGGACCGCCGGTATTCTCCTCCGAAGTGCGAGCGCATTGAGGGTCGCTTGCGATTTTGCCGCACTCGAGTTGTTCTTCCCAGGGCGCATCGACCTGGGAATCGCAGGGGCGACGCCCAATGCACCGTATCTGGATCACTACGAACCGGATGTCCGGATCGCCACTGGCGAAGCCTACGAAGGGCGGGCGATCCGCCTAGTGGGCTTGGTTCGGGATGGTCGGCTGCCGCGCACACAGTCGCCGGTGGGGCCGCTCGTGACGACTCGCCCGGAACTGTGGATGTGTGGGACGAGCGCCGGTTCTGCGCGCCTCGCGGGACGGCTCGGCATGTCCTTCGTTTATCACCACTACTTGGCCGAACTGGCTGGGGGCGCCATACGATCCGTGGGAAGAGAGTACCGGGACGCATTCGTTCCGCGGCCGGACGGTCGCACGCCTTACTTCGCGATTGCTTGTTATGGAGCATGCGGGATGTCGGCTTCGCACGCCGAGGCGGAGTGGCGGTCACACTTCTCGGGATCGGGGCCAGCGCCTTCCTTCATGGGGACCGGAAAGGACGTCGTTGCGGCGATCGGTGCGCTGATCGAGCAATATGCCGCGGACGAGGTGCTCCTGGATTGCTTTGCTTCTTCGCTCGAGAGTCGCATCGATGGCCTGGCGATGATCGCGAGTGCGGCAAACGAGCAAGGCGGTCCCGGAGAAGGTGCTGGCGAGGACTGAACGAGGTGCGGTTTCTAGTGGACCAGGCGGCCTGCTCGCGAACGCGGGTCCGGCTCGAGGGGAGCGATCCGCTCGTCCGGTCGGGCGCCGGTCGCGGGCCAGAGGAGACCGCACGGCGTACCGCCGCGCCGTTGTGACTCCTTACGCCCGCGGTCGTCTTGGTGGCGGCCTGCCAGTCCGGCACGGTCGCCAAGCCTACAGAGTCCGGCTTGGTCGCTACCGTGGTGGACTCGCGTGGGATCTGGCGCCGGGCCTTCCGTGAACATCTCACTTGACGGTATGTGTACTCACTACGCGGGTCGCTACGAAGAGGTCGGGTCGGCGGCATCGTCGCACACGGTCGCCGAGGTCACACCGACCCCGACGGGACGAAGGGTGGCCGAGTGACGCTCGGTGTAGCGACCCGTCTTCTCTGGCTCGTGGTCGCTGCATGCGTTGTGCCGAACACCCAGCGCGACGCCTCGCGCGGGACGTCCCGGCCACCGACGGCGGCGGCTGAGCTCGATCTCGGCCGTGTGCGGGCAGCCGCCATCGCGGTCGGGACCGTTCGTTACT
>Ga0247822_10001138_pt1 | contig 15921 bp, 9 predicted proteins | sample 13C_Cellulose_Da_FD_192423 | JGI IMG/M metagenome (GOLD analysis project Ga0247822, IMG submission 192423) | Soil microbial communities from agricultural site in Penn Yan, New York, United States - 13C_Cellulose_Day30 | ecosystem: Environmental > Terrestrial > Soil > Agricultural land | place...
GTGGTGAACGCGCCGAAGAACCCGCTCAACGCCTGCCAGTAGTTTGCCGTGAGGACGACGCTTTCCGGTTTCATAAAAATCCTCATCATATCTGCGGCGAAAAGGGCCGAGGCGTAGCTAAAGCGGTAGGGTTTCACTCCGGGAGCCTGACTGGTAAAGATGGTGTTGTACTCGGTCACGGCGACGGCCATGTCGCGTCCGGTGGCGGTGTTGATCACGGCGTGGTACTTTTGGATATGGTGCTCGATCTGCTCTCCGGCGGCCATGCAGGCGAGCATGAGGTTGCTTTCATCCGGCACGGGATCATCGTTGGCAAAGCGGGGCGCATAGAGATGCAAGACGACGAAGTCGGCGGCGCGTCCGGCCAGTTGTAGCACGGTGGAGTTCCACTGACAGAGGGCGTCCTGCCCGCCGCCGGGCTCGGTCACGATACCGACCTGGATGGATGGGTCGACGGCCTTCATGGCCCACGTGCTATCCAGAGCGTACTCTGCGTACTGCTCGGCGGTGAACTTGCGGGCGGGAGTCAGATAGTGATTCCCGTGAGACGATTCGTTACCGAGTTCGAAATAGCGGACGCCATAGGGCGCGGTGCGTCCATTCGCCGCCCGCTGCATGGCCCAGGGATGGGCGGGGATGGCGGGAGCGTTTAAGTATTCGACGAGTTCGGCGAGATGGAGCGGCATCTCGTGCGAAGGGAGCACGTAGTCACTGCAGGTGATGATCGGCTCGGCCCCGACCTGCGCGCAGAACTTAAGGAATTCGTCGAGGCCGAATCGCCAGTCGCTGCGTGAGCGGGAGGCGATCGGGCCGATGGAGGACTTCCAGTTGAACCCGTGGGAGAGGCAGCCGCCCGGATATCTAAGCACCTTGGCGCCCAGGCCGCTGCTGAATCGGCTGACCATCGCGGGATTCGTCGTTCCGGTCGCTGGATTCCAAATGCCCGAGCCAGTCATGAGGCTGTCGCTGGGGTTCGCTGCGGGAACCGGATCGAAGATGTAGCTCCCGTCAGCGGATTCGATGTTATGACCCCAGATGCGTCGATTCACGGCATTCCCGGAGAGTTCTCCGAGCAGGATCGCGCCTGGATTGAACGAGGTCAGGGTGACGTTGTCGACCTCACAAGAGGCGCCTTGCGAGAAGGAATTTCCCTGGACGAGGATGCGGACGATCTTCCCATCCGTGGCGGTCGGGCGGAATCCTCCGAGGGCGTTGGCCTGGATCTCGATGACGAGTTTTCCATTGGAGAAACCCCGGACGGTCGGCTGGTTGGCGCTCTGGGTGTAGTCGACCTGGAGGGCGAGACTGCGGAGGCCCTGCAAGTCGGCGATGTTTGTCGTGCCGACGATGTTGTCCTGCACAGCGCCGTTTGCGGCGAAGGTGAGAATGCTCACGTTATTAGTACTCTGCCCGGGGAATATGCGGAAGTGGAAGGCCGATCCGGCCGCGACACCGGAGGCGGCAGCTGTGTTGTAAAGACCGATCCGATAGGTGGCGTCGGTGGTCAGGGGCTTCAAATCGACATTGAGCTGGATGACTTTGTCTCCCGTGCTGGAGAAGTCGGAAGAAGTGACCGTGTGGCAGATCGGTATCGGATCATGGAAGGGGGAGACATCGGTCATCTTTAGCACGGCGGAACCCCCAGAGGATATTACCTGAAGAGAGTCGCCGATGCCGGGAGTCTGCGCGGTGGAGTTGTTCCCGTAGATCCAGTGAGTCGGCGCACCGGACTGGCTGGTGAAGTCGTCGCTAAAGTGCGTGGTGATCGCAAGGCCGGCCGGGGCCAGGCTCAGAGAACACGCTATCACTAGCGCGCTTAACAGATTTCTAGGGGGAGGGTTTGAACCGTGGAGGGATTTTGATTTCATGGCGTGGGTAGTGTTGATCTAAAGATGAAACCCACCCCGCGATACGTCCGTGCACGAACGATGACAGATTTGGAAATAGACGGCGTGACCAAGAAAGGTGATCGACGCAAACGGGCGCTTGGAGGGGAAGGCGCGACACAAGGTATTATTTATCTTCGATGATCGAGGGGCGTCAATCTCGCCTCCGGCGCTAGCCTTCACCAAGGAGAGAAATTGTTTATATAATCCTAACAAATGGGAGTGAGGGTGGCGAGTGGGGCTATTATATTTGCCAAGGGCCGATTGTTGGGGTAGCTCTGCGGTCTCTGGCTGCCTGTCGGTCGAGATCGAATGTCTCCCTCTCCATGTCTGCTAAATCTAACGACACAAGGCACCGCTGTGATATGCGCGTGTTTTCTCTTCTGGCTTTATCCCTAGGGACCCTGCTCAGCGCGAGTGCTGCGTGGGCAGGTGACCTCAGCGCCAGCTACTCCTGGAAGCCGATGAAAATCGGAGGTGGCGGCTGGGTGGTCGGCATGGATATCCATCCGACGGAGAAGGATCTGATGTACGTGCGCACGGATGTCTCCGGTGGCTATCGCTGGGATCCGGCATCGTCGTCGTGGATCCAGGTCGTGACGGCGCAGAGTCTGCCTCCCGAGTATGTGAAGTATAGTGAATATCGCGGGGTGGACAGTATCGTCGCTGCTCCCAGCGAGCCTGACGTGGCCTATATGGCCTATCAAGGGCAGATCTTTCGGAGCAAGAACCGGGGAGATACATGGACGGCGACGAGCTTTGCTCCCAACAGTGTCAAAATGGAGCCAAATGGCGACGGGCGTCAGGAGGGGGAGCGATTGGCCGTGGATCCGGGAAATAGTGATGTGGTTTATTACGGATCGATCCAGGATAGACTGTGGCGCACGGATGACGCGGGAGCGACATGGCACAAGGTGACCGAGGTGCCGGTCGGCCAGGCTCCGCATGGAGTCAATACGGTGGTTTTTGACAAGACTGGCGGGATGGGAGCCATCGACGACAAGTCGAAGACGAAAGTTCTCTACGTCACGGTGGATAAGGTGGGCGTCTATCAGAGTGCCGATGCGGGCGTTACGTGGACTCCTGTGGGCGAGGGCGGGCCGGGGGCCGCAAATATCCGCGATGCAGAGGTCGGGCCCGATGGCACCTACTATGTCGTCAGTGATAACACTGGTGGAGCGAAGAGCTCCGTATGGAAGCGGTCCCCGGCTGGCAAATGGCAAAACATCACGCCGTCGGTCGACAAGGATGGCGGGGACAGCCTAGCCTACTGGGACATGGCCGTGAATCCGCTCGATGCCAAGCACATTGCCGTGATCGTGAGCGGTGGGAAGAGCTTTATCTCGAAAGATCAGGGTGAGACGTGGACCGTGCCTGGCTTTCAGCGTAAGAGCGCGGACATTCCCTGGCTCAGCGCTCAGAACGGCTCATGGCTAAGTGTCGGTGAGATAATTTTCGATCCAGTCGTGCCGGGGCGCCTATGGTTCGCGGAAGGTTTCGGAGTCTGGCGCGCAGATGATCTGGCCGCGCCTGAAATCTCATGGCAGGCGGAGAGTGCTGGGATCGAGGAAACCTGTGGCAATGATATCATCAGCCCTCCTGGCGGGAAGCCCCTGGGCGCGATGTGGGATCTCGGAGTCGTGCGGTTCAGCGATCCTGACGCCTACACGGCGCATCGAGTTCTCCCGTACTTCATGTCTGCGTGGGCGCTGGACTGGTGCCCCGCCGATCCAAAATTCATCGCAGGCATTTTCCGCAATCATCTGGGGTTCGAACCGCATGTAAATGAGGCCGGGTACTCCACGGATGGAGGAGTGACCTGGACCATCTTCCCAGCAGTGCAGAAAAAAGAGGCGCCCAAGGAACTGGAGTATGGAGTGATCGCCGTCTCCGCGAACAGCCCTGACAAGATGGTCTGGACGCCAGCCAATGCCGGGATGCCCTACTACACGGCGGATCGGGGCGTGAGTTGGGCGGCTTCGTCGCTAGGCAGTAACGTCACCTCCAGTGGCTTTGGCGCGCTTCATTCCGGGCAGAAGCCGCTTTGCGGGGACCGTGTATTGGCGGACACTTTTTATCTCTATCACTGGGGGGAAGGATTCTTTCGCTCCATGGATGGAGGGGCCAGCTTTCAAAAGACAAAGACAAGTCCGGCGCTTAACCGATACAACGCTATCGTGAAGTCTGTGCCTGGACACGCCGGACACGTTTTGTTCGCCGAGGGTTCGCAGGGCGCTCCGGTGGGCGGTATTTGGCAATCGAAGGACGGAGGTGCCACGTGGGCAGAACTCCCCTTTATCGAGCAGGCGTTTAACTTAGGGTTGGGAAAAGCGAAGGATCCAGACGGCTATCCCACCATCTTCGTGGCGGGCGTAGCCAGGGGCGAGACGGGCATCTATCGCTCGACTAATGCGGGTGCGAACTGGGATAAGATCGGCGAGTATCCTCTCGGCATCTTCGACTGGGTGGATGCGATGGACGGGGACAAGGATGCTTTTGGCCGGGTCTTTCTGGCCTTCACCAGTGCGGGTTTCGCCTATGGTGAAGAGAAGAAGTAGCAGATCGCCTGATCCTCGGAGTGCGGGGGCTTAAATTGAACTTGTGGCCGATTCGTCACGGAGGTTAGTACGGTCAAGTATCGTTGGCTGTCATCGGATTGGGAGTCATCTCGCGAATGAGTCCGCTTTGCGCGGCGATGGTTAGGCGTAAGGCTGGCGCGGCGTCCGTCGAGCTGAGTTCGATCGTTTGGGTGAACTCGGAGCTATTAATCACGATAATGAGGTGCTGGCGATCGAAGGCTAACCGTCGGACCCGAATACCGGGGATCGGTGTGACTATGCGGGGGGCTGTGGGAAATTGAATCTGCGCAACTATCTGACCAAACCAGCTAAGGATGGCTGGCGTTGACTGATAAAAGTAACGTTGAAAAACTAGTGTGCCCATGCGGCAGGCACCTCCGTCGCCATGGCGGGACAGGGTGGCGGCTGGGCGGCCATCGGGCCAGGTGCCGAGCACCTCAGCGTCTGGCTGAGGGCTGAGGAATGCGCGGAAAAACCAGGCGGGGAGTTCGTTCCCAGAGGCGGTAAAGGTGGCACCCTCCGGGATCATTTCGTAGCCCGTGCAGGCGGTGCCCCAGAGTTCATCGGCAGCATCCCACTGATCCTGCGTCAGGCGACCATGCAGATCTTTCCAAGCGAAGAAGCCATCACCGATGATCCATCGTCCCGAGGCCACCACTTTTTTCAAGTAGGCGAGGGTGGGTGCGTCGATAACGAGAAGCCCGGGCAAAAGGAGTAGGGGAGGAAGATCCTCGATAGGCGTCGCACACAGGCGTGGCAGGTCGTAGAAGGTAGGCTCTAGTGACAAATCGCTAGCTAGCAAATAAGCCCCAGCCATTGCCTGGCAGCTTTTGTATTGATTACGCGGGTTTGACACGAGATCGGTGACACCCTCGGCGAGGTCGAGCAACATACCCGGCTCGCAGATAATGATGCCGACATCGGGTCTGGGAGGCGTGGCACGATCGAGGAGAGGACGCCACGGGCCGATGTCGCGGACGGTGGAGCTAATAGCCTCAAGCTGCGGGGTGGGGCGTCCGCGGAGATCCAAGAGATCCCACTCGCCAGCCTCGAAGCCTTCCGTGCGCCCGTGAGCACACCAGTAAACGACGGCCTTGGCGCCTGCCGCGATGCATTGCCATAGCCAAAGTCTGGCTTCCGCAGGCGAGGGGATGAGGTATTCGGAGCCGGACATCAGGGTGGTGCCGCCTTGCAGTTCGGTCACCCAGAAATAGGAGTCTTCCGCCAGCGTTGCACTCCTGATGAGGTCCGCGAACATCGCAATGGAGTCTGCGTAACGGTCACGGGGAAAGCGTATGGAGTGCCAAGCGGGATGAGATGAGCAGCCCAGGAAATCGACGATCTCAGCCTGCCTCCAGATCGACTGCCCCATGTCTGCCGAGCACTCCGCGAGCCGGTGTGGGTTGACATGGATGGGGTGGACAGGGTCGATGCGGCGCACGGCTTCACCGATCGCGGTGAGCTTTTGCTGGAGATTCGCGACGGAGAACTCCAGCCACTCGACTTTCATGCGGTGCGATACGAACCCGCTTTGATCGAGTTGAGGGGTCTCTATTTCGTCGAAGCTGGCTGCGTGGCGGAAGTGCAGGCGGTTGTATGCCTCGATGTCGTTGTTGTATTGACCGCGAATGAAATTCCGAAACTCCCGCGAGGCCATGGGGCATGTCGGCGAGAGCTTGCGACCGGGTTCATTCCAGAGAATCCAGGAATCTAGGGCCGGGTGCTCTTTCCAACGCTCGACGACATGTTGGACGTGATCGAGCGCTTTTGAAAAGAAGGCGGTATCGTCCATGTTTGCCGTCTCCTGTATCCCGTTCGTTTGCCGCATCCACTGGGGAGGACTATTAGCCATCAGGGTCGGCACCAGCCGCATGTTCCATTTCAAAGCTTCGTCAAAGAGTTCATCAAAAGGGTCCCAAGTATAAGTCCCTTCCTGCCGCTCAAGGTAGCTCCAGGGAATGAAAATCCGGATCACGGTGAAGCCGGCCTCGGCGAGTGTGGCCAGTGGTGGGCGCAGTGTCTCTATGGTGTCCTCGGGATTGACAAAGAGTTGGCTGCCGAAGCGCAGGGATCGATCAAGGGTGCAGGCCATATGGTTTAGAGAGCGCGCAGTAGCCATTGGGAGCTGGTGAAGTCGTCCATGATGAAGGGAAGAGGCAGGCCGATCTGCATCAGTCCGTCGCCCGGCCGGTGCGTTTCATTGTTGATCGAATAATGGAGTTCGGGATCAAGCCCTCGCAAGGGCAGGAAGCGGGTGGCGGGGTTTGGCTCCGCCAGGATATTAACATAAGAGACTAACGCCTCCTTCCGGTCGCGAGAAACCACCATCCAGGCCGCGGCATTGCCTGTGAACGGGCTAAGAAGTCGGTAGAGATCTCCGGAGTGCAGGAGCGGCTCCATCTCGTGAAAGAAACTAATCTGTCGACGGACCTCCAGTTTTTCCTCTTCGGTGAGAAGCTGGAGGTCAAGCTCGTAACCAAACGCGCCGGTCAAGGCCACGGTTCCTCGCGTACGGAAAGGCGTGGTTCGATTTACCTGATGATTAGGAACGATCGATACGTGAGCGGCCATGGTGCTAAGAGGGTAGGCCAGGCTGGTGCCAAACTGGATCTTAAGTCGCGCGATGGCGTCTGAGTTATCGCTGGTCCAGATTTGAGGCATATAGTAGAGCATGCCGGGATCGTATCTCCCGCCGCCACCGGAACAGCCCTCGATGAGGACGTGTGGGAACTCCTCCAAAAACCGATCCAGCATCGCGTAAAGACCGAGTACATAGCGGTGCGCGACCTCCTGCTGGCGCTCTGGCGGCAGGGCGGCTGAGGAGAGTTCCGTGAGATGGCGATTCATGTCCCACTTCACGTAGGTGATAGGTGCTTCCCGGAGCAGGACAGCAATTTGCCGATAGATTTCCTCCCAGACTTCGTGACGTGAATAGTCGAGGATGAGCTGAGCGCGGCCTTCTGTCCGAGGTCGCCCTGCTACATGCAGGCACCAGTCAGGATGCTGCCGATAGAGATCGCTATCGGGAGAAACCATCTCGGGCTCGAACCAGAGGCCAAACTCGACGCCCTCGCCATTGATGCGCCGGGCTAGGTCGGTAAGGCCTTTCGGAATTTTTCGCCGGTCCACCGTCCAATCGCCCAATGAGCAATCGGCTGCATTTCGATGGCCGAACCAGCCGTCATCTAATACGAAAAGCTCGATGCCGAGTTCTTTCGCGTCGGCCGCGATCCGAACTAGCTTTTCGGCATCGAAGTCGAAGTATGTTCCTTCCCAACTGTTCAGCAATACGGGGCGGTGACGGTGTTGAAAGGTGCTTCTACAGAGGTGGTCGCGATAGAGGCGGTGGAAGGAGCGAGACATTCCGCCGAGGCCTTCGTTGGAAAAGACAAGGATGGCCTCAGGTGTCTGGAAGGACTCGCCGGGTGAGAGACGCCACGTGAAGTCAAAGGGATTCAGCCCGATCTGAGCTCGTGGGCGTCCATCCTCGTCGAGCTCGACGGCGGCGATAAAGTTTCCGCTGTACACGAGATTGAAACCAAAGACGCGACCGTGCTCCTCGCTCGCGCCGGACTCGGCTAGAGCGTAGAAGGGATTATGCTGATGACTGCTGGTGCCTCGTCGGCTCTCGACAGACTGCGTGCCGGGGTGAAGGGGGCTGACGGAGATATTACGTTCGCGGATCCAGTTTCCAGAGAGGTGGACGAAGTCAAAATTCTCGCAAGCGGAGGAAAAGTCAACGGAACTCGAGAGCGCCTTCTTGATTTCGAGCGGTGTTGATCCCTCGTGGATCAGGGTGGCGGATCGAGCGAGGGCTGGAGTGTCCTGGAATACCGTGTAGAGCAGCTCGACGGTGAGGCCGAGCTTTTGATCCCGCAAGCGAACCCGGAGCGTGGTGGAGTCTTCATTCGCCGCAAACGTCGCGGGAAGCCCTTGCAGGCCGGGTTTTCCAGGCTCGATGGAGTGGCTAAGATAGCGAAGGTCAACGATGCGCGAACCTTCGCTGGGATCACGGACTTCCAACGCCGGAGAGCGAAAATCCGAGTTGCCGTAAACAGGATACTCGAGCGGAAAATCGTTGAGGCTGAAGTCCTGAGGTGCGCCAGCGGGGTTCGGGCTGAAGGCGCGGGGCCTGATTGGCAGCAAGAAATCGAGAGGTTGCGATCTTAAAGGTGGCCCCCAGTAGAGGTGGCAGAGGCAGCCGAACTCGTGAATCCGCATCGCATACGTCATGTGCGCTGAGTGTAGGAAAAAGACTCCCGACTCGGGGTGGAATTCGATAGGCATAGGGTAGTGGAGCGACGGCGGGTGTTCGACCGCTTCGTATCTCTTTACTGGCGGGTCGAGGAGGGGGGCGAACGCGTCGGTGCTTTTTCGAATTTTGTATTACAGTCCGATTGAGAGTGAACAGCTTGGGCATGGGTGTGTTTATAGTATTAGAACGGATTCTCCAACGCGTGGCGGGCCTCATGATGGAGGTGTTTAATTTCGGACCGGGAAAAGCTTAGGATCCGGATGGTTGGGCCACGATTTTGTGGGGGGAGTGAGCAGGGGCGAGATGGACAACTACAGTTGTCCCCTGCGGTTGCTATGGCGAGTAGAAGAAGTGGCCGATAGCCGGGCGCGAGGGTGCTGTGTACGGCTTATCGGCTTTCTTCAGGCGTGCGGAGTGCTCATTTTCCGCTGCGCTGGTAACGTCTGTCGGGGGTGGCGTCGCGACTAAGCGTTCCGATTTCCCTCTACCTGGGCGCGCTGGCGGTCTTCCTGCTCGCGGAGCTCCGGGGTGAGTTCGGGGCCGAAGTCTTCCAGTTCGAAGATAGGGCGGATTTCGATCTCAGCCTCATCGCCGGGCATGGGATTGGGGCAGCGGGAGACCCACTGAAGGGCTTCGTCCATGGAACTGACTTTCCAGATCCAGAATCCTGCGACCAAAGTCTCGGTATCGGGAAAGGGACCGTCGCTGATGACTTGCCCTCGGTCGGAGAATCGAACCCGCTTCCCTTTGCTGCTGGGGTGGAGACCTTCACCGGCGAGGAGAATGCCGGCATTGATGAGTTCTTCGTTGTACCGGCCCATATCCGTGAGGAGTTGCTCGCTGGGCATGGCGCCTGATTCAGAAGTTTTCGTTGCTGTGATGATGATGAGTGCTCGCATGATCGTGTATTTTTGGACTGTGAGGCGACAGAATCGCCTTTCTAAAAATACGACGAACGGGACAGCCCCGCGCGGACAAGGCGCGTGCTTTTTTCAAAAAATGAGGATGGCATCCCTCCAAAAAGGGAAGCGCGGAGCGAGCGCTGACCGCTCCGCGCCTACTGGCTACCGCGAGGTCGGCAGGTTCAGTGGCTCTTCCTGATTGTCCCGCAGGGCGAGTGATATGCTCCAGTCAAAGCCGTCGTTCTGCGGATTCTCCGGGGTGGAGCGAGCGCGCTCATCGGAGAGGATGACAAAGTGGTTGAGACCTTTGCGCAGAGAGATCTGGGCGCGGTTTTGATCAGGTGAGTCAAAGTTGAAGTAGTCGCGGGCGAAAATCTGCTGACCGTTCAGGAACACCGTGATGGGATAGAAGCTGCTGAAGTATCCGATGGCCGTCATCGCCTCGGGGGCATCCACGGTGGTGCTGGCGAAGGTCTTACTCAGAGGATGGTCGAGGCCCGAACGCTGGAAGGCAATGTTGAAATCCAGGAGGCCGTGCGGCGCGATGTAGGGCTGCCAGGCGTAAGTGCGTCCCCCGAGAGTGACGGGCTTGGCCTCAGACTGAGAGAGGATCGCGAGGTCCTCGCCTTGCCCGAGATCGGCGCGGGGGATGGGACCGAGGAGCTTCCAGTCGGTGATCATACCGCGTTCCTTCGGGAAATAGGTGGCGAGTATGGTGGAGCGGGCGGCCTCGATCCGGCGGCGGGCGTCGTCCATCTGACCACCCCCGACCCGCTCCTGGAGGGCGATCTGGCGAAGGGTGAGGTCGAAAGCCTTATTCGCGGCATCATATTGTCCGGCTTTGGCGGCATCGACGGCGGCGAGGTAGTGGACGAGGTAGTCGTGGCCGAGTTTGGCGAACTCAAGGCGCTTCTTTTGAGTTTCGTCGATGCCGGGTGTCTTTAGGGCGGCGGCGAGTTGCTCGGTGGCGCGGGCCACCACGTCTCGCGGGAAGATTTCTTCAAATCGGTAAATGCTAACACCGACGGCCGGGCGCTTCTCGTCCCGATAATTCGTGACCTGCGAGAGTGTCTCGTAGTAGCTCTGCATGGCGTCGCCGGCCGGGCCGTAGAAGGCCTGGGTGAAATCCTTGAGCAGGGCCTTGGGATCCTGCGTGGGGTCGACCATCATGCGCCGACGAATGTAGCTATTAATAAACGTGCCGGGGGAGTGCTCGTTGAAAATGGTGTCGGAGTAAAAGCCTTTGGCTCCCATCTTGTGAAGGCGGCGCATGGACTCGGCCATGTCGAGATAGTTGGGGAAGGGGAGTGAGGCCGCCCACGAGGGGGGATTGTATTCGTAGATATAGACGTTGGGTGTGAGCTTGAGCCAGTTTTGGACGAGGGTCTCGTATTCCTCGGGGCTGGGGGTATTAGGAGTCGGAGTCATGCGCAGCGTGCAGTAGCCGAAACGCGTGACGCCCACCGTCGTGCTGGGATCGAGCTTGGCATTCACGGGAGGGAGGGCGTGATTCAGATACGAGTAGAAACCAACGGACTTATCGGGGAACTCTTCCTTAATGCCGGCCAGGATTGCGTTGGAAAAATACACGAGGCGATCGGTCATGAAAGGCAAACCATCAGGGCCGGTGCCGGGAGGGTCCTGGGCAAGAGACTCTGGAGATTCGGAGAAAAAGGTGTTGTCCTCGGGATCCATGGGGTAGGTCCGGGCGGTGGGATTCGCACGGAAGAATTTCTTGGCATGTTCCACCTTTAGCCGGATGACGTCGGGGTTCGTGGTCTCTGGCTGGGTGGGCTTACGCACGCCGTCGACGAGGGCGAAGTACTCGGGGTGATCTTTAAAGTATTTGTCCGGCTCCACCCCATAGTTCCAATAGTGAAAGCAAGGGACCCAAGTGGCTGGGAAGAGTCTATTCCGCTGAACCCAGCCGGCTGACTCGGGACGATGAGCTCCGAACCCCGTGTCGGATCCGATTTTGACGGTCTGCTTTCCGAGGGGAAGCGAAAGCGTCTCTCGTTTAGGAATTACCTCCCCGAGTGGCGATGGAAGTATCCACCGATTTCCCCAATCCTCCAAAAGCTTATAAAGGCCGCCGGAGATGCCGGAGGCTGATTCCCCGCGAATGGTGATGGCCTCCGGGGTGATGCTAATCTCGGAAGCCGTTTCGCGAATGCCGACCGGCAGGGAGGCGAGAGGCGAGTCCGCAGCCCCGGCCGGGAGCAGCTCGATCCGAAGCGGCACTTTGCCAGGCTCTGCGACACCGATCACTGTGCCGGTCATAGCCTCATAGACACGCGCAAAGTCAGAGACTGGCTCGATGGGGAGGGCGCTGAGTTGTTTTCGCTGGGCCTCCGAGACATCGAGATAGAGCCGGGACTTTCCATCCTGAAAGATGGGTAGGGATTCGGACGCTCCAGCCATCGAAAGCGACTGGAGACAACTCAGAGCGATGGCAAGACGGCGGACTAGGGGTCGTATCGATGTCATTGCCCATGATGGAATCACATACCGATGCCTAAGGGAATGCCCTCGGTCGCTCTTGGATTGACTTTTCTTGCTCCTGTTTCTATTTCCAAGAGGAGTGTGCTGTCGGGTTCTTTCAAAGGCTAGGCAAAAAAAGTACATTCGGGAGCAAGCTGGGGTATTTATGTTCGGGATGGAATTTGCTAGAGTCGGTCTCATGGATCAAAGCATGCAGGGAGATTCTTTATGAGTCGAAGGCTTAGGGGTGCGAGGGTGTTCATCGTGTCGATGGTGTTTGCTGCGTGGCCGGTGTTAGCTGAGACCGTGGAGTTGACGCCAGTGGCCGATGTGGCCTTTCTCTATTCGCCAACTCCTCCATTTCGGCAGAATCTGCTAAATGGCGGGGCAGCGCCTCTCGGTGCTTCTGTACACTCTGGCGCGCCAGATCGGGGGAGTTGTTCGATCCTAAGATTCGATATCTCTCAGATCCCGGCTGGTGCTAAGATCGTGCGGGTGGAGCTGAATCTCACACCGATGTATAGTTACGCTGCCGGAGTTTATACCGGAAAGGAGCGTCTGGCGGTCTATCAGCTCGCGGTAGAGAACGCGGCGTGGACGGAGGGAGCGGGTGAGTCTCTTAGAGATCCGGAGAATGATCCAATCTCTGCTCCCGGTGCGAACGGGGCATATGTGGATATGGAGTCGTACACGGACGAATCGCATCATGACGGTGTGCGCTGGCTGAGTGGGCAAAACTTTGGCACGATGGATTTCTCCGGAGATGAACTAGGCTCCTTTCCATTGTCTGAATCAGGAATTGCGAAGACCAGTGCCATCGGCATCGAACTCCCGCCGAAGCTAATCGAGGAATGGCAGCAAAATCCTGAACTCGCCAAAGCAGGCCTGGCCCTGTGGATGACCTCCGCCGATTCTGTGGTGGCGGAATCGAGGTTTGCCATCTTCTTCAGCCGCGAACAAGAAATGCCACCTCGTCTAGTGGTGGAGTACAAGCGTCCCTAACAATCCCCTGTCATGACCCCAGAATCTCATCGTGCCTCTCTAAGAAACGCCTTCACTCTGATGGAGTTACTCGTCGTAGTAGGGATCATCGTGGTGCTGGCGGCCCTAATCTTTCCGGCAGTGGGAAAGATCAAGCAGGCTTCGGGAACGGCCAAGTGTGTCTCAAATCTGCGGCAGATCGGTCAGGGGTTTCGCGGATACATCAATGAAAATAATGGCTACGCGCCGCCGCACTGGGGCGTGTCGTTTCTCGATCCTTCCTCCGGGACATCGTCGCTGCTCTGGACGGGGCATCTCGCTCCCTACATGGGTCGTGAGGGAGATCCTCTGAAAGATAAGCTGCCTCGTGTCTATGACTGTCCGGAGGATCCGGATGCTAAGAAGCGCTCGCCGGATCGGGGCTTTGTCTCCACGGCGGAGAACTGGGGGTTGAGCTATGGTTATAACTATGCCTACCTCACCAGCCAAAATAACTGGTGGCGACATCCGGTGGATGGCTATCCGAATCTAAGGGTGGTCAGCAATATGACGACGCTCATCCTGGCGGCTGACAGCATGGCGGCGTCCAAGGGCGGTGAGTACATGGCCCTGATCGATGCCACGAGTCTCGCCCAGAATCCTAAGCGTGGAGTGGACTTTCGCCATCAGAAGATGTTCAACGCCGTTTTTCTCGATGGGCACGTGCAGGGAATGGATGGCACCATTCTTGAAGAACAGAAGTACTGGCGTCCGCAGCATTGACTCCGTGCAACACGGAACCGTGTTGCGCGAAATTATCGCTTGAAAGACCGGAGAGCCTGCCTTTGGATGGGGGCGTGCACAACCGGGCCGATAATTCGGGAGGAGAAAGGGGCCGAAGGATATCTGTCCTATGAGCGAGAAATTTGAGTTTTCCGGCATGCTGTCGAAGCATGAGCAGCAGATCATGGGGAGTCCGCAAGACTGGCGGTGGGTTTCGACGCTGACTAAGCCGGACCTCGCACCGTCCCGGCATCCCAAGCATCTGGAGTGGGGAAAGAGCCATGGCCATGCGCCGACCCATCGTGAACTCTATATCACGCTAAGGGGGAATGCGAAGTTTCTACTAAACGATAAGGTCTATCGCACGGCCCCGGGGGTGGTCATGATGTTTAATAGTCGCGAGCGGCATGACTGGGATCTCGCTCCATGGAACAGCGATTTTAGACATCTCTGGCTGCATATCTCGAATCGACATGCCGTCACCTCGAATCTCAACGCCGTCGATGCGGATGGTGTGCGTACGGACACTGTGCTGAAACTGATGTCGGGACACACGCCGCAACTCATGATGGACCTTTGGGATCGATGTGAGAATGCCGAGACGTTCTCGCCGATGCATTTCGCTTTTTTAAAATCGCTCGTGGCAGCTTGCTTTTATGAGGCTCTGAGCGACTGGCGGCATCGGTCATTCACGCATCCCCATCAACTTGTGGTGGACTCCATCCGTGAGCACATTCATAAGAGCCTGGACAAAGAACTCACGCTGGAGTCGCTGTCGCGTCTGGCAGGGTATAGTCCCTACTTTTTTCACCGGCTCTTCCTTCGCTATGCGGAAAAGCCGCTGCATCGCTATATCGTGGACGCTCGGTTGGAGAAGGCGAAGGAACTGCTGGCGTCCGGGCAGTCGGTGAATTTTGTTAGCGAGCAGGTGGGCATGGTTTCGCCATCTTACTTTAGTCGATTTTTTAAGAAGCATACACGCCTGTGTCCTATTAGCTGGCGTGAGAGGCATCTGGCGAAGAGGTAGGTTTTTTCGCCTTAGGCAAGAAAAGACGGTTCAAAGGCAACCGCAGGCATTCACGACGCATGGGGTGCGTGATTGAATGTCGGACGTCATGAAAACTTATTGTCAGTTCATACGGCGTTCGGGGTTTGTGGGTGGACAGTTACTAGGTGTTGCTTTGGCGATGTTGGGAAGTGTAGGAGCGGCGAGCGCCGCCATCGTGACGGTGAATCCCATCGCGGATACCATGATCGTGAAAAGCGCGGCCTCGGATTCGGCGACCTATACTAATAATGGTGGCGGGGCTTTGCTCGGAGGTAGTATTTATACACTGAATCGTGGTGAGTATTCTCTATTGCGGTTTGATTTCTCCAGTGTGATCCCGCAGGGATCGGTGATCAGCTCGGTCACGCTGAAGATGACGGCAGCCTTTAGCTATACCTATAGCAATGGGGAGGCGCTGGGCTTTTGGCTGATGGATGCGGACAATGCTGCGTGGGTGCAGGGAACATCGGCGGATACCCGACTCGGTGCGACGGGGGCGTATCTCAATCAAACCTCCTACACGAGCACGAGTGTCAACGCAGGCACTGCCTGGGCGAGTGGCGGCATTTTTGATGTCGCGTCGGGGGACCTCGGCGCGCAGGTGGGCTCGCAGGCTCTGAGCGGAGTGACGGCGGGTACGACGTACTCCTTCAGCCTGGATCCAACGGCCATCTCGAGCTGGCTGACTGACCCGGTGGCAGCTAATGCGGGGCTGGTGTTTCACATGACGAATAACGAAAGCCCGGCGGCTAACTCCCGTTTCATTTATTTCCATAGCATGAATGCCAGCGTGGCGAGCGGGTTGCTCCCGCAGTTGGAGATCACCTACACAGCCGTCCCCGAGCCTACGGTGTTCGGTCTCCTGTTGGTCGGAGCGGTTGTCATTGGGATGAGGGTGCGACGTCATGTCGCCTGAGATGACAGGTTGTTGACAGTTGTCCATGTAGAGTCTGGAAGGGATTTATTATGAGTGCTAATAGTGCTGTATCGGAAAGAGGCCTCAATGGCCACGGGAGCATGACGATGG
>Ga0247822_10001139_pt1 | contig 15916 bp, 19 predicted proteins | sample 13C_Cellulose_Da_FD_192423 | JGI IMG/M metagenome (GOLD analysis project Ga0247822, IMG submission 192423) | Soil microbial communities from agricultural site in Penn Yan, New York, United States - 13C_Cellulose_Day30 | ecosystem: Environmental > Terrestrial > Soil > Agricultural land | place...
GGGCAGAGCGGATCGTCGACAACGTCGGCGGCGACGCGCTCGATCGCAACATCCGGGCCTCGGCCCGCTTCGGACACATCGTGCTGGTTTCGACCCAGGCCGGGCCAAAGGCGGAGATCAATGCCGGGCTCTTGATGATGAAGCAGCTGACGCTTTCGGGATCGACGCTGCGTCCGCAGACCCGCGAGGTGAAGGCAGCTATCGCCCAAAGCCTCCGCACCAATGTCTGGCCCGGGCTCGAGGACGGCCGCATCCGGCCGCCCCGCATCCGTGCTGTGCCGCTGACCGAGGCGGCGCGCGGCCATGTCGAACTCGAGCGCGCCGACAACTACGGCAAGCTGATCCTCGTAACATCGTGGGGTGAAACCCTGCGCAAGACTGGCGCAGATGCAGACAATCCGATTGAATCGGTGTGAGCCGGCGCGTATATAGGCCGTAGTTCCCCCTCAGCATTAAACCCCGAGGCGGAGCGGTTCGGAGGAAAACCGGGCCGCGCCTCAAGGAGATATTACCGATGGCCACGCCCCTTCTGATGCCCAAGGCAACTGCCGTCTGGCTGGTCGACAATACCGCGCTTTCGTTCGAGCAGATCGCGGCCTTCTGCGGGCTCCACCCGCTCGAGGTCCAGGGCGTCGCCGACGGTGACGTGGCGAGCGGCATCATGGGCGCCAATCCGATCCAGAACGGCCAGCTCACGCGCGAGGAAATCGAGAAGGCCGAGGCCGACTCGAACTACCGCATGAAGATGAGCGAGCCCAAGGTCCGCGTGGCTGCACCCAAGCGCAAGGGCCCGCGCTACACCCCGATTTCGCGCCGCAACGAGCGCCCCAACGCGATCAAGTGGCTGCTCCGCAACCATCCCGAGCTCAAGGACGCGCAGATCATGCGCCTCGTGGGCACCACCAAGTCGACCATCGACGCGGTGCGCGACGGCACGCACTGGAACAACGCCAACATCACCCCGATGGACCCCGTGACGCTGGGCCTGTCGAGCCAGATCGACCTCGACCTTGAAGTGGGCCGCGCCAGCAAGGGCACCCCGGGCGCCGAGATCGCCGAGCAGGGCACCATGCTGCTCACCGCCGAGGAGGCGCTGGCCGGCGCCAACCGCGGGCACGTCGACGGCGAGGAGCACGGCGACCACCGTCCCGAGCGGGAGGAAGAGATCGACGCGGACTCGGTCTTCGCCAAGCTCAAGTCGCTCAAGGGCGCGGACAGCGACGAGGAGTAATCTCCCGCCGCAGGCAGCTTTTTCGAGGCCGTTTCCGTCGATTGGTGGGAACGGCCTTTTGCTTTGCACTTTGTGCTTTCATGCGGCCGCGTTGCCGCGTTACGACGGTTGAGCAACAGCTGAGGGAGCAGCGCGCCCGGCGCGCCACAAAACGATGGAAGTCAGTCTGCTGCTGGCCATGTTCGTCCTGCTTGCAGCGACGGTCCTCCTCGTTCCGCTGTTCAAATGGGCCGGGCTCGGCACCATCCTCGGTTACCTCGCCGCGGGCGTGCTGATCGGGCCCTTTGGCCTCGCCCTCGTCTCCGATACCGAGATCGTCCACCAGATCGCCGAGTTCGGCATCGTCATGATGCTGTTCCTCATCGGCCTCGAGGTCGATGGCACCGACCTCTGGCGCATGCGCCACAAGGTGCTCGGCCTGGGGCTGACGCAGATGCTGGCGACCAGCGCGATCATCGCCGTCCTGGTCCGCATCGTCGGCTTCGCCTGGGCCGTTGCGGTGGTCATCGGCCTCGCGCTGGCCATGAGCTCGACCGCCATCGCCATGCAGTCCGTCGACCAGCGCAACATCACGCGCACCGATACCGGCCGGGCGTCACTGGCGATCCTGCTCGTGCAGGACGTCGCCGTGATCCCCGTTCTCGCTCTTGTCCCGCTGCTCGCCAGCATGGGCGGTGCGCCCGTCGAGGCGATCGGCGAGGGCGTGCTGGATGCGGTGGACAATCCCACGGACTGGTGGCTGGCGCTCGTCGTCGTCGGCGCCTTCATCGCGGCGTTGTTCGGCTCGCGCTTCGTCATCCGCCCGCTGATGAGCTGGCTGGCCCGCACCCGGGTTCCCGAGGCCTTCACTGCCTTCGCCCTGCTGCTGGTGATCGGCGCCGCGCTCGTCACCGAAAGCTTCGGCCTCTCGCCTGCACTGGGCGCGTTCCTCGGCGGCGTGCTGCTGGCCGACAGCGAGTACCGGCACGAGCTCGAGAGCAACCTCCAGCCGTTCAAGGGCCTGCTGTTGGGGCTCTTCTTCATCACGGTAGGCATGTCCATCGCTTTCAACGTGGTGGTGCAGAACCCGTTGCTGGTGCTGGCGCTGGTGGTGGCGCTGATCGCCGTCAAGATGCTGGTGCTGTTCGTGCTCGCGACGTTCTTCCGCATGCATATGGCCGAGCGCCTCCTGCTCGGCGTGCTGCTGAGCCAGTCTGGCGAGTTCGCCTTCGTCGTGCTGCAGTTCGCCCGCACCGCCGGCAACCTGAGCGGGCCGGAAGTCGAGCTGCTCACTGTCGTGGTGGCGCTCTCCATGGCCACGACGCCGCTGCTGCTCTTCCTCTACGATCGCCTGTGGGCCCCGCGGCTGAACGCCGGCAACACGGATGAGGACGACCTGCCGCCCGGCCCCGACGTGGTCGATCCGCACGACAAGGTCATCGTCCTCGGCTACGGCCGCTTCGGCCAGATCGTGACGCGGCTGCTGCGTGCCCAGGGCTTCGAGATGACCCTGATCGACGACGATCCGGCCCAGATCGAGCTGGTGAAGCGCTTCGGCGTCAAGGTCTTCTACGGCGATGGGGGACGGGTCGAGATCCTGCGCGCTGCCGGAGCCGACCGGGCCCGGATGGTGATCATCACGGTTGCCGGCGGCGACCGCATCCTCGGCATTGCCGAGCAGGTACGCCGCAACTTCCCCCATGTGATCGTGGCGGCCCGTGCAGTGGACCGGTCGCATGCCCATGACCTCATGGCGCTCGGGGTCCATGTCATCGAGCGCGAGACCTTCCGCGCCGCCATCAGCCTGGGCGAGCAGGCGCTGGTCGCCCTCGGCCACGATGAGGACCGCGCCCGGCGCGTCGCCGAAGCCTTCGAGCGGCACGACACAAGGATGCTCGAGGAGAGCTACGCGGTCCGCCACGACCAGGCCGCCTATATCGGTTTCGTGCGCCGCTCCACCGAGATGCTCGATGCCGTGATGAAGGCCGATCGCGACAGCACCGCCCAAGCGGGGGACGAAGCGCCGCCGGAGGTTGACAACAAGTCGTCGCGGGCATCCGAGTAGGGGCCCGCCTCCAGCCTCTGTTGCTTCAGCCCAAATGCCCGATCTTGCCTTCTGGACCGTCGCGGTCCTCGCCGTCTTCATTGTTGCCCTGAGCAAGTCCGGCCTGCTCGGTAGTCTCGGGATGGTCGCCGTCCCCATGCTCTCGCTGGTCATGTCGCCGCGCGATGCGGCCGGCATGCTGCTGCCGCTGCTGCTGGTGATGGATGCGATCGCCATCTGGACCTACCGCAAGGATGCGGACTGGCACATCCTGAAGATCATGCTGCCCGGCGCCGCCGTCGGCACGCTGATCGGCTGGGCGCTGTGGACCGTGGTGAGCGACGCCATGGTGCTGCTCTTCGTCGGCGTCATCACCCTGCTGTTCATCCTCGATGCGCTGCTGCCGCTGCGCAAGAAGCTCGAGGGCCTACCGCCTTCGAAGCCCTGGGGCGCCTTCTGGGGCGGCTTTGCCGGCTTTACCAGCTTCATCAGCCACACGGGCGGCCCGCCCTTCCAGATCTACGTGCTGCCGCAGCGGCTGAACCCCGTGATCTACTCGGGCACGACCGCCTTCTTCTTTGCCATCGTCAACTCTGCCAAGCTGATCCCCTACTTCTTCCTCGGGCAGCTCAACGTCACCAACCTGACCTACGGCGCCTTCCTCGCGCCGGTGGCTATCGTTGGCGTCTTCGTCGGTGTCTGGGCCGTGCGTCGCATCTCGGTGAAGCGCTTCTACCAGCTGACCTACTGGCTGGTGTTCCTGCTGTCACTGAAGCTCATCTATGATGGCGTGATCGACGTCTTCTTCGCCGGTGCCACAGCCTGAGGTCGCGATCCATGAGCATCGACTATCGCCTCGACCACATCGCCCTCCTCGTCCGCGACCTCGACGAGACGACGAGGTTCCTGACCGAGGTGCTGCAGGTTCGCGCCGTGGCCAACCCGATGGGCGGCACCGAAATCCGCTGGTTCGAGTTCGGAAACGGCCAGCGCTTTCATGTCCAGGCGGGCGACATCAGCCGCACCCGTGTCGAGAAGCGCACCCACTTCGCGCTCTCGGCGCCCGATCTCGACGCCGTGCTCGACCACCTGCGCGGCCTGGGTGTCCCCTTCTCCAACATGAAGGGCGACGTGGGGGAGGTGAATGTCCGCCCCGACGGGATGCGCGCGGTGTTCGTAGAGGACCCCAACGGCTACTGGTTCGAGATCAACGACTTCAAGCCGTAAGGCCCCTGCCCGCCTGTTAGTCACCTCCATGTGCGTCCTTGCGTCCGGCCGGCCGAGCCGCCATGTCTCGGTTTCTGCAGCAAGGGATGTCCCGTGACCCGCAAGATCAAGATCGACCTCTTCACCGACACCGTGTGCCCCTGGTGCCTGGTCGGCTCCGAACGCCTCGACCAGGCGATCGCCGCCCTGCCCGATGACGTCGAGGTCGACGTCGAGAACCACCCGTTCTACCTCTCGCCCGACACGCCCGAGGAAGGCGTCGTCGTCGCCGACATGCTGCGCGAGAAGTATGGGCGCGACCCCAAGGAAATGTGGGAGCGCGTCGAGAACGAGGCGAAGGCATCCGGCATCGCTCTCGATCTCAGCCAGCAACCGCGCTCCTTCCCCACCCGCAAGGGCCACACGCTCGTGCGGCTCGCGCGGGCCAAGGGCACGCAGCATGCGCTCACCAACGCCATTGCCTGGGCCTATTTCATGGATCACCGGCTGATCAATGACGACGAGGTGCTGGCCGACATCGCCACAAAGCACGGCTTCACGCGCGACGAAGCGCTGGACGCCGTCCGCAACCCGCGTGAGCTGGCGATCACCCACGAGCTGGCGATCGATGCCGCCCGGCAGGGTATCCAGGGCGTGCCGTTCTTCATCTTCGACGGCAAGTTCGCCGTCTCCGGCTGCCAGCCACAGGAAGTGTTCGCGCGCGCCTTCGAGTTCGCGCTCGATCCCGAAAAGCTGAAGGCCGCGAACGCCTGACATTGCCTCGCCATACTCGCCGTGCCATCTCAACAGGAGTCGGGGAGGCAGCGATGAAGTGGTTCCGGCGAATAGCGATCGGGCTCGTGGGCGTGTTCGCCCTCGCCTACGGCCTGGCGCTGGGGGGCATGTACGTCTTCCAGCGCGACTTCCAGTACGACCGCTCGGGGCGGCTGTTCGAACTCTCCGAGACCAAGCTCGCCAACGCCGAGCTGGTGGAGATTCCGACGACGGGCGGCGCGAGGCTCGCCGGCTGGTACCAGGCCCCGGCGCCCGGAAGGCCGCTGATCCTCTACTTCCGCGGCAACGCCCAGAGCTTCTCGCGCGAGCACGAGCGCTACGGGGCGATGGTGGCCGACGGCTACGGCTTCCTCGCCTTCGACTATCGCGGCTTTCCGGGCTCGCCGGGCGAAATCAACGAGCAGAACATCCTCGACGATGGCCTTGCCGCCTATGACTGGGCCGCGGCCAAGGGCTTCCCCATCGTGCTCTGGGGCCGCTCGCTCGGCTCCGGCCCCTCGACCTGGGTGGCGAAGAACCGGGAGGCAGACGCCCTGCTGCTCGAAACCCCCTTCGACTCGGCCGTGGCGGTCGCCCACGACCGCTACGGCTTCCTGCCGGTGGACTGGCTGATGCTCGACCAGTTCCACGTCGATGACTGGATCGCCGACGTCGCCGAGCCGGTCATGGTCGCCCACGGCACGGCGGACACCACCATCGGGGTAAAGCACGGCGAACGGGTCTACGCGCTCGCGCCCAACAAGGACGAACTCTGGATCGAACCCGGCGCCGGCCATGGCGACATGTGGGCGAGCGGGATCTGGGAGCGCGCCAAGGCGTTCTTCGGGCGGGCCGAGGCCAAACCCGTTCTCTAGGGTGGCGGAGGCCCCGCCCCAGGCAATGCCGCCGGTCCGGTGTTGCCCACCCACCCCGCGTATGTGGTGGCAGGATGGCCGCTTGTGGCCAACAGCGGTCACTGGCGCGTGTGCTTTTTATTCAAAGCGACAGGCCGCTGTTGTTTGGAACCAACCTGGTCCCACCGCACTTTCCTGTCCATCGGCTTCCTCACGGCCCCCCGCCCTGCCAATCCAGAGGAAGTTCGATGCGCACATCCATTTCAGTCATGGCAGTTGTTGTTGCGACCGGCATGGCTTTCGTCCCAGCGGCCGTACTTGCGCAAACTGCCCCGAAGCCCGCCACCGCAGCGACAATCGCTGCGAACAAGGCGCTGGCCGACTCGCTGCCGTTTTCAGACAAGCAGGACTTCGCCGACGCCGAAAAGGGCTTGATCGATCGACCCGCGACCCTGACGATCAAGAACGACAAGGGCGATGTGGTCTGGGATCTCGAGTCCTACAAGCAGTATATCGGTACCGACAAACCGTCGCCGGACACGGTAAACCCGAGCCTGTGGCGCAACGCGCAGCTCAACATGCTTTACGGCCTCTACGAGGTAACGGACGGCGTGTACCAGGTGCGTGGCTACGACCTTTCGAACATCACCTTCATCCGCGGCAAGACCGGCTGGATTGTCGGTGATCCGCTGATCTCAGCGGAGACGGCCAAGGCGGCATATGACCTCGTCACCAAGAATTTCGGGGAGCGGCCGATCGTGGCGGTAATCTATAGCCACTCCCATGTAGACCACTACGGCGGTGTGCGCGGTATCGTCGATGAGGCCGATGTGAAGTCCGGCAAGGTGCAAATCCTGGCGCCACCCAACTTCACCGAAGAAGCAGTGAGCGAAAACGTCATCGCGGGCAACGCGATGGGTCGTCGCGCCGTCTACATGTATGGCGCCCTTCTGCCCCGCAACGCCGAGGGAGGGGTCAATGGCGGCCTTGGACAGACTACCTCGACGGGCAACGTGACGCTGATCCCGCCCACCGACACGATCGAAAAGACCGGCGACGAGCGGACGATCGATGGCGTGAGAATGGTGTTCCAGCTCACTCCTGGCACCGAAGCGCCGACCGAAATGAACGTCTTCTTTCCGGACCTCAAGTCGATGTGGATGGCCGAGAACACCAGCCACACGCTTCACAACGTCCTCACTCTACGCGGTGCCAAGGTCCGAGATCCAGAGATCTGGGCGCACTACCTCAATGAGACGATCAGCCTGTTTGGGCCGCAGATCGAGAGCGAGTTCGGCAGCCACCACTGGCCGATGTGGGACAACGAGCGGATCATTGCGTTCCTCGAAAAACAGCGCGACCTCTACAAGTACATCAACGACCAGTCGCTGAACTTGCTCAACAAGGGCTACACCGGCGTCGAGCTGTCCAACATGATCAAGCTCCCCGAGGAACTGGATCAGGAGTGGTACAGCCGCGGCTACTATGGCTCGGTCAAGCACGACACCCGCGCCGTGTATCAGCGCTACATGGGCTTCTACGACGGCAATCCGACGACCCTCGACGAGCTGCCGCCCGAGGAAGCAGCAGTCAAGTACGTCGAGTACATGGGCGGCGCCGACGCGATCATCGAGAAGGCCAAAGCTGACTTCGACGAGGGTAACTATCGCTGGGTCGCCATGGCCCTCAAGAACGTCGTCTTTGCCGACCCGGACAACAAGGACGCCAAGGAACTGCTCGCAGACACCTACGAGCAAATGGGCTACCAGGCCGAGTCTGGTCCGTGGCGCTCGATCTATTTGCAGGGCGCCTACGAACTGAGGAACGGCGTGCCGACCGCTGGCGGAACGGTGACGGCGAGCGCCGACACCATCCGAGCCATGACCCCCGACCTGCTGTTCGAATATCTGGGCGTGAGGCTGAACGCCGAAAAGGCCGCGGGCAAGAAGATCACCCTCAATGTGGACTTCACCGACCTGAACCAAAAGTACGCCCTGATGGTAGAGAACGGCACGCTCAACTACGAAAATCGGCTGGCCGATGCGGCAGATGCGACGCTAACCCTCACTAAGGGAACGCTCGACAGCATCAACCTTGGTGAGACCACGCTCGACAAGGCCGTGCAGGCAGGTGACGTCAAGCTCGACGGTAGCGAACAATCCGTGACCGACTTCCTCGGAATGCTCGACACCTTCCCGTTCTGGTTCAACATCGTCACTCCCTAGTGATCGTCGGATCGGGCGGAGTCCGTCCGCCCGATACACCTCACTGTCCGCTTCTGGCGCAAAGCTGACGCTCGACCCGCCGTTCACCGCGTGATCCAGGGCACGGGACGGGGGAAGCACCACATCCGCGCGATGGGGCCGCAGTTGATCGGACTCGCCTGGCACTAGCTCCGGACCCGCCTTTTTGCAGGTTCACGCCGCGGCGAGTGATGACTTCGGATGTAAGCCGTCATTTTCCTGCAGGTACAATGGAACAAAAACCGTCGACCCTGCGTCCTTTCCCGCAATGTGAACGCATCTGGGAGAGACGCGATGCTCAGCAGACGACAGCTCCTGAAATCCGCCGGCGCCGCGGCGCTCGGTCTGGGCGGGGGAATGCTGGTCGGCGCGCCGCTGGCCGCCCTTGCCGAGGACATGATCGAGCTACCCTTTGCCAATGGCGAACGGCCGCTTGTGAAGTATCCGGGCAAACGCCCGCTGATCGGGCTGACGGCGCGACCGCCGCAGCTGGAGACGCCGTTCGGCGTGTTCGATGAAAGCCTCATCACGCCAAACGATGCGTTTTTCGTGCGCTACCATCTGGCCGATATCCCGCTGGAGATCGACCCGGATGCGTTCCGTATCGCCATCACGGGCAAGGTGGACACGGAGCTGTCGCTGTCTCTGGCCGATCTCAAGACGGGCTTCGAGCCCGTCGAGATGGTTGCCGTGCATCAGTGCTCCGGAAACAGCCGCGGCTTCGTTGATCCACGTGTCGGCGGCGGCCAGCTCGGCAACGGCGCCATGGGCAACGCGCGCTGGAAGGGCGTCCCGCTCAAGGCCGTACTCGAGAAGGCAGGCGTACAGGCTGATGCGGTACAGGTGTCCTTCGGCGGGTTGGACCGCCCGGTCCTGGAAGAGACCCCCGACTTCGTCAAGGCGCTCGACATCGACCATGCCCGCGACGGCGGAGTGATGCTCGCCTATGAGATGAACGGCGAGGAGCTACCCTGGCTCAACGGCTTCCCGGTGCGGCTGGTGGTGCCGGGCTACTACGGCACTTACTGGGTCAAGCATCTCAACGAAATCACCGTGCTGGACAAGATTTTCGACGGCTTCTGGATGAAGTCGGCCTACCGCATCCCCGACAACACCTGCGCCTGCACCGAGCCGGGTGGGAAGATGGACAAGACCCGGCCGATCGGCCGCTTCAACGTGCGCTCCTTCATCACCAACGTCGCCGATGGCACCACGCTGGCCGCCGGCAAGCCGGTGCCGCTGCGGGGGATTGCCTTCGATGGCGGTTACGGCATCACCGATGTCGAGATTTCTGCCGACGAAGGCCGGACTTGGCGCTCCGTCAAGTTGGGCGAAGACCTCGGCGACTATTCGTTCCGCGGATGGACCAGTGAGATTGCCTTGCCCAAGGGTGAGCACAAGCTGATGGTGCGCGCGACCAATCGCATCGGCCAGTCTCAGCCAATGGAGCCGTTGTGGAATCCGCCCGGCTACATGCGCAACGTTGTCGAAACCACGCGTGTCGTGGCGGCCTAGAGGGAGAGTGAACGGTGCGTATCACAAGAACCGTCATCGCCACTCTTGGCTTCCTCGCCCTGGGCGGCAGCTTCGCGCTGGCCGAGCCGAGAACCTATGAACTGCCCGAGGAGACGGCGACCTTCAAACCCGGCCCGGGCGTGGAGTCTGCGGAAAACAACTGCACCGCCTGCCATTCGGTCGACTACATCAACTTCCAGCCGCCAGACATGGGGGCGGCCTTCTGGGAGGGTGAGGTGCAAAAGATGATCAAGGTCTACCACGCCCCGATCGATGAGACCGACGCCAAGGCGATTGCCGACTATCTCGCCAAGACCTACTGAGTTCGTTTCGTGCTGGGGCCAGACTGCATCGGGCGCCCGCTTGAAGCGGCAGCGCCTGTCGTGACGATGGCCGCTTGTGGCCCAAAGCGGAAGCTCGGCCGAAGGGCGACGAGGCACAGCCCCGTTTCAAGGCCCCCGGCCCACACGCTACCTTCTCGGCTCGTAGCGCAGCGCCACGGCGCCTGAGCTGAGTTCCTTGCGGTCGATGAGTTTCAACTCGACGTACTTGGAGAGCCCGGCGAACAACGTGGGCCCGTGACCGACAATTCTGGGTTGCACCACGAACTCGTACTCATCGATCAGGCCCAGCTCCGCCAGCGCCATCGGAAGCTTCACGCCGCCCGTGAACAGCGCCTTGCCCGGCTGCTGCTTGAGCTTCTGTACCGCCTCGCCCAGGTTTCCGCTCACAAGCTCCGCGTTCCAGTCGACCCGGTCGAGCGTGTTTGAAACGACGTACTTCTTCATCGCGTCGATGGTCCGCGCGAAGGGTTCCGTCCAGTCAGGCGGCGTACTGGTCCGCGTCGCCAGCCGCCACGCCCCCTCCATCATGCCGTAGGTAACGCGACCAAACAGCAGGGCGTCGGCACGGCCGATGCTCTCGGTGGCATGGAGATGCGTCGCGCGCAGTTGCTCCTGCTGCAGTGCCTCGTCTGCCGCGATGGCGTTGTGGTGGACGCACCCATCGAGCGTCACGTTGATGGAATAGAGAAGCGGTCGCATCAGGGTCGTTGCTCCTTTGCTGCTCGTGCCCCGACGGCCCTGTCGAAGCGCTGCAACTGGGTGGTCAGCGCAAGGACTGCGCCGCGTGTCATCTCGGGGTCCGGGTGGCGATCGGCCGTCAGGACCATGCGAATTCGCCCGGCCTCCGCGTGGAGCTCGACCAGCATGTCGTAGGGATACGATTCGACGCCGGGGACGAAGTCGATGTCGAAGCGAATGCGCAGGCGCTGGTGGTGCTCGATCTCCATGAACTGGCCGCTCACCCACGCTGACAGCGGCCTGTCGAGGTTCGCCAGATAGGCGACCTGCTCGGCGCCCACCGCGGTCATCACATGATCGAACATGCCACCGACCCGCAGCTCAAGGACGGACACCTCGAAGCGCATTCCCTCGGGCGCGAACCACTCCTCAAGCCCTTCCTTGGTAGTCCACAGCGCCCAGATGTCCTCGATCGACGCGTTGTAGACCCGCTCGAACCTGATCTCACCCGCGCCCAGCTCGCCGACATGCACCATCACTGCTGCTCCTCGCGTTGCCGTCGCCCGAGGGCGGCGTCGAGGCGATCGAGCCGGCTCTCCCAAAGCTTGCCATAGCTCCGAACCCAGTCGTCGATCGCCCGGAACGGCTCGGGTCGGAGCGAGTAGAGGCGCCGCGCCCCATCAGGCCTCATTGCGACGAAGCCAGCGTCGCCGAGGATCCGCAGGTGCCGCGAAACGCCGGACTGATCGATGTCCACGGCACGAACCAGATCACCCACGGCCTGCTCGCCGCCGGCCAGCGCTTCGACGATGCGTAACCGCGTCGGGTCGGCCAATGTCTGGAAAATAGGAGAGTGCATCATGGTGCATATGTACGTTGGCGCATATTCAGGGTCAAGAGTTTCTGCGCCCAAACAAAAACGCCGGCCCCACGGGACCGGCGTTCGAATTGGGTGGAGCGATCGGCTCAGTAGAGGGTCAGGCCCGAGAAGGCGACCGAGTAGTTGAGGCCGGTCTGGCCCTGGATCGACCAGGGCTGCAGGGCGAAGCCCTTGCGCGAGCCGCCGATCAGCCAGTTGCCGCCAAGGCCGACGCCGATCGTGGCTTCGGCCGAGCCGCCGACATAGGTGCCGGCCAGCGAGCCCTTGCCGTACTTGGTGTCGGAAGCAGAGAACACCAGCCAGACGATCTCGGTGCGGCCGGTGACGCCGATGTCGATGCCGAGCTTCTTGATGTTGCCGTCATAGACTTCGGTCTTGTGGCCGTCGCGCTTGAAGCGGCAGGTCATGTCCTTGGACGAACCGATGATGAAGCCGACGCCGGATTCGACGCTGCACGAAAGCACGCCCACCTTGACGTTGGTGGCAGCCTCGGCGGCGCCGGCGGACAGGAGCATAGTGGCGGCCAGAGCCGCTGCGACCAGTTTCTTCACTTGTGGAGTCCCCAATGTTTGACGCGTTTTAGTCGACCCAGTCGGGCCGTAGTCTATCCCATGCCGGCAGCGGCAAGTAGCCCTCGCTGATCCGCCGTCGGCACGTAACAAAAACGCCGCCCTTTTGAGGCGGCGTTCCTGAACTAAATCTGAACGGAACCCAACGGTTCCTGATCCTACGGCCGAGCCGACCGTGCAGCAGCGGCCGGGGACGGCAGGCCGCCCTCGCGCTGGGCGCGCTTGCGGGCCAGCTTGCGCGCACGGCGCACGGCCTCGGCCTTCTGGCGAGCCTTCTTCTCGGAGGGCTTCTCGTAGTAGTTGCGAAGCTTCATCTCGCGGAAGACGCCTTCGCGCTGGAGCTTCTTCTTCAGCGCGCGCAGCGCCTGGTCCACATTGTTATCGCGAACAACTACTTGCAAGCGTAACCGCCCTTCATGATCCGTCAGTTTGTCTGGTGGGAGCGTCCCAAAGGGGCGCCGACCGGCGAGCCGGTCAGTTCGTGGGCGGCTATATAGGCCAATCCCCGCGGCTTGTCCACACCCTATGGGTGCGCGAAACCGCTCATTTTCCCCGCTTTTTGAGAGCGACCCGGTTGATGTGGCCCATCTTGCGCCCCTTGCGCGCCTCCGCCTTGCCGTAGGCATGCGGCCGCGCGCCTTCGCCGAGTCGTGCGGGGATGGCGGTGATCTCGTCGCCGATCAGGTTTTCCATCACCACGTCGGCAAGCCGGCTCGGATCGCCCAGCGGCCAGTTGACCACGGCGCGGATGTGCTGCTCGAACTGGTCGGTGATGGCAACCGCCTCGGTCCAGTGCCCCGAATTGTGCACGCGCGGGGCAATCTCGTTGACGAGCAGCTTGCCCCCCGGCAGCACGAAGAACTCGACGCCCAGCACGCCGACATAGTCGAGCGCCTCGGCAATCTGGCCGGCGATCTCGATCGCGCGTTTGGCCGTCTTCTTGCTGATCTCCGCCGGCACCGTGCTGGTCTTGAGGATATGGTCGCGGTGGACGTTCTCGGCCGGATCGAACGCGGCGACCTCGCCTGCGGCGTTGCGCGCCACGACCACCGAGATCTCGCGCTCGAACGCGATGAAACCTTCGAGCACCAGCGGCTTGGGCGAGAGCAGCTCCCAGGCGAGCGCCGCGTCTTCCATGTTCTTGACGATGCGCTGGCCCTTGCCGTCATAGCCGAGACGGGTGGTCTTCAGCACGGCGGGCGTGCCGATCTCCTCGAGCTCGGCCTCGAGCCGGTCGAGGTCGGCGATGGCCGCGAAGGGCGCTACGGGGATGCGGTTGATGGTGAGGAAGGCCTTCTCGGCCAGCCGGTCCTGCGCCACGGCCAGCGCATTGGCGCCCGGCCGCAGCGGCTTGAGGCCCTGCAGAAACGCGGCGGTCTTCGCCGGCACGTTCTCGAATTCGTAGGTGATGACGTCGACTCGTGCCGCGAAATCGGAGAGCGCCTCCTCGTCGTCATAGGCGGCGACGGTCTTGTTCGGCGTCACGTCGAAGGCGGGGCTGTGCGCATCCGGGCAGTAGATATGCGTCTTCATCCCCAGCCGCGCGGCGGCAAGCGCCAGCATGCGGCCGAGCTGGCCTCCGCCCAGGATACCGATGGTGCTGCCCTGTGGTAGCGGCTCGTGGTCAGACATCGTCGGAGGGGAACTCGGGAATGGAAGCACTCTGGTCGGCACGGAAATCGTCGAGCGCCGCGGCGACCTCGGGGTCGGCGAGCGCAAGAATGGCAGCGGCAAGCAGCGCGGCGTTGATCGCCCCGGCCCTGCCGATGGCGAGCGTGCCGACCGGAATGCCGGGCGGCATCTGGACGATCGACAGCAGGCTGTCCTCGCCGCCCAGCGCCTTGGTTTCGGCCGGAACACCCAGCACCGGCAGCGGCGTCAGCGCCGCAACCATGCCGGGCAGGTGCGCGGCGCCGCCCGCCGAGGCGATGATCACCTGGAAGCCCTCGGCCTTGGCGCCCTTGGCGAACTTGTACATGCGGTCGGGGGTGCGATGCGCCGAAATGATGCGCGTCTCATAGTCGATCTTCAGCGCATCCAGCGTTTCGGCGGCATAGCGCAGATTGGGCCAATCCGACTGGCTGCCCATGATGATGGCGACGGGTGGCGAGCTCGGCACTTTGGTCCCCCCGGGGTGTCACGCGCGTCAAAGCCCACCCTTAGGCAAGAGCCCGGCGGCGCGCAAGCCGCCGATGGTCTAGGCGGCGCTCGAAGGCACGTCCAGTCCACAAGCCAGCGCATCGAGAACCGAGCGGTCGGCCAGCTCGATGGAGCCTTCGGGCAGGCCCAGGATACGGTCAATGACCGTGCCGAGATAGGTCATCTTGTCGAGGAGCACGCGCGAGATCCGCTCGAACGCCAGCCGGTCGCGGGCCATCAGCAGTTGCGCGCTGAGCTCGCGGTGAGCCGTGAGCAGGTGCATGATCGTCTCGGCCGCATTCTCGGGATCGGGCGTATCGAACGTCCGCTCCGCCACGCCCTCGACGATGATGCGCGTAAGAATGGGGCGGACCACGTCCGCTACGGCCCGCTGGGTCCGCTCGAACAGCTGCAGGTTCTCGGGCCGGAACATCGGCTCGAACGTGGCGCGAAGCTCCGCGGCCGTCTCGGTCTTGTGCCGGCGCATGGTGCCGAGGAAGGCAACGAGCTTGGAGAAGGCATCGAGCGTGGGGTCGGCCAGCACTTCGTCGGCGAGCGCTGCGGTTTCGCGCGCGTAGCGGCAGGCCAGCGCCTCGATCAGGTCCTCCTTGGACTCGAAGTGATGGTAGAAGGCCCCCTTGGAGACCCCTACCGCTTCGATGATCTGGCTGACCGAGGTCGCATCGTACCCGTTGCCGGCGAACAGCCGTTGCGCGGCATCGAGGATTTCGTCGCGCCGGACTGGCGCAGCCTTCACGATACGAGGAAACGGCATCTCGGCCCTCCCAAGGGCAAGCTGACGGCACACCGACCAACGGTCGGTCGGTTTGTAGCATGGCTGGTCGGCAATGGGGAGGGGCCGCGCGGAGGCGCGAAGCCGGCGCTCAGGCGATGATGTCGGGCAGCAGGATGTTCTCGAGCTGGACGATGCGATCCTTGAGCGCCAGCTTGCGCTTCTTCATCCGCTGGATCAGCATCTGGTCGCTGTAGCCGGAGGTGGACAGGGTCGCGATCGCCGCGTCGAGATCGGCGTGCTCCTGGCGCTTGGCCGCCAGTTCGAGGCCCAGCGCGGCTTCTTGTTCCTTGGTCAGCGGCAGCATCGCGACGGTACCTGTGGCCCCTCTCAAATGCAGGTGTCCGGTGCCCGAGAACTATCCGATAAGCCCCGTATTTGCACCTGCTTTTCCACCTGTCGCGAACTGTTGCACCCTTGCCACGTCGACAGCGCGTGAATTTTTTGTGACGATTGAGTCGTCCGAGACAGTGGGAAGGAGTTGTCATGACGACTGAAGGCCACATCGAGTCGTTGGAGCGGCGTCACCGCGAACTCGACCGAAGAATAGAGGACGAAATGAGCCATCCCAGCCACGATGACCTCTACATCGCGGCACTCAAGCGTAGAAAGCTGGAGATCAAGGACCAACTAGCCCGCGTGCAGGCAAACGGGTCGTAAGAACCCA
>Ga0247822_10001140_pt1 | contig 15889 bp, 12 predicted proteins | sample 13C_Cellulose_Da_FD_192423 | JGI IMG/M metagenome (GOLD analysis project Ga0247822, IMG submission 192423) | Soil microbial communities from agricultural site in Penn Yan, New York, United States - 13C_Cellulose_Day30 | ecosystem: Environmental > Terrestrial > Soil > Agricultural land | place...
GCGTCGAGCGGGATCATCGCCAGCGCGCGCAGCCTGGCCGAATATTCACTGGCGCTCGATCAGGGGCGGATCCTGTCCCCGGCGTTGCGTGCCAAGATGTGGACGCCGCCGACCGATCCCGACGGCAAGCCCGCCGGATACGCCTATGGCTGGTGGACGCAGCAATGGCGCGGGCAGCAGCTGGTGTGGCACGGCGGCTGGTGGCCCGACGCCTATGCCGGGCTGCTGCTCAAGTTGCCGGGCAAGGGGCTGACCCTGGTGGTGCTGGGCAATACCGACGGGGTCCATTGGGGCAACCGGCTGCAGGTGGCGGAAGTGGAGAAGAGCCCGCTCGCGCTCAAGTTCCTCGAACTGTTCGCGGCGGACTGACGATGGCCGACCCGACCCCCTGGATCGCTGCCGAGGACAGCGGCGCGGCGCGCAAGCATGCGCCCGCGACGCTGCGCAACCGCGAGGCGATCGCGACGGTGCTGGCAGAGGTGTTGCCGGCAGCGGGGACGGTGCTGGAGATTGCGAGCGGAAGCGGGGAGCATTGCGCCTTCTTCGCCGAACGGTTTCCGGCGCTGCGCTGGCAGCCGAGCGATCCCGAGCCGTCGGCGCTGATATCGATCGCGTCCTGGTGTGCGGGGTTGGTCAATGTCGTGGAGCCGCTGGCGATCGATGCCGCTGCGGCGGATTGGCCGGTCGAGCGCGTCGACGCGCTGTTGTGCATCAACATGGTGCATATCAGCCCGTGGGAAGCAACGCTGGGGCTGCTCGACGGCGCGGCGCGGGTGCTCGCCGATGGCGCGCCGCTGATCCTCTATGGCCCCTATCGCCGGGCGGAAGTGGCGACGGCGCCGTCCAATGAAGCGTTCGACGTCTCGCTCAAGGCGCGCGATGCGCGCTGGGGGCTGCGCGAAGTCGCGGATGTCACGGCCGCCGCGGCGGAGCACGGGCTGGCCTTCGAGCGGCTGGTGGAAATGCCGGCCAACAACATCATGCTGGTCTATCGCGGCTAGGCTTCCTCGTCGGTAGCGACCGGCGTGGCGCGGGCGAGACCGCGCCGACGCTCACGCCAGACGATGTAGAGGCCGCTGGCGATGATGATCGGCGCGCCGATCCAGGTCCAGGGGCCGGGCAATGCGCCGAACAGCAGATAGCCGTAAAGCGTTGCCCAGATCAGGCTGGAATAATCCATCGGCACCACGGTCGAGACCGGGGCGTGGCGCAGCGCGGCGGTGAGCGCGAGCTGGGCCCCGCCGCCGACAAAACCGATCAGGATCAGCAGCGCGAAGGTCTGCCAGTCGTGCGGCGCGGCGACGAAGGCATAGCCGATCAGCAGCGGCGGCACCGACAGGGTCGAGAACCAGAAGACGGTGGTCGCCGGGTTCTCGGTGCGGCCCAGCTGGCGCAGCTGGATCGCGACGATCGCGACGAACATCGCGGCGGTGAGGCCGACCAGCGCGCCGCCGAGCGGGATGTGCCCGCTGCCCGGCTGGGTGACGATCAGCACACCGACGAACCCCGCGAGCACGGCGCCCCAGCGGTGCCAGCCGGTCGGCTCCTTGAGCACCAGCGCGCCGAGGATCGTGGCGAAGATCGGCACGGTGAAGCCGAACGTCGTGGCTTCGGCGAGCGGGAGCAGCAGCACCGAACCGAAATTGAACACCATGCCGGTGAGGCCGACCGCGGAGCGGCTGACATGCAGCCCGAAATTCCGCGTCTTCAGCGAGGCGAGACCCGGCCCCATCATCACCCAGGCGAGGACGAAGGGGATCGCGAAGAACTGGCGGAACAACATGATCTCGACCAGATGCGCGCCGTGCGTCTCGACCAGCTTGATCAGCGCGCCCATCGTCGAGAGCATCAGGATCGCAAGCAGGCGCAGGCCGAGGCCGAGCATGATGCGATCCGACGACATGATCTCCGCCTAGGAGCGGACAGGGCGGGGGGCAAGCCGTGAAGCGGGGTGACGCGCGGTTCGCGACGCGCTATCCGCCGCGCATGATCAAGCACGCACTCAACGTCACCCGCGAAGCGGACTTCGCCGCCTGGTACCAGGCCGTCATTTCGGAAGCCGATCTGGCCGAGGAATCGGGGGTGCGCGGCTGCATGATCATGCGGCCATGGGGCTATGGCATCTGGGAGCGGATCCAGCGCCTGCTCGACGACCGCATCAAGGGCGTCGGCTATGACAATGCCTATTTCCCGCTGTTCATCCCGCTGTCCTACTTCGAGAAGGAGGCCGAGCATGTCGACGGCTTCGCCAAGGAGATGGCGGTGGTCACGCATCACCGGCTGGTCGGCGACGGCAAGGGCGGGCTGACCCCCGATCCCGAGGCGAAGCTGGAAGAGCCGCTGGTCGTGCGCCCGACGTCGGAGACGGTGATCGGCACCGCCTTTTCGCGCTGGGTGCAGTCGTGGCGCGACCTGCCCGTTCAGGTGAACCAATGGGCTAATGTCGTGCGCTGGGAGATGCGTACGCGCATGTTCCTGCGCACCGCCGAATTCCTGTGGCAGGAGGCGCACGCCGCCTATGCCAGCGCCGAGCAGGCGCGCGAGCAGACGATGGTGGGTCTTGAGGTCTATCGCGACTTTGCCGAGAACGTCGCGGCGATGCCGGTGATCGCGGGCGAGAAGCCGGAGAATGAGCGTTTCCCCGGCGCCGTCTCGACCTTCTCGATCGAGGCGATGATGCAGGACGGCAAGGCACTGCAGGCCGGCACCAGCCATTTCCTGGGCACCAATTTCGCGTCGGCGCAGAATATCCGCTTCCAGAATGCGAATGGCGAGTTCGAGCTGGCCAACACGATCAGCTGGGGCATGTCGACGCGCATGATCGGCGGGATCATCATGGTGCATGGCGACGATGACGGCCTGCGCGTGCCGCCGCGGCTGGCGCCGTGGCAGGTGGTGATCGTGCCGATGCTGCGTGACAGCGACGAGGACGCCGCGCTGCTCGACTATTGCGAGGCGCTGAAGGCCGAGCTGGTCAAGCAGTCAGCGTTCGGCGAGCCGGTGCGCGTACTGCTCGACACCCGCGCCGCCAAGGCGGCGAACAAGCGCTGGGGCTGGGTCAAGAAGGGTGCGCCGGTGGTGATCGAGGTCGGCGGCCGCGACATGGCGGGCGGCAATGTCTCTGTCATCCGCCGTGACCGGCTGTATCGCGAGGACGGCAAGCTCGACAGCGCGATCCTGGCCAAGGGCGACTTCGTCGCGCAGGCGGCGGGCCTGCTGGAGGAAATCCAGACCGCGCTGCACAGTCAGGCGCGCACCAAGCTGGACGCCAATATCGTGCGCGGCGTCGATAGCTTCGACGCGCTCAAGGCGCATTTCGAGGGCTCGGGCAAATATCCCGGCTGGGTCGAGGTGCAGTGGGCCAAGCCGACCGGCGAGGAACTGGACAAGGCGGTCGAGCGGATCAAGGCGCTCAAGCTCACTTTCCGCAACGTGCCGCTCGACGCGGCGCCGGCGGACGGGACCTGCATGTTCACCGGCCGCCCGGCGGTCGAGCGGATTCTGGTCGCGCGCGCTTACTGACGGACGATCAGGGCAGCGGCCGGTCGCGCGTGACCGGTCGTGCCGTGAACTCCAGAACGGGAGCGAGTTTCTTCATCGCGTGCTCGGCAAGGGCGCGGGCGGTGGTGATCTTGCCGCCGAACACCGACAGCACCGCCGCGCCGCTCGTGTCGAGCTCGAGCACATAGTCGCGGGTGATCGTGCGCGCCTCGTCGCGGCCGTCGTCGTAGAGGGCGCGGATGCCCGACCAGGTGGCGGTGATGTCGGCGGGCGCGATCTGGCGCTTGAAGTAGCGGTTGGCGGCGGCGCGGAGATAGTCGCTCTCGTCCGGGGTGATGCCGGCATCCTCGGGCCGCTCGACCGGCACGTCGGTGGTACCGATCATCGTGCCGCCGCGCCACGGCGTGGCGAACACCACGCGGCGGTCGGGCTGTTGCAGGATATAGGCCTGATCGCCCTCCCACAAAGCGGGCACGACGATGTGACTGCCCTTGATCAGGCGCAGGCCGCTGGCGGTGCGGATGCGGATCGTATCGAGGAAGTCCTTCACCCACGGACCGGTGGCGTTGACGATGGCGCGGGCCTCGACGGTGCGTCCGTCGCTGAGCGAAACGGCCCAGCCCGTGCCGCTGCGCTGCGCGCCGGTGACGGCGACGCCGCCCTCGACCTGTGCGCCATTGGCGACGGCATCGGCGGCGTTGGCGCGGACCAAAGCCGCATCGTCGACCTGAGCGTCCCAATAGAGGAAGCCGCCGACATTTTGCGCGATGGGGGTCAGGCGGGGATCGTCGCGGCGGAGGGACCGCGAGCGCGGTAGCGACGAGCCGAGGCCGAGCAGGTCGTAGAGATAGAGGCCCGCGCGGACCATCCACCATGGCCGGACGCTGTGCGCATGGGGCAGGACGAACGCCATCGGATGGATGAGATGCGGCGCGGCGGCGAGCATCCGCTCACGCTCGTGCAATGCCTCACGCACCAGCCGGAACTCATAGGTTTCGAGATAGCGCAGGCCGCCATGGATCAGCTTGCTGGAGGCGGAGGAGGTGTGCGCGGCGAGATCGTCCTTCTCGACCAGCAGGACCGAGAGGCCGAGCAGCGCCGCTTCGCGCGCGATGGCGCAGCCGTTGATGCCGCCGCCGGCAATGAGAAGGTCACACGTCACGCCCCAAGCCTATTCGGTTGGGAATCGGGCGGACAGCCCCTATATTCAGGGCCAATGGCAAAACAGAACAAAGCAAAGAAGCCCGCGCCCGGCATGCCGACGCGGCAACAGATTCTCGATTTCATCACCTCTTCCGACCAGCCTGCGGGCAAGCGCGAGATCGCGCGCGCATTCGGCCTGTCGGGGCAGGAGAAGATCACGCTCAAGGCGCTGCTGCGCGACATGGCCGATGAGGGCCTGATCGACAGCGCCCCCGGCCGCGCCTTCCACAAGATGGGCGGTGTACCCAAGGTGACCGTGCTGCGCGTCACCGACTCCGACGGCGATACCGTGTGGGCGGTGCCCGAGCGCTGGGAGGCCGAAGGCGTGCCCGTGCCGCGGCTGCGCGTGCGCGAGCGCGGCAAGCATAGCGCGCTGGCCGTCGGCGACCGCATCCTCGCGCGCACCGAAGAGGCCGGAAACGGCCTGATCGCGCATCCGATGAAGAAGCTCGCCCGCGGCGAGGAAGCGGTGCTGGGCGTGGTCAAGGAGGAAGGCGGACGCCTCTACCTGCACGGCCTGGAGAAGAAGGAGCGCAACAGCTTCGTCATCTCCGAGCGCAACGGGGCGGAGCCGGGCGATCTGGTGATGGCGGAGAAGAGCGGGCGCGGCCCGCGCATCTTCGCCAAGGTTACCGAAGTGCTGGGCGATCCGTTCGCGCCGCGCAGCTTCAGCCTGATCGCGATCCACAAGCACAGCATCCCGAATGTGTTTTCCGAGGAACTGCTGCAAGAGGCCGAGCGGGTCGCGAAGCAGGATCTGGGCAAGGGCAGGGAAGACCTGCGCCATATCCCGATCGTCGCGATCGATCCGTCCGACGCGCGCGACCATGACGACGCTGTGTGGGCGGCGCCCGACGACGATCCCAAGAACGAGGGCGGCTGGAAGGCGATCGTCGCGATCGCGGACGTCAGCTTCTATGTCCGCCCCGGATCGCTGCTCGACCGCGAGGCGCGCAAGCGGGGCAATTCGGTCTATTTCCCGGATCGCGTCGTGCCGATGTTGCCCGAAGTGCTCTCCGCCGACGTCTGCTCGCTCAAGCAGGACGTCGATCGCGCGGCGATGGCGTGCCATTTGCAGATTTCGGCCAAGGGCGAGATCAAGGGCTGGCGCTTTACCCGGGCGGTGGTGAAGCTCGCTGCGAATATCGCTTACGAGGATGCGCAGGCGGCGATCGATGCCGCGGGTGAGAAGGTGGAAGTCGCTTCCTCGCCCTGCGCGATGCCCGCGGAGGAACTGGCCGGGGTCGATCCCACGCTGGTCGATTCGACGCTGCGCCCGCTCTGGGCGTGCTGGCGCGCGCTCAACAAGGCGCGCGAGAAGCGCGAGCCGCTCGACCTCGACCTGCCCGAGCGGCGGATCATGCTCGACGAGAAGGGGCGCATCCTGTCGGTGGCGCCGCGCGAGCGGCTCGACGCGCACAAGCTGATCGAGGATTACATGATCGCGGCGAACGTCGCGGCGGCCAAGGCACTGGAAGCGCGCAAGGCGCCGGTGATGTACCGCGTCCACGAGCCGCCGAGCCGCGAGAAGCTGGCGGCGCTCAAGGAATATCTCAAGACGCTTGAGGTCGAGTTCACGTTGGGTCAGGTGATCCGGCCGGGCACGTTCAACCATGTCATCGCGCGGGTGGCTGATGCCGAGTTCCGCGAAGAGGTGATGATCCAGGTGCTGCGCACCCAGACTCAGGCCTATTACGGCCCGCAGAATGCGGGGCATTTCGGCCTCGCGCTGGGCAGCTATGCGCACTTCACCTCGCCGATCCGGCGCTATGCCGATCTGGTCGTGCATCGCGCGCTGGTCGAATCGAACAAGCTCGGGCCGGGCGGCGAACTGCCGACCGATGCCGAGATGGAGAAGACCGGCGAGGTCATCAGCCAGCTCGAGCGGCGGGCGATGGAGGCCGAGCGCGAGACGGTCGACCGCTATGTCGCCGCTTACCTGTCGGCGCATGTCGGCGAGGTGATGGAGGCGCGGATCACCGGGGTGCAGAATTTCGGCTTCTTCGCGACGGTCGATGGCGTCGGCGGCGACGGGCTGGTCCCGGCGCGCGATCTGGGCCGCGAATATTTCCGGTACGACGAGGCGGCGCAGAAGCTGGTCGGCGAGGAAACCGGCGAGGAGTTCGCGCTGGGGCAGCGGCTGCCGCTACGGCTGGTCGAGGCCAATCCGGTATCGGGCGCGCTGCGCTTCGAGCTGCCCGACGGCAAGGGCTCGGGATCGGGTGAGGACCGGCGGCGGGGCGGGCCGCCCAAGCGGGTCATCAAGCACCGCGGACGGCCGGCGAACATCAGGCATCAGGGGCGGAAGCGGTAGGCGATGGCGATCGAAGCAGCGGCGATCACACCGGGCGCGCGGGCGCGGCGGAAGCTGGTGGACCATTTCTGCGCCCAGCACGCGATCACGCCGTACGATACCATCCTCTACACCCCGCCCGCCGAGCTTCGGTCGGCGTTCGACCGCCTGTTGGCCGAGCGGCTGATCCGCAAGGAAGGACACGCCTATTACTGGCTCGATCTGCGCGCCTATGAGGCGGCGATCGAGCGGCAGCGGCGCAAGCTGGTGCCGGTGGCGATCGTCGTCTCGCTGGTGCTCGCCGCGGTCGCGATGTCCTTCTACAGCGACGCGCCATTGCCCTTCGTCGGCTGACGCGTCAGCCGACGGTGAAGGTCAGCCCGGCATTGGCCTCGAGCCGGGCCTTGAGCGGTTCGGCCATCAGCGCGCCGGGAGTCCAGATGCCGCCGCCGCCATCGACGTCGCGCAGCAGGCATAGCGCGCTTTCGGCAATCATCTTGCAGGTCGAGCCATAGCCGGGATCGCGATCGCCGGTGACGGTGGCCGTCAGGCGCTCGCCGGAGGGCATCTCGGCGATGAAGTCGATCTCGTAGAAGCCGGCCTCGCGCTCTTCCTTCGACGGGCCTTCGCCGGGAGCGGGGCCCTTGTCCGAGTTCATCGGGTTCATCTTGGCGATGGCGTCGGCGGCCGCCTTGCCCAACTCGCCGAGGCCGGGCGCGACCATCATCTCGTCATAGCGGAAGTCGCGGCCATAGGGGTGGTGAGCGAGGAAGTTGGTGCGGTGGATGTTCTTGGTGTTGATCACCGCCATCATGAACGGCGCGACCCAGCCGCCGACCGCTTCATCATATTCGGGCATGATGCCCTTGGGCTGATCGGGGCCGGTGAAGCCGGGGGTGAGCGCGAAGGGATCGAGCAGAACCTTGAACACCGCCGGGTTCTTGGCCGCCGCGGCGGCGGTCGCCTTGCCGCTGGCAAAGGTGCCGCCCGAAAAGGTGCCCTGCATCTTGCGGACGCGGCCCTTCACGCGGGGTGCCGGTTCACCGAACCTGGCGATCGCCGCTTGCTGCACGGTCCACACGCCAAGGTCGAAGGGGATCGAGTCGAATCCGCAGGAAAAGACGATACGCGCGCCGCTCGCCTTCGCGGCGGCGTCGTGCCGCGCGATCATGTCGTGCATCCAGTTCGGCTCGCCGCACAGGTCGACATAGCCGGTGCCGGTCTCGACACAGGCGGCGATGAGGTCGTTGCCGTAAAGCTGATAGGGGCCGACGGTGGAGATGACGACCTTGGCCCGCTCCGTCATTGCGCGCAGCGAGGCGGGGTCGTCGGAATTGGCGGCGATGAGCGGGGTGGCAGCGGGCGCCCCAATCTCGTCGCGTACCTGCTGAAGCTTGGTCAGCGAGCGGCCGGCCATCGCCCATTTGACGGTGCCGTCGCCATAGCGCTGGCCGAGATACTCGGCGACGAGACGGCCGGTGAAGCCGGTGGCGCCATAGACGATCAGATCAAGCTCGCGTGCCATCATCCTCTCCATCGTTCGGCATACCGGAGTTTCAAAGGTCGCAAAGGTCTCGCTCTATACGCGCGCGAGACGGAATCGGACCCGGAACCTCAAAATGCGGTTGCCGTCCGCTTCAGCGGAGCAGAGCAACTCCAACATTGCAAGTGCGCATCAGCGCCGTTTGCGGCGGGCGAGGGCATGGGCTTCGGCGCGCGAAAGGAGGATGTCCAGATCCTCGCGGCTGATATCGAAACTGTCGGGAAGGTCGGCGAGCGCGCGGTCGATATCCTCGAGGTGCAGGCCGACGGCTTGCGGCTGCATCGGCATCGGGGCGGCGACATGCGGGTAGCTGTGGCCCGACACGCGGTGGAAGAACATCGCCAGCGAGACCAGGGCGATCGAGTTGAGCGCGACTGGCGCGAAGGCGAAGGCGTAGCCCGCGGCGTGGATGCCCTGACTGCCGATCACCGCGGTCAGGGCGGCGGCGCCGCCGGGCGGGTGGAGGCAGCGGAACGCCGACATGGCGAGGATCGCGAGGCCGACCGACAGGCCCGCGGCGAGCATCGGATCGGCGACATGCTGGAACACCGCGACGCCGACCAGCGCGGAGATGGTGTTGCCGCCGACGACCGGCCACGGCTGGGCCAGCGGGCTGGCGGGCACCGCGAAGATGAGAACGGCGGAGGCACCCATCGGCGCGACGATCAGCGGGAGATCCGCCGCGGCGAGCGGGAGTTGCGCACAGATGAACACGGTGAGCGCCAGACAGATCGCCGCGCCCACGCACGCGACGATGCGGTCGAGCGGCCGTGCGCCGGCGAGGATCGGGCGAAAGAAGCGGAACGGCATGGACGTGGCTTTTGACGTGTACGGCGGTTGCCGGGGAGCAGGGGATTCTTTGGGCGGATGAAGCTGGCGAATGCCCCTAATGGGTTTATCGCGCTCTTGAAACCGTCCGGTCAGCGTCCGACTATCGGCGGCATCGTTGACAGGAGTTCAGGAATGCCCGTCGGTGCGTCGTCTGATCTGGCGCAATTTCGTGTTCAGCGGCATTTCGCCGACTATCGGGCGTTCGCGCCGGGCGACGCGATCGAATATGCGCCGTCGGGCCCGGTGGAGCGCAAGGCGTTCGACCGGCTACGCGCCGCGGGCGTGATCCGCGAGGCGGCGCCCGCTTATTACTGGTTCGATCTCGACCGAATGGGCGGGGACTCCAGGCGCAAGTGGGATGTGAAGAAGCTGGTCGCGACCGCGCTGGGCATCGTCCTTGTGATCCTGACGATCCTGCTGTCCCGCGGCTAGGCCGCCTTGCGGCGGGGAGGCCGGCCCCCTAGATTCGGCCCTTCAAGTGCAGGAGTGAGTGGCGTGAACAATCGGATGACCAGGACGACCCGTTTTGCAGCATCCGATTTTGCGAGTTTCCATGTCCGCACTCCTCACCTTCGATTCCGTTTCCGCACGCACCCCTGATCGCCGGCTTCTGTTCGAGGGCCTGACCCTCGCGCTCGGCCATGAACGGGTCGGGCTGGTCGGCCGCAACGGATCGGGCAAATCCACATTATTGCGTATCGCCGCGGGCGAAGCGCGTGCCGCGTCGGGCGCCGTTCACCGGACCGGAAGCGCCGCGATGCTGGCGCAGGACTGGCCGCCGGCGATGACACTGGCGCAGGTTCTGGGCGTCGGTGCGGAACTGGCGCGGCTGGAGCGCGTGCTGGCCGGTAACGGGGACGCAGCCGATCTGGAGGCTGCTGACTGGACGCTGGACAGCCGCGTCGAGGCGGCGCTCGCCGAGGCGGGACTGGCAGGACTATCGCTCGACCGGCGGATCGGTTCGCTTTCGGGCGGGGAGCGGATGCGCGCTGGGATCGCGCGTGTCCTGCTGGAGAAGCCCGACCTTCTGTTGCTCGACGAACCGACCAACAACCTCGACACCGCCGGACGGGCCGCGATCGAGGCGCTGATCCGCGGCTGGCGCGGCGGGGTGCTGATCGCGAGTCATGACCGGGCATTGCTGGAGGCGATGGACCGTATCGTCGAACTGACCCCGATCGGTGTGCAGATCGTCGGTGGCGGCTGGTCGGCCTTTGCCGCGCAGCGCGATGCCGAGCGGGAACGGGCGGCCGCCGGGCTGGAGCAAGCGGAGAGCGTGCTGCGCGGCGTCGAACGCAATGTTCAGCGACAACGTGAGACCAAGGCGCGGCGCGACAAGACGGGACGCGCCTTTGCGGCGCGCGGATCGGAGCCGAAGATCCTGCTGGGGAGGCAGGCCGAGCGGGCGGAGAATAGCGGCGCGCGCGCGAACCTGCTGGGCGAGCGGCTGGTCGGCGAGGCCGCGGCGAAGGCCGAAGCGGCGCGTGCGCGGGTCGAGGTGCTGACGCCGCTTTCCATCGCCATCCCGTCGAGCGGACTTCCAAGCGGCGCGCAACTTCTGGCGCTGGACGCGGTGCGCGTCGAGCGCAACGGGCGCATTCTCGGGCCGTGGACGCTCAATCTGCGCGGGCCGGAGCGGATCGCGGTGACGGGCGCCAACGGCGCGGGCAAGACGACGTTGCTTGGCGTCGCGGCGGGAAGCGTCGTTCCCTTCGCCGGAAGCATTCGCGGGATCGAAGGACGGGTCGCGATGCTCGACCAGCATGTCGCGATGCTCGACCCCGATGCCAGCATCCTCGCCAATTTCCGGCGGATCAATCCCGGCCTGACCGAACAGGATGCCCATGCCGCGTGCGCGCGCTTCGGGTTCCGCAATCGCGATGCGCTGAAGCTGGTCGGGACCCTGTCAGGCGGCGAGCGGTTGCGCGCGGGGCTGGCCTGTACGCTGGCGGGCGAAGCGCCGCCGTGGCTGTTGATCCTCGACGAACCGACCAATCACCTCGACATCGATTCGATCGCGCTGCTCGAGGCGGCGCTGAAGGCTTATGACGGGGCGCTGATCGTGGTGAGCCATGACCGGGCGTTTCTGGACGCGATCGGGATCGAGCGGGAGTTCAGCGTGTAGCGCGGAGCAGGCGGCCGGGGCGGGCGGTGCGCCGGCCGCTCTCGAACGCGGGCTGGCCGTTGACCATGACGAGGTCGAACCCCTGCGCGCGGGCGAAGGGGTCGAGATAGGTCGAGCGCGCATGGACTCCGGCGGGATCGAACAGGAGCAAATCGGCCTTCGCGCCCGGGCGGATCGTGCCGCGATCGGGCAGGCGCAGGATGCGCGCGGGGAATGAAGTCGCCTTGCGCACCGCCTCCTCGATCGGGATGCGCCGGGTCTTCACGACATAATCCTCGATCAGCTTCGCATAGGTGCCAGTCGAGCGGGGATGGCGCATCGACGGGCCGCCATCGGTCGAGATCGCGACCAGCGGATCGAGAAGCAGCACGTCCTGAAGCGCCTGATCCATTGTGAAATGCGCGCCCGATCCGCCGCCGGGGCCGAGCTGGATGAGGAAATCGGGGAAGGCGAGGCCGGCTTCCTGCGCCGCCTGCGCCACCGTCTTGCCCGCGAGGCGCCCGGTGCCGAGCAGCAGCATCTCCGGCCCGCCGCGGCGGATCATGCGCTTTTCGAGATAGTCGCGCAGCTCGGCACGGCGGGTGGCGAGGACGGCGGCGTAGTCGGTCGGCGGGAGCGCCCATTGCGGAAACAGGATCGCGATGCCGGTGAAGCCCGCATTATAGGGATAGGCGTCGGCGGTGAGATCGATCCCGGCGCGGCGCTTGGCAGCGAGGAAGTCGAGCAGCGCGCGGGCGCGGGCCTCACCCTTGCCGAACACGACCTTGAGGTGCGAAATGTGCGGGCGGGCGGGGCCGGCCGAGGCGATCAGCTCATCGATCGACGCTTCGATCTCGTCGTCATTCTCCGAGCGCATATGGCTCATCGCGACGCCGCCATGGCGCGCGACGACGCGGCCGAGCGCGGCCAGCTCGGCGATCTCCGAATAGATGCCGGGGACATATTCGAGGCCGTAGGAGAGGCCGAAAGCGCCCGCGCGCAGCTCCGCGTCGAGCTGCGCTTCGAGACGGGCGAGGCCGGCGGCGTCGGGGCGGCGCACCGAGTCGGGGATCTTCGCCGCGCGGCGCAGCGTGCCGTGGCTGGCGAGCGTCACCACGTTGAGGTCGAGCGGGGCGCGGTCGGCGGCGCGCATCCAGCCGCGCAGGTCGAGATCGTCCTTGATCCGCGGGCCGCCGCCGTCGACGCCGAGCGTGATCGTGGTGACGCCCATGGCGAGGAAGCCGTCATAGGATTCGTTCAGCGGATCGCCATGGGTATGGGTATCGATAAAACCGGGGGCGAGGATGCGGCCCTCGCCCGCGATGACGCGCGCCGCGGTAACCGCGATGCGAGCCGCGGGGGGCGTGATCCGGACGATCCGGTCACCGGCGACCAGAACGTTGGCGAGGCGTGGCGGCGCGCCGGTACCGTCAACTAGCATGACTTCGCGGAACAGCGTGGAGGGCGGTGCGGCGGATGCCGACCGCAGGGCGAGACCAGTTGCGAATGCGCCGCCGATAAGCTGCCGGCGCGACAGATGCTGGTTCATGGTTACCCCCGCCAAACCCTGCGGAGACTATGCCGGTCACGCGGAGGGGCGGCAACGCGCGAGAGGTTTAGGCGGTATAGCTTGTGGTTGGAGGCTTAACCCCTTGCCGTCTCCCCGGCACAAGGCCGGGGTGAGGGTGGGGAAGGGGTCAGGGCGCGTCGCTGAACTGGAGCGAGGCCAGTTTCGCGTAGAGGCCGCCCCTTGCCACGAGCTCGGCGTGCGTGCCGGTTTCGACGATGCGGCCTTCGTCCATCACGATGATGCGCCTGGCCGCGCGGACGGTGGCGAGGCGGTGGGCGATGACGAGCGTGGTGCGGCCCTGCATCAGATGCTCGAGCGCGTCCTGCACCAGCCGTTCGCTTTCGGCGTCGAGCGCGCTGGTCGCCTCGTCGAGCAGAAGGATCGGCGCGTCGCGGAGCAGCGCACGGGCTATCGCGAGGCGCTGGCGCTGGCCGCCCGAGAGGCGCGCGCCATCCTCGCCGAGGAAGGTCTCGAGGCCGTCGGGAAGGTCGCGCAGGAATTCGGCGGCATTGGCCGCCTCGGCGGCCTGCCAGATCTGTTCTTCGGTGGCGTCCCAGCGGCCGTAGCGGAGATTGTCGCGCGCGGAGGCGGCGAAGATCACCGTTTCCTGTGGCACCATCGCCATGCGCGCACGCACTTCACCCGGATCGGCGGAGCGGACGGGCACGCCGTCGACACGGACCTCGCCCGCTTCGGGGTCGTAGAAGCGCTGGACGAGCTGGAAGAGCGTCGACTTGCCCGCGCCCGAGGGACCGACCACCGCGATCGTCTCGCCCGGTGCGACGGAGAGGGTGAAGTCCTCCAGCGCCGAGACTTCGGGGCGGGTGGGATAATGGAAGGTGACGTGGTCGAACTCGATCGCGCCCAATGCCGGAACGGGCAGCGGCACCGGATCGGCGGGGGCGGCGATGTCGGGTTCCTGTGCGAGCAGCTCGGCCAGACGGCTGGCGGCGCCCGAGGCGCGGAGCAGGTCGCCATAGACTTCGGTCAGCGCGCCGAACGCGCCCGTGACGAGGCCCGCGGTGATCACGAATGCGGTGATCGAGCCGCCGGAGATCCGCCCCTCCGACACGCCATAGACCGCGTCCCACATGATCAGCGTGATCGCGGTGAACAACGCGAAGATGACGAGCGCGGTCATCACCGCGCGGGTGGCGAAACGCTTGCGCGCGGTGGCGAAGCCGCGGTCGACGGCCGCCTGGAAGCGCTCACCCTCGCGACGTTCCTGCCCGAAGGCCTGAACGATCCGCATCGCGCCGAGGGTTTCCGAGGCGATCGCGCCGATATCCGCGACGCGGTCCTGACTGGTGCGCGAGAAGCGGCGCACGCGGCCGCCGAGCCACATGATCGGCAGCACGATCACCGGGATGCCGATGATCAGATAGGCCGCGATCTTGGGCGCGAGGACGAAGAGATAGACGGTGCCGCCGATTGCGATGAGCAGGTTGCGCAGCGCGACCGAGACGGTGGTGCCGACGATCTGCTCGACCACCGCGGTATCGGCGGTGAGGCGGCTGGCGATTTCCGACGGGCGGTTCTCCTCGAACCATTTGGGCGGCAGGCGGAGGAGATTGCGGTGCACCGCGGCGCGCAGGTCCGCGACGGTGCGCTCGCCCAGCCATGAGACGAAATAGAAACGCATCGCGGTGGCGAAGGCGAGCACGACGACGACCAGCAGCAGGCCCTGGAAATAGGCGCCGATCTGGCTGGGGTCCGCGTCGGGGCCGAAGCCCTTGTCGACGACTTCCTTGAAGGTGCGGGGGATCCACAGGGTGGCGCCGGCGGCGAGGATCAATGCGACGATCGCGAGGCCGAGCTGGAGCGGATAACGGCTGGTTTGGCGCCAGACGATCCCCAGGCTCGACAGCTTGCGGGGCGCGGGAGGGGTCGCGGGCTTCAGGTCAGGCTCGGCCATGGCCGCCGACTAGCGGGAAGCCGGCGCCAAGGGAACATCATTCCTGCCTCGAACATTGGGTATGTATGGACATTGCACCGCAGCAAGCCGGCGTTATAACCCCCTGCCACCGTTGTCAGACGGGATGCGTGGGGCGGGGACAGTAACGACCGATGTTGTATGATGCTTACGAGATGCAGCGTTCCATGCTGGCGGGCGCCAGCGCGCTGGCCAATTTCAGCGCCGGGCTGCTGAACAATCCTGCAAATCCCTTTGCTTACTTCGGCGGCGGGCCGATCCTCGCTTCGGCGCTGGAAGTGTTCGCGCATGCCGCCGCGCCGCGCGGCAAGCCCGATTTCGGGCTGGATTTCACGACGATCGACGGCAAGCGAATCGAGGTTCGCGAGGAGATCGTGCTGCGCAAGCCGTTCGGCCAGCTCAAGCGTTTCGTGCGTGAAGGCGTCGAGGGCGGCCCCAAGCTGCTGATCGTCGCGCCGATGAGCGGTCACTTCGCGACGCTGTTGCGCGGTACGGTCGAGCGGATGCTGCCGTCCGCTGACGTCTACATCACCGACTGGCGCGACGCGCGGCAGGTTCCGCTGGCGGACGGCCGCTTCGATCTCGACGACTATGTCGATTACGTGATCGAGTTTCTGGCGGCGATCGGGGCCGAGGGCGATACCCGTGCCCATGTGCTCGCGGTGTGCCAGCCGTCGGTGCCGGTCTATGCCGCGACCGCGCTGATGAACGCGGACAAGCACCCCAACCGTCCGCGCACGCTGACCATGATGGGCGGGCCGATCGACACGCGCGAGGCGCCGACCGCGGTCAACACGCTGGCGACCGAACGTCCGCACGCGTGGTTCGCGCAGAACGTCATCGCGACCGTGCCGGCGACCTATCCGGGTGCCGGGCGTCGGGTCTATCCGGGCTTTCTGCAGCTTGCCGGG
>Ga0247822_10001141_pt1 | contig 15884 bp, 14 predicted proteins | sample 13C_Cellulose_Da_FD_192423 | JGI IMG/M metagenome (GOLD analysis project Ga0247822, IMG submission 192423) | Soil microbial communities from agricultural site in Penn Yan, New York, United States - 13C_Cellulose_Day30 | ecosystem: Environmental > Terrestrial > Soil > Agricultural land | place...
CGATCGAGGACGCGCACGCGCGTGATCGTGTCGGCGACCTCTTGCCCGTACGCGCCGACGTTCTGGATCGGCGTCGCACCGACGAGGCCGGGGATGCCCGACAGGCACTCGACGCCCGACAGCCCGGCATCGATCACCTCGGCGACGAATGCATCCCACACGACGCCCGCACCCGCGGTCACGCGCGCGTGATCACCGTCGGGCACGATCGCCACGCCGGGCAGCGCGAGCTCGACGACGAGGCCCGGGAACCCACTGTCACCGACGACGAGGTTCGAGCCACCGCCGAGCACGAGCACCGGCTCGTCACCGGCGAGCGCGAGCGCCTCGCGCAGCTCGTCGATGGTCGTGACGTGCGCGAGCCGGCGCGCGGGGCCGCCGACCCCGAGGGTGGTGCGGCCGGCGAGCGGGACGTCGCGAGCGAGGCGCATCACTTCGCCTGCGGAGCGAGCGCGGACCAGCACGCGACGAACCGCTGGTCCTCGGCCGCGAGGCCCTCGACCTGCTCGGCCGTGAACTCCGCGCCGGGCAGCGACTTGGTCAGCGCGTTCCATTGCTCGCGCAGCGGCTGGGCGCACGCCGCGTCCTTGCACGCGCACATCTTCGCGGCCAGCTCGCGCGACTGCGCGAGGATCGCGCTGCCGGCGGGCGGGTCGTGCGCCTGCTTGCAGGCGGCGACGATGACCAGGGCGAACGCCGCGCGCATGCGCGCCTGCCGCGCCTTGGTGCGCGCGCCGGCGTACTCGACTCTGTCGCCCTCCGTCGTCGAACCCTTCATCGCTGCTTCTCCCTGCTGGGCGCGACTATAGATCGCTGTCTCGACGCACGGCTCACCTGGGGTCGTGCACCAACGGCGCGAGTCGACTCGACGCGAATTGCGCCGTCCGTGCGCAAGGCCGGGACCACGAGTGCGCGTTCGTGCCTCCGGCGCCATCCACCGATGTAGGACACCTGGTCCAGATCCTGCCTCTGGAGTGCCAGATGCGCACACGCTCTTTGCGAATCCTCGCCTACGCGGCTCCGTTCGCCACCGCGATCTCCGCCGCACACGCGGCCCCGGTCACGTTCCATGGCTCGGCTCAGACCAACACGTGGATCACTCGCCCCGAGGGCGTGTCCGGGCCCCAGGTCGCCGGGGCACCCGCAGCACTCGAGGCCGCGCTGCCGCCGCTGCTCGCGGTGACGGCGACGGCGACCTACGATCCCGCGCTCGCCACCAGCGGCGGCTTGCTCGGGAACCAGCAGTATCACTACGGTCTCGTGACCGCGTTGAACATCCAGATCGGCGCGCACACCGTCGTTCGCGATCTCGCGAATCCAGCGACGGCGCTCAACTACATGCACGTCTGGATGGAGGACAACCCTCTCAACACCTGGGATCAGGTGAGCGTCGGCTACGGTCCCGTCCTCTTCGACGGCAGCACCACCCTGGCCGGGTTTCCCCTGTCGTCCGCCGGCGTGTTCCTGTCCAACGAGGCCGGCGACGTGCTGTCGAGCACCGAGGTCCCCGCGACGCTCTGCCTCGCCGAGTGGGATACGCTGAACGTGAGCCTGGTCGTTCGCGGCGAAGGCACCGCACTGCACCAGCTGTACGCATATGGCACCCCCGATCGGTCGATCGACAGCGATGGCGATGGCATCATCGACGGCGAGGAGCGGGCGCTCGTCGTCACGCTGCCGTCGCTCGATCCGTGCGATCCCGACTCCGACGATGACTCGGTGAGCGACGGCGACGAGCTGGCGGCGGGCACGAGCCCGGTCGCCGCCGATACGGATGGCGACGGTCTGGCGGACGGCGTCGATCCCGATCCGCTGGTCCCGGGGCTCAGCGGCGATGCGCTCGCCGAGGAGGTCCGCGAGATCGCCAACGACGTCACCGAGATCCCTGCCGCGAGCTTCACCGGGCCGAACGCCAACGCCGAGCGCGGCCGGCGCAACGCGCTCGCGAACCGCCTCCAGGCGGCCGCCAACCACATCGAGGACGGCGACTTCGAGGAGGCCCTCGCGATCCTCGAGCACGTGCGCGAGCTCGTCGATGGCGACCCATCGCCGCCGGACGTGATGGACCCGGGCAGCGACAAGGACATGGTGCGCGACCAGATCGATACCTTGATCGCCCTCCTCGAGACGCTCGCCCTCTGAGGGGGCGCGAAGCTCAGCGGGCGACCGTCGCGCTCGACTCGTCGATGCGGACGAGGTTCTTCTTGGTCGCCGCGCCGAGCCGCTTCTCGAGCAGCGCGATCACCTCGTTGCACGTGAGCTGGATGTTGCCGGCGCCGAGCGTGATCACGAGGTCTCCCGCCTTGGCGTGACCGTCGAGCCACGGCGCGACGTCCTCGCGCTTGCCGATGTACGTGATGTCTTTGTGGCCGGCGTCGCGCGCGAGCTTGACCACGGCCTCGCTGCTCACGCCGTCGATCGGCTTCTCGCCGCCCGCGGCGATGTCGCACACGACGACCTTGTCGGCGTCGTGGAACGCGCGCGCGAACTCGGCGAGCTGATCGCGCGTGCGCGTGTAGCGGTGCGGCTGGAACGCAGCGATCAGGCGGCGGCCGGGGAACGAGCTGCGCGCACCCGACAGCGTGGCCTTCACCTCGGCGGGGTGGTGTCCGAAATCGTCGACGACGGTGACACCGCCGACCTCGCCGCGCACGGTGAACCGGCGCGCGACGCCCTCGAACTGCGCGATCGCCTTCACGTAGGTCTCGAACGGCATGCCCATGAAGTCCGCGATCGCGAGCACGCCGAGCGCGTTGAGCACGTTGTGCGCGCCCGGCATCGGCAGCACGACCTCGCCGAGCTCCGTGGCGTGGCGCCAGGCGACGAACCGCGTGGTCAGCCCGTCGGGCCGCACGTTGCGCGCACGGTACGTCGCCTGCGACGTGATGCCGAACGTGGTGAACCGCTTCGTTAGATTTGGCAGGATCTCCTTGACGCCCGCGTTATCGAGGCACAGCGCGCTCATCCCGTAGAACGGGACGCGGTTGCAGAAGTCGGTGAACGCCTTCTTCACGTTGTCGTAGGTGACGTAGTGATCGAGGTGCTCGGGATCGACGTTGGTGACGATCGCGGCCGTGGGCGTCAGCGTGAGGAACGAGCCGTCGCTCTCGTCCGCCTCGGCGACGAGGTAGTCGCTCTTGCCCCAGCGTGCGTTCGCGAGGCCGAGCGAGTTGACGCGGCCGCCGATCACCGCCGTCGGATCGTAGCCGGCGGCCATCAGCACCGTGTGCATCATCGTCGTCGAGGTCGTCTTGCCGTGCGCGCCCGCGATCGCGGTCGCGTACTTCATGCGCATCAGCTCGCCGAGCATCTCGGCGCGCGGGATCACCGGGATCTGGCGCGCGCGGGCGGCCTCGACCTCGGGGTTGTAGCCCCTGATCGCGCTGGACACGACGACGACGTCCGCCTCGCCGAGGTTGTCGGCGCGGTGGCCGCGGTGGACCGAGCACCCGATCTGCGCGAGGTGACGCGTGATCTCGGTGTCGTTCTGATCCGAGCCCGAGACCTTGTAGCCCATGTTGGCCAGCACCTCGGCGATGCCGCACATCCCCATGCCCCCGATGCCGACGAAGTGAATCTTGGTGTCTTGCTTGCGAAACATGGCGCTCCGTCGAAGTAACGCGTGGACCGACGAGGACTATGCCGCGCCGACGGCGCGTTCTACCAGAGCCCGGGGCAGATGTCCGAGATCGTGTCCTGGTGAGCCGCCGAGGCCAGGCGTAGGGATGGGACGTGGACAGATGGAACATGTTGTTGCTGGCCTTGCTCGCCGCGTGGCCGTGCGCGGGGGTGCCCCGGCGCGCGGTGGTGGGCGGCGCACCGGTCGCCGCGGAGGCACGCGCGGTCGATCGCATGACGGTCGCGGGGAGGCGCCACTTCGCGCGCGGCTTTCCGGCCGAGGAGCGCGCGGGCGTGGTCAATGCGGTGATCGAGATCCCGAGCGGCACGGTCGCCAAGTTCGAGGTCGACGATGCCGACGGCCGCATGCACTGGCAGCGCGACCGCGACCACGGCAGGCCGCGCGAGGTCGATTACCTGCCGTTCGTCGTCAACTACGGCATGGTGCCGCGCACGCTCGCCGCCGATGGTGACGGCCTCGACATCGTCGTGCTCGGGCGCGGCATCGAGCGCGGGCACGTCGCGCACACCCGGGTGATCGGCGTGCTCAAGATGGGCGACGACGCCGAGCGCGACGACAAGCTGCTCGCCGTGCCGCTCGAGGACGCGCTCGCGAACGGGTTCTCGCGGCTGCATGACCTCGACGAGCTCGACGCGGGCTATCCGGCGGTGCGCGACATCCTCGAGCTGTGGTTCGCCAACTACTGGGGCCCCGGCGTGACGCACGTCCTCGGCTGGGGTGACGTCGACGAGGCGACCGAGGTCCTCGAGGAGGCGAAGCGCGCGTTCACCGCGGCGTCGGTGCGCCGGCGAGCGAGCGACGGAGCAGCGCCTCATCTTCGAGCGCCGAGGCCAGCCGCTGCATTCGCTCGACGAGCGGCGGCGCCTCTGCCGGCGGCACGATCCGGCTCAGCAGATTGAGCGCCATCACGCGCATGCGCACGAGGCCGCCGTCGCCTGCCTCGTCGATCGCGCGGCGCGCGAGCTGCTCCGCTTCGCCGGTCTCGCCCAGCTGCCACGCGCAGTACGCGAGCCCGAGGTAGCGGCGGAAGGCGACGAACGGGATCGCCGCGTCGGGGATCGCCGCGTAGCATGCCCGCGCACGCTCGAGATCCACCGCCTCGCCCGCGGGCGGTCGCGTGAACCGCGCCGCGCGCAGTGCCTCGAGCCGCGCGCGATACGGCAACACGTCGGTGTCGGGGAGCTGCGTCGTCGCGAGCCGCTCGTCGACGAGCGCGAGGTGATGCGCGAGCGCGGCGTGATCTCCGCGAAGCGTCGCGAGCTCGCCGCGCACGAGGTGCAGCTCGATCTCGGCCGTGACACCCGCCGCGGCGACGTGCCGCTCCGCGCGCGCGAGCCACGCTTGACACGCGTCGACGTCGGCGCGGCTGTGATGTGCCATCGCGATCCCGAGCTCGATCCAGCACACGAGCGGCGACTCCGCGATCGGCGGCCGGTTCCACAGCGACAGCTGCTCGAGGCGCAGCCCGCTCGGCAGATCCGCGAACCGCGTGTGGTACGTGCCGAGCCACTTCACCCACTGCTCGACGGGCGACGTCACGCCGAACAGCCGCAGCATCCACCGCCCGTACTGGCCACCCGGCTTGTGACCGCGCCGCGCGAGCCGGCGCAACCCGCGCTCCACGGTCTGCGGATCCGCCGGGACGTCGACGCGGTCACCCGCGCGATGGATCAACTGATCCGCGAGTGGCAACCAGCCGCCGCGATCGTGCACCCACCGCTCGACGTACTCGCCCCAGCTCAGGCCCGCGGGCGGAAGCTCGTCGACGACCATGGGCGAACATCATAACCTTCGTCGATGCGCTACCTGCACACGATGATCCGCGTCCGCGACCTGCCCGCCGCGCTCCGCTTCTTCTGCGACGGGCTCGGCCTGCGCGAGGTGCGCCGTACCGAGCACGCGCAGGGCCGCTTCACGCTCGTGTTCCTCGGCGAGCGCGATACCGGCGACGCTCCGCAGATCGAGCTCACCCACAACTGGGATCAGACCGAGCCGTACACTGGCGGTCGCAACTTCGGCCACGTCGCCTACGAGGTCGACGACATCTACGCCGCCTGCCAGCGGTTGGTCGATCACGGCTACACGATCAGCCGGCCGCCGCGCGATGGGCGCATGGCGTTCGTCCGCTCGCCGGACGCGATCTCCGTCGAGCTGTTGCAGAAAGGCGCGGCGCTCGCGCCCGCCGAGCCGTGGAAGTCGATGCCCAACGTCGGCGAGTGGTAGCTCAGCGCTGCTGCGCCGCGCACCAGTCGATCACGTCGGCGGCCGCGCGCGGCTTGGCGAGGGCCTTCATCGCCGCGCCCATCTGCGCCCGCTTCGCGGCGTCGGTGAGCAGCGGGCGCAGCGCGTCGGCGAGCTTGTCCGCCGTGAGCTCGGACTGCTTGAACATCAGCGCGGCGCCGGCGGTGGCCATCTCGCGCGCGTTGATCTCTTGATGGTTGTCGGCGGCGAACGGGTAGGGGATGAAGATGGCGGGCTTGCCGGCGATCGCGAGCTCCGCGACGGTGGTCGCGCCCGCGCGGCCGATCACGAGGTCGGCCTGCTGGTACGCGGACGCCATATCCTTGATGAAGGCGCGGCAGTCGGCGGTGACGCCGGCGTCGGCGTAGCGCTGCTGGGTCTTCTCGAGATCCTTCTCGCCGGTCTGATGCACGATCGACAGCGCGTGCGTCTTCGCCAGCGACGACAGCGCGGTCGCGGCGAGCTCGTTCACGGCGACGGCCCCGAGCGAGCCGCCGGAGACGAGCACGTGCACGGTCTCCCCGGCGGGCTGCGACGCCGGAGATGAGGACGATGCGAGCAGGCGCTGCAGGAGGTCACGACGCACCGGGTTACCGCTCATCACGGTCTTCTTGGGCTTGAAGAACCGGCGGCTCTCCTCGAACGAGAGGAACACCGCGCGCACGACGCGCCCGAGGATCTTGTTGGTGAGCCCGGGGATCGAGTTCTGCTCGCAGATCGCCGTCGGGATCCCGCGCAGCCGCGCCATCAGCACCACCGGCCCCGACGCGTAGCCGCCGACGCCGATCACCGCGTCGGGCGCGAACGCCTTGACCACCTTGCGGGCCTGCCACAGCGCCTTGGGCAGCCGGAACAAGCCGCGGATCGCCCCGAGCGCACCCACGGTCTTGAGGCCCGAGACCTCGATCAGCGCGAGGTCCCAGCCGAGCTCGGGCAGCACGCGTGCCTCGATGCCACGCGCGGTGCCGACGAAGCGCACGGGAGCGTCGGGCTCGCGGGTGCGCAGCTCCTCCGCGATCGCGACGCCGGGGAATAGGTGGCCGCCGGTGCCGCCGCCCGCGATCAGGAGGCGCATGCGGACTCGGTGGCGACACGGACGCGCACGCGCTTACGACGCGCGAGCTCGCGCTGATGTTCCACTTCTTTCGTACGGCGCTCGGGGCGGCGCCCGACGTTGAGCAAGAGGCCGACGAGCGACATCGTGATGATCAGCGATGTACCGCCATAGCTGACGAGCGGCAACGTGATGCCCTTGTTCGGGACCACGCCGAGGACGACCCCGACGTTGAACAGCACCTGCACGCCGAACATGATCGTGATGCCGAACGCGAGATAACCGCCGAACACGTCGCGCGCACCGAGCGCCGCGCGGATGCCGCGCCACAGCAGGAGCGCGAACAGCACCAGCACGAGCGCGACGCCGACGAAGCCCATCTCCTCGCCGATCGGAGCCAGGATGAAGTCGTTGTGGCCCTCGGGCATGTAGCCGAGCGATTGACGCCCGTCGCCGAGCCCGACGCCGCTGAACCCGCCCGAGCCCATGGCGAGCCGCGCCTGCACGAACTGGTACGCCTGATCCGACGCGTAGGCCTCGGGGTTGAAGTACGCGAGCACGCGCTGGAGGCGCCACGGCGTGCCGACGACCATGTGATACGCGAGCGGCGCCGCCGCCAGCACCGCGAGCACGATGTACGAGATCCGCGTGCCCGCCATGAACAGCATGCCGAGCGTGGTGGCACCGAGGACGACCGACGAGCCGAGGTCGGGCTGCTTGAGCAGCAACGCCATCATCATGCCGCACACGATCAGGTGCGGGACGAAGCCGATCGTGAACGTCTTCACGCGGTCGGCTTTGCGCCCGAGCGAGTACGCCAGGTAGGTGACGAGCGCGAGCTTCGCGATCTCGACCGGCTGGAACGCGAACGGCCCGAGCGGGATCCACCGCGTGGCGCCGTTGCGCGCCGGGGCGAGCAGGGCCGCGGCGAGGAGCACCAGCGAGACGAGGAGCAGCGGGTAGGTGAGCTGGCGCAGGCGCCGGTAGTCGAACGTCGCGGCGACCCACATCGCCACGCCACCGATCCCCACGAACATCAGCTGCCGCTCCAGGAAGTAGAACGCGTCGTGGTGCTGGGTGAGGCCATCGGCGGCGGTCGCCGAGTAGATCGCGATCGTGCCGATGCACAGCAGGCCCAGCATCGCGAACACCAGCCACACATCGAACGGGCGCTCGGGGAGCGTCGCGGAGGGGTGCTGGAGCGAGACCAGGGCGGCGGGGGCCGGCAGCGTCGGATCGACGTCGGCCCCGCGGGACGGTCGCCGCCAACGCTCGGTGACGGCGGCGAGACGGCGGAGGGCGGACATCCCCACATCCTCTTCACGCGGATCCGGGGGCGCCAGTTTTCAGCATCACCCGTAGGGCACGTGGCTTGCTCCTCCGGAGCTCAGGAGGTCACCATGTCGACCACTGCCTGGATCGTCGTCTTGCTGCTCGTCGTCTTCTTGCTTGGTGGTGCTGGTTACTTCTACCGGCACTGAGCGTGAAATGGGTCTGACCCCTTTCGCGTGAGCGAGCGAATGTCGTCATTACCCGTTGCGTGGGATCGCGAGGCTGGCAGGATGCGCCGCCATGAAGTGCACCCTCCTCGCCGCCGTCGCCATCGCCGCTGTCGTTGGCCTTGCCGTCTCGTGCGGTGACAACCGGATCCACACGGGAGGCGTCGTCGACAGCGCCGTGACCACCGACGGTGCCACGTGCGGTGACGGCGTGGTCTCCGCCGGCGAAGAGTGCGAGACCGGCGCATGCTGCGTGAACTGCCGCATCGCGGACCGTAGCGTCGAGTGTCGCGCCACGACGGGTTCGTGCGACGCCGCCGAGATGTGCGACGGCGTGCTGGCGACCTGTCCCGCCGACGAGGAGGCGCCGGACGGCACGGCGTGCCCGCAGGGCTTCTGCTCCAACGGCATGTGTGGGGCCTGCAACATCAACATCGACGCCGACTTCGACGGCTCGAACCAGTGCGATGACTGCGATGACACGAACGGGCTCGTGAAGCCGGAGGCGTCCGAGACTGCGTGCGAAGGCCTCGACGACGACTGCGACGGCAAGATCGACGAGAACTGGGACACCGACGGCGACGGCTACTCGACCTGTTCGTCGGATCCGAGCGTGTTCGACTGCAACGACCTCCTGTCGGGCGTGAACCCGGGCGCTACCGAGTCGTGCGGCCCCGGCGGCATCCCCAACGCCATCGACGAGAACTGCAACGGCTACACCGACGAGACCTGCACGCCGTGCACGATGACCGACGCCGACGGCGACGGGGTCACGGACTGCCAGGGCGACTGCGACGACAACAATGCGACCGTTCGCCCCGGCGCGCCCGAGATGTGCGACGGCCTCGACAACGACTGCAACAAGTTCACCGTCAAGAACTGCGACGTCGGCGGCTCGTGCAACTACGCGAGCGAGGCGGACGTGTGCCAGGACGATCTGGTGTGTGGCTGCATCCTCGACGAGAACGGCGCCTGCAACGACGACTATCGCTGCGTGTCGTACTGCGAGGGCAGCTTCACCGGCGCGATCGGTGCGGGGTGCAAAGCGACCGAGACCTGCCTCTATCACTGGCTCGACTCGGATAACCAGCACGGCTGCGCCCCGGCGACTTCGACGATCGGCGCGAAGCTGGCAGGCGAGACGTGCACGGCTGAGAGCCAGTGCCGCAGTGGGTCGTGCCTCGATTTCGGCGACGGCACGCGCCGCTGCTACGACTACTGCGATCACAACGGTGGCGGTAACGGCAGCTGCGCGACCGGCACCGTGTGCGACGTCGTCTCGTCGACGGTCTCGCCGAGCATCTACATGTACGCGGTGTGCGGTCTCGACAACAACGGCGCGGGGGCGACCGGCGCGACCTGCAGCGCGGCTTCCCAGTGCAAGTCGGGCCAGTGCGTGAGCGGCAAGTGCGCCGAGCCGTGCGGCCTCGAGTCGCACTGCCCGAGCGGCTACCACTGCATCGCGCCGATGACGACGGGCACGTTCGTGACCACGGGGACGTGGACCGGCATCGGCGCCGGGATCGACGGCCAGCCGTCGGTCGAGACCGTCCCGGTGTGCGTCGCCGATGGCGCGGGCACGCATGATCGCCAGGGCGGGGCGGCGTGCACGAGCAACGGTCAGTGCGCGAGCGAGTTCTGCGACTCGGCGCTCAAGGTCTGTGTCGATATGTGCACCACCGACGCGAGCTGTGGAGTCAATCTGACCTGCGAGCCCGTCTACGTGAAGGCCAGCGCCTCGGCCGCCGGGATCTTCTGGGGCCGCGCGTGCGTGAACGCTTCATTCGGCACGCTGCTCAAGCGGATGTAGCTGTCAGCAGTCCTCGCGGTCGGCCGGGCGCTGATCGGCATCGCGCGTGCAGTGGCCCATGGGGAGGAGGAATCCATGGGAACCAAGTCCAGCATCGAACAGCTGAACAGCTTCTTGCGCGGCGAGATGGCGGCCGTCGAGACCTACGAGATGACCCTCGAGAAGATCGACGAGATCAGCACCGCGCGCGACGAGCTGCTGATCAACCTGAAGTCACACCGCGATCGCGTGATGGCGCTGCAGGAGGCGATCGTCGCGGCCGGAGGGACGCCCGCGACGAGCTCCGGTCCCTGGGGGACGTTCGCGAAGGCCGTCGAGGGCTCGGCGAAGGTGTTCGGCGAGAAGGCAGCCGTGGCGGCCCTCGAGGAGGGCGAGGATCACGGCGTGAAGGACTACAACGAGGACCTCGACGACCTCGATCCCGAGGTGAGGCAGCTCGTCACGACCGAGCTGATCCCCGAGCAGCAGAAGACGCACGACCGCCTGAGCGAGCTCAAGCGCCGGCTGTAGCGCTCGATCGAGTCGCGTCGCGCCGACGACAGAGACGGCGTCGCGGAACACGCACGCGCTCTGTGGCATGAAGTGAAAACGCTTTGACGCCCGGAGAGATCGCGCCCTTTGGTACTCGATTCCTCGCAGCGGCTGCCATCCCCGCTCGGAACTCGAGGAGAAACAACATGGGCAAGTACGTTTGGCTCGGGCTCGCGCTCGCGGGCATCACAGCATGTGCAGTCACTGACGCGGGCGAGGATGGCGAGAACGACAGCTTCCTGGGTGCTGGCAAGGCGGACGGCGGCCTCGCCGACGGCTCGCGCCCGGCTGCCGGCGTGCTCCGCGTCGCCAATGAGTCCTCTCTCGAGACGCTGGATTCGGACGTCGGTCTTTCGACGCGCGCGGCGAACCGCATCATCGCGTTCCGCGCCGGCGCCGACACCACGCTCGGAACCGGCGACGATCGCCGGTTCCAGACGCTCGCCGAGCTCGACGCGGTGCCTTACGTCGGTTCGCGCGCGCTCGAGGCACTCCTCGCATACGCCGAGGATCGAGGCTACCTGCCGTCGGTGGATCCGTTCGCGGCGGATCCGGCCGGACAGCCGATCGCGACCTATGACGATGTGCTGGCCCTGTTGCCCGAAGGGGAAGCCTTCGCGGACCTCGGACGGTTCGTCGTGTTCGAGCAGCATCGCGTGTGCGGGGCCTCGGGATGCACGCCGTGGCAAGACACGACGCTGCTGACGTTGACGACGGTCCTGAGCGGAGGTCCGGGCGGCAGGCAAGTGTTCCCGGCACTGCCTCTCGAGGGCCAGGTCTACCTCGAGTCGATCGAGGCGTATCCCCAGGCGCAGCTGTACCTCGCGCTCCAGGGCGACCCTGATCTCAACGGCGATCGCCTGTTCTTCTGGTGCTTCGTCGGACCGTACGCTGGAGAGACCGCCCGCGCCGTGATCGCGGCGCGCGGGCTCACGACCTGCGATACCTTCGTCACGAACTTCGACGAGATCGCGCTCGCGCGCGCCGGTCAGGGCCCTTCGTTCGATCGGCTCTTTGGCCTGCAGATCTCCGACACCCGGACCACGTCGATCGATTGGGGCGGCCAGGCGGCCACCGACAAGGGCTACCTCACGCCCTCGCACCTCGCGCTGGTCTCCAACCAGAGCGCCGACTACTACATGCAGACGGCGCGGCTCGCGATCGCAGCGGACCTCGCGCGTCCCTGATCGAGAACGTCCGACGTCCCGATCACGCGCTCGGCCTCCGCCGAGCAACTGCGACCCGGTCGTCGAGACTCGTGAACGTCGAGCTACGCCAGCAAAGCGATCTGCGAGGTCTCGCAAAGCGCGCGGCATGGCGCCGGGCAGGTCGATCCGCCTCCCCCGTGCGACGGCCAGGACTGGCGTCTCGTCCGGACTGACGTTTCACACACGATTTGGGGAGAACATGGGGGCGGATCAACACTGTCGTTCAACCAGAGCGCCGGCGATTACACGCAGGCAGCGCGACTCGCGATCAGACCCGACTTCGCGGGTTCGCGATCGACGTCGTCGAGTGAAGGCTCACGCATGGCCCGTGGGATGAAGATCGACCCTCGGGCGATCGCGGCGCTGCGAACCTCGGTCGAACGTGTCCTCACGCGCGAGGGCGCGAAGCTCCCTACGCCCCCATTCCGCGTGGGAGAGGACATCCCGGCGTACTGGCGCGCCGCGGAACACCTCCATGGACGCGAGGATCTGGCGCTGTGCGTCGCGCGCGAGCTGCCCGTCGGCACGTTCGGTGCGACGAGCTACTCGTTCGCGAGCGCCGCCACGGTTCGCGAGGCGCTACAGGTGTTCCGTCAGGACTCGCAGCGCGCGGTGGTCGGGCTCATCACGAAGGTCGAGACCATCGGCCAGACCGCCTCTCTGATCATCGATGGCCCCGAAGTGCTCGGGCCCATGCTCGACGTACTGATCGCGCTTCTGGCCCTCCGCTGCCAGCAACTGGCGGAGCCGGCCGTCGAGATCGTGAAGGTCGAGCTGCGCTGCCCCGCGCCGACCGACCTCACACCGTGGAGACAGCACTTCACCGTGCGGCCGAGGTTCGGCACCGGCCGCAGCCTGTTCGCGATTCCCGAGGCGCAGCTCCGGCACCCGCTGCGCACGTCCAGCAACGCGATCCGCGAGGTGCTCGGGCCTCGCACCGGCGCTTCGGCCGCCGACGAGGTCCGCGCCCACGTGCGCGCGTGGATCCGCGAGCCGTCGGACCTCGCCGACGTCGCGCGCGCGCTCGGGATGTCCCCGCGCACGCTGCAACGCCGGCTCGATGACGACGGCGTCACGTTTCGCCAGCTCGTGCTCGACGTCAAGATCGACGTCGCCAAGGAGCTGCTCGCCGCCGAGCAGCTGACGATCGCGGCGGTCGCGACCGCCGTCGGGTTCTCGCGCGTATCGGCGTTCTCTCGCGCGTTCTCGCAGCGCACGGGCATCAGCCCGACGAAGTTTCGGGCCGCGCTCCGGTGAGCGGCGACGAGCTCGAGCGTCGGCGGTAGCGCGTCAATCGAGACGCTTCGCACCAACCGCCGACACGGCGTCGCGGAACACGCGGCCGCGATGGCCGAAGTTCTGGAACATGTCGTAGCTCGCGCACGCGGGCGACAGCACGACCGCATCGCCTGCGGTGCACAGTGCGGTCGCGCGCGCGACCGCGTCGTGCATGTCGGTGGCGTCGACGACGGGGTAGGTCGCGCCATGCGTGGCGGCGGCGGCGCGGATCAGTGGCGCCGCTTTGCCGATGAGCACGATGCCCTTGCACACGCCGTCGAGCGCCTCGAGCATCGGCTCGTACGAGCCGCCCTTGTCGACGCCGCCGGCGATCAGCACGAGGGGGCGCGGAAACCCGCGCACGCTCGCGGCGACCGACGCCACATTGGTGCCCTTGCTGTCGTCGTAGAAGTAGATGTCGCCTTTGTCCCCGACGAGCTCCATGCGATGGGGCAGCGGGCGGTACGCGCGTGCGCCCGCGCGGATCGCGTCGACGGGGACGCCGGCGGCCGCGGCGGCGAGGTAGGCGCCCATCGCGTTCTCGAGGTTGTGGTTGCCGACGATGACGAGATCGTCGACGGGAAACACGAGGTCATCGACGGGCCGGCCGTTCGCGCGCATCACCAGCGCCTTGCGATCGGGCGACACGAACATGCCGCGCGTCGTGGTCGCGTCGGCGCCGCGGCGCGAGTCGAACGTGAACAGCTGCGACCGGATGTCCTGCGTCTCCTGCATCACCCACGGATCTGCGGCGTTCGCGATCGCGACGGCCGCGGGCGGCTGGAAGTCCCAGATCCGCCCCTTCATCTCGGCGTAGCGCTCCATCGTGCCGAACCGATCGAGGTGATCTTCGGTGATGTTGGTCAGCACGCCGGCGTACGGCGCGAACGAGGTGCACGCCTCGAGCATGAACGCCGCGACCTCGGCGACGATGAGTCCGCCGGGCACGTTCGCCGGGTGATCGACGGCGTCGATCAGGGGCATGTTGCCGAGGTTGCCGCCGCAGAACGTCGGTCGACCGGAGGCCTCGCACAGCTTGCCCGTGAGCGCGGTCGTCGTCGACTTGCCGTTGGTGCCGGTGATGGCGAGCAGCTTCGCGTCGGGGTGGAGGAAGCGATACGCGAGCTCGATCTCGGCGATCACCGGGATGCCCTGCGCGGCGGCGGCGCGCGTCTCGGGCAGCGGTGGCACGCCGGGCGACATCACGACGAGCTCGGCCGCGAGGTAGGTCGTGAGGTCGTGGCCGCCGAGCTCGAAACGCACGCGATCTACACACTCGGGCACGTCGAGCTGCTTCATCGCATCGCCGAGCTTGTCCGCCGGTTTGCCGTCGGTGACGATGACGCGCGCGCCGCGCTTGGCGCAGAACTTCGCGACCGCGACGCCGGTGAGCCCGAGACCGACGACGACGACCGTCTTGCCGTCGAGCTCCATCAACGCAGCTTCAGGGTGCCGAGCGCGACCAGCGCGAGCAGCGCCGACACCAGCCAGAACCGAACGATGATCTTGGGCTCGTCCCAGCCCTTCTTCTCGTAGTGGTGGTGGATCGGCGCCATCGCGAACACGCGCTTGCCCGAGACCTTGCCGTCGGGGCCGATGCGCTTGGTCGCCTTGAACACGCCGGTCTGGATGATCACGCTCAGCGCCTCGACGACGAACAGGCCGCCGACGATGAGCAGCACGATCTCGTTCTTGGTCAGCACGGCGAGCATGCCGATCGCGCCGCCGAGCCCGAGGGCGCCGACGTCACCCATGAACACCTGCGCGGGGTACGCGTTGTACCAGAGGAAGCCGATCCCGACCCCGAACAGCGCGGCGGCGAAGATCGCGAGCTCCTCGATGCCGTCGATGTGTGCGACGTGGAGGTACTCGGCGATGTTGACCTCGGCGCCGCCGTGCACGACGAGCGTGGTCTGTACGCCGGCGATGTACGCGAAGATCAAGAACGTGCCCGCGTTCATGATCGACGGGCCGATCGCGAGGCCGTCGAGGCCGTCGGTCAGGTTGACGGCGTTCGCCGCGCCGACGACGACGAACGCGCCGAAGATCGCGTACGCCCACGCGGGGAGCGTGAGGTTCTGCTCGTAGAAGTTGGTGAACGGCAGCTGCAGGCGCAGCCGCACGTCCGGCGACATCGCGTCGGAGTAGAAGAGGTACGCCATCGCGGCGCCGGCGATCGCGAACTCGAGCGTCAGGCGCAGCTTGCCCGAGATGCCCTTCTTGTTGCGCTTGGCGACCTTCGCGTAGTCATCGGCGAACCCGATCGCACCGAACGCGATGGTGACGGTGAGCGCGAGCCAGACGAAGTCGTTGCGCAGGTCGCACCACAGCAGCGTCGAGACCGCGAGGCAGAACAAGATCAGCGAGCCGCCCATCGTCGGCGTGCCGGCCTTCTTCTTGTGCGTCTGCGGCCCGTCGTCGCGGATCAGCTCGCCGATCTGGCGCGCCTTCAGCCTTTCGATGAACCACGGCCCGATGATGAACGACAGCAGCAACGCCGTGATCGCCGCGGCGAGGATGCGCGTCGACGTGTAGCGGAAGACGTTGAGGAACCCGAGCTTCTCGCCGAGCGTTCCGTACAGCAGGTGGAACAGCACTAGTGCTGCTCAAGGCGTCGCGAGGC
>Ga0247822_10001142_pt1 | contig 15874 bp, 11 predicted proteins | sample 13C_Cellulose_Da_FD_192423 | JGI IMG/M metagenome (GOLD analysis project Ga0247822, IMG submission 192423) | Soil microbial communities from agricultural site in Penn Yan, New York, United States - 13C_Cellulose_Day30 | ecosystem: Environmental > Terrestrial > Soil > Agricultural land | place...
TTCGTGCCCGACGCGACCAACACGCCGGCCCCCGCCGCCTCCCGACAGCCGCGCTGGCGACCATGGGCCGCGCTCGCCACGGCGGTCGCCGCACTTGTCGTCGTCGTCATCGTGGCGACGCGCGGCGATGCCAAGCCAACGACCACGTCCGCAACGCTGCCGGTGCGCGAGGACCTCGAGGATCCGGCGCACGTTCAGGCGACCGATGATCCGAGCGCGGATCCGAGGTCGCCGGCCTCGCTCGAGCCCCCCGGCGCGCCCGAAGCACCGGAGCCACCCGAACCTCCCGGCCCGGCGAGCGCGCGCCCGAACTCGCGCACGATCACGATCCGCAGACCGCAGGTGACAGATCCCGGCGCGCGCCAGGAGTTCGAAGGGGTGATCGACGAAATCTACAAGAAGCGCTACACGTACGCGCTCGATCGCCTCGACGAATGGGAGCGCAGGTGGGGCGCGACCACGGAGACCATCACCCTGCGCGACCAGCTCGAGGTGCGCGCCGGCCCGGATGACTGAACCTCGCCCGAGCTCGGCTGTGCGTGATGGCGTACACGCCACGACCCAGGGCCTTGCGTGCTTCCAGGGCGGCGGTTCCAACTAGGAGGCCGTGACGCTGAGCGCCTTGCAGACGAGACGCGATCTGAGCGGCCAGATCCTCGCCGGCCGGTACCGCGTGCTGGCGCCCGTCGGGATGGGCGCGATGGGGAGCGTGTATCGAGGAGAGCATGTCGCGATGGGGCGGGCGGTGGCGATCAAGGTCATCAGCGAGCACCTGCCCGGCGAGATGTCAGCGCGCTCGCGGTTCGAGCGCGAGGCCAGGGCCATGGCCAAGCTGGAGCATCCACATTGCGCGTCCGTGCTCGACGTCGGCCTGCACGAGGACCAACCGTTCGTCGTGATGGAGTTCGTCGACGGTCAGAACCTCAAAGAGCTCATCGATCGCGGCCCGTTGGAGATTCCGCGCGCGGTCGAGATCACGCGGCAGATTCTCTCGGGGCTCGCACACGCACACGAGCACGGCATCATCCATCGCGACATCAAGCCCGCGAACATCGTGCTGTCGCAGAAGTCAGGGCTCGGCGACCACGCCAAGATCCTCGACTTCGGGTTGGCGAAGATGGATCGCGAGAGCTCCAATCTCACCACCGGCGTCGTCGTCGGAACGCCTTCGTACATGGCTCCCGAGCAGATCCAGGGACAGCTGCTCGATCACCGCGTCGACATCTACGCGTGTGGGGTGCTCCTGTTCGAGCTTCTGACAGGCACCAAGCCCTTTCGCTCCGCGAATCACGAGCCGCTCGAGCTATGCATGATGCACCTGAACCAACCGCCACCGCGGCTCTGCGATGCCAGCGGTGGGCGCGACTTCGGCACACTCGAAGACGTCGTCGCACGAGCGCTGGCGAAGACGCGCGAGGCGCGGTTCGGCACGGCAGGCGAGTTCGCGGCTGCGCTCGTGAAGGCAGGGCAGCAACGATCGTCCTCGCAGGATCTGGGAACCGTCGCGACGGTCGCGCTCTCGCCGCAGACGAGCGCGACGGTCGCGCTGCCCTCTGCTGCCCCGAGCCGCGTCGAGGCGCCGGCCGTCGTCGAGACCGCGGCGAGGGCACGGCGTGCGCCGTCACGACGACGCTGGCTGCTCGCCGCGGGGGGCCTGACACTCGGTGTGGCGGGTGCGGCCGTCTACGGGCTACGCGGCCGCCCGCCGGCCGCGGTGACCGCGTCCGCCGCGTCTCCGGTCGTCGTCGATGCGCCCGCGGCACCTCCGGCAGAGGCAGATCCGGTCGCGCCGCTCCTCGCGCGCGCCGCCGAGCTCGCACGAGCGGGCCGGCGCGAGACCGCGATCGATCTCCTCGTCAAGGCACGCAAGACGTACCCCACGGATGCTCGGCTGCCGTATCGAGCCGGACTGCTCTACCTCGATCGCATGTGGTGGGCGGACGGTCTCAAGCAGCTGCGCGCGGCGATCGCGATCGATCCTGTTTATCGGACGGATCCCGAGCTGATCAAGACGGTGCTCCGCGGCTTCAACACCACCGCGCGCTACGACGCCACGCTCGCGAGCTTCCTGCGGAACGACATCGGCGAAGCGGCGAAGCCGTACCTCGAAGACACCGCCAACGCTCATCCCAACGTCCTCGTGCGTAAACGCGCGCAGGCCGAGCTGCGCCGCTACTAGTTCGGGGCCTCGATCCGCGCGATCGCATCGGCGGCCGCGCGCTCGACGCACTTCACGCTACGAACGCGCTTGAGCGCGGGGAGCGCGCGGCGATCCATGCTGACCCCGAGCTTCTCGATCGCCGCCTTGCGCTCCTCGCACGTGGTCGCTTGCTGGAGATCGAGGATCGCGCTCGCGACGCGATCGAGCTCGGCGTCGACGCCATCGCGCTGCGCGAGCATTGCGGCGCGGCGGCGACCATCGATCACCGCGCCTTTCGCCGCGTACGTCACGATGTCGTCGTGCGCGGGCGGAGACATCGACGCGAGCAGATCGAGTGCGAGCACGACGGTCAAGGCCTCCTTCGCCTCCAGCGCCTTCACCAGGCTCGCGCGCAACTCGGCGTCGCGCGCGAGCTCGGGCTCTCGCGCCAACGCCATCTCGTACGCGGCCAGTGCGTCTAGCCGGCGGCCAAGCGCACTCCGCGCGTGACCGAGCACCAGGTACACGCGTCCCGCGACCGGCTTCGCACGCGTCGCGAGCTCGTCCTCGACGAGCGCGACCGCCTGTCGGGCATTGCCGGCCTGAAGGAGCTCGCCGGCCCGCCGCGCGAGCTCCTCCGGCGCGATGGTGCTCGAGACCGGCGCGCTCGAGGCTGCGGCATCGCCATCACGAGCCACGCGCCACACGACCACCAGTGCGAGCACGACGACGACGGCGCTTGCGGCGATCAGCTTGCGCCGTGGCGTGAGGCGAACCACCTGCGTGCGAGCCCTCGGAGCTCGCGCTGCGTTCCCTGCCGCAGCGTCGTGGACGGCGCGCACCGGCGGTCGCAGCGTGACGAGCGCCGCATCAACCGCCGCGATCATCTCGGCCGCGTGAAGGAAGCGCTGCTCTGGTCGCTTCGCCAGCGCACGCGCGACGAGACTCTCCAGCTCCGGCGTGAAGGTCCGCCCCGGCGCCCCCTGCTGCAGCGTGGGAGCCGGATCGAACGCATGCATGTGCAGCAGCTTGACGGGATCCTCGTGGTCGAACGGGGGACGCCCGGCGACCATCTCGTACAGCATCGCGCCGACCGAGTAGAGGTCGAGGCGGCCATCGATCTTCTGCCCGGTGACCGCTTCGGGCGCGATGTAGAGCGCGGAGCCGAACACGCTGAAGCCCGCGCTGGTGAGGTTCGCTTCCCCGAGGCCGGCCACGGTGTCGGCGAGCAACTTGGCCACGCCGAAGTCCAAGACCTTCACGGTTTCCGAAGCGTTGCCTGTGTCGAGCACGACGTTCTCGGGCTTCATGTCCCGATGCACGACGCCGAGGGCGTGCGCGGCGTCGAGCGCGTCGAGGATCTGGCGCACGATCGTGAGGGCGCGCACGGGCTCGACGGGTCCCTGATCCATGATGGCTCGCAGCGTCGGGCCATCGACGAGCTCGGTCGCGAGATACAGGGCGCCGTCGTCGAGCTGGCCCATCGCGACCAGCGTCACGATGTTGGGATGGCTCAGCAGGGCGAGCGTCTTTCCTTCACGCAGGAAGCGCTGTGCGAACTCCTCCTGTTGGTGACGGTGCAAGACCTTGAGTGCGACCCGGCCGCCTCCCTCCGCTTCCGCCTCATAGACGTGTCCCATCGTGCCGCTGCCCACGCGCGACAGGATGCGGTACCCGCCCGCGATCGTACCGATCAGATCATCGTCCAACGAGGATTCGGCATCCATGGCTGACTCCGGCGACCGGGTCAGTTCTACCCCGCAGCTCGATCGAGACGCGACCACACCTCGGCGGCGCGCACCCACACCCGCCGAGGCCGGCACTTGACAGCTACAAGCGCGTCGCCTCGAGGCGCGTGTGCCGCATGCACTCCATGTCCTCGCCGCGCGCCTCGGCCTCTTCATTCGTGCACGCGCCATCGGGGACCTCGCCGTCATAGCCGTGCGTGGTGCTGTCGACGGTGAGCTTCTGGCCGCGCAGCCGCGCCGTGTTGCTGGTGATGCTGAGCGAGCAGAAGCCGGCGCCTCCCGACGCGAACGACGTGCGGCCGAGCCAGCCATCATCGAGCTGCTCGTAGAAGCCCTCGAACAAGCCGCCGGCGGCGAGGCAGTCGGTGCCTTCGGCGTCCTTGCACTCGTCGTAGGCATAGAACTCGGCGCCGAGGAACTCGCCGCGGTTGAACCGCACGTACGCGATCGGCACCGCGACCTGGCGATCATCGCCGCACGGTGATGACGCGACCTGCGTGTCCACGCGGTACATGCCGCTCAGGTCGACTGGCTCGCTGCAGCCCGCGACGACGAAGACGAACACGGCGGCGCGCATGCTGGAAGCGTAGCCGGCGCACGGCGATGTCACTATGTCGTTGTTGCCACGCTCGTCGCCGTGATACCCGGTGCGCATGCGATGCGGATCGGTGGTGCTCCTCGTGGCGTTAGCGCTCGGTGGATGTGGTGGCGATGACAGTCCGAGCTGTGCGATCGGTGCGCTCGGCTGTGCGTGCACCGCGGGTGGCGGCTGTGATCAGGGCCTGATGTGCGACCCGGCGGATCAGCGGTGCGAGACGATCGGCGGCTGCGCGTGCGACACCTCGAGCGGGTGCGAGGCGAGCTGTGCGTGTGACCCGGATTGCGGCGCCACGTGCAGCTGTGACACCTCGAGCTCGTGCCAGGCCGGGTGCGCGTGTGACACGGACTGCGGCGCTGGCTGCGCGTGTGACACGTCGAGCTCGTGCCAGACCGGGTGCGCGTGCGACACGGATTGCGGCGGTGGCAACAACCGCACGATCTGCACGACCGGCACGTCGGGCTCGTGCACCGATGCGCAGGAGGACTGGACGGGCAGCCAGTGCTGCGTCGACGGCGTCAGCGCGTGCGTCGACGGCACGTCGGGCTCGTGCACCGACGCGACCGAGCACTGGACCGGCGACCAGTGCTGCGTCGAGAGCGTGGCCGCGTGCGCGGCGGGCACCTCGGGTTCGTGCACCGATGCCGTCGAGCACTGGACCGGTGCCGAGTGTTGCGTCGAGGGCGTCGCCGCGTGCACGACCGGTACCTCGGGCTCGTGCACCGATGCCGTCGAGCACTGGACCGGCGCCGCGTGCTGCGTCGAAGGCGTCGCCTTGTGCGCTGCCGGCACCTCGGGATCGTGCACCGACGCCATCGAGCACTGGACCGGCGACCAGTGCTGCGTCGAGCAAGTCTCCGCATGCACGACCGGAACGTCCGGCTCGTGCACCGACGCCGTCGAGCACTGGACCGGCGCCGCGTGCTGCGTCGAGGGCGTCGCGATGTGCGTCGACGGCACGTCGGGCTCGTGCACCGACGCCGTCGAGCACTGGACCGGCGACCAGTGCTGCGTCGAGGACGTCACGACCTGCGTGCCCGGCACCTCGGGATCGTGCACCAGCGCCAACGAGCACTGGACCGGCGCGCTGTGCTGTAGCTAACGCAGCACCCCCACGGATCACTTGCGCCGCCCGCGGATTCCGCTGACGATTCCCGATCTATGTCCCGCGGCGTGGTCCTGAGCCTGGCGCTGATCGCCTGCTCGTCGTCATCCCCCTCCGACCGACCGCGCGCGACGGCGAGCGTGGTCTTCGAGGCCCCACCTGTCGACTGCACGCAGGCGCTCCCCGACTGCTGGCGCTCCCCGATCAGCATCACCGACGTCCGGCGCGACGGTGATCGCGTCGGCGTCCTGCTGCTCCGCGAGGGGATCCGCACCATCTACCTCTACCTGAGCGATGACCTCGGGAAGACGTGGCGACAGGCGGGCCTCGGCGGCGATCTGATCGCGAACTACGGCTACCACGGCGGCAAGATCCAGCTCGCGCTCCACGGTGGCCAGGCGTATCTGTTCCTCGAGACCCAGCTGGACACGTCGTCGATCATCCGCATCGCGCGCTGGAACCTCGACACGCAGCTCCTCGAGCCGTTCGAGACGAACGTGTTCTTCAATCCGGGGACGATCGAGGTCAACGACACCGGCCGCGTCACGCTCCCCGTCGATGCCGGCGACGCACGCAGCCCGCTCATCGACAAGGCGATGCAGGCGTTCGAGCTGTCGACGTTCGAGTACGACACGCTTCACCCGCTGTGCACCGACAGCACGAGTCCCTGCTACGACACCCGCTGGGTCACGCCGGATCGCGGGTTCGAGTGGCAGGCGTTCGGCGTGCGGCCCACGAGCGCGGGGCAAGGCAAGGCGTGCCGCTACCTCTATCGCTACCGCACCACGTCGGGCGCGTCGCCGTACGGCGAGCTGCACTGCGTCCCGTTCGCGGAGTGGCCGGCCGGTGCGCGATCGGGGTTCGACCGCTCGCAGTGGGAGACGTTCGCCGTCGAAGGCGGCCCGCTCTACTCCACGTACGAGCAGGGAGGCGAGTCGTTCGCGCACACCATCATCGGCGACGCGCTGAGCGAGCCGATCCCACTCGGGCCGGGCAAGCCGACGTCCACGCTCGGCTTCAGCAGCCGCAGCCGCACGGCCGGCTTGCTGTGGCTGCTGCGACCTGCGCGGAACGGCGCGGAGCGCACGTTCGTTCGGCTGAACAACGGCGCCGGCGAAGAGGTCGACCTGCCGGCGTATCCGTGCGACGGCCCATGCGGCGACGACGAGACGCGCTCGAGCTACGGCACGCTGCAGTGGATCGAACCGCTCGAGGACGGCGACTACCTCGCGTTCTGGCTGATCGACGAGGACCTCACGGTGTCGCGCAAGGACGTGATGTACGCCGAGCGGGTCACGCCGAGCTTCGGGCCGATCCGGTTCGACGCGATCCCCGTCGACCCGGGCCCGCCGGCGTCGCCGTTGCCCGCGTACCCGAACGCGCATGCCGCGACCGACCTGATCGGGGCCTGCGCCCGCTACGAGCTGTGTGGGTTCGGCGCGTTCAACTTCTGCATCTCGAACTACGGCACGAACGAGCGCTACGCGCCGTACAGCCGCGAGACCGCGCGGCAACGGATCATCGAGGCCGCACCCAACGGATGCGCCGCGATCGCCGCCGTGCTGCCGCCCCCGGGCTGCTCGGAGGACTGTCTCGCGAGGGGCGGCACGTGTCAGCCGCAAGGTGGGTGCGGCCTGGCTCCGGAGGATCCGACGTTCTGCGACGCGCGCGCGGTCGGCATGTATTGCCACGACGGTCGCCTGGTCGCGTGCGACAGCATCGGCGGCGAGACGGTGCACGCGGACTGCGAAGCGGCGGGCACGGTGTGCACGCCGCTGCCTCCGATCGTCGGCAACGAGCCGCGCGCCGCGTGCCAGGGCGCGCCGCCGTGCAGCGAGACGACGCCGGTCTGCGAGGGCTCCGTCTCGCGAACGTGCAGCGTCTACTGGCACTGCGAAGACCGAGCACAGGTGTGCGGCGCGTCGGGCAGCTGCGAGTACACACCCGTCGAGGCCGATGCCACCTGCCACTGGGGAACGTCGCCGCCGATCTGCGCCGGCGACTACGTCCTGCACTGCATCGGCAACCGCTATCACTACACGAAGTGCTCGGACGTCGGCTTCACCGGTGGCTGTGCGGCCGACGGCGGCGGCGCGAGGTGCCTGCCGTGAGCGCGATCCGCGTCGCGCTCGTCGCGTGCGTGGCCGCCGGTTGTTCCGGATCATCCGCGACGACGCCGGCCGACATGGCGCTCCCCGATGTTCCGCCGGGCCCACCACCGACGCTGAGCGTGTTCCCGGGCGAGCACACGCGGCCTCCGGGCGCGTGGGCGGATTCGATCGTGCAGCTTCAGGGCGCACTCGATGGCACGTGGCAGGTGTCGATCGACGGCCTTCCGCCGGGCGTGACGGCTGCGTTCGTCCCCCCGGAGCTCACGCCCGAGCGCCCCGGCACGATGCTCCAGCTGGACTACGCCGCGGGCAGCAGCGACCTGGTGAGCAGCCTCGCGACCGTCCGCGTCCGACGCGGCGACGTGGAGCTGACGGAGCTGATCTCGGTCACCATCCGCGACGACGGAGACGTCCGCGACTTCGCGCTGTATACGCGCAGCCCGCTCCGCGTGCTCCCCGACGGCAACAAGGTCATCGAGGTCGCCCCCGACGGCACGGTCACGACGGCGATCCGCGTGGTGTCGATCGGTGGGTTCACCGGCACGGTGCACCTCCCGGTCGGCGGCCCGCTACGTCCGGATCCGGTCACGCCCGCGAGCGTCGTGGTCGCGCCGGGCACCGTCGGGACGGCGCAGCTCGTCGGGACGCGCAGCAACTTCGTCTCCGCCTCGTCGGGCCGCCAGCTCCGGCAACCCACCATCGGGCTGCTCCCCACCGTGGAGGATGACGGGCCCGCGGTGATCCTCGAGCCGGCCACGTCGCGCGTGTTCGTCCCACCGGGGGCGACGGCGAACGCCGGCATGCTGCTGCTCGCGCGCTCGATCCCCGAGGAGCTGATCGCGCAGGTCACGCGCAGCGACGCCCCGATCATGGCGACGGCGAACGCCGGCTCCTCGACGCTCGTCATCCGCGCACCCGCGGATGCAGCGGCCGGGCTGTACCGCGTCGACCTGCGGGCGGCCGCCGGCGCGTACTCCGCGACCAGCTACACGCGGGCGATCGTCCCGGCCACCGCGCTGCCGAACGCCGAGCTCGTGCGCGCACCGCTCGACAAGGGCGCCTCGCTGCAGTTCGTCGTCGACGGCTCGGGCACCGAGCTCCGCTACGTCAAGGGCGCCAACACGCTGCGCGCGCGCTCGAGCGATGCGTTCGCGACGTCTTCGATCGTGGGGACGACGACGTCCTACGCGATGACCGGCGTGCTCGGTGGCCGCGTGATCGCAGACGTCTCCGGCGGCACGCTTTCGATCATCGAGCAGCGCTCGGACGTCGGCACCCTGCCCTGGTTCTCGATCCCCGGCGTCACCGAACGCCCCGCGATGGCCTACAACGCGAGCAACGAGCTGCTGGTCGCGTTCCGCGATGCGAGCGGCCGCGTCACCGCGCGCCGCCGGCAGAGCAACGGGATCATCGCCGATGCGTCGACGGGCCTGCCGACCACCGCGAGCGATCTCCCGCCGGTGATGGCCGGCGGTCCGGGACAGCAGGTGATGGTGCTCCTGAACGAGGGCATGTTGAAGGCGTTCCACTGGGCCGGCGCCGGCTGGGTGCAGGACGCGACGATCGGCGCGCTCGGCATGGGCTCGCCGATCGCGCTCGCGATGGAGAGCAACGGCACCGCGGTGATCGGCTACATCGACGACGCGGGCGCCCTCCACGCCGGCCGGATCACCCAGACGTTCACCGATCTCTCGCTGCCGAGCACGGCAGGCAGCGTCGCCCTCGACGTCGCGCTCACCGTGACGAGCAGCGGCGCGATCGCGGTGCTGTGGAGCGAGGCCGCGCATGGTGCGCCGCAGCCGACCGTGGATCCGTCGGGGGCGCGGCTGCGATACGCGGCATACACGGGGAGTTGGTCGACGCCGGTCTCGTGCGCGCTCGACGCCGGCGCCGTCCCGCGCAGCCCGGCGCTCGTCGACGCTCCGGGTGGCCCCTACGTCGCGTGGACCGAGGACGGCGACATCATCCTCGTCCGCGCGCCGCTGTGAGCGCCTAACCTCGCTCGAGCCGCTCGGCGAGCGCGAACAGCCGATCGCGCCGCGTCTCGATGATGTTGGCCGCCGCACGCGCGATCGCCGCGACCGGCTCCACCGGCTGCGTCGCGAGGAACGCATTCGCATCCATCCCACCGGCCCACCAGCGCTTCGCGAGCTCGACGTACTTCATCACCGCCGCTTCACCGACGACGGAGTGCAAGAACGCCCCGAGCGGCGACGGACCGGTGTCGAAGCTCGACTCCGACGCGCGGCCCTCGGCGAGCAAGCGGTGCAGCGGTGGATCGAGATCGGCCGCTTGCGACAGCGTCGGCAGGAAGTGCTCGATGCGCTTCTGATCGGGGCGCACGGCGGTCTTGATGCCGCCCATGAAGTAATCGAGCGGGACCTCGCCTCCGCCGGTGACGTCGGCGATCGCCTCGACGAGGCTGATCGAGTACAGCTTCGCGCGCAGGTAGCGCACCGCGAGCTGGATGTTGCCCGTCGTGCGCGCGACCCGCCGCGCGTGGATCTCGGGACGCGGCTCGCTGCCGTAGCTGTGGAACACGCGCTCCGCGCGCAGCTGCGCCAGGAAGCCTTCCATCTTCTGCAGCGCGACGCGGTAGTCGCGCACGGTGTAGACGAGCGGCGAGTGGAGCGCGGGGGTGCTCTCGGGCAACAGCTTCCACGTGTTGTCGAGGAACCGCGCGGCCTCGTTGTCGCAGAAGTTCTCGACGTCCCGATTGCCGACGCGCACCGCGCGCCGGGTCGCGGCCTCGAGCGCCTCGCCTGCGAAGCCGAGCTCCGCGAGCCGCGCGCGCAGCGGCGACACCGGATCGACGCGGAACGGGATCGTCTGCTCGATGCACGCGGCGACCGCGATGCGCTGCTCGCGATCCAGCGCGGTCGTCAGCTGCACCGAGGCGACGAGTGCCGACGACAGCTCGTTGAGCCCGGTGGTCGGCGTGACGAGGTCATCGACCTTGCGATCGAACACCGCGAGCACATCACCGGTGACCGGATCCGCCGCCGCCGCCGGCAGCACGCGCCAGCCGTCCGGTCCCGTCGCGAACAGCGTGTTCAGGATGGCGCCCATCAGCCGCGGCGGCCCCTGGTCGACCTGGATGTAGACCGCGTCGTGGTAGAGCGCCGCGATCACCTCGAGGGGGTCGCCGTCGCGGAGCAGGCTGACGACGTGATCGTGGTTATGGAACTCGCGCCCCGGCGCCGACAGCGCCGCATGGATCGAGAACCCCCACTGCTCGATGTCGGAGAGCTCGGCCGCCGCGCCGAGGTCGTGGAGCGCTCGCCACAGCGCGTTCACGATCTCGTGGACGGGAGAGCGCTGACTCATGACCGTCTGGCCACGGTATCACACACGTAACGAGGCTCGCCCGGCGGAGAGGTCGATAAGCCGAGTTCTGTTTGCTGGCGATCATTCATCTAGGCCCGTCATTGCTGGCGGGCTCGAGCGACCAACCCGGAGTCATCGTGCGGGCCACACGACCCCTGTCTGGTCTTGCTTCGGGTGGGGTTTGCCGTGCCCCCACTGTCACCAGTGGGGCGGTGCGCTCTTACCGCACCATTTCACCCTTACCTTCCTTGCGGTCGGCGGTTTGCTTTCTGTTGCACTGTCCTGCGAGTCACCTCGACTGGTCGTTAACCAGCACCCTGCCCTTTGAAGCTCGGACTTTCCTCCCGCAGCGAGTTGCCCCGCTGCCGGCGATCACCTCGACCTCTCCGTCGAGCGAGCGAAGACTAGATACCACGCTCACGCCGCGGAAGGCAGGGGCGTGTTGTACACGCCGTTCCTGAGGTTCTTGCGGATGGTCAGGGCCTCGCGGATGACCTTCCACATGTCCTTGAGCGGGTTCACGCGCGAGCGGTTGTCGTCCTTCCACTCGACGCCGACCTCCTCGATCGCGTAGCCGCGGCGCCGCGCGAGGGCGAGGATCTCGAGGTCGAACGCCCAGCCATCGATGCGACCGCGGCGAAACAGATCGCGCGCGGCCTCGGCGGTGAACGCCTTGAACCCGCACTGCGTGTCCGTGATGCCGGGCACCAGCGAACGCTGGATGACCTTGTTGCAGAGGCGGCTCCACAGCACGCGATACACCGGCTGCTTCACGTTGGTCTCCGAGCCCGGGGCGTAGCGCGAGCCGATCGCGATCTCCGCTTTGCAGGCGACGATCGGTGCGAGCAAGCGCGGCAGCTGCTCGGGCGGCATCGACAGGTCGGCGTCGCACATCACGCGGATCTGGCCGCGCGCGGCGAGCATGCCGCGACGCACGGCCGCGCCCTTGCCGCGGTTCGGGATCTGGCGCACCAGCACGAGGTTCGGGATCCGCTCCCGCGCGGCCTCGACGACCGCGCACGTGCCGTCCTTCGAGCCATCGTCGACGACGACGATCTCGTACCGCAGCGGCTGCGCCGACAGGAACGCGTGCAGACGCTCGAGCGTGGGCGGGAGGCGGAGCTCCTCGTTGTACGCGGGCACGACGATAGAAAGATCCACGAACGGGACCATCAGATCCGACATACGGACTCCTCGAGTGAATGTGAGAGCGAGCGAGCGACTACGCTGCAGACACGTCGGCGTCGGCATCGACGTCGACGCGCCACGTGGGGCTCGTGGCCGGACGCCCGAACACCAGCCGGCGCTGCGCCGGATAGGTCCACGCGACGAACACGAGCACCGCGCACACGAGCTTGGCGACCACGTACGGGACGCCGAGCTCGACGGCCACGACCTTCATCGCGAGCGCCATCCACATCGCGGTCGCCACGGCTACGACGCCGAAGCGACTCAACTGCTGGATGGTGATCGGCGAGCGATCGCGGAAGGCGATGTACTTGTTCACGACAAAGTTCACCGCCGCCCCCGCGAACGATGCGAAGAACGCCGCGGCCGGCACCGACACGCCCGACTCGACCATCAGGACGAGCAGGCAGATGTCGACCGCCGTCGCGGCGATACCGCCCAACCCGGCGGTCAGCATTTCACGGGGATTCTTCACGCCCATGAGGAGGAGCACCCCTTATGCCACGGACGCTCGCCGTGCGCCTTCAACTGGTTAGACGAATTCGGGGTGGTGAAGACCTGACAGGTCTATGGTGGTCCGTCCATTGGTTGGTCATCGGCCTCCGACGGCGCCGGCGCGGGCGGTGACGGCTCCGGATCGCTGCACACGGGGCGAGGACGCGGTGCGATCAGGTTGGTGGCGCCGGTGAGCGCGATCGGCGCGCCCCCATCGAGATCGACGATCGACACGCCCTGATCGCCGGCGATCGCGAGCTTGCGGTCGCCGGCCCACGCGACCGCGAGCCCCTTCACCGCGCGCTCGAGCTCCACGAGCTTGCCGGTCGCCGCATCCGCGACGTACGCCGCCGCCGCGATCGCACCTGGCGTGCACGTGTCGTCGAGCCGCGCGACGAACGCGAGCTGCGCCTTGGTAGGAGACCACGCGGCGCTGTTGCCGTCGATCAGCCCACCCGGCGCGGAGACCACGCGGTTCGACGAACCGATGCGGATGGCACTTGCGAGACCGTGCTCGTCCCAGTCCGCGAAGACCGTTCCGCGCGGCAGCGCGTTGCGCCGCAGGCTGGTGCCCTTGATCTCGAGCCACGCACCGGGCGGGCGCTTCGCCTTCGCGGGCGTGGGACGCAAGCGAGCGTCGGCGAGCACTCGCCACCTGATCGGCTTGCCGCCGCCGATCCAGAAGCCCACGGGCTTGTCGCCGTGCGCGACGATGAGTGGCCCCGCATGGCCGACGGCGATCGGCCGGATCGTGTGACCACGCGCGAGCTCGACGACACCAACCCCGAGCTCCTTCTGGTGCGCGCCCTGGCCCCGCGCGACGTACGCGATCTCGCGCGTGTCGGGGGTCGCGAGCCCGCCGAGCACCAGCCCGCCGGTGCGCGTGAGGCGATGCCAACGCGCGAGCTGCGGATCGAACGCGAACAGATCGCCGCCCGCGTTGACGATCGTCGAGCGCGCGAGCGCCGCGAGGTACGCCTCGCGATCCGCCTCGACGCGCCGCCGCCACGCCTCGCCCGTGGAGGTCGCGCGAAACGCGGCGAGCGCGGGCACGTCGAGCGAGGCCATGCCCCACTTGCCGAAGTCGCCGGCGACGGCGAGCGCGAGCGGGGCGACGAGCTCCTCGTGCTTGCCGAGGTGACCGAGCGCGGCGGCGAGCAGCCACGCGGCCTCGAGGTGTCCGGGATCCCGCGCGAGCGCATCGCGGCAACGCGCGACGACGGTGTCCCAGTCGCCGCGTGCCTCGGCCTCGCGCGCGGTCCGATACACCGCGTGCCCGCCGCGCTGCCGCCACCCGAAGTCGGCGTGCGCGGCGAGCCCGAGCGGGCGCTCGGCGAGCTCGACCACCTGCTTCACGGGCGCGGGCGCGGGCGCGTCGTCGCGCACGGCGGGCGCGGTCGAGCCGCTCTTGCCGCAGGCGAGCGCACTCAGACAAACCAGCAGTGCGGCCCGCGCCGACGGCATCTCACGCAGGTAGCACATTCCGAGGTGCTAGATCGCCGAGATCCTTAACTCGTAAGCGCATTGCCGACGGGAGCGGCACCTGTTATGAACCGCCGCCGGTGTACCTCGTCTGCTGCCTGTCCGCCCTGGCGCTCCTCCCGAGCTGCCAGGGCAGCCCATCCCCGCGCAAGCAGGACGAGGGCGAGCGCACGGCTACACCTGCCTCGATCGGCCCCGCGGCGATCGAAGTGCACGACGCGAAGGGCGCCGTCACCGCGAAGGTCACGGCGGAGCTCCCCTGCCGCGCCAGCGTCGACGGCATCGAGCTCGTCGTCGGCGCGCGGCCCGTGGTCGCGACGGTCGGCGGCACGCAGTGGACCGGCCACGACGACAACGGCGGAACGCTGATCAAGCGCGACGGCGAGCCGGTGGCGCGGATCGCGCCGTCGACGAACGCGCTCGGTGTGTTCGATCCGAATGGCATCGGCATCGTTCGCGCGATGCTCGCGGACGACACAGCCCCGGGTACGGCGCGCGTGGTCAGCGGCAGGGGCGTCGTCCTGCGCACCGCCACGCGGACGCCGTCTGGAATCGCCGTCGGTGATCGCACCGTGACCGGCACTGATGATTTGTTGCTCGCCGCGGTCCTCGCCGCGCCGGAAGCACGCCCCGAGGTACGCGCGCTGGCAGCCTGCTTGCGCGTAGTCCCCGGAGACAAGGTCCTCTAAGATGTCCGCGCCCCAGATCCGAAACGTCGCCATCATCGCCCACGTCGACCACGGCAAGACCACGCTCGTCGACGGCCTGCTCAAGCAGGCGGGCACCTTCCGCACCGGCGAGGTCGTCGCGGAGCGCGCGATGGACTCCAACGACCTCGAGCGCGAGCGCGGGATCACGATCCTCAGCAAGTGCACGGCCGTTACGTGGAAAGGCGTGCGCATCAACATCGTCGATACGCCGGGCCACGCCGACTTCGGCGGCGAGGTCGAGCGCGTGCTCGGCATGGTCGACTCGGTCCTCCTCCTCATCGATGCCTACGAAGGCGCGATGCCGCAGACGCGGTTCGTGACCCAGAAGGCGTTCGAGATGGGGCTCAAGCCGATCGTCGTCGTCAACAAGATCGACCGCCCCGGCGTCGACCCGCACGACGTGCTCGACCAGGCGTTCGCCCTGTTCGACTCGCTCGGCGCGACCGACGAGCAACTCGACTTCCCCGTGATCTACGCCTCCGGCCGCCAGGGCTTCGCCATCCGCGAGCTCGGCGACGAGCGCAAGGACCTGTCGCCGATCCTCGATCTCATCATCGAGAAGGTGGCGCCGGCCGCCGGCGACCCGGAGCAGCCGCTGCTCATGCAGGTGGCGACGCTCGATTACGACGACTACCTCGGCTACATGGCGATCGGCCGCATGCGCGCGGGCCGCGCGAAGGTCGGCGACCGCGTGCTCCTCGCCCACCGCGACGGCTCCAGGGAGGAGTTCCGCGTGCAGAAGGTCCTCGGCTTCCAGGGCCTCAAGCGGTTCGAGCTCGCCGAGGCCGTCGCCGGCGACATCGTCGCGTTCACCGGCATGGCGAACCTCAACGTCGGCGAGACCATCACCTCGATCCAGAACCCGACGATCCTCCCGCTCCTCAAGATCGACGCGCCGACGATCACGATGAACTTCCGCGTCAACGACGGTCCGTTCGCGGGCAAGGAAGGCAAGTACGTCACGTCGCGC
>Ga0247822_10001144_pt1 | contig 15859 bp, 11 predicted proteins | sample 13C_Cellulose_Da_FD_192423 | JGI IMG/M metagenome (GOLD analysis project Ga0247822, IMG submission 192423) | Soil microbial communities from agricultural site in Penn Yan, New York, United States - 13C_Cellulose_Day30 | ecosystem: Environmental > Terrestrial > Soil > Agricultural land | place...
TCCAGCGCGTCACCGGCGTCCAGATCACCCGCGTCTTCGGCGAGGGCCAGTCGGTGTCGGTCCGCGGTCTTCAGCAGGTCCGCGTCGAGGTCGACGGCCGCACCCTGCTCGGCTGGTCGGCGCGCCTGTCGCCGCCGGAGAACGACCAGCTCGGCCGCTCCTCGGGCCTCGACTCGGTGCCGTCGGGCCTGTTCGGCCGGCTCGAGGTTCGCAAGTCCCCGCTCGCCAGCCAGGCCGAAGGCGGCCTCGGCGGCACGGTCAACCTCGTCACCCCCAAGCCGCTGTCGTTCAAGGAAACGACGCTCTCGGTGCGCGCGCAGGGGACCTATTCGGAGAATAGCGAGAAGTTCGAACCCGCGGTCACCGGCTTCTTCACGACCAAGTTCGCCGACGGCCGGATCGGCATCATGCTGGCGGGCGAATATCAGAAGCGCACGTCGATGACCCAGACGTTCGAGCGCAACAACTTCCTCAACCGCACCTATACCGGCACCGGCGCAGGCGTGTATGCGACCCCGGTGCTGCTCCAGTATGAGCAGTTCACGGTGGACCGCTCGCGCCTCGGCCTCAACGGCGCGGTGCAGTTCGAGGTGACGCCCGAATTCACCGTCACCGCCGATGCACTCTATTCGGAACTGACCACGGGACGGCACCAGGACTTCTTCGCCTTCCGCCTGCCCACCGGCACCAACCCGGTGACCAACCGTGTGATCGAGAATGGCGCGGTGGTCGCCGGTACTGCCAACGGCACCGTCACCACCGCGGGCCAGATCCGCAACGAACCGACCAAGAGCTATCTCTACGGCCTCAACGGCAAGTACGAGAAGGACGGGCTCAAGATCGAAGCCGACGGCTATTACAGCAAGGGCACGATCGACCAGACGATCCAGATCATCACGCTTCAGGCGACCGCGCTGGTTCCGGGCAATTTCGATTTCCGGAACAACACGATTCCGTCGCTGACGCTCGGCACCTTCAACCCGGGCGTCTATTCCTCCTACAACCCCGCCACCAACGGCGTACGCAGCAACCGGCTGATCGGCCTGCTCGAGGAATGGACCGGCAAGCTCGACTTCAGCTACGAATTCGACAGCGGCGTCACGCTGGCGATGGGCGTGCGCTACACCGACCTCCATGCCCGCTCGAACGCGTTCCGCAGCCAGGTCACGCCGACCCGCGCTGAGATCGAACCCTATCTCAAGCTGGTCGACGCGGGCGGCTTCCTTGCCGACATTCCCGGCAACTTCCCGCGCAGCTTCCTCACCACCGCGCCGACCTTCGACTATGTGTTCACCCGCGCGCAGGCGGCCGAACCCAATCCCAATTCCAATGGGCTGTCGACATTGCTGCCCAATCTGCAGCGCGACTATGACTTCAGCGAAAAGACCATCGCCGGCTATCTGATGATCTCAGGCGAGGGCGAGCTGCTCGGCATGCCCTACAAGGCCAATGCCGGTGTCCGCATCGCCGGCACCCGTCTTTCGGTCGACTCCTATGCCAATGTCGGCACCGTCAGCACCCTGGTCAACGACAAGAACCGCTACACCACCGTGCTGCCCAGCGCGAACATCGCATTCAACGTCACCAGCGACTTCCTGATCCGCATCTCGGGGTCGCAGACGATGCAGCGCGCGTCGATCGCCGATCTCGCGCCGTCGACCTTCTTCAATGCCACCAACCTGTCGGTCACCGGCGGCAATTCGGGACTCAAGCCGCCGATCTCGACCCAGGCGGACATCAGCTTCGAATATTACACCGGCAAGAGCTCGCTGATCTCGGGCGCCTTCTTCTACAAGGACGTCCAGGACTTCATCGCCAGCTTCGTCACGTCCGGGGTGGACACCGATCTCGACCCGCAGGGCCGCGTGCTGACCTTCTCGAGGCCCGAGAATCTCGCCAGCGCGAAGATCAAGGGCTTCGAGATCGGCGTGCAGCAGTTCTTCGACTTCCTGCCCGCGCCGTTCGACGGCCTCGGCATCATCGCCAACTACACCTATTCGGACTCGAAGGATAATGCGGGCTTCCCGCTCGTGGCGGTGTCGAAGAACAGCTACAATCTGGTCGGCCTGTTCGAGAAGGGGCCGATTTCGGCGCGCGTCGCGTACAATTACCGCGACGAGGCGGTGTTCGAATTCTCCGAAGGCCGCCCCAGCTTCATCGGCCCGCGCTCGCAGCTCGACGCGCAGATCGGCGTCGACCTGACCAAGCAGATCGCACTGTCCTTCCAGGCGCAGAACCTCATTCCGGACGATTCGGCCACCACCGAATACAGCGCCGCGGGCATGGTCGCGCTCAACGGCTATGCCCTGTCGGAGCGGCGCTACACCGTGGGCATCCGCGCCAAATTCTGAGGGGCCAAATTCCGAGAGGGATGGCAGGCCGCCCGGGCTTGGGAACCGGGCGGCCACCCCACCGCTACAGGAATCTAGGCGTCCAGCGCCTTCATCGCCTGATTCCACCGCATCACGTTCGCACGCGCCTCCTGAACGAAGGCAGAACGGCGGACGATGCCGAGGAACGCGTCGGCGACCCATTTGCCCGGCTGGCGCAACGGGCGGCGGACCTGGATCAGCAGCACCACACGGGTATGCTGCGTGTCGTTCCACACCTCATGGTCATAGGTATCGTCGAACATCAGCGTCTCGCCATCGGCCCAGCGCACGATGCGGTTCTTGACGCGCATCCGCACATCGCCGTCGCGCGGGACGATCAGGCCGAGATGGCAGGTCAGCAGCCCCTTGGTGACCCCGCGATGCGCCGGAATGTGGGTGCCGGGCGCGAGGATCGAGAAGAAGGCGCTGTTGAGCTCGGGGATCTGTGCGACCACCGATCGCGTCACCGGACAACGATCGAGATTCTCCTCGATCCGGTAGCCATAGCCCCACAGGAAGAAGGAGCGCCATTTGTCCACCGGCGCGATCGCGCGGTGATCGGGCGAAATGCGCGCCAGCGAGGGCGCCGCATCCTCGCGTGCCAGCGCGGTCGCCAGCGCCTCGTCCCGGATCGCTTCCCAATTGTCGCGCAGCAGCTGCGTCCAGGCGAAGTCGCGGACGTTGAGGACCGGTGCGTTCGAGACCAGCGACGACGCGCCGATGATCCGGTCGAAGAATCCGCGCATCCGCTTGCCCGCGCGGATCAGCAGCGGGCGCTTGGCGGGGGCGAGGCCGTGACCGGCCGGACGCACCGCGCTTGCGGTCCCGTCTCGCTCGATCGCCACACCCTCACGCACGCGTCACCTCGTCCCTTGGCACTGGCCGCGCGGCGGAGACTCGCCGGACGGCGCCTGCAGCCGGGCTAGGCAGCATCTGGGTCCAAATCGTGGCGAAACCCGCGCCAAAGCGGCGCGCCCTGTTGCGGAATGCGGCGAAACCGCTCCGGCTGGCGATCAACCGCGAAGCACGCTAAGTTGGGGGCAATGGCATTGTTTCCGCGCGTCAAGCAGCTCGCCCTTCCCGTCCTCGTCGCCGCAGCCGCTATCCCGGCGATTGCGCAGGTCGCGGCGCCTGCGCCCGTCGCCGCGCCCGTCGCGGTCGACAAGGCGCCCTGGCTCTACAAGGGCAGCGACGTCCCGCACGATCCCGAATGGCGGTTCGGCACCCTGCCCAACGGCCTGCGCTATGCGGTGCGCAAGAACGGGGTTCCGCCGGGTCAGGTCTCGATCCGCCTGCGCATGGACGTCGGCTCGCTGATGGAGCGCGAGTCGGAAAAGGGTTTCGCGCACCTGCTCGAGCATCTTTCCTTCCGCGGCTCGGCCAAAGTGCCCGACGGCGAATCGAAACGCGAATGGCAGCGGCTGGGCGTCACCTTCGGCTCGGACAGCAACGCCAGCACCACGCCGGTCTCGACCACCTACAAGCTCGACCTGCCCGACGCGAACGAGGCCAGCCTCGACAAGTCGATGATGATCCTCGCCGACATGATGGCGGCACCCAACATCACCGCGGCGATGCTCAATCTCGAGCGGCCGGTGGTGCTCGCCGAGCAGCGTGAGCGGCTGCGCGCGCAGCAGCGGTTCGAGGATGCCCAGCGCGAGCTGTTCTATGCCGGCCAGCTCTTCTCCGAACGTCCGGTGATCGGCACGGTCGAGACGCTGAACGGCGCCACCGCCGACAGCGTCCGCGCCTTCCATCAGCGCTGGTACCGGCCGGAGCGCACCACGCTCGTCATCGTCGGTGACATGGATCCGGCGCTGTTCGAGACGCAGATCGCCAAGCATTTCGCCGCGTGGAAGGGCACCGGTCCCAACCCCGCGACGCCCGATTTCGGCAAGCCCGACCCCTCGAAACCCACTAGCGCCGCGCTGGTCGAGCCGACCCTGCCGCCCTACGTCACGCTGGCGGTCCTGCGTCCCTGGACGGTGTTCCAGGATACGGTGAAGTTCAATCAGGAGCGGATGATCGACTTCATCGCGCTGCGCATCATCAACCGCCGTCTCGAAAGCCGTGCGCGCGCCGGCGCCGCCTTCGCCGGTGCTGGGGCGGACCTGTCCGACGATGTCCGCTCGGCCAACGTCACCGCGATCCAGGTGCTCCCGCTGGGCGAGGATTGGGAAAGCGCGGTCAAGGAAGTCCGCGCGGTGATCGCCGACGCGCTCGCCACCGCCCCCACCCAGGCCGAGATCGACCGCGAAGTGGCGGAGATCGACTCGAGCATGCGCAACTCGGTCAGCACCGCGCCGGTGATGGCCGGCTCGCGCCGCGCCGACAATCTGGTCGAGGCGGTCGACATCAACGAGGTGACGACCAGCGAGCAGGAGAGCTACAACATCTTCAAGGGCGCGATCGACGGCCGCATGTTCACCCCGGATCGCGTGCTCGCCTCGACGCGCCGCATCCTTCAGGGCGACGCGACCCGCGCGATCATCAACACCCGCACCCCCGATGCCGATGTCCAGGCCAAGCTCGCCGCGGCGCTCAAGGCCGACGTCTCGGGGCTGGCCGGCACGCGCAGCACCGCGCGCAACGTCACCTTCGCCTCGCTCCCGGCGCTCGGCAACGGTGCCCGGCGCGCCGAGCGCGCGGTCGCCGTCGCCGATCCGAAGATCGAGCGCGTGCGCTTCGCCAATGGCGTCAACCTGATCCTGTTCCAGAATCCGGGCGAGGTCGGCCGCGTCTATGTCAATGTCCGCTTCGGGCGCGGCCTGCAGGGAATCCCGCCCAACCGGCTGACCCCGGCCTGGGCCGGCGGCATGGCGCTGGTCGCCAGCGGCATCGCCACCCCCGGCGGTCTCCTCGGGCAGGAGGAACTCGACAAGCTGACCGGCGATCGCCAGATCGGCCTCTCGTTCGGGATCGGGGACGATGCGTTCGCCTTTGCCGCCCAGACCCGCAAGGAGGATCTGGAGGATCAGCTCAAGCTGATCGCGGCCAAGCTCCAGTCGCCCGGCTGGGACCCCAAGCCGGTGGCCCGTGCGCGCGCGGTCAGCATCTCGGGCTATGCGTCCAGCTCCGCATCGCCCGACGCGGTGATCGGCCGCGATCTCGAACGGCTGCTGCACGACAACGACCCGCGCTGGGGCATGCCCGATCTCAAGGGGATCGAAGCGCTCAATGCCAAGGACTTCCGCGCCTTCTGGGCGCCCTTGCTCGCCAGCGGCCCGATCGAGGTACAGATCTTCGGCGATATCGATGTCGAGAAGGCGGTCGAGGCCGCGCGCCTCACCTTCGGCGCGATGAAGCCGCGCAAGGCCACCCCGCCCGTCGCGCCGGCCATGCGCTTCCCCGGGCATGTCGCCCAGCCGGTGGTGCTCACCCATAGCGGTCAGCCCGATCAGGCGGCGGCGGTGATCGCCTGGCAGGCCGGTGGCGGTTCGGACAACATCACCGAGGGCCGCAAGCTCGAAATCCTCGCCGCGGTGATGCGCGACCGTATCCTAGACCGCATCCGCTCGGCCGAGGGCGCAAGCTATTCGCCTACCGTCATCAGCCAGTGGCCGGTCGGCCAGCCGGGCGGCGGCCGCATCATGGCGATCACGCTGATCCCGCCCGAGCGGACCGATCTGTTCTTCCGCGTCTCGCGGGAGATCGCGGCGGACCTGATCGCCCGGCCGATCGAGATCGACGAACTGCGCCGCGCGCTGGTGCCCACCGCGCAGATGGTCGTGCGCCGGTCGAGCGGCAATCCGTTCTGGATGCAGCAGACCGAAGGCGGCACCTTCGATCCCCAGCGCTTCGCCGCCATCGGATCGATCGCGCGCGACTATGGCACCACCACGCCGCTCGAGCTTCAGGCGCTGGCGGTCAAATATCTCGCCCCGCAAAAGGACTGGTCGATGGTCGTGATGCCGCAGACGAAGCCGGCGGCGACGGTGGCGGGCGGGCGATAGCCGCCGCCGGCCACCCGGGCCGCTAGTGAAGCTTGAGCCGGGGACGGATGATCGCGTTCACCCGGCCAAGCAGGATCAGCGCCCAGCCCTTGATCCAGCCATGGATGGCGATCAGGTGCATCCGGTAGAGCGAGGTGTAGACGAAGCGCGCCAGCCGCCCCTCGATCGCCATCCGCCCGCCGACCAGATTGCCCATCAGGCTGCCCACCGTCGAAAAGCGGCTGAGCGACACCAGCGAGCCATGGTCGTGATAGACGAACGGGCGCAGCGGCCGCCCCGTCTCGATCGCCACCAGGTTGCGATAGGCGGCTGAGGCCATCTGGTGCGCCGATTGCGCGCGCGGTGGCACGGGTCGTGTCTCCCCCGGCAGGACACACCAGGCGCAGTCGCCGATCGCGAAGATGCGGTCGTCGGTCTCGGTCTGCAGCGTCGGGCGCACGATGAACTGCCCGCTCGGCGCCCGCGCCAGCCCGTCCGCCTCGTCAGCGAGCGGTTCGGCCTTCACCCCCGCCGCCCAGACGCGCAGATCGGCGGGGATGCGCTCGCCCGATTTGAGCAGCATCGCCTCCGCCGTCACTTCCGTGACGGGCGTGTTGGTCAACACGGTGACGCCGAGCGCCTCCAGCTCGCGCTGTGCCGCCTCGGCCAGCCGCTCGGGCAGCGCCGGCAGGATTCGCGGCCCCGCCTCGATCAGCGTCACGCGCAGCCGTTGCTCGTCGAACACCTCCAGCCCGTAATGCCTCAGCGCGCCCGCCGCGTTGAACAGCTCGGCCGCGAGCTCGACTCCCGTCGCACCGCCCCCGACGATCGCGACATTCACATGCGCGTCGCTCGCCGGATCGTCGACCATCGCGCGCGACACGCGCAGGCAGTGGTTGAGCAGCTTGTTGCGGAAACGGTCAGCCTGGCTGCGCTCGTCCAGGAAGATACAATGCTCGCGCGCACCCGGCGTGCCGAAATCATTGCCCACCGATCCCATCGCCAGCACCAGATAGTCGTAGCGCAACCGGTGCCGGGCGATCAGTTCGCTGCCGTCCTCGTCGAGCAGCGGCGCGATGACGATCTCGCGCGCCGCGGGGTCGATGCGCTCGAGCGTGCCGAGAAAGAAGCGATAGCCCCAGCGATGGCAGTGGCTGCGATAGCCGACCTCGTCGAGATTGGCGTCGAGCGATCCCGCCGCGACCTCGTGAAGCAGCGGCTTCCAGATATGCGTGCGGTTCCGGTCGACCAGGATGATGTCGTGGCTGCGGCGGCCGAACCGCGCGCCGAGCCGCCGTGCAAGCTCGAGCCCGCCCGCACCCCCGCCGACGATCACGATCTGGGTCTTGCGCACTGCGGTCATCGCCGGCCCCTATCGGTGGCCCGCCACGCGCAAGCCGCACTCAGCTCTTGTACAGTGCGTCCAGCCGCTCGCCATATACTTGCTTCAGCACATGCCGCCGGATCTTCAGGCTCGGCGTCAGCTGTTCGTTCTCGATGCTGAACGGCTCGTCGGCCAGGATGAAGCGGCGGATGCGCTCGATCACCGACAGGTCCTTGTTCACCCGTTCGACCGCCGCGCCCACCGCGGTGCGATAGTCATGATCCTGCAGCAGCGCCTTGAGGTCGCACTTGGCCCCGTTCTTCGCGCACCATTCCTGCGTCCATTCGGGGTCGGGCACGATCACCGCGGTCATGTACGGCTTGCGATCGCCCGCGATCATCGCCTGCATGATCTCCGGCTGGAGGGTCAGCATCCCCTCCACCTTCTGCGGCGCGACATTGTCGCCCTTGTCGTTGACGATGATGTCCTTCTTGCGGTCGGTGATCTTGATCCGGCCCTTCTCGTCGATCATGCCGATATCGCCGGTATGCAGCCAGCCATCCTTCAGGACGCGCGCGGTCTCGGCCTCGTTCCGCCAATATCCGTGCATCACCAGTTCGCCGCGCACCAGGATCTCGCCGTCCTCGGCGATCTTCACCTCGACGCCTTCCAGCGGCGGACCGACCGTGTCGTGCTTGAGGCCGGCCTTGGGCCGGTTGCAGCTGATCACCGGCGCGGCCTCGGTCTGGCCATAGCCCTGCAGGAAGGTGATGCCGAGGCTCTCGAAGAACACGCCCACTTCCGGATTGAGCGGCGCGCCGCCCGACACCATCGCCTTGATCCGCCCGCCGAAGCGTTTGGCCAGCTTGGGCTTCAAGGTCCGGCTGAGGAACAGGCTCATCGGCAGATCGAGAACCGAGCTGTTTCCCGACGCCTTCTTGCCCCCGATCGAGACCGCCCGGTCGAGCAGATAGTTGGCGAACTTGCCCTGCTTCTCGACCTGCTTGGTGATGCGCGTGCGCAGCACCTCGAACAGGCGCGGCACCACCACCATCAGCGTCGGGCGAACCTCCTCGATGTTCGAGGCGAGCTTGTCGAGGCCTTCGGAATAATAGATCTGCGCGCCCAGCCCGATCGGGAAATGCTGGCCGCCGGTATGCTCATAGGCGTGGCTGAGCGGCAGGAACGACAGGAACACCTCGTCGTCCCAGCCGAAATCCTCGGCGATGACGATGCAGCAGCCTTCGACGTTGGACAGGATCGCGCCGTGATGCTGCATCACGCCGCGCGGCGACCCGCCGGTGCCGCTGGTGTAGATGATGCACGCCAGATCCTCGCGCCTCGCCTTGTCCGCCTCGGCCGCGGCCGCGGTCACATCGGCGGGATTCTCCGCGATCAGCGTCTTCCAGTCGTGATATTCGATCGCGCCCGGCTGGCCGATCCGCATCTCCTCGATCCCGATCACCACATGGCTGTGGCTGCCCGTGGTGTGCAGGACCGCGGGCAACAGCGTCCTGGCGAGCTTGCCATTGGACACGATCGTCATCGTCGCGCCCGAATTCTCGATAATGTGCTGGTGATCGCGCTCGGTGTTGGTGGTGTAGGTCGGCACGGTGACGCCGCCTGCAGCCATGATCGCCAGGTCGCTGATGCACCATTCGGGACGGTTCTCGCTCACCAGCATGACGCGATCGCCCGGCTTCAGTCCCAGCTTCTTCAGCGCTGCCGCGAGTCCCGCGACCTGGCGCGCGGCCTCGGTCCAGCTCGTCGGCACCCATTCGCCGCCGGTCTTGGCCCACAGGAACGGCGCATCGCCCTTCTCGCGCGCCCGCGCAAAGAACATCTGTACCAGATTGTCGAATCGTTCGAGCTTGCGCATCCCGTCCCCTTAACGCCCCAGGCGCGGGTTCGTGCCCGCGCATCTCCGGGAAGCGAGCCTAGCGGCCCCGCGGCCAAGCGCAATGCCGCTACGGCATCACAGGCGCTTGAGGATGCGCCGCACCAGCCCGGGGCCTTCATAGACCAACGCCGAGTAGATCTGCACCAGCGCCGCGCCCGCCTCGAGCCGCGCCAGCGCCTCCTCAGGCGAGTCGATCCCGCCCGCCGCGATCACCGGCAACTGCCCGCCTCCGGATGCCAGCGCCTCGGCCAGCTTCACCCGCGCCAGCGTCTTGAGCGGCGCACCCGAAAGCCCGCCCGTCTCGCCGGCCTGCGGCGAGCGCAGCGTATCGGGGCGCGAGATCGTCGTGTTGCCTACGATCAGCGCGTCGATCCCGTTGTCGATCGCCGCGCGCACCGCATCGTCCAGCCCCTTGCTGTCCAGGTCGGGGGCGACCTTCAGGAACAATGGGGTCCGCTTGCCGTCCACCATCCGCGCCACGCTCGATGCCGCCAGCAGCTCGTCGAGCGCCGGCCGCGACTGCAGGTCGCGCAGCCCCGGCGTGTTGGGCGAGCTCACATTGATCGTCACATAGTCCGCGTGCGCCACCGCCTTCGCGACACCCAGCGCATAGTCCCCCACCCGGTCATCGCTGTCCTTGTTCGCGCCGACATTGATGCCCAGCACGCCGGCATGCTTGCGCCCGGCGACCCGCGCCAGCGCCGCGTCGATTCCGCCATTGTTGAAGCCCATGCGGTTCACCACACCGCGGTCCTGCGCCAGCCGGAACAGCCGCGGCTTGGGATTGCCGGCCTGCGGGCGCGGGGTCAGCGATCCGATCTCGACCGCACCGAAGCCAAGGCCGAACAGCCCGGCAACCGCCTCGCCATCCTTGTCCATTCCGGCCGCGAGCCCGACTGGATTAGGGAATTCCAGGCCCGCGATCGTCACCGGCCGCACTCGAGGCACGCCGCCCGTACCGCCGACGATCGACAAGGCGCGGATCGTCAGCCGGTGCGCCCGCTCGGCATCGAGCTTGAACAGCGCAGGACGGAGCAGCGCGTAGGCGCTCATCGGACTATTCTGCATTGCAATATTTGCATCCAAAACCTTGTGGCGATGTCGAATTCTTCCAAGACCGAATCGGCTGGCCATGTCTAGAGGGTCAAGGCGACCTGAGGAGCTTCCAACAGGGGCTTCTGAAACTAAGCTCGGCGGGAGTCACCTCCCGTCGAGTCCTTTCCGCATTTTTCAGCGCTTCCCCTCGCGCGCGAACGCGCCTACCCTGCCGTCTGCCGCAGTTGGGGACGTTCGATGACGGCCGTACAACTGGAATACGCGGTGCCGGAAGCAGGCACTGCCGATTGGGTCACGCTGTTCTATCATTTCCGGGCGGATGTCCCCTTTCTGGAGGACACCGAGCGTGCGGATCATGCGCAGCTCCGTTTCCGCATTTCCGAGGGCGCTGCAGAATATCGCATGCCTGATGGCGGCATCCAGCCGGCTCCGCCGGTCCATGTGATCGGACCGACCAGCGGCGCGATGCAGGTCAGGGTCGCCGGCCCGGTCCGTGTCTTTGGCTGCGGGATCACGCCGGCCGGCTGGGCAGCCCTGATCGGCAATGATGCATCGACGATGCTCAACTGCGTGCTCGACGCCCGCGATCTGTTCGGCGCCGCGATCGACGATACCCTGGACCAGCTCGCGCGCGCACCCGATACCAAGGCGATGGTCGCAATCGCGGAAGCGTCGATCGCCGGCCTCGCGCGGGTGCGCGCACCCGAAGCGGCGTTCGTCCGGCTGGTCGACGATTGGCTGGCGGCCTGTGCGTCGCCGGAAATCGGGGCGCTGGCCGCCGCGACCGGCCTTTCGGACCGCCAGCTCGAACGCAAGTGCAAGGCGCTCTATGGCGTCCCGCCCAAGCTGCTCGCTCGCAAATATCGCGCGCTCAAGGCCGCGGTGGCCTTCGCCGAGCGCAAGGCGACGCTCGACGAGCTTCTCGATCGCGGCTTCTACGATCAGTCGCACCTGATCCGCGAGATGAAGCAGTTCACCGGCTGGACACCGCGCCAGCTGCTGGAAGAACCCACATTGCTTGCGCAGCTCACCATCTCGCAGCGCAGCGCCTTGCAGGGGCAGGTCAATCCGCTGATCAGCGACACCTGAACTTCCCGAATCCGCACTTATCGACGGGTTGACGCGGCGCACCATCGCGCCCATCTGCCCAATCGGAACGAATCATTCCGATTTGAGAACCGTTCGCAACTGCGAAGGAAGAATGCGACTTTCGGCCCAGACAGATTACGCCGTCGTGATGCTCGCCGCCGCCGCGCGCCATTGCGGCGTCAGCGGACGCCTCAACGCCACGTTGCTCGCCGACGAGACCGGCCTGCCCCTTCCCACGGTACAGAAGCTGGTCAGCCGCCTCTCTTCCGCCGGCCTCATCGAATCCGCGCGCGGCACCGGCGGCGGCTTCCGCCTCGCCCGTCCGCCCGCCGCGATCAGCCTCGCCGACATCGTCGAAGCGATCGAAGGCCCGATCACCCTCACCTCTTGCGTGGACAAGGGCCGCCATGACTGTTGCATCGAGGAAAGCTGCCGCGTGAAGCCGCACTGGAATGCGGTCAACGGCGCCGTCCGCTCGACGCTTGCGGGCGTCACCCTCGCCACCCTCTCGACTCACCCGGAACCCGCCTGATGGCCACCAAGAATGCCGAGGCGCTCGCCGCCGCCAACAAGAAGTATGAATGGGGCTTCAGCTCGGATATCGAGCAGGAATTCGCCCCCAAGGGGCTGTCCGAGGATACCGTCCGCTTCATCTCGGCCAAGAAGGGTGAGCCCGAGTGGATGCTCGACTGGCGGCTGAAGGCCTATCGCCACTGGCTGACCATGACCCCGCCCGACTGGGCGAAGCTGTCGATCCCGCCGATCGACTATCAGGACGCCTATTATTACGCCGAGCCCAAGGCCAAGCCCAAGCTCGGCTCGCTGGACGAGGTCGATCCCGAGATCCTGCGCGTCTATGAGAAGCTCGGCATCCCGATCGAGGAGCAGAAGGTGCTCGCCGGCGTCGAAGGCTCGCGCAAGGTCGCGGTCGACGCGGTATTCGACAGCGTCAGCGTCGCCACCACCTTCCGCGCCGAGCTTGAGGCCGCGGGCGTCATCTTCCGCTCGATCAGCGAGGCGATCCGCGAATATCCGGATCTGGTCAAGAAATGGCTCGGCAAGGTCGTGCCGATGCACGACAATTATTTCGCCGCCCTGAACTGCGCGGTCTTCTCGGACGGCACCTTCGTCTACATCCCGGAGGGCGTGCGCTGCCCGATGGAGCTGTCGACCTATTTCCGTATCAACGCGGAGAATACCGGCCAGTTCGAACGCACACTGATCGTCGCCGACAAGGGCGCGTACGTCTCGTATCTCGAAGGCTGCACCGCGCCCATGCGCGACGAGAACCAGCTTCACGCTGCCGTGGTCGAACTGGTCGCGCTGGACGATGCCGAGATCAAATATTCGACCGTCCAGAACTGGTATCCGGGCGATGAGGACGGCAAGGGCGGCATCTACAATTTCGTCACCAAGCGCGCGCTGTGCCAGGGCAAGAATTCCAAGGTCAGCTGGACCCAGGTCGAGACCGGCAGCGCGATCACCTGGAAATACCCGTCCTGCGTGCTCGCGGGTGAGAACAGCGTCGGCGAATTCTATTCGGTCGCGGTCACCAACAACCGCCAGCAGGCCGATACCGGCACCAAGATGATCCACTTGGGCAAGAACAGCCGCTCGACGATCATCTCCAAGGGCATCAGCGCCGGCCGCTCGGACAACACCTATCGCGGCCTCGTCCGCGTCGGCCCCACGGCAGAGAATGTCCGCAATTTCACCCAGTGCGACAGCCTGCTGCTCGGCGACCAGTGCGGCGCGCATACCGTGCCCTATATCGAGGTGCGCAACCCCTCGGCCCAGATCGAGCATGAGGCCACCACCTCGAAGATCAGCGAGGATCAGCTCTTCTACGCGATGCAGCGCGGGCTCGATCAGGAGGCGGCCGTCGCGCTGATCGTCAACGGCTTCGCCAAGGAAGTGCTCCAGCAGCTCCCGATGGAGTTCGCGGTCGAGGCGCAGAAGCTGCTCGGGATCAGCCTCGAGGGCAGCGTCGGTTGATCCTCGCCGCCGCCCTCCTTCTCGCCGCGCAACAGGGCGCCGCTGCGCCCGAGCCGGAATATGAGGAAGTGGTCGTCACTGCGACTGCGGGCCGCGTTGCGCTCGTCTTCGACAAGGCCGCCGATGGCCGTCTGATCAACTGCCGCGTGTTCAGGTCGAGCGGCGTCGCCACGGTCGATGCCCGCGCCTGCACCTCGCTCCCCGATTGTGTCACCTCGATCAAGGGCCAGCAATTCTGCGGCGGCGAGGGCAACAAGGCCCTGATGGCGGTCGAAACCAAACTGAAGCCTGAAGAACCCAAGCTCGGCCTCGGCGTCACGCTCAAGCCCGACCCGCCCAAGATTCCCGCGGTCGGCCCGCTGGTCTCGGCCGAGACCGAGGACGACCCCAACCGGCTCAGCAAGCTTCCGCCGCCGCCCAAGGATCAGAGCGGCACCCCTGCAATCACCTTCGGCGGTCCCAAGGTGGAGGAGCCGCGATGATCGCCCTCCTGCTCGCCCTCGCCCAAGCCGCGCCCCTACCGCCGCCCGAGGAGGAAATTGTGATCCTCGCGCGCAAGCTGCGCCGGGTCGAGATCGACATCACCCTCACCCGCAAGGGCGAGGTGAAGAAGTGCCGCATCAGAAAGGGGGTCGGCGACCCCGTCTTCGACAATTTCTGGTGCGATGCCGCGCGCGCCTGCTCCGACAGCGGCCACACCAGCACCTGGGCGATGAAAACCTGTCTCAAGACGCGCGAACAGGCCTTCGTCGCCGCGCTCAACACCCAATATCCGGGCGGCTGCACGCCGCCGCCCGCTACCGGAAAGTGACCATGCTCGAAATCTCCAACCTCCACGCCGAAGTCGACGGCAAGCCGATCCTCAAGGGCCTCTCGCTCAGCGTGAACGCGGGTGAGGTCCATGCGATCATGGGCCCGAACGGCGCGGGCAAGTCCACCCTCGGCTATGTCCTGGGCGGCCGCCCCGGCTATGAGGTGACGGAAGGCTCGGTGACCTTCGACGGCGTCGACCTGCTCGACCTCGATCCGCACGCGCGCGCCGCCGCTGGCCTGTTCCTCGGCTTCCAGTATCCGGTCGAGATCCCCGGCGTCTCCAACGTCCAGTTCCTGCGCGAAAGCCTCAACAGCCAGCGCCGCGCGCGCGGCGAAGCGCCCCTCTCCGGCGCCGAGTTCCTGAAGCTCGCGCGTGCCCAGTCTGCGGCGCTCGAAATGGACGCGGAGATGCTCAAGCGCCCGGTCAATGTCGGCTTCTCGGGCGGCGAGAAGAAGCGCAACGAGATGGTCCAGATGGGCATCCTGAACCCGAAGTTCGCAGTGCTGGACGAGACCGATTCCGGCCTCGACATCGATGCGTTGCGCATCGTCGGCGAAGGCATCAACCGCATCATGCGCGCGCCCGACAAGGCGGTGCTGCTGATCACCCATTATCAGCGCCTGCTCGATTATGTGAAGCCCGACGCGGTCCACATCCTCGCCGATGGGCGCATCGTGAAGACCGGCGGCCCCGAACTCGCGCACGAGCTCGAGCGCGAAGGCTATGCGCAGGTGGCGGCCTGAACCGATGAGCACGCTCACCCTTCCCTCCCCGCGTGAGGAAGCGTGGCGCTGGAGTGATCTCGATACGCTCCGCGCCGCCGCCGACACCGCGCCCGCCGCGACCGGGATCGATCCCGCCGCTTTGTTCCTCGACATCACTGGCCCGCGCCTGCTGTTCGTCGACGGCGCGTTCGAACCCGCGCACAGCCGCCCCGGGCCGATCCAGCTTACCGCACTGGAGATGTCCGGCGATCACCCGCTCGGCCAGCTCGCGCAGGGTGAAGGCTGGGTGCTGCGCCTCGACGCACAGGCCGCGACCGACCCGATCCAGATCGTCCATCTCGGCACCGGCGGCGAAAACCACGTCCCGGCACGGGTCGACCTGGCCGACGATGCCGTCGCGACCGTGATCGAGACCTATGCCGGACGCGGCTGGAGCAACCGCCTGCTCCACACCTCGCTGGGCAAGGGCGCCCGCCTCCAGCGCGCCCTCCGCCTGCTCCAGGACGAAGGCTTCGTCTCGATCCGTGACGAGGCGCAAATCGGCGAAGCCGCCAGCTACGTATCGACCTTTCTCGGCGCCGGCGGAATGGGCAGCCGCATCGACGGCTTCCTCCGCATCGACGGCGTCGGCGCCTATGCCGAGATGGGCGGC
>Ga0247822_10001147_pt1 | contig 15833 bp, 14 predicted proteins | sample 13C_Cellulose_Da_FD_192423 | JGI IMG/M metagenome (GOLD analysis project Ga0247822, IMG submission 192423) | Soil microbial communities from agricultural site in Penn Yan, New York, United States - 13C_Cellulose_Day30 | ecosystem: Environmental > Terrestrial > Soil > Agricultural land | place...
CGCTCGCGGCGCGCGCGCACTACACTACCCCTGCCCTGCGGCCGCCCGGCTCTCCTCGTAGGGCTGCACCACCACGAACCCGTCCCCGTCGAACATCATCTGCAACGACTCGCCGCTGCCGCGGCCGAAGAACGTCTTCAGGCTCATGTCCGTCCGCAGGTCCGGGTACAGGTCGCCGGACCACGCGACGGTTGCGTTCGGGTCGGTGAACACCGGCCGACCCGGCTCGACCCGCAACGTCAGCGGGTCGTAGTGGGTGGTGAACGCCACCAATCCGCTCCCCTCCAGCCGGACGTTGAACAGCCCGCCGGCCAGCACCCCGGACACCGACTTCATGAACTTGATGTCCCACTCCACCGACGGCTCGAACGCCAGCAGGTCGTTACCGTTGAGGTGGACGGCCTGACCGTGCAGTTCCAGGATGGTGATCTTCTTGCCCTTGTCGGCCAGATAGAGCTTGCCCCGTCCGTCGGCCTTCGTCAGCGGCGTCCCCTCGCCGGTGAGGGCCTTCTTGAACATCCGGCCGATGCCGTGCTCCATCATACCCTCGCGGGTGAACTTGATCGACCCGTTGTAGGCGACCATGGCCCCCTTCTTGGTCCAGACCAGCCCATCGAGGTTCACCTCCAGCATCCGGTCGCTTTCCAACTCGAAGAACCCCTGCCCGCGGTCGCGTTCGGCGGTCTTGGCGGCGAACTCGTCGAGGGTGTAACGGGCCATTGCATCCTCCGGTGTGATGGTCGGTGTTCCCACTGGCGTGAGTTCCCATAATACCCCCACGGCCGACCGGACGGGCGGGCGAAACTCGGCGAGGACCACATGGGCAAAGCGTACCACGTCTGCGGACTCGGCAACTCACTGGTGGACATCCTGCTGGAGTTGACCGACACCGAGTTCGCCGGGCTGGGGCTGGAGAAGGGGACGATGCGGCTGGTGGAGAAGGTCGAGCAGGAGGCACTGCTCGACCGGTTCCGCGGCCGCGAGCCCCGGCTGGCCAGCGGCGGTTCGGTGGCCAATTCGATCATCGGCCTGTCGCAACTCGGCGGCAAGGGGGCGTTCGTCGGCTGCGTCGGCGACGACCGGTACGGGCTCTTTTACCAGCGCGAGTTCGAGCACCTGGGCATCGAGATCGGTAACCCCGCGGTGGTGAACGAGACGACCGGCACCTGCCTGTCGATCATCACCCCGGATGCCGAGCGGACGATGCGGACGTGCCTGGCAGTGTCGAGTCACCTGGCCGCCCGCCACGTGGACGAGGACCGGGTGAAGAACGCCGAGTGGCTGTTCGTCGAGGGGTACGTCTTCGCCAACCCGGACACCGGCCAGTGGGCGATCCGCCGGGCCATCGAGATCGCGAAGGCCAACGGCGTGAAGGTCGCGCTCACCTGCTCCGAGGCGTTCGTGGTGGACGTGTTCGGCAGCCCATTCTTCGCGGCCCTGGAGCAGGCGGACCTGTTGTTCTGCAACGCCAGCGAGGCGTGCGCCGTGGCGAAGGCCGCGACATCGGCCGAGGCGTTCGGCAAGCTCAAGGGCATGGTGCCGAACGCGGTCGTCACCGACGGACCGCACGGGGCGTACGTCCGGTTCGGCGGTACGGAGGTACACGTACCGGCGTTCGCCTGCGAGCCAAAGGACCTGACCGGCGCCGGGGACATGTTCGCCGGGGCGTTCCTCTACGGTGTGACGCACGGGGTCGATCCGGCGAAGGCGGCGCGGGCGGCGAACTTTCTGGCAATGAAGGTCATCACCCAGTACGGGGCACGGCTGCACCACGGCGCCCGTGAGTTCTGGGACGAAGCCCTGAAATCGGCGTAAGGGGGCGAGATGGGCCGCACGCGGACGTTCATCGGTGTGGAGGTCGGCAACGACGTCCGCCAGAACGCGGTGACGTTGCAACAGTCATTGGCCCGCTCCGGTGCGGCCGTGAGTTGGGCGTCGGCGACCAATCTCCACGTCACGCTGCTGTTCCTGGGCGAGGTGGACGACCGCGAGTTGCACGCCGTCTCCCGGGCGATGGCCGACGCGGTGGCCGGCGAACCCCCGTTCGCGCTGCGTGTCCAGGGTGTAGGGGCGTTTCCGAACCTCCGCCGTCCGAAGACGGTCTGGGCCGGGATCGCCGACGGGGCTGCCGAGTTAGTGCGGCTCCACGGGCTATTGGAGCCGCCGCTCCTGGCCCTCGGAGCCTACCGTCGGGAGGATCGCACATACTCGCCGCATCTCACGCTGGGCCGGGTCAAGTCGGAGGCGGACGGGCAGGCGCTGGCCCCGGTCCTGCCGAAGTACGCTGACTGGACCGGCGGCCGGACGACCGTAAGTGAGCTGGTACTGTTCGCCAGCGATCTGCGACGGGACGGCCCCGTTTACACAGTCCTGGCCCGCGGCCCGCTGTCGGGCGGGGCCTGACTTGTGCCACATACCGGGTCGTGGAACAATCAGACGATCGCGCCCGTAGCTCAACTGGATAGAGCAGCGGCCTTCTAAGCCGCCGGTTGTGAGTTCGAGTCTCACCGGGCGTACTTGCGCTACACAACCTTCGCCCCCACGATGACATCAACCGGTCATCGGGTTGACGATCGCGTTCTTTCGAGCTAGCCTAAATTCACCTACCCCACTGCCGCGGCCTGATGCGCGGCATCCGTCAGACGCCCCGCCCGGCCTCTCTCTTGCCGAACAACCGGGGCGACTGTTCATCCCGCCCCGGAGGCGCAACGCCCCATGTCCCGCATTACCACCACTCTGACGTCAGTCGTAGCCGCCCTGATCTTCGCCGGCATGTTCGCCGTTGGGGACGGACCGGAGTCGGCCGAAGCGGCTGCCGTCTGGATCGCTGCGAACGACCCCACTGCCGTCGAGGCAAACGAGGCCATCGAGTTCCAGCTCCGGGTCGCCCAGGAGCGCGGTCACTACCGGTCACACCTCACCGGACTGGTGATTGACGGCAAGCTGGCGTTCGCCGTCGCGGCCGACGAATTCCATCGACTCAACCAGGATTCTGGAGCACTGCCCTACCTCCACTGGCGATTCCCGGGCCGGTCCGACGAGGAGTTGGCTGCCTGGAACGTGATCGAGTACGTCCGCGGATTCGTCATGCCGGACCAGGAGAAGTCGCAGGCCATCGAACGGCTGAACCGAGAGTTCGAGGCCCGGTTCGGTCGCCCGCCGTGCGGCCCGTTCTAGCGCGTTCCTCACGCCCCCCTGTATCTGTAGGGGGGCGTGCGAACTTCCCACAGCTCGGGAGTGCGGTATGACCGCTTCGGCTTGGTGACGACGTGGATCGACGGGAACGTCCAGCACATCGACTTCGACGACCTGACCTACACCGGCGAGTAATAGATCCTCACCGCCGACCGGGCGTGGGGGCACTTGGCGTGGCGGGCCGCGGCACCGGGGAACGGATGGCGCCCGACCCGAGCGTCGATCGCCCATCAACTGGATGGTCGCCGGCCCGCCGCTCGACCATATCCACGAAGTCGCTGAACGAGTGGGTCAGTCGAATCTGCTCGCCGTTGGCCAGCACGATAACCGCGAAGTCAGCCGGGACGGGCGCCTCGGGGTAAAAGTACGCGACGTGGTCGAGGTTGAGAGAGATCCAGATCTTGTCACGTCGCCGTACCGTCAGGAACATGCCCGCCCTCCGGGGGAAGCCACCCCGATCGGGCGGCCCCCAACCTTAGAGCGCAATTCAGACTGGTGACGCAGACCTGTGATACGGCCTGGGAAGAGAAGCCCTGCGGTACTCCAACCCCAAGCGACACTTGACCTACCCCACTGAGCTGTGAGCCTCCGCTAGGAGACGCTATTCCGATTGCCCTCCACCTGACCGGCGGCGGCGACCGTGGCCAGCAGTCGAGCGATGTCCGGCGGCTTGGTGAAAGCCAGGTCGAACCCGGCCCCGCGTACCCGCTCCTCCAGGGCCTCCGCGATCGCCGCCGACAGGGCGATCAGCCTCACATCGGGACCGAGCAACTGTCGCAACCGCCGGGCCAGTTCACACCCGTCCATGACTGGCATGTTGATGTCCAGTACACACGCATGTGGACGGAACTCCGTGGCCATCGCCAGCGCTGTCGGGCCGCACAGGCAGCCTCGCACGTCGAATCCGGAGAGGTCGAACAGAATGACTAGGGTATTGACCACGTCGGGGGTGTCGTCCACACACAAAACCCGGACCATGGCTCCCGGCGGCATGTGTCGCCCTCCCGAATCGAAATCAAACATATCTGCAATGGTTGCGCCACATTTCCGTCACATTCAGACCCATCCGCCAGCATGGATGGAAGTGCTGGTCCGGCCTGAACTACGGCCACAGCGCATATCCGACCCGACTGGTTTGCCCTGGCTCCGGGATGGAAACCTAGCCGCCGCATGATGTGAACGTCACCCTGCCTATGACTGGCGAATTCGTGCCTCGTCTAAGCCGGTCCGATTCCGGACGGTGGGGATCACGGTTGGATAACATACCCCGGCAGAATTCATCGGGTTACGGTCGAAATCCGCGTGGAGGCCAGCGATGTCTCAGACGTCGGGGCGGATCGTCCTCTTCATCGGAGCCGACGGCGCAGAGCAGGCCGCGGTGGAACGGTTCGCGTCGGTAGCCCGGACGTTCGGCCTGGACTGGTCGGCGGAACCGCGCTCGCTGGTCGCAGAGGTCGGCACGCCGCTAACGGCCGCGGACCTCGACCGCGCAACCATCGCAGTTGGGATCGGGCAGGATCAACTGGCGCACCTGTTGTCCGGGCGCTATCCCAACTCGTCCGGCGTTGAATACTGGAAGCCGGAAGCAGTCGAGCGTGAGGTGATGAACCTCATCGCCCGACTGCTGGGTGGCAAGCGGTCCGGCGACGACGAGCCATCGCCCGCGACCCCCAAGCCGCCGGCCCGGAAGGCAGCGACAGTCCGGGTCGGCAGGGAGACGGCTGGCCGGAGAGGCAAGGGCGTCACGACCGTGTGGGACCTTCCATTGGATGAGGCGGGAGTACGTGACCTGGCAGCGGTCTTGAAGCAGCGCTGTGGGACAGGAGGGACGGTCAAGGACGGGAAAATCGAGATCCAGGGCGACCACCGCGATCGGGTGGCCGCCGAACTGGAGAAGTTGGGTTACAAGGTGAAGCGATCCGGTGGATGAACCCTGTCATCGGTTCTCGAAGACCCCTCCCGACCGACAGGTCCGGGGTCAGTTCCGTGCATGGTCCAGCGAAAGAAAGCCGGCCGCCCCCACTTCCCGGGGCGGCCGGCCGAAGGGATACCCTCGTCTCAGCCCTGAATCTCGACGTCGTCCCCATCGCCTCCGTCGAGGACGTCGAGCCCGAGGCCGCCAACCAACACGTCGTCCCCGGACCCGCCGATCAGGACGTCGTTCCCCTCCCCGCCGACCAGCACGTCGCTCCCCTCTCCGCCGTCGGCCGTGAACTGGATCGACCCGGCGAGTAGCCCGGACGCCTCCACCACGTCGTCGCCGGCCAGGGCGTTGACCGTCAACCGGTCGTTGGCGGCTTCGGCGCCGGTGATGTTCACCTGGGCGGCCAGGCCGAATACCGACGTGCCGCTGATGTCGCCGACCACCAGGGCCACGTCATCCCCGTTGGTTCCTGTGACGATCACGTTGTCCGCCGCCCCGTCACCGACGCCGCTGCCCGGAGTGGATTCGAGGTTGAGGTTGATCTCGGTCACGTCCGTACCGCTCAGGTCGTGGATGGTGATCGTGTCGGCCCCACCCCGGGCGGTGAAGTCGATGCCCTCGACATCGTTGAGGTCCATGACCACGTTGGCGATATCGCGGGTGAAGAGAACGCGGCCGCCGTTGGCCAGGATGTTGATCTGCTCGGCGACGTTGGCGCCGTTGAAGAGCATCGTGTCGAAGCCGTCCTGGCCCTCCAAGGTGTCGTTGTCGTCGCCCGGGTTCCAGACGAACGTGTCATCGCCGGCGCCCATGAGGGCGGTGTCGTTTCCGTCGCCGCCGTTGAACAGGTCGTCACCCTCGCTGCCGATCATGATGTCTTCGCCGAGGCCGCCGTTGATCGTGAGTTGAATACCGTCGGCCTCAAGCGAGGTCGCGTTCACGACGTCGTCGCCGCCCAGTGCGTTGAGCGTCAGCCGGTCGTTGGCCTGCTCCTGGAAGAAGATGTTGACCTTGGCCTGGAGCCCGAAGACGTTGACCCCGCCGGCGTCGCCCGCTGCGCCGAACACGTCGGCGCCGTTGGTGCCATTGACCGTGACCGTGTCGGCCGCGCCGTCGCCGCCGCCGTTTGGCCCGCGGAGGTCGAGACCGATGTCGGTCACGTCGGTGCCGCTCAGATCCCCCACCACGATCGAGTCGGCGCCGCCCAGCGCCCGGAAGTCGATCGCCTCCACGTCGTTCAGGTCCATCGTCACGTTGGCCACATTGCGGAGGAACAGCACGCGGCCGCCGTTGGCCACGATGTCGATGTTCTCGCTGGCACCCGAGCCGAAGAACAGCATCGAGTCGGCGCCGTCCTGTCCCTCGATCGTGTCGTTCCCGTCGCCCGGATCCCACTGGAACACGTCGTCCCCGGCGCCCATCAGTGCCAGGTCATTTCCATTATCCCCGAAGATGAAGTCGTTGCCTTCACCGCCGAGGAACACGTCGGCGCCCTGCGAGCCGAGGAGCACGTCGGCGCCGGCGCCGCCGTCCACCGTCAATTTGATGACGCCGGCGGGCAGCGTGGTCGCCGTCACCCCGTCGTCGCCGCCCAGCGCGTTGATGCCCAGCGCGTCGTTGGCCCCCTCGGAGTTGGTGATGTTCACCCGGGCCGACAGCCCGAGCACGGAGACCGAACTCCCCGCGCCGAACACGTCGATGATGTCTTTCCCGTTGGTTCCGTTCACGATCACCACGTCCGCCTGGCCGTCGCCGGCGGTCCCGCCGATCGTCCCGGCCAGGTCGACGTTGATCTCGACCAAATCGGTGCCGGACAGGTCGTTGACGGTGGTCTTGTCGGTGTTGCCCAGGGTGTTAAGGTCGATCGCCTCGACGTCGTTGAGGTCCATCACGATGGTGCCGAGATTGCGGGTGAACAGCACCCTCCCGCCGTTGGCCGACGCTTCGAAATTCTCGGCACCCGCGCTGCCGTTGAAGAGCATCGAGTCGGCGCCGTCCTGCCCCTCGACGGTGTCGCTGCCGTCGCCCGGGTCCCACTGGAACACGTCGTTCCCGGCGCCCAGGAACGCCACGTCGTTGCCCTGCTGGCCGTCGATGAAGTCGTTCCCCTCGCCGCCCCGCAACAGGTCGATGCCGTTGCTGCCCAGGATCGTGTCGTTGCCCGTACCGCCGTCCACCGTGATCTGGATCAACGCGGCCAGGTTGCCGGTGGCCGAGAAGGTGTCTTCCCCGCCGTTGGCGTTGAGGACCAGGTTCTCGCTGGTGCCGATGTCGATCGAGAACGGGGCCGGGTTGATGCGGTCGAACCGGACGCGGGTGCCGTTGGCGGTGGTGGTGAACTGCTCGGCCCCGTTGCCGCCATTGACCTCGACGGTGTCGGTGCCGGCGCCGCCCTCGTTCAGGTCCGTGTCGTCGCCGGGGTTCCAGACCATCCGGTCGTTGCCGGACTCGCCGAACACCTGGTCGTCAGCGTCCCCGCCGGTCAGCACGTCGTTCTCGGACCCGCCGAAGAGGAAGTCGAAGCCGCCCTTGCCCAGCAGGGTGTCGTTGCCCGACTGGCCGAAGAGCATGTCGCCGCCGGAGCCGCCGGTCAGGACGTCGTTGCCGATACCGCCGAAGAGGTTCGCCCGTGGCAGGGCGCCGCTGGCCTCGTTGAGGGTGATCGTGTCGTTACCGCCCTGGCCGAAGACCTGGATCAAGGCGGTGTTGGCGACGGTCGGGGTGCCGCCGAGGACCGTCACCGCGCCACCGTTGACCAGGATGTTCCCGGCGGCGTTGCGGGAGATTGCAATGTTGTTGTCCAGGTTGTCGCCGAAGATGGTCAGCGTCCCGGCCGTGAAGGTGGCGACGACGGCCGGCACCTCGCGGGCTTCCAGTGGCGTCAGGGCCGGCGCGAACCGGGGCAACCGGATGGACTTCTGGGCGGCGCCGCGGCGGGCGCCGCGGAGCAGGGCCTGGTACATGGCGCGCAACATCGGACGGTCTCCTCCTCGGGGAGAACAGGGTGCGGACTTTGTGTCTGGGTCCGGGTGGGCAGCCGACGGAAATTCGGGGACCGGGTTGAGGGTTGGAACGCAACGGTGTTAGACTCCACCGTTGCCGCGGTATAGGCCCCGTGTCGGCTGCTGGTCTACCGGGGCAATCCGGGTCACCAGCTCGGCCGGCCAAGTTTTTTCCGCCGGCCGGGGTATCCTCACATGGCGGTCGTGGCCGTGGACGAGTCGTTCGCTGACCTGATGGGGCGGCTAAAGTCTGGGGAGGACGAGGCGGCCCGGGAGGTATTCGGGCGGTTCGCCCGGCGCCTCGTGGGTCTGGCCCGTAGCCATCTCGATTTGCGGATCGCGCGGAAAGTGGACCCGGAGGAAGTGGTCCAGTCCGCGTACAAGAGCTTTTTCGTCCGCCAGCGCGACGGTCAGTTGGAAGTCGGGAGCTGGGACGGGCTCTGGGGCCTGTTGACGCTCATCACCCTGAGAAAATGCGCCGACCGTGCGGAGTTCTACCGTGCGGCGCGGCGGGACATCGGCCGCGAGCAGGCCGGGCCAGCCGGCGGCGCCGAGGACACGCCGCCGCCGCTGTGGGCACTGGCGGTGGACCGGGAGCCGGAGCCGTTCGAGGCGGCGATCCTGGCCGAGACCGTCGCGGCCCTCTTCCAGGGCGCCTACGACGAGGACGAGAAGGCGGTGCTGGAGTTGAGTCTCCAGGGCTGCTCGTCCGCGGAGATCAGCGCGAAGCTCGGCCGGGCCGAGCGATCGGTCCGACGGATGCGCGAGCGCATTCGGACCCGGCTGGAGCGGATGCGCGGCGAGGGGTGAGAGGCCGCCTGATCGTAGTAGACCGTCCAGGCTTAATTGGTGGGCTGGTTTTTGGGAGGGCGAGGCTCCTGCCGAGCCTGGGCTGCCTCGGCTCGGCAGGAGCCTCGCCCTCCCAACCCACCATTTTGGACTGGATGCTGTAGTTTGAGTAGTCCCGGTGGGCCTCGAAGACTCGACCCACCCTACAAGAACCACTCCGATGGGCGAGTCCGCGTCCTTGACTGACGCCGTGTGGGCGGAAGTCGAAGCGCTGGTGAAGCGCTTCGAGGCTGCCTGGCGGTCGGGGTCCGCGCCGCGGGTCGCGGACGCGCTGCCGCTGGACGGACCGGCCCGGCCGCACGCCCTGGTCGAGTTGATCCACGTCGATCTCGAGTTTCGCCTGCGGTCGGCGCAATTCGCCCGCGTCGAAGAGTACCTCGCCTCGTTCCCGGAACTCTCGTCGCGCGAGCCGGTGCTGGTGGACCTGCTCGCGGCCGAGGCGGCGCTGCGGCAGAGGTGGCAGCGGCGGGCGTACCCCGAGGAGTACCTGCTCCGGTTTCCCGGCCTGTGGGGAGAGTTGAGGCCGCGACTGGCCGCAGGGCCGGTCGAGGAGGGGTCCGAGACGTGGGGGTTCGGCCTCGGGTCGTCGGTCATCACGGCCTTGCCACTGGAGTTGCCGGGGTTCGAGATCGGCCCGGAACTTGGCCGCGGCGGGATGGGGGTGGTGTACCAGGCGACGCAGACCGCAGTCGGGCGCGCGGTGGCGGTCAAGACGCTTCACGCCGGGCCGCACGCCACCGCCGTCGAGCGGGCGCGGTTCCGCCGCGAGGCGGAGGCGATGGCCCGGCTGGACCACCCGAACATCGCCCCGGTCTACCACGTCGGCGAGCACGACGGGCGGCCGGTGCTGGTGATGGCGTACTACTCTGGCGGCAGCCTCTCGGCGCGGCCGACCGGCCCCGGCACCGACCCGCGCGGCCACGCCGAACTGGTCGAATCGGTGGCGCGGGCTGTCCACCACGCGCACCAGCGCGGCATCCTGCACCGGGATCTCAAGCCGTCGAACATCCTGATGGACGAGGCCGGCGAGCCGCACGTCGCCGACTTCGGGCTGGCCGGGCTGTTCGACCCGGCCGACCCGAGTGCCCACACCGCGGCGGTGGTCGGCACCCCCGGGTACATGGCCCCGGAGCAGGCCCGCGACCCGGCCCAGGTCACGACCGCGGCCGACGTGTACGGGCTGGGGGCGGTGCTGTACGCGCTTCTGACCGGCCGGCCGCCGTTCCGCGCCGCGACCGCGGTCGCCACGCTGGAGCAGGCAGCCAACCAGCCGCCGACCCGCGTGACCGCGCTGCACCCGGGGGTGCCGCGCGACCTGGAAGTCGTCTGCCTGAAGTGCCTGGAGAAGGATCCGTCACGGCGTTACGCCTCGGCCGCGCAACTGGCCGACGACCTGGAGCGATTCCTCGCCGGCCAGCCGATCCTCGCCCGCCCGGCATCGACCTGGCTGTGGGCGGGGCGGCTGGTCCGCCGGCACCCGGTCGTCGCCGGGATGGTGGCGGTCACGTTGCTGGCGATGGTCTCGACGATCGTCACGCTGGCGGTGAGCAACGCCCGGATCACGGCCAAGGAGCAAGAGGCGACGCGGGCGCTGGTCGGAGAGCGGCAGGCGGCGAAGGCCCTCGCGGAGGCGCTGGCCCGGGAGCAGTCGCTGCAATACCTGGAGCGGATCACGACCGCGGCCCGGCTTTGGGAGGCAGGACACACCGACGCCGCCGACCGACTGCTGGACCTGTGCCCGCGGGAACGCCGCGGCTGGGAGTGGCGCTACCTCGACGGCCTGCGGACCACGACGTCAGTCTCGTTCCCGGCCGAGCCGGGCCAGGTCCACTCCGTTTCTCTGACCCGGAACGGGGAACTGCTCACCTACCACGTGGACGGGCAAACGATCGCGTGGGACCTGACGACGCGAAACCGCGTCCGGGAGCTGCCGGTCAACTCCCGGTACACGCGCAGCCCGCTCTTCTCGCCAGCCGGGTCGGTCATGGCCACGACCGGGGATCCGGCGATCTTCTGGGACCTCGACGCCTGGCGCGAGCGATTCCGCGTGCCGGGCGTCGTCTGGCTGGCAATCAGCCCGGACGGCGGGCTGGCCGCAGCGGTCGATCGAGAGGGGGTCCGGGTGTACGACGCGCGGACCGGCGAGGCGGGTCGCCGCGTGCCGTCCGTCGATCAGCGCATGTCCATCTGCGGGGCGTTCAGCCCGGACAACCGGTATCTGGCCCTGGGGAGCCGGGGCGTGCAGGTCGTGGACCTGGCCACGGGGAAGGCGGGGCCGCGGCGGAGCCGATCGACGACCGTCTACCAACTTGCATACACCCCCGACGGCCAGACCCTGCTGGAGGCGGAGGTGATGGGCATCAACGTCACGGACGCGAGGACCGGTGAGATCCGAACGCGGCTGACGCAGTTCGCGACGGGGCGGCTGCGGTTCGCGGTCAGCCCGGTCGCGAACCTGATGGCCTACGCCGCCCCGGGGATGCGCGTCCGGGTCCGGGATCTGGACCGGAACCACGACGTGTTTATCTCCCCGCCGCTGCCGGACGTGATCCATGACGTGGCGTTCAGCCCGGACGGCCGATACCTGGCGGTGTGCGGGAAGGATCAGCCGGTGCTGGTGTGGGATCTGGACCGCGAGGCGGAGGTCCGCACCCTGACCCGGGTCGGGTGCCGTGGCGGGGCGGTGGCGCTGCGGGCGGACGGGAAGGTGGCTGCCGTGGTCCGCGAGACCGACCTCCGGTTCGGCCCGCCGGACATGGAGGTCGCCCTGATCGACACGACCGACGGGAAGCAGGTGATGCGGGTCGTGGGGACCGGCGCGGCGGCGTTCGATCCCAGGGGGGGCAAGCTGGCGACCGGTCGCCGGGCGGGCGGGGTCACGGTGTGGGACGCGGTCGGTCAGTCGGTGAGCAACCTGTTCGTGCCGGGCGACGAGGTGGAGCGGCTGGTCTACAGCGCGGACGGTTCGCGGCTGGCAGCCGGGTTCGCCGACGGGACAGTCGCGGTCTGGACGAACGGGTCGGGCCAGCCGCAGGTGTGGTCGTCCGGTCTGGGGAGGATCGAGGGGCTGGCGTTCCGGCCGGACGGCCTGTTCCTGGCGGCTGGCGGGTTCAACGGGGTCTGTGTCTGGGATCTGGCGACGGGGGAACTCGCCGCGCGGTACAACTCGAAGCGCGGCACGGCCGGTGTAGCCTACTCGCCGGACGGGGAGGTCCTTGCGACGGCTGACCAGGACGCGGTGGTACGGCTGCGCGAGCCGCTGACCGGACGGGTGGTCGGGCCGCTGCACGGGCACACGCTGGTGCCGGTCGAGGTCGCGTTCTCCCCGGACGGGTCGCGGCTGGTGAGTGTCGGCAAGGACCGGACCGCGCGGGTGTGGGACCTGGAAACGAACCAGGAGGTGCTGATGCTGCCGGGGCTGACAGACGTCCCGCGGTCGGTGGCGTGGTCGGCAGACGGTGCCCGGGTGTACGCCTGCGACGGGTGCCTGCGGGTGTGGGAGGCGACCGGCGGTCAGGAGTAGTAACGTTCGTAAATGGCCCGGCAGGCGGCGGCGCCGTCACGGCGGTACGCCCGACGGAATCGCCAGTTGGCCCACATGACCCGGGCCATCCCACGGTGTTCGAAGCGGCGCGGGGAGACGGTCACGGGCACGTTCAGGTAGGCGGGGCGGCCGAGTCGCCGGAGCCGTCGGGCCAGTTCGACATCCTCCATCAGCGGCAAGTCCGGGAACCCGCCTACCTCGCCGATGCGGTCGCGGCGGAAGAACTGTGCCTGGTCGCCGTAGGAGTCGCCGCGGAGCGCCCGTCGGCGGTCGAACCACTCCATCATCCGGTAGACCCGAGCCGCCGAGTCAAACCGGTGCCCGAGACAGCCGCCAGGGCAGTCCGGGTTCGCGGCGAGGTGGTGGCGGATCCTCTCCAGGGCACCCGGCGAGAACACCATATCGGCGTGGGCGATCAGCACCACCTCCTCGTCGAGCTGGGCGACCGCGGCCGCCACCTGCCCGCCGCGGCCCCGGCCGGACACGACGAGCACGTTCGCCCCGTACTTGCGGGCCAGCTCGACGGTCCGGTCGGCAGAGCCGCCGTCGGCGACGACCAGCCGCGCGGCCGGCGCGCTCTGTCCGGCCAGCGACCGCAGTGTCGCCGGTAGATGGGCGGCCTCGTTGAGGGTCGGCACCACGACCGCCAGTCGCAGTGGGTCAGCCTGGGTCATGCGAACTGCCTCGCCGTTCGAGGTAGGCTTGCCAGTCGTCGCCCGTGTCGATGTCCGCCAGCTCGGGCAGCAGGCCAAAGCTCCACCCGCGTTCGCGGCAACGCGCCAGGTGATCGGAACGGGTGTGCGGCGACGACCAGCGGACGCCGTCGAAGAACTCCGGCAGGTGTCGGGCGGTGCCGACGAGATAATAGCCGCCGTCGGTTGCCGGGCCGAACACCGCGTCGCGGTCCAGAAGTAGCTCAAGTGCCCGGTCGATCAACCGGGCGTCGATCTCCGGGCAGTCGGTTCCGACGGCCAGGACCGGTCCGCCGTAGACGTGCGCGTCGGCGAACCCGGCCGCCAGCCGATCGCCCAGGTCGCCGGGCGGCTGCGGCCGCCAGACGTCCACGAGCGGCGACCACCCGGCGAACCGCTCCGCCGGTCCGCCGTCGTGGTAGCCGACGAGCGTGACGCGACTTCGAGCCGGCTGAAGCGCGCGGAGGACGACGCCGATCCAGTCGCGGTAGAGCGCCGCGGCCCGATCCGGCCCGATGGCCGTCGCCAGGCGGGTCTTGACGCGCCCCGGCTCCGGGTACTTCAGGAAGACGAGGACCGTTGCCGTCACGACACGATCGCCCCCTGGCAGCCGGACCCGGACCCGGCGGTGCAGCCGTAGCAGTGCTGGCCCGTGACAATTCGCCGATTCGCCAGCGTCCCCGAGTCGAAGTCGCGAATGTGGTGCGGCAGGCCGGCGGACAGGCCCAGGTCGAGCATCTGGTTGAAGTCGCAGTCCGATAGCCGGCCGTCCCAGTTCACCGACAGGGTGGTGCGGCACATGACCCCGGACGCGGCTGCGGGGTTGTAGGCGGCGGTCAGCTTGTGCATGTACTCGTCGAACCGGCCGGACTGCAACAGGTCGTCAAGGAACCGGCTGATCGGCATGTTGGTGATCGTAAAGAGCTGGGTGAAGGCCACGCCGTAGCGAGTTGCCAGTTCGCGGTGGTAGGCCGCTTCCAACTGCGGCTGTGGCGGGGGCAGCGATGGTCCGAGCGGGTTGTAGACCAGCGTCAGCGGTGGCCCGTCAGGATAACCGTAGCCGAGCGAGTTGAGTCGGCGGAGGGCTTCGATGGACCTGTCGAAGACGCCGTCGCCGCGCTGGCGGTCGGTGTTGGCCGACAGATAGCACGGCAAGGACGCGACCACCTCGACGCGGTGGCGGGCCAGGAACTCCGGCAGGTCCTCGAACCGCGGGGCGAGCAGGATGGTCAGGTTGCAGCGGTCGATGACGTGCCGGCCGAGGGCGCGGGCCTCTTCGACCAGCCAGCGGAAGTTTGGGTTCAACTCCGGGGCGCCGCCGGTCACGTCCAGGGTGGGAATGTCCGCGTCCGCGAGCACGTCAAGGCAGAGCTGCATCGTCTCGCGGGTCATGACCTCGGTGCGGTCCGGGCCGGCATCGACGTGGCAGTGCCGGCAGGTCTGGTTGCACAGCTTACCGACGTTCACCTGCAAGACCTGGATGCCGGTCGCACGCAGCGGCCAGTGGCCGGAGTCGGCCAGCGCGTCCGAGAACGGACGGTGGCAGGCGTGCTCCAGCACCTCGACCTGCCGGGCGGTGTCGGACAGCGGGCTGCCCTGGCGAAGGAGACTCAGTCGGGACATCGCGGAACCCCGGTCTGCGGGTCAGAAGTCATCCTATCACGGCGGACCGTGTGCTTGATCCCTACCGCCGGAGAGGTATACTCGGTAGACCCGCCGAAGCCCCCTGCCCGCCTCTCCTCCTGGGCTTGCCTGATGCACCGGCCCCTCGCCGTGATCCTCGTGCTGCTGTCGGCGTCCGGCCTGCCCGCCGCCGGGCCGGTGGACTACGTCCGCGACGTCAAGCCGCTGCTCAAGGAGCGGTGCTTCGCCTGCCACGGCGCGCTCAAGCAGAAGGGCAAGCTCCGGCTCGACACCGCAGCGGCGATGGCCACGGGCGGACGCAACGGACCCGCCGTGACGGCCGGCAACCCTGCCGCCAGCGTCCTGATCGAACGTGTTTCCGATCCCGATCACCGGATGCCGCCCGAGGGCAAGCCGCTGACCGACGCCCAGATCGCGCTGCTGACGGAGTGGGTCCGCGCAGGGGCGAAAGCGCCGGCTGACGAACATCCGGAGGCGGACCCGAAAGACCACTGGGCCTTTCAGCCGGTGAAGCGCCCGACGCCACCGATGCCCGGCAACCCGGTCGATGCGCTCCTTGCCGCGGAGTGGGACAGGCGCGGCCTGACGCCCGGCCCGCCGGCCGACAAGCCGACGCTGCTTCGCCGGGTGTATCTCGACCTGACCGGCCTGCCGCCGACGCGGGAGGATCTCGCGGCGTTCCTGGCGGACGACTCGCCGGACGCCTACGAGAAGGTGGTGGACCGACTGCTCGCCAGCCCGCGGTACGGCGAGCGGTGGGCGCGGCACTGGATGGACATTTGGCGGTACTCCGACTGGTACGGCCGCCGGTCGGTGCCCGACGTGCTCAACAGCTACGGCCAGGTCTGGCGGTGGCGCGACTGGATCGTGCGGTCACTCAACGACGACAAGCCGTACGACTGGATGGTGCGGATGATGCTCGCCGCCGACGAGATGGCCCCGACAGACGACGAGAACCTGGTCGCGACCGGGTTCTCGTCGTC
>Ga0247822_10001148_pt1 | contig 15833 bp, 15 predicted proteins | sample 13C_Cellulose_Da_FD_192423 | JGI IMG/M metagenome (GOLD analysis project Ga0247822, IMG submission 192423) | Soil microbial communities from agricultural site in Penn Yan, New York, United States - 13C_Cellulose_Day30 | ecosystem: Environmental > Terrestrial > Soil > Agricultural land | place...
TCCGCGAAAGGCTTGCCGGCCTTGAGCTCGTCGGTGATCCGCGTCACTTCCGCCGCCAGGGCTTCCTGCGTCTTGGCGTCAGTCCACGCGGTCACGACAGCGTCGCGAACCTCATCCAGCGTCTGGTCGCGCGCCGGCTCCACCTTCGTGAGGTCGAAGAACACGTTGCGGTTCGACGCGAGGCCGACCGTCGGCGACAGCTCGCCCTGCGTGGCGTTGAAGACCGCCGTGCCGATCCGCGTGACTTCCTCGGGCGTGACTTCGGGCGAGCTCAGTTCCGGCGCGCCGGGCGTGAGCGCCACGGTCGCGACATTGAGCCCGAACCGCTCGCCGATCTGCTTGAGCGGCTGGAAGGCGGCCCGCAGCTCTTCCACCTGGTCGAGAATGTCGCCGTACTCGTTGCGGGCCTGAGCCATCGCCAGCTGCTGCCGGATGGTTTCCTTGGACTCTTCGAGGCTGATCTGGCCGCCGGGTTCGATCGCGCTCACCGTGATGGCGCGCTTGGAGCCGATCCCCGGGATGATCGCGAAGTCGTTGAGCGCGAGGCCAAAGGCTGTGTCCGCGAGCGTGGAATCGGTCACCTCGGACTTGGCGAGATTGCCCAGGTCCTGCACCGTCGCGCCGGTCGAGGCGATCAGGTCGGCGATCGGCGTGCCTGCCGCCTTGCCGTCGGTGAAGGCCTTCTCCATCTCGGGCGTGGTCAGCGCGATCTGCTTGATCGTGCGCCGCTCGATCTTCACCCGGCTATCCTTGGTCCGCTCGTATTCGGCCGCGACCTCGTCGTCGGAAATCGTCTTGGTGGCGGCAATCGCTTCGGGCGAAAGCGCCAGCAGGTCGATCGTCCGCGTCTCCTTGGTCCGGAAGTCGGACTGACGCTCCTTGAGATAGGCAGTCAGTTCCTCTTCCGTCGGCTCTGCAACCGGCGGCAGTGTCTGAGCATTCAGCACGAAGTAGTCGATGGTGCGGGTGTCGCCCGCATAGCGATTGATCAGCTCGACCGCGGTCGAGGAAACCGGAACGCCACCAAGCAGGCCGCTGATCAGTTGCTGACGGCGTGCTGCATTGGTCTGGAGGTCGAAATACTCAGCTTCGGTGAAACCGCTCTGCTGCAGGATCCGCACGAAGTTGTCGCGGTCGAATCCGCCCAGCGCCGTCGCGAAGGTCGGGTCCTCGCGCACCAGGCGGCCGAGCCGGTCCTCCGAAACGCCAAGTCCCATGTCCTTGCCGAGCTTGTTGACCGCGGCCTCGCCGGCGAGGCGGTCCAGCACTGCGCCGGGGACGCCCAGGGCGATCGCCTCTTCCTGCGTCGGCAGGCGTCCGAACTGCTGGGCCAGCGCATTGACCTGCGAGTTGTAGGCCCGCTGGAAGTCGCGCACCGAGATGTCCTGTCCGGCCGCTGTGGCTACCGTGTTGGTACCGAACTGGAAGATCACGTTCGAAATACCGAACCCGGCCAGGCCGATCAGAAGCAGAACGCCCATGATCTTGCCGAACCAGGTCTTGGAGAGGTTGCGAAAACCTTCGAGCATCGAGACAAATCCAACAACGTCCGCCAACCCGGCGGGCGGCGGATACTAGACAGGGTCGAGTTTGTGCCGCAAGGCACATCGGGACGGGGGTTATGGGAAACTCCCGCAATAGGCAAGTAGAAGGAGCGTCAAGTGACGGCAGAGATCACGCCGCTGATCGCGGGAAACTGGAAGATGAACGGCACCAGCGTGGCGCTGGCTGAAGTCCGGAACCTCGCCACCAGGCTCGCTGAAGGCGGGCCGCCCCGCTGCACCATCGTCATCTGCCCGCCCGCGACCCTGCTCGAGCGCCTGAGCGAGTTCGCCGCTCCCGCCGGCATCGTCACCGGCGGCCAGGATTGCCACCCGGCCCTGAATGGCGCTCATACCGGCGATATTAGCGCCCAGATGCTGGCTGATGCCGGCGCCCAGTACGCCATCGTCGGCCATTCCGAACGCCGCACGAACCATCGAGAGACCGACGAACTCGTGCGCCTGAAGGCACTTGCGGCCATGGCGGCGAACCTCATCCCGATCATCTGCGTCGGCGAAACCGAGGCCGAGCGTGACGCCGGCCGGGCGGAAAGCGTCGTCGCCACCCAGCTCGCAGGCTCGATTCCCGACGAGTGGGCAGGGCAGGGGATCGTCATCGCCTATGAGCCCGTCTGGGCCATCGGCACCGGCCGCACACCTACTGCCGCCGACATCGAACAGATGCACAATGCCATCCGGCGCGACCTCGTTACCCGCTTCGGCGATCGCGGCGCAGCTACCCGCATCCTCTACGGTGGCTCGATGAAGCCATCCAATGCCGCCGAGATCCTGCGCATCGAGAACGTCAATGGCGGGCTGGTCGGGGGCGCAAGCCTCTTGGCAAATGACTTCCACGCCATTATCTCGGCGGTCTGAAAGACGCTTCCGCTGCCATGCGAATGGTGGCGGATGGCGCTGGCATTTGTGTTTGGGCGCGTGTAGAAGCGCGCCAAACCGAAATCGAAAGCCTAGGGTTCCATGGCCAACGTACTGATCGTCGCCTACCTCCTGATCGTGCTCGCGCTGATTGCAGTCATCCTGCTCCAGCGGTCCGAGGGCGGCGGGCTTGGCATGGGTAGCTCGAACTCGAACGGCCTGATCTCCGTTCGCGGTTCGGCCAACCTCCTGACCCGGACGACGGCTATTCTCGCCGCGCTTTTCTTCGCCTCGGCCATCGGCCTCACCATCCTGTCCGAACTCGATCGCGGGACGAGCTCCATCCTCGACCGCGCGAGCCAGGGCGGCCAGACGCCGACCACGGTGCTCGATGCCATCCAGCAGATGCAGCAGCAGTCCGGTGGCGGCCTGCCGGTCCCCGGCGCCGAGACCACGACGCCGGCCGCTCCCGCCACCACCGATGGCGCAGCAACTCCCGCCGCGCCCGCTGGCTCGGACCTTCCCGTTCCGCAGCAGACGGCTCCGGCGGCTCCCGCCACCGAAGCGCCCGCGGCACCCGCGGCCGATGCTCCGGCAACGACAGAACAGCCTGCGGCGCCCGCCAACTGAGGCCGCCGCGACAGCGAACCGGGGAAGGGGATGGCAACATCCCCTTCTTCTTTTTGTGTGGGGGCGTGCCTGATCGTGATCGGTGACGCCCTTGAGAATCAGAACTTCGACCAAATAGGATAAAGGCCCATGGCTCGGTACGTTTTCATCACCGGTGGCGTGGTATCCTCTTTGGGTAAAGGCCTTGCATCCGCTGCTCTTGGCGCGGTTCTGCAGGCACGCGGATACAAGGTCCGCCTGAGGAAGCTCGACCCCTACCTCAACGTTGATCCGGGCACGATGTCGCCCACCCAGCACGGCGAGGTGTTCGTCACCGACGACGGTGCTGAGACCGACCTCGACCTCGGTCACTATGAGCGCTTCACCGGCCGTCACGCCAACAAGCGCGACAACATCACCACCGGCCGTATCTATTCCGACCTCATCGCCAAGGAGCGCAAGGGCGAGTTCCTGGGCGCCACGGTGCAGGTCATCCCGCACGTGACGGATGCCATCAAAGACTTCATCCGCGAGGGCAACGAGGACTTCGACTTCGTTCTCGTCGAAGTCGGCGGCACCGTCGGTGACATCGAGGGCCTTCCGTTCTTCGAGGCCATCCGCCAGTTCGGCAACGACCTGCCGCGCGGCCACGCGGTCTACATGCACCTGACGCTGATGCCCTTCATCCCGTCGGCAGGCGAGCTGAAGACCAAGCCGACCCAGCACTCGGTCGCGACCCTGCGCTCGATCGGTATCTCGCCCGACATCCTGCTGGTCCGCTGCGACCGCCCGATCCCGCAGTCCGAGCGCAAGAAGCTCGCGCTGTTCTGCAACGTGCGCGAAAGCGCCGTGATCCAGGGCCTCGACGTCAGCTCGATCTACGACGTGCCGCTCGCCTACCACAAGGAAGGGCTGGATACCGAGGTTCTCGCCGCCTTCGGCATCACCGATGCGCCCGTGCCGGACCTGAGCTCGTGGGAGGAAGTTTCAGCGCGCCTCCACAACCCAGAGGGCGAGGTCAACATCGCCATCGTTGGGAAGTACACGGGCCTCAAGGACGCCTACAAGTCACTCTCCGAAGCGCTCGTCCATGGCGGCATCGCCAACCGGGTGAAGGTCAATCTCAACTGGATCGACAGCGAGATCTTCGAGCGCGAGGACCCTGCGCCCTATCTCGAGCACATCCACGGCATCCTCGTCCCCGGCGGCTTCGGCGAGCGCGGCTCGGCCGGCAAGATCCAGGCGGCGCGCTTCGCCCGTATCAAGGACGTGCCCTATTTCGGCATCTGCTTCGGCATGCAGATGGCCTGTATCGAGGCCGCGCGGAACACCGCCGGCATCAAGAACGCCAATTCGACCGAGTTCGGCCCGACCAAGGAACCGATCGTCGGCATCATGACCGAGTGGACCAAGGGTAACGAGCGGGAAACCCGCTCGTCCGAAGGTGATCTCGGCGGCACCATGCGCCTCGGCTCCTATCCGGCCCAGCTCAGCAAGGGCAGCCGCGTCGCCGACATCTACGGCACCACCCGCATCAGCGAGCGGCACCGCCATCGCTACGAAGTGAACATGAACTACCGCAAGGTGCTCGAGGCCAACGGCCTGCTCTTCTCCGGCGTCTCGCCCGACGGCAAGCTGCCCGAGATCGTCGAGCGCACCGACCACCCGTGGTTCATCGGCGTCCAGTTCCACCCGGAACTGAAGTCCAAGCCGTTCGAACCGCATCCGCTCTTCGCCAGCTTCATCGAAGCCGCGAAGGCCCAAAGCCGGCTCGTGTAGTGGAACTGCGCACGGCGCGACTGGTGTTGCGCCGCGCGCGCCCGAGCGATCTAGGTGCTATCCACGAGATCCTGTCGGACCCGCGCGCCATGCGCTACTGGTCCACGCTGCCCCACGAAACGCTCGCACAATCCGCTGCCTATCTCAACGACATGCTCGTTGCCGCACCCGATCGCGACCTCTTCATCGTCGAACAGGCGGGCAGGGTCATCGGCCGCGTCGGCATGTGGAAGCAACCGGAGGTGGGGTTCATCCTCCACCCCGACAGCTGGGGCAGAGGCTTCGGCTACGAGGCGATGCATGCCTTCATCGCGCACGCCTTCGCCACTCATGACATTCCGGAAATGACGGCGGACGCCGATCCCCACAACGAGGCCTCGCTGGGCCTCCTGCGCAAGCTCGGCTTCGTCGAGACCGGCCGCGCCGAGCGCACCTTCTTGATCGGCGGGGAGTGGTTTGACAGTGTCTACCTGGCGCTCCGGCGCCCCAGCTAGCGAGGCAGCCGTGGCCGAAATCCTGTCCCTCTCCAAGGTCCGCAAGGCCAGGGCGCGCGCCGACAAGGAACAGCTTGCCGCGGAGAATCGCGTCAAGTTCGGCCGCACCAAGTCCGAGAAGCAGCGCGAGACGGCGCAGCAGGCGCTCGACGCCAGGAAGATAGACGCCCATCTCAGGGACACGGACGATACCGGCAAGTAGACCGCCGCGGCCTAAGGTTACACGCCTGACCCTTGAAACCGGGGCTGGCTCGCTCAAGCTATGACGAACAGGGGCAGCGATATTGCCCAGGCTGGAGCCCCGTCTTGACCACGCTCTTTGATTTTTCCGCGCCGCTCATCGACGGCCGCGAGCAACCGCTTTCCACGTACCGCGACAAGGTCGTGCTGTCGGTGAACGTCGCCAGCAAGTGCGGCTTCACCCCGCAATACGCCGGGCTCGAGAAGCTCTACGAGACCTACAAGGACCGCGGCTTCATCATCCTCGGCTTCCCTTGCAACCAGTTCGGCGAGCAGGAACCGGGCACGGAAGCCGAGATCGCTGCTTTCTGCGACCTCAACTACAATGTCACGTTCCCGCTCTTCGCCAAGGTCAGCGTCAACGGCCGCGGTTCGCTGCCGCTCTACAGCTGGCTGAAGCGCAAGGCACCAGGGCTGCTCGGCGTGCAGCTCATCCCGTGGAATTTCACCAAGTTCCTCGTCGATCGTACCGGCACCAGGGTCAAGCGCTTCGGCTCGTCGGTCGAGCCGGCGGACCTCGCATCCGAGATCGAGAAGCTGCTCTAGCTCTTGTGGTGCAGCCGGCGGCGCTCGCCGCGCGTCTCGTGCCGTTCCTCGCGGTCGATGATCCTGCCGCGCCAGAACAGCGACGCGCCCCAGAACGCGAAGCCGAGCAGCACGATGACGCCGAACCATACTCCTAGGTGCATCTGACCCTCCTCAAGGGCTGACGACGCAGTCTAGTCCTGTTGGGGGCGCCTATCCAGCCGCAGCGAAACCCAGAATCAAAACGACCCGGAAGCGCCAGCCACCGGGTCGTCTCGTTGTGGGGATCAGTCGGGAGCGCTTACTCCGGCTGCAATTCCTTGCCCGTGTAGACATCGTCGACCCAGTACTGGTCGCGACGCCAGAAGCCGTTGAACGGCGTCAGCGAGGCCTGGGTGTAGGCCCCCATCAGGCCGAACTCGACCCAGTCGTCCTCATCCACGTCCGAGGGCAGGGTGAAGATCTGCGGCAGCACGTCGTAGCTGTCGCAGGTCGGGCCCCAGACGGTGAATTCGGAGAACTCGCCATTGTTGTCGTGGAGCCGCGGGCCGCGCCAGACGCGCGACGGCGGGGTGAAGTGCATGAACTTCACTTCCATCAGCGAGCCGTAGGCGCCGTCGTTGAGATAGACCGACTGCCCGCCGCGCTGGTGCTTGACGCGCAGCAGCAGCGAGGTCGAGGACGTCACCAGGGCCCGGCCGGGCTCGATGATGAGCTCGGGCTTGTGGCCACCGAAATTGTCCTTCACCGCCTGGCCGATGGTCTCGAAATAGTAGTCCATCGGCGGCGCTTCGCTGGTCGGGTAGGGGGCCGGATAGCCACCGCCGATATTGAGGCGCTTCAGCGTGATGCCGCTCTCCTCGGCGATCTTTGCCGCCGCCGCGATATGCCGCTCGTAGGCGTACACGTCCTCGCACTGCGAACCGACGTGGAAGCAGAGCGACGGCGTGTAGCCCATCTGCTGGACCAGCTTCACGATCTCGGCCGCGCCGTCCTGCATCACGCCGAACTTGATGCCGAAATCGTAGGATTTCAGCGCCTTGCCGGCCTTGAATCGGGTCGTCACCTCGATGTCGCGGCTGGGCGACACCACCGCGGCCAGCTGGTCGAGCTGCTGCGGATGGTCGATCGTGAACGACCGGACCCCGAACTCCTCGTAGGCGCGCTCGATCTCGCGCTTGTTCTTGATCGGGTTGTTATAGTGCATCACCGCGCCCGGAGCGTGGTCGCGGACGAGTTCCATCTCCATGTTGGAGGCGACGTCGAAGGCCTTCAGCCCTTCGTCGTGCAACTGCTTGATAATGTGCGGCGAAGGATTGCACTTCACCGCGTAGGTCAGCAGGCCGTCGAACCCCTTCTTGAACACCTTCACGGACCGGTGCAGCTCCTTGGTGGAGAACAGGAAGCTCGGAAAATCCGGCTCCTCGGCCGCAATCAGTGCGCTGGTGTTGCTGTAGACCGTGGTCGGCTCAGTCATTGGCGGCTAACCTTTCAGGGGGTCTGAGGGGATGAACCTCGGTGCGTTGAAAAACGCGCTGCATATAGGGGCGATTGCCCCTTGGGGCAACGTCATAATTCGAGATTGCCAAAGCGTAATGCTGGCACCAAAAAGACGCCGGATTCACGGCGTTTCTGGCCACCTCGACAGGTACGACTCTCACCAGGGAATGAGGATGTCGAAGCAGAACTGGTTTTTGGCGCTCGGAGCCTTCGCCGCGGGAGCCGCACTGATCGTCGGCTATGCCGAAATATCGAGCCGCACGGCGACCCCGCCCCCCCAGGTCACGGCCGTCCCCGCACCCGCGCCGGTCGAGACCCGGACCCCGCCCACATCGCGCGCCGAGCTGCAGATGAGCTATGCGCCGATCGTGAAGCAGGTGACGCCCTCGGTGGTCAACGTCTACGCCACCACGATCAGCCAGGGCTCCAGCTCGCCCTTCGTCGGCGATCCGTTCTTCCGCCGCTTCTTCGGCGACAACCCCTCCATGGACAGCCGCCCGCAGACGTCGCAGTCGCTCGGCTCGGGCGTCATCGTCGACGCCGCCGGCGTGGTGCTGACCAACCACCACGTCATCGAAGGCGCCACCGACATCCGCATCTCGACCACCGACGGGCAGGAGTACCCGGTCAACCTGGTCCTCGACGATCCCAAGACCGATCTCGCCGTCCTCAAGGTCAAGGATCCCAAGGGCACCTCGTTCCCAGCCCTCCAGTTCGCCGATTCCGACCAGCTCGAGGTCGGCGACCTCGTCCTCGCCATCGGCAACCCGTTCGGCGTCGGCCAGACCGTCACCTCCGGCATCGTCTCGGCGCTCGCGCGGACAGGCGTCGAAAGCGACAACTACGAATTCTTCATCCAGACCGATGCCGCCATCAACCCGGGCAATTCCGGCGGCGCCCTCGTCGATATCGAGGGCCGGCTGATAGGCATCAACACCGCCATCGTCTCGCGCTCGGGCGGCTCGGTGGGCATTGGCTTCGCCATTCCCGCCAACATGGCCAAGCTGGTCGCCGAGACCGGCATCGCCGGTGGCGCGCTCGTGCGGCCATGGTTCGGCGCTCGCCTGCAGTCGGTGACGACCGATCTCGCCGACAGCCTCGGCCTCGGCCATGCCCGCGGCGCGCTGATCAGCGACATCGCGCCCGGCGGTCCCGCCGAAAAGGCTGGGTTCCGCGACGGCGACGTCATCCTCTCGGTCGACGGGTTCGCCATCGAGCAGCCCAGTGCCTTCGACTTCCGGCTCGCCACCAAGCCCGTCGGGGCCACGGCCGAGATCGAGTATTTCCGCGGCGGCAAGTCCGAGAAGAAGGTCGTCACCCTCGAGGCGCCGCCCCATGCCGGCGCCCCGGTCACCGTTTCGGGCAACACCCGGTTCTCCGGCACCACGGTCGAGACCGTCACCCCCGCCGTGGCGCAGGAACTGGGCCTGTCCTACACCACCAAGGGCGTTCTGGTGCGCACCGTCGAGCGCGGCTCGCCCGCCGACGACATGGGCCTCAGGGCCGGCGATCTCATCCTCAACCTCAACGGCCAGGACATCGCCGACGCCGAAACCTTCGGCAAGGTCGCCAATGATCGCCCACGCAGCTGGCGCGTCGTGCTACAGCGGGGCGGCCGGATCGTCCGCGCCGAGGTCGGTGGTTGAATGCAATCCTTGTTCGATGAAGCGGCGCCGCGCCCGCTTGCCGAGGCCCTGAGGCCGCAGCGCCTGTCCGAGGTCATCGGGCAGGACCATCTGCTTGGGCCCAACGGCCCGATCGGCCGCATGGTCGCCGCTGGCCGCGTCTCGTCCTTCATCCTCTGGGGCCCGCCGGGCGTGGGCAAGACGACCATCGCGCGCCTTGTCGCCAAGGAAGTCGGCCTCGATTTCGTGCAGCTTTCCGCCGTGCTCTCAGGTGTCGCCGACCTCCGCAAGGTCGTGGCCGACGCCAAGGCTCTGCGGGCCGGGGCAGGGCGGCAGACGGTGATGTTCGTCGACGAACTGCACCGCTTCAACCGCACCACGCAGGACGCCCTGCTGCCCCATGTCGAGGATGGCACCGTCATCCTGATCGGCGCCACCACCGAGAACCCGAGCTTCTCGATGGTCGCGGCGCTGCTCTCGCGGACCAAGGTCTACACCCTCCGCCGCTTCGAGAAGGCCGACCTCGCCATCCTCGCCGATCGTGCCGAGGCCCATGTCGGCCGCAAGCTGCCGGTCACCGACGAGGCGCGCGATGCGCTGCTCGATATGGCCGACGGCGATGGCCGTTACCTGATCGGGCTCTGCGAGGAACTGCTCGCCCTGCCAGAGGGTACGGCGCTCGACGTCGCCGGCCTCGCCGAGACGGTCCAGAAGCGCGCTCCCGTCTACGACAAGGGGCAGGAGGAGCACTACAACCTGCTCAGCTGCTTCCATAAGAGCCTGCGCGGATCCGACGTGCAGGCCGCCATGTACTGGGCCCAGCGCATGCTGGTCGGCGGCGAGCACCCGGACACCATCTTCCGCCGCCTCGCCTGTGCCGCCTCCGAGGATGTCGGCATGGCCGACCCGCAGGCCATGGTCCAGGTCATCACCGCCTGGAACGCCTTCGAGCGCACCGGCCTGCCCGAGGGCGAGCTGTTCATGGCCCAGGCCATCGCCTACGTCGCGACTGCGCCCAAGTCGAACGCCGCCCATGTCGGCTTCAACAACGCCAAGGCGCTGGCGATGCAGACCGGCTCGCTGCCGCCGCCCAAGCACATCCTCAACGCCCCGACGCGGCTCATGAAGGAACTCGGCTACAACAAGGGCTACCGTTACGACCACGATTGGCCCGATGCCTTCTCCGGCCAGGAGTTCTTCCCCGACGAAATGGCCGGCGACAGGCGGCCGGAGTTCTATCAGCCCAATGAGCGCGGCTTCGAACGCGAAGTGAAAAAGCGCCTCGAATTCTGGGCCGGCCGCCGCGATCTGCGCCGGCAAGAGGAAGGCGACAGTTAGAGACTGGCCGTTGCTTGGCCGATCCGTCGGCCGCCAGTATTAGCATTTGCTTGATTATTTCTCCCCGAAGTCCTCGCGGCCTATGGAAACTGTCTTGGCAGTCCCATATGACGAAGAGGAACAGGGGGAGGGGGCCATAGAACTTTTCGCGCCGGATTTCGCGCCGTTCACGGTTGCGTTGATCGTCATGCTGACGATCGGAGCGATCGAGCTGTTGTCGCTGCTCATCGGCTTCTCTCCGTCGGCCTCGATCGAGTCCACCCTCCCCATCGAAGCGATCGACATCGAGGCCCCCGAGTTGAGCGGAGCCGAAGTCGGCCCGTTCTCCCAGATACTCAGTTGGTTCTCCGTCGGGCGGGTGCCGTTCCTCGTGCTCATGGTCATTGCCCTGACCGCCTTCGCCATCTGCGGCTACGCCGTGCAGTGGGCCACCTTCGGGGCAACCGGCAGCACGTTGGCCGCTTGGATCGCCGCGATTCCCGCCCTGATCGGCGCCGGCTACGCCACGCGCCATCTCGGCCGCTGGTTTGGCGACATTTTCCCGCGCGACCACTCGGAGGCCGCGAGCCGCAACGATCTCGTGGGCAGCTACGCCACGATCATCCGCGGCGAGGCGAAGCAGGGCCAGCCTGCCGAAGCCAAGACCACCGACCTCCGCGGTCGAACCCACTACATCCTGCTCGAGCCGGGCGAGCCCGGCATGACCTACAGCGCTGGCGCTCGCGTCTTCCTCGTCGGCCGCGACAGGAACGTCTACCGCGCCATCACCCGCCTCACCCCGCCACAGGAATAGCTCCGCATGTACGACCAGCTCATTTCGACCCTGATCATGGCCGCCATCATCATCGTCGCGATCTTCGTGATCGGCATGATCATCGCGCGCCTCTATCGTCGCGCCAGCAAGGAAGTGTCCTTCGTCCGCACTGGCTTCGGCGGGCAGAAGGTGATCATGAACGGCGGCGCCCTCGTGCTGCCGGTACTGCACGAGACCATCCCTGTGAACATGAACACGCTGCGCCTCGAAGTGGTGCGCACCGCCGAGCAGGCGCTCATCACCAAGGACCGCATGCGCGTCGATGTGCAGGCCGAATTCTACGTGCGCGTGCAGCCGACCGCCGAGGCCATCGCCGACGCCGCCCAGACGCTCGGTCGCCGCACCATGGAGCCGCAGGCACTGAAGGAGCTGGTCGAAGGCAAGTTCGTCGATGCGCTCCGCGCCGTCGCCGCCGAGATGGCGATGGAGGAGCTGCACGAACAACGCGTCAGCTTCGTGCAGAAGGTGCAGGCTGCCGTGTCCGAGGACATCCTCAAGAACGGCCTCGAGCTCGAATCCGTGTCGCTTACCGGCCTCGACCAGACCAACCGGGAATTCTTCAACCCGAACAACGTGTTCGACGCCGAGGGTCTCACCAAGATGACCCAGTCGATCGAGGACCGTCGCAAGACCCGCAACGACATCGAGCAGAACACCCAGGTCGCGATCGCCCGCAAGAACCTCGAAGCGCAGCAGGAGCAGTTCACGATCACGCGCGATTCCGAGTACGCCCGCCTGAACAACGAGCGCGAGATCGCCATCCGCATCGACCAGCAGAACGCCGAGATCGAGAGCCTGCGCGCCCAACGCGCCACCGAGGCAGAAGCGGCCCGCACGCTGTCGCGCCAGCAGGTGAAGGAAGCTTCGATCAAGGCCGACCAGGCCATCGCGCTCTCCGAGCAGATCAGCGCCACGGCGATTGCCGCCAAGTCCGAGGAACAGTCGAAGGCCGAAGCCAAGGCCGACGTCGCCCGCGCCCTCGCCGCCAAGGCGGCCGAAGAGGTCGAGACCGCACGTCTCACCGAGATCGCGGAACGCACCAAGCGCATCCAGCTGATCGAGGCCGAGCAGGAAGCCCAGAAGGCCTCGATCAACATCGTGGTCTCGTCCGACGCCGAAAAGCAGGCCGCCAAGAACCGCGCCGAAGCGGCCCGCACGCTGGCGCAAGGCGAGGCGGAGGCGGCAAAGCTCAAGGCCGCCGCCACCGAGGTCACCTATGCCGTCGAGGCCGAGGGTAAGCAGAAGCTCAACGAAGCGGCCAACCACCTGTCGCCCGAGCAGATTGCCATGAACATCCGCATGGCCCTGATCCAGGCACTGCCGTCGATCATCGCGGAATCTGTCAAGCCGATGGAGAACATCGAGGGCATCAAGATCCTCCATGTCGACGGCCTGGGCAGCAACGGTGGCGGTGGCAGCATCGCGAACGGCCACGCCAACGGCATTGCCGACCAGGCAGTTGATGCCGCCCTCCGCTACCGCAGCCAGGCCCCGCTCATCGACGCGCTCCTCGCCGAGCTCGGCCTCAAGGGCGGCTCGCTCAACGGCCTTGTCTCGTCCGCCGTGGCTCCCGCCCTCGAGATCGACGAGGGTGAGGTCGACGGCGTCGCGGTGTCGCGCGCCGACCGGTAGCCGATCCAGCCTTCGTCCCTTCCCACCGATGGTGGGAGGGGACCGATGCTGCGGGGGCTAGCGCAACCAGGGCCCGCCCCGTATTACACGCCGATGCAAGCTTATCTCCTTGTCGGTATTGGCGGCGCCATTGGCGCCATGGCGCGCTACGGCGCGCAGGTGCTTGTCGGCTCCCTGCCGAACGGCTTTCCGATCTCGACCTTCCTCATCAACATCGTCGGATCGATCGCCATGGGTGTCCTCGTGGGCGTGCTCGCCAAGTACACGCCGAACTACCAGAACGAGATCCGGCTGTTCGTCGCCGTCGGCCTCTTCGGCGGCTTCACCACCTTCTCGAGCTTCTCGCTCGACGCCATTGCGCTGATCGAACGCGGCGACGTCCTCCTCGCCGGCGTCTACATCGTCGGCTCGGTGCTGCTCTCGATCGCCGGGCTGTGGATGGGCATGCTGGCCATGCGGGTGATCGCATGAGCGGAGTTCGTCAGCAGGTCGTCGCCCGCGACGAGGACGGCATGCGGCTCGACCGCTGGTTCCAGACCCATTTTCCGCAGGTGACCTTCGGCCATCTGCAGAAGCTCCTGCGCTCCGGCCAGGTGCGCGTCGATTCCGGCCGCGTGAAGACCAATACCCGACTCGCGACCGGCCAGGTCGTGCGCGTTCCGCCCATCGAGGCCGCGCCCGACAAGCCCGAAGGCGCCGTGAACAGCAAGGATGCCGAGTTCCTGCGCTCGATCATCCTCTACGAGGACGACGACCTCTACGTTTTCAACAAGCCGCACGGCCTCGCTTCGCAGGGCGGCAGCGGCACCAAGCGGCATATGGATGGGCTCCTGAAGAGCCTGCCCAACAAGAAGGGCGAGGCCCCGCGCCTGGTGCACCGTCTCGACCGCGACACCTCCGGCTGCCTCGTCGTCGCCAAGACCAAGGCTGCGGCCACCCACTTCGGGACGGTGTTCTCCTCGCGCCAGGCCCGCAAGATCTACTGGGCCGTCGTCTGGGGCAACCCGCATCCCAAGCAGGGCTCCATCTCGTGCTTCCTCGCCAAGCAGGCGACGACCGACGGCGAGCAGATGGTCGTCGTCCCGCAGGGCACGCCCAACGCCCAGCACTCCATGAGCTACTATTCGACCACCGACACCGCTGCCCGGCGCTTCGCCTGGGTGACACTGAAGCCGGTGACCGGCCGCACGCACCAGTTGCGCGTCCACATGGCCCAGCTCGGCAACCCCATCATGGGCGACCCGCGCTACTTCAACATCCAGAACTGGGAAGCGCCCGAACAGATTTCAAAAGGCCTCCACCTCCACGCCCGCCGCATCCGCTTGCCGCTCCGCAACGGCCAGTACCTTGATATCTCGGCGCCGCTGCCCCCGCACATGCAGGCAACCTTCGACGTGCTCGGCTTCGATGCCGATCGCTACGACGCGCAGGATCAGGACCCGGAGGACGCCTGATCAAAACCGCGCGAGCGGCGGACGTATTCGCGTTGTCGCGTGTTCCTCTCCTGGCGCCCGTCGTGGGCCCATAGGGAGATGACAATGCACACGTTCGTATTCGCCGCCGCCACCGCGGTCGGCCTCGCATTTGCCGCCGCACCCGCACTTGCCCAGGATGCCTCCACTATGACGTTCTTCGTCACCTCGGTCGGGGCAGGTGACGGAGCCAACCTCGGCGGCCTCGCGGGCGCCGATGCCCACTGCCAGAAGCTGGCCGAGGCAGCCGGCTCCACCGGCAAGACCTGGCACGCCTACCTCAGCGCCGAAGGCACGAACGCCAAGGACCGCATCGGCGCCGGGCCATGGCAGAACTTCAAGGGCGAGGTGATCGCCACCGACGTCGCCAACCTCCACTCCGCCGACAACAAGCTCACCAAGGCCACTGCGCTCGATGAGAAGGGCATGGAGATCAAGGGCCGCGGCGACCAGCCCAACCAGCACGACATCCTCACCGGCTCCAATCCGGATGGCACCCTCGCCGCCGGGCAGACCTGCGGCGACTGGACCCTCAACGGCGAAGGCAGCGCCATTGTCGGCCATTCCGACCGCATGGGCCTCGACGATTCCGACGCCGCCAAGTCGTGGAACTCCTCGCACCCGTCGCGCGGCTGCGGTCAGGAAGCCCTCGTCGGAACCGGCGGCGCGGGCCTTTTGTACTGCTTTGCCGCGATGTAGAATCGCCCCACGGCGCGGGGCGTGACACGCCCCGCGATCTGCGGTTCTCAACGGGCCCGAAAGGGGATTGTCCCGTGCGGCTCATCGTCTTCGACATGGACGGAACTCTGATCGACACCGAGGCGCTCATCTCCGAGCACATGGGGTCGGCGTTCGCCTCGCTCGACCTGCCGGCGCCCACGCCGGCCGAGGTCCGCCAGATCATCGGCCTCTCGCTCCCAGTCGCCGTCGGCCAACTGGCCCGCACCGACGACATCGACCTGATCGAGGGGATCGTCGGCCAGTACAAGCAGTTCTACCGGGCCTCGCTGGCCGGCGACATCGATCGCGAGCCGCTCTATCCCGGCGCCCGCGACGCGCTCGACCGCCTGCGTGCGCAGCACGGCACCATTCTCGGCGTCGCCACGGGCAAGGGCCTCACGGGCGTCGCCCGCATTCTCGGCAAGCACGGCATTGCCGGCCATTTCGTCACGCTGCAGACGCCCGATCACAATCCCAGCAAGCCGCACCCCGGCATGCTGTTCAGCGCCATGGCCGAGACCGGCGCGCCGCCGGAGCAGACCGTGATGATCGGCGATTCCGTCTACGACATGGAGCTCGCCCGCGCCGCCAACGTTCGCGCCATCGGCGTCACCTGGGGCTACCACGACGCCGCCGACCTCCTGAAAGCCGGGGCAGGGGCCTTGATC